>Ga0196960_10000358_pt1 | contig 17083 bp, 10 predicted proteins | sample S3v_5metaG_FD_183187 | JGI IMG/M metagenome (GOLD analysis project Ga0196960, IMG submission 183187) | Soil microbial communities from Anza Borrego desert, Southern California, United States - S3+v_5 | ecosystem: Environmental > Terrestrial > Soil > Desert | place: USA: California | collected... | reverse complement strand
CGGCCTTCCCCTTGCCGGTGACGTAGAGGCCCGCGCAGGTCTTGCCGGTCATCCGGGGACCGATGGCGGCGGGGTCGGGCAGCGCCGCCGCGACGACGTCGCGCGGAGCGACCTCGACCGGGCCGTTGGCCGAGCGGACCCGCAGCGGCGTCGTCTTGTCGAGCCCGAGCAGGTTGAGGGTCTTCAGCACGCCGATGAACTCGTCGCCCAGGCCGTACTTGAAGGTGACCCGCTTGGCGTCGAGGAAGCGCGGCATCAGCAGCACCTCCTCGTGCTCGACGTTGACGCACTCGACCGGGCCGATGCCCTCCGGGAAGTCGAACACCTCCGGCTCGCTGAACGGCTCGGTGGTGTACCAGCCGCGATCCTTCTCCCACACCACGGGCGGGTTGAGGCACTCCTCGATGGTGGTCCAGATGCTGAACGACGGCGCGAAGATCTCGTTGCCGGCCTCGTCGCGCACCACCAGGTTGGCGCCGTCGCGGGTGCCGAGCTCGTCGATCTCGCTGAACAGGTGGTCGACGGCGTAGCGGGCGAACACGTCCGAGAGCCCGGGCTCGACGCCCATGCCCACCAGCGCCAGCCGGCCGGCGCGCTCCCAGTCGGGCGCCTGGGCGAACTGGTCGTCGCCGAGCTTCACCCCGGTCTGCGCGTACGGATCGGTGGGATGCGGTTCGCTGAGGCTCATCGCCATGTCGAGGTAGTCGGCGCCGGCCGCGAGGGCCCCGGCGAAGATGGTCGGCACGAACTTCGGCTCCACCGCGTTCATGACGTGGGTGGCGCCGTGCTCCCGGGCGACGGCGGCCACGTTCTCGGGATCGGAGGCGTCGATGCGGGCCGGCACGAACCGGCCGCGGTTCTCGTTGCGGCCGTCGAGCCAGGCGATGGTGCGTTCGGCCCGCGACAGGTCGTAGTCGCTGACGATCATCGTCTCGAAGAAGTCGCGCCGCGCGGCGATCTTGGCGATGGCGTCGCCCACACCGCCGGCGCCCACCAGGAGGATTCTCATGCTGCGACGCTAGCGGTCGGGGTCGGGGCGGCTCCACTCCGATCGCAGTTTCACGGCGAACGGCGCCCACACCAGGATCGCGACCGCGGCGCCGAGCAGCGCCCCGGCGACCGTGTCGGTGACCCAGTGCGCGCCGAGGTAGGTGCGGCTGAGCGCCATGAGCACCACGTAGAGTGCGCCGATCGCCCACACCCACCACCGCCAGGCGAGCAGCCCGAAGACGACCGCGAGGGTCGCCGCGTTCGCGGTGTGCCCGGACGGGAACGACCCGAAGTCGGCGGTCACGAGGATCTGCTCCGGACGAGCCCGGCCGAACAGCGACTTCAGCACCTGCACCAGCCCGGCGCTGACGGCCAGGGTCAGCACGAGGAACAGGGCCGACCAGGGCTTGCGCAGCATCACCAGCAGGATGCCGAGCCCCAGCGGCACCGCGAAGACGCTGAACCATCCCCCGCCGAGGAAGTTCATCAGCTGGGAGGGGATCTCCCACACGGGCCCGCGGTGCTCGACGATCTCGTCCATCCACTCCGCGTCCAACTCGAGCGGGGAGGTGCGCAGCGCGACCAGGGCGCCGAGCGCCAGGACGAGCAGGATGCCCACGCCCCCGCTCACCCACGGCCACCGTCGCGCGGCGCGGCGTTCGACCGGTGCAGGTTCGTGCGTGGTCATCGCACCACGTTATCCGCGGCGCGGCGGCACTTCCTCAGGTTGCGCATACCGTGCAGCGGCTCTATGCGCCCGCGGAGCCGGCTCATCCTGAGAACGTGCCGCTCGAGGCGGCGGCAGCGGGTGCGATCAGCGCGACAGCGGGGCGACCGTCCACGGCCGCACGACCAGCCAGAGCACGGCGAGGCCGACCACCGCGGTCGCGGCCATCACGCTGCCCATGGGCACCGCATCCTCGATGCCGAACAGGCCGACGAGCGGCGAGATCGCGCCCGCGAGCCCGAAGTTCAGGGCGCCGAGCAGCGACGCAGCGGTCGCCGCCTCGCCGCCGTGGTTCGCGAGCGCCAGCACCTGGTTCATGGGGAAGGTGGTGCCGCACGCGAAGATGAAGAACCACAGCGGCACCAGGATGCCGATCAGACCGACGTCGGCGAGGTCGAGCGCGACGATGGTCACCGCCGACGCGAGCATCAGGGTGAGGCTGCCCGCGAGGATCCACTGCGGGCCGATGAAGCGGGCCAGGAACGACGCCAGCTGCACGCCGGTGACGACCCCCAGCGAGTTCACCGCGAACAGCAGGCCGTACTGCTGGGGGTCGAAGTCGTAGACCTCCTGGAACAGGAACGACGACGCGGACAGGTACGCGAACAGGCCCGAGAACGTCATGCCGGCCATGATCGCGGCGCCGACGAAGACCCGGTCCGTGAACAGCGCCCGGTACCGCTGCCCGACCGTGCCGTGACCGGGGTCGCCGTGCCGCCGCTCGGGCGGCAGCGGCTCGACGATGAAGAACGCTGCGGCGAGCACGACGATGAGCCCGTAGGCGGCGAGGAACCAGAAGATGCCGCGCCACGGCATGAGCAGCAGCAGCTGCGAGCCGATGAGCGGGGCGAGGATGGGGGCGAGCCCGTTCACCAGCGCCAGCCGCGACAGCATCCGCACCAGCGGCAGCCCGCCGAACAGGTCGCGCACGATCGCCATCGAGACGACACCGCCGGCCGCGGCGCCCGCGCCCTGCAGCAGCCGGAACGCGAACAGCACCTCGATGTTCGGCGCGACGGCGACGCCGATGCTCGCGGCGACGTGCACGGTGGTGGCGAGGATGAGCGGCAGGCGCCGGCCGATGCGGTCGCTCCACGGGCCCACCAGCAGCTGCCCGACGGCGAAGCCCAGCGTGGTCGCCGTCAACGTGAGCTGGATGAGCGCCGTCGCGACGTCGAGATCGGTCTCGATCACCGGGAACGCCGGCAGGTACAGATCGATGGTGAACGGCCCGAGCGCGGTCAGCGCGCCGAGGACGAGGACGTAGACGAGGCGCTGCCGTGCCGACAGCGAGTCGCCCGGATGCACGACAGTGGTCACGAGCGTGTTTCTGAGAGTGGTGGAAACGAACGCGGCGACGCTGCCGTCGAATCGATTCTAGTGGGCCGCCCGACGGCGACCCGCCGCCCTCACAGCCCGGGGGTGCGGCGGGTGCTGATCACCTCGGCGAGCCAGTGCCCGCTGTCCTTGACGATGCGCTCCTGCGTCTCGTAGTCGACCCGCACGATGCCGAACCGCTTCGAGTAGCCGTAGCCCCACTCGAAGTTGTCCATCAGCGACCACACGAGGTAGCCGCGCAGGTCGACGCCCTGCGCGATGGCGCGGTGCGCGGCCGTGAAGTGCCGGTTCAGGTAGTCGATGCGGTCCGCATCCGGCACCCGGCCGTCCACCACCCGGTCGGGGAAGGCGGCGCCGTTCTCGGTGATCATGAGCGGCTGCTGCGGGAACTGCTCCTTGAGCGAGAGCAGCAGCTCCTCGAGGCCGTCGGGGGCGATGTTCCAGCCCATGTCGGTGAACGGGCCCTCCTGGGGCAGGAACTCGACGTCGCGGCTGCCCGGCCACGGCGACCCGCCCATGTCCTTGTGCCCGTCGTTGACGGTCTTGGCGCCGCGGCCGTCCCACATCCGCACCGTCACGGTGGAGTAGTAGTTGACGCCGAGCACGTCGATCGGCTGGTGGATCAGCTCGAGGTCGCCGGGGCGCACGAACTGCCAGTCGGTGACGGATGCGGTGTCCTCGAGCAGGTCGTCGTCGTAGCGGCCCAGCAGCATGGGGCTGGTGAACGCGCGGTTGGCGAGTGCGTCGATGCGGCGCCGCGCCTCGTCGTCGTCGCCGCGGATGACGTGGAAGTTCAGCGTCACCGAGGCGAGCGCCTTCGGCGCGTTGCGGCGGATCTCGGGGATCGCGAGCCCGTGCGCGAGGTTGAGGTGGTGCACCGCGGTGAGGGCGGCGGCACCGTCGGTGCGGCCCGGGGCGTGCGCGCCGGAGCCGTAGCCCAGGTAGGACGAGCACCACGGCTCGTTGAGCGTTGTCCAGGTGTGCACCCGGTCGCCGAGCGCCTCGGTGGTGAGCGCGGCGTACTCGGCGAAGCGGTAGGCGGTGTCGCGGTTGACCCAGCCGCCCGCATCCTCGAGGGTCTGCGGCAGATCCCAGTGGTAGAGCGTCGCGATCGGGGTGATGTCGCGCTCGAGCAGGCCGTCGACGAGGCGGCCGTAGAAGTCCAGGCCGGCCTGGTTGACCGGGCCGGAGCCGGTGGGCTGGATGCGCGGCCACGCGATCGAGAACCGGTACGCCTCGAGCCCGAGGCTCTTCATGAGGTCGAGGTCGGCCTCGAGGCGGTGGTAGTGGTCGTCGGCCACGTCACCGGTGTCGCCGTTCCAGGTCTTGCCCGGCGTGTGGCTGAACGTGTCCCAGATCGACGGCCCGCGGCCGTCCTCGCGGGCCGCGCCCTCGATCTGGTACGACGCCGTCGCCGAGCCGATGACGAAGTCGGGGGCGAATTCGAGTCCGCCGTCCCGGTAGTCGGGGTTGCCGCTGTCAGCCATGCGATCCAGCCTAGAGCCGCACCGAGACCGGTCCGTCCAACTCGAACTCCGCGCTCCGGCCCGCGTTCGCCACCCGGTACGTGCCGCGGACGCCCTCGACCGGCAGCCGGCCGGCGGCGTCCGTGCGCAGCGCCGTCGGCGGCATCCACCACTCGTCCTTGATGAGCGAGTGCAGCCGGTCGAACGACGGCTTGCGCGATCCGTCGGCGCGCACCAGGCCGACCGGCGCGTTCAGCCAGGCGCCGGCGTCGGTGAAGCCCCAGAGCACGATCGACTCCACGGCCGGATGCCCGAACAGCGCGCGGTAGTGCTCCTCCAGTTCGTCGGCCTGGCGGGCCTCGCCCTCGGGGGTGGAGGGCCACTCGTCCACGACGTGGTCGTTGAGGTCGACGATGTGCGGCGGCATGAGGTCGCCTGAGACGAGTGTGGTCTCGGTGAAGTGCAGCGGCAGCCCGAAGGTCGCGAAGCGGTCGGCGATCTCGAGCAGCTGCTCGGCACCTCGGAAGCCCTGGTGCATGTGCGTCTGGATGCCGATGGCGTCGATCGGGACGCCCGCCTCGAGCACCTCTTCGAGCACGCGTTCGTACGACTCGGACAGGTCGAAGTCGTTGATGAGCAGCGTCGCGTCCGGATCGGCGGCCCGGGCCTCCTCGAACGCCATCTTGATCACGCCCAGCCGGCCGCGCGCCACGGCGAGCGGCGTGATCGCGTTGTCGCCGTTGGCGAAGACCGGCATGATGACGGTCTCGTTGATGACATCCCACGCCGACAGCAGTCCGCGGAACTCCCCCGCGTCGCGGCGGATGCGTGCGCGCACCGCCGACTCGACGTCGTCGGGTGGCGCCCCGAGCAGCCAGTCCGGCGCGAGGGTGTGCCACACCAGCGGGTGGCCCTTCACCGCGACGCCGCGCTGCGCGAACCACTCGGCGGCGGCCCGCAGCTGCGCGCTGCGCGGCCGCCCGCGCTCGGGCTCGAACTGCGCCCAGTAGAACGGCAGCGTCACCGCGTTGAACAGCTCGAGCCAGTCGTCGGCGAAGGCCGGCGCCTCGTCGCCGACCCACTCGAAGCCGATGTTGCCGAACCGGAACGCGTGCGAGACCTGCTCGACGACCACCTCCTGCTCGGGCAGCGGAGCGCCGTCCGCGCCGAGCAGGGTGAGCTCGGCGGCCGCGACGCGATGCTCCGGCGTCATGACTCGCGCCAGTGCGGGTGCAGCTCGCGGTCGAACCCGACCTCGCGCCCGGCGCCGGTGAGCACCACGCGCTGCTCGGCCACCAGGTCGTCGCTCGAGCGGGCGAACGCGAGCACCAGCTCGCCCGGCTCGACGATGCGGCGGCCGTCGCGGCCGGTGAACGAGGCCAGGTCGGCCGGCACCGTCACGGTCAGCCGGATGCTGTCGCCGGCATCCAGGCGCACCTTGCGGAAGCCGATCAGCCGCTGCACCGGGCGAACCACCGAGGCGACCGGGTCGTGCAGGTACAGCTGCACGACGTCGGCACCCGCGCGGTCGCCGGTGTTGCGCACCGTGATCGACAGCTCGACGGTGCCGTCGGTGGCGACCTCGCTCGCCTCGACGCTCGCGTCGCTCCACTCGAAGCTCGTGTAGCCGATGCCGGCGCCGAACGGGAACGCCGCCGTCGGGTCGATGCTCGAGACGCCGGTGCGGCGGGCGAGGTGCGCAGCCAGGTAGGTCGACGGATGCACGCCGGGCGAGGCGGGCACGCTGACCGGCAGTCGGCCGCTCGGGTTCACCGCGCCGCTCAACACGCGGGCGATGGCGACCGTGCCCTCCTCCCCGGGGAAGAAGGTCTGCACGATGGCGCTCGCGCGCTCCACGGCCGAGCCGAGGGCGTACGGGCGGCCGGCCAGCATGGTGACGACGGTCGGCACGCCGGTGTCGAGCAGCGCGTCGAGCAGCTGCTGCTGCGCGCCGGGCAGGGCGAGCGACTCGGCGTCGCAGCCCTCGCCGCTGGTGCCGCGACCGAACAGCCCGGCACGGTCGCCGAGCGCCACGATGACCACGTCCGCGTCGCGGGCGACCGAGACCGCCTCGGCGATGCCGTCGGTCTCGCCGTCGGCGATGCTGGTGCCGGCCGCGTACGCGACCTCGCCGAACTCGGCGGTCAGCGACTGCCGGAGGGTCGGCAGCTCGATACCCCAGGGCAGATCCAGGTGCTGGGTGACCACGTGCACCGGGAACGAGTAGCAGCCGAGCACGGCGAGGGGGTCGTCGGCGGTGGGCCCGACGACCGCGATGCGCGCGCCGGGCCGCAGCGGCAGCACGCCGTCGTTGCGCAGCAGCACGACAGCCTCCTCGGCGATGCGCCGGGCGAGGTCGCGGTTGTCCGCCGGGTCGAGGTCGACGGTGCCGCGCAGCGACTCCGGGTCGGAGAGGTCGGCGCCCGCGAGCGCGTCCGGCACGGCCGACCAGGAGGGGTCGAGCAGCCCCAGCTCGGCCTTCTGCCGCAGCACGCGCCGCAGCGCGCGGTCGATGACGGCCTCGTCGAGCCGACCGTCCTCGACGGCCTCGACGAGCGGGGCACCGAAGGTGTGCACGGTCGGCAGCTCGACGTCGATGCCGGCGGCGAGCGCGGCGGCGGCGGCCTCGGCCCAGGTGCCGGCGACCCCGTGCAGGGTCTTCAGGAACGCGATCGCGAAGTAGTCCGCGACGACGGTGCCCTCGAAGCCCCAGGTCTCGCGCAGCAGGCCGGTGAGCAACGCGGCGTCGGCGGCGCTCGGCACGCCGTCGAGATCGGTGTAGGCGTTCATCACCGACCGCGGCCCGCCCTCGCGCAGCACCATCTCGAACGGCGCGAGCACGACATCCGCCCGCTCCCGCTCGCCCATCGACACCGGCGCCAGGTTGCGGCCGGCCCGCGAGGCCGAGTAGCCCACGAAGTGCTTGAGCGTGGAGACGATGCCGGCGCTCTCCAGCCCGCGCACGTAGGCGGCGCCGACCGTGCCGACGAGGTACGGATCCTCGCCGATGGTCTCCTCGACCCGACCCCAACGAGCGTCGCGCACGACGTCGAGCACCGGGGCGAGCCCCTGGTGGATGCCCACCGAGCGCATGTCGCGGCCGATGCGGCCCGCCATCTGCTCGATCAGCGCGGGGTCGAACGCGGCGCCCCACGACACGGGCACCGGGTAGGCGGTGGCACCGTAGGCGGCGAAGCCGGCCAGGCACTCCTCGTGCGCGACCGCCGGGATGCCGTGGCGGCCCTCGCGGACGATGCGCTGCTGCGTGCGCAGCAGCGAGAGCGCCCCAAGCGCCGCGTCGACCGGCCGGGTGCCGAACGGACGGGTCAGCTGACCCAGCCCGTCCGGCAGCAGCGCGTCGAGGTCGACATCGCCGCCGGACATCTCGTGCTGGTTAGGAGCCACCTCGCCGCCGTCGGCGCCCGCCCCGACCCACACGCCGTAGAGCTGCGCGATCTTCTCCCGCAGGCTCATGCCCGCGATCAGCTCGTCCACCTGCCCGGTGGACGTCTCGATGATGGTCATGCTCAGCCCTTCACGGCGCCGGTGAGCCCGCCGACGATGCGCCGCTGCGCCAGCGTGAAGAACAGCAGCGCGGGGATCATCGCCACCGAGGTGAACGCGAGCACGCCGGCGGTGTCCTGCGAGTAGGCGGTGGAGAAGTACTGCACGCCCACCGGCAGGGTGGCCGTGGCCGGGTTGCCCAGCAGCAGCAGCGGCAGCAGGTACGCGTTCCAGCTCGCCACGAACGCGAGCACGCCGACCGTGATGAGGCCCGGCCACGACAGCGGCAGCAGCACCCGCCAGAAGAAGCCGAGTCGGCTCGCGCCGTCGATGGCGGCGGCATCCTCGAGCTCGGCCGGGATCGCCCGCAGGAACGGCACCAGGATGATGATCGTCGTGGGCAGGGCGAACGCGATCTGCGGCGCGATCACCGCGAACAGGTTGCCGAGCAGCCCGAACGAGCGCAGCATCGTGAACAGCGGCAGCACCGCGACGGTGAGCGGGAACAGCAGACCGGCGGTGAACAGCGAGAACAGCACCGCCCGGCCGCGGAACTCGTAGCGCGCGATGACGAAGGCGGCCATCACGCCGAGCAGCACCACCCCCGCGGTGGTCGCGCCGGCCACCAGCGAGCTGTTCAGCACCTGGGTCCAGAAGTTGGGGTTCTGGAACACCGCGGCGTACTTGTCGAACACCCAGGGGTCGGGGAACCCGCCCGGTGCGGCGTTGATCTGCGCCGTGGTGCGGAAGCCGTTCATCACGACGTAGATCACCGGCGTGACGGTGATCGCGACGACGACGAGCGCGACCAGGTAGGAGAAGGGCGTGCCCCACTCGAAGCGGCGGCGGCGGGATGCGGTCGAGGCGACGGTCATCTCAGCCTCCTCTCGTGACGGCGCCGGCGAGGTCACGGCGCAGGACGAAGCGCTGGTACACCAGCGCGATGACGAGCGAGACGACGAACAGGATCACGGCGACGGCGCTGCCGTAGCCGATCTGCGAGCGGCCGTTGCCGTACTCGACCATGTAGGTCGCCATCGTCTCGGTGGCGTTCAGCGGTCCACCCCCGGTGAGGATCCAGACCATGTCGAACAGCTGGAGCGAGCCGATGATGGAGAGGAAGGCCCAGATGCGGATCGTCGGGGCGAGCAGCGGCAGCGTGATGTGCCGCTGGATCTGCCACCAGCTGGCGCCGTCGATGGAGGCCGCCTCGGGCAGCTCGTCCGGCACCCCCTGCAGGCCGGCGAGCATGAGGATGATCGCGAAGCCCAGGTACTTCCAGGTGAGCACGACGAACAGGGTCCAGAACGCGATCGCCGGGTCGGCGAGCCAGTTCGGCTTGTCGCCGGCCCAGCCGAGCGCGGTGAGGATGCCGTCGAACGGCCCGTCCGGCGGCAGCAGCAGCCGGAACGCCAGGCCGGCGACGACCTCGCTCAGCACGTACGGCACGAAGATCAGGGTGCGGATGAACGTGCGGCCCCTGAGGGGTCGGTTCAGCAGCAGGGCGATCCCGATCGCCAGGGGCCCCTGCACGACGAGCGAGAGCGCCACGATCGCGATGTTGTGGCCGATGGCGGAGATGAAGACGGGGTCGCCGATCGCTCGCGCGTAGTTGTCGAAGCCGATGAAGCGGTCGAGCTGGCTGAGGCCGTTCCAGTTGAAGAAGCTGTAGACCGCGGCGAGCGCGACCGGCAGCAGCACGAAGACGGCGTAGACGATCAGCGCGGGGGCGACGAAGCCCCAGATGAGGACGAGGCCGCGGCGGTCGCGGGCCTTCGCCCGCGGCGGACGGGGAGCAGGGGCCGGGCCCGCGGTGGTCACCGCGGGCCCGGTCTGGAACGTGCTGGTCGACATGGTCAGAGCGTCGCCGCAGCGTCCTTCATGCGGGTGACGATCTCGTCGGCCGAACCCTGGCCGCCGAACAGCGACACGATGCCCTCGTTCATCGCACCGCCGACGGTCGGACCGAAGGTGGTGTCGAACCAGAGCTGCACGTAGCTGGCGGAGTCGCGACCCTCGAGCACGAGCTGCAGGTTGGGGTCGGCGACGCTGGACTCCGAACCGGCCGTGACCGGCACGCCCGCGCCGATCTCACCGAACCGGCTCTGCACCTCGGGGCTCGAGATGTACTGCAGCAGCTCGACGCACTCCGGCGGCGCCCAGGCCGAGCAGGAGAACCCGTCGCCGCCGCCGAGGGCCGCGGTCGGGTCGCCGTCGGCGCCCTCGATGGCCGGGAAGTTGAACCAGCCGAGGAACTCCGGCGGGGTCGCGTCCTCGTTGCCGCTCTCCTCGGCGAGGATGCCGCCCATCACGCCCGGGTTCCAGTGGCCCATGAGCTCCATAGCCACCTGACCGGTGGCGAGCAGGCCCGCCGACGAACCCGCGCCCTGCTGGGCGGTGGTCGCCAGGAAGCCCTCCTGGAACGGGTCGGTGGCGATGAACTCCTCGAGCAGGTCGCCCGCCTCCACGAAACAGGGGTCGTCGAAGTCCAGCTCGTCGCGCGCCGTCTGCAGGATCTCGGGCGAGCACGACTTGAGCGCGAAGTTGTACCAGTAGTGCGCGGCGGGCCAGCCGTCGCCCGCGCCGACGGCGATCGGGGTGATGTTCGCGGCCTTCAGCGCGTCGATCGCGGCGTAGAGGTCATCGAGCGTGGTGGGCGTCTCGGTGATCCCGGCCTGCGCGAACAGGTCCTTGTTGTACCAGAAGCCCTCGATGCCGTAGCTGAAGGGCAGGCCGTAGGTGGCGCCCTCGACCTGCCAGCCGCTGACGGTCGGGCCGACGGCCTCGATCTCGTCGGCCGCCAGGTCGCTGATGTCCATCACGTAGCCGGCCTCGACCTGCGCGTTGAGCTCGCCGCCGCCCCACTGCTGGAAGAGGTCCAGCCCGCTGCCGGTGCGGAGCTGGTTCGGGATCAGGGTGCGCTGCAGCTCCTCGTTCTGGTACGCCGTGACCTCGACGTTGACGCCGGGGTTGGCCTCCTCGAACTCGGCGGCGACGTCCTCCCAGAAGCCGAGGAGCGGCTCCCCGGTTCCGTTGTGCCACCACACGATGGTGGTCTCGCCGCTGTCGCCCGAACCGGCGGTGCATCCGGCGAGCCCTGCGGCGAGCGCGGTCGCCGCGATGGCGGCGCCGACGCGCATGCTGCGGGATCTGTTCATCTTCGAACACCTCTCGAAAGTTTCGACACCAACGTCGAAAGTGATTGGGATGTGGCGACTCTAGCGGAGGTGCTATTTGCGGTCAAGAACAACAAATAGGCGTGCACCGCTACAGTGATCGCCATGGTCATCGGGCCCGATCCGGCTGATGGGGTGCGGCGACGCAACCTCGCTCGCGTGCTCGATCTCGTGCATCACGGCGAGGCCCGCACGCGGTCGGACCTCACCGCCAGCACCGGCCTCAACCGGTCCACCGTGGGCGCTCTCGTCGCGGAGCTGTCGGCGCTCGGCCTGCTCGTCGAGACGCAGGGCGAGTCCAGCAACCGGGTCGGCCGGCCCTCCCCCGGCGTACGGGTCGCGAAGGATCCGGTCGTCATCGCGGTCAATCCGGAGATCGACGCGATCACCGCCGCCGTGGTCGGGCTGGCTGGCAGGGTCGAGCTGCGCATCCGCCGACCGCTCGCCGAGCGTCCGAGCCCCGCCGAGGCGACGCGCGTCATCGCCGATCTGGTCGGCGAACTGCGGGAGCAGGCTCTCGGGCAGCGGCGGTTCGTCGGCATCGGCCTCGCGATCCCGGGCCTGGTGCGCAGCAGCGACGGCGTCGTGCGCCTCGCGCCGCACCTGGAATGGCGTGAGGAGCCGTTCACGGATGCCGTGAGCGAGGCGACCGGACTGCCGGCCGCGGCGCGCAACGACGCCGGACTCGGCGCACTGGCGGAGCACCTCTTCGGCGTCGGCCGCGGCGTCGACGAGCTCGTGTACCTCAACGGCGGCGCGAGCGGCATCGGCGGCGGCGTCGTGGTGCGCGGCCACCTGCTCACCGGCGCGCACGGCTACGCAGGCGAGTTCGGCCACAACCGGCCGGGCGTCGCGTCCCTGGACGACCGCGCCACCGAGCACGGCGAGCTCGAGGACGAGGTCAGCCGCGCCCGGCTGCTGAACGTGGCGGGCCTGACCGGCGCCGACGAGCCCGAACTGCGCGCAGCCCTCCTCGGCAGCACCGACCCGGCGGTGCGCGACGAACTGGCGCGACAGCAGCGGCTGCTGGCCGTCGCCCTCAGCAACGCCATCAACGTCTTCAACCCCGAGCTGGTGGTGCTCGGCGGGTTCCTCTCGACGCTGCTCGCCTGGGACGGCGCCGCCCTCGAGAGCGCGGTGCGGGCGAGCACGCTGCCCGCCGCCTGGGAGGGCGTGCGCATCAGCGCCGCGGGGCTCGCGGAGGATCGCCTGCTGATCGGTGCGGCGGAACTCGCCTTCGACCGCATCCTGCGGGATCCGTCGCAGTTCGAGTCGGTGCGCTGACCGGAGGGGTCGGCGGTCCCCTCCGGTCAGCGCGGCTCAGGCCGCCCTGCGGCGCCGTGCCACCAGCAGCGCGGCACCTGCGGCGAGCAGCCCGAGCGCGGCCCAGATGCCCATGCCGACGCCGACGCCGGTGAAGGCAGTCTCGCTCGGCCTCGGCACGGTGATCTCCAGGGCGGCCTCCGCGAGTGCCACACCCTCGACCACTGCCGTCAGCCGGTAGGTGCCGGGATCGGCATCCGCCGGGATCGTCACGGTGGCGGTCGCGGTGCCGTCGGCCCCGATCGTCACGGTGCCGAGCATCGCCTGCAGCATCACAGCCATGGGCGTCGACGAGCGCCCGGCCCTCGCCGCCGGGCCCCGGTCGTCCTGCAGCACGATCGCGACGGACTCCCCCGGCTCGAAACCGCTGAGCGACACGTCGACCGTGCCGCCGGCCGCCACGCTGGCCGGGTCGACGACCAGCGCGGGCGCATCCTGCGACGGCTCCAGCAGACGCCCGACGCCCCAGCGGGCGGTCGACTGATAGCCGGCGCCGGTCGGGTCGGCCCAGTTGCGGATGCCCGTGCGGGCGCCGCCGGACGCGTCGTTCACCTGGAAGTCGAGCCCGTGGAACGAGTCGGCCACGCCGGTGTCGAGCAGGTCGACGCTGAGCTCGACGACGTACCCGCCGTCGACGAGCGACGTGGCGCTCTGCACCCGCGCCCGCTGGAACGCCTCATCCCCGGTGCCGAACGACACCGCGTTGGCGGCGCTGATCCGGATCTGCGTGTCGTCGTACCGGTAGGCGCCGTTCTTCACGTTGCCGGCATCGACGTACACCTCGACCGAATCCTGGATCCACGGGTCCGAACCGGTGACGTCCACCACCGGATCTGCGACCTCGGCGAGCACGTAGAGCGTGTCGTCGCGCCAGAGGGTGCGCACCGTCGCCGTGGCGCCCGGGTCGCCCTTGTCGGTCGTGACGACGCTCGCGCCACCCCACAGCCCGTCGACCACCCCGTCGATCTGCGGCGCGACCGGGGCCGCCTCCACCTCGACGTAGGACAGCGGCTCGACCAGGGTCAGCGTGCCGAGCACGCCGGGTGTGTTCCAGCCGCGCTCCTCGCCGCCGTCGGTCACCCGCACGTCGAAGTCGACCAGGTCGCCCTCGGCGAGCGTCGCGGGCAGGTGCGCGACGACGGTGTAGCCGTCGGCGGTCTGCTCGACCACCGCCTCGACGTCCCCGTCGCCGTCGCGTCCGATCGCGAACGCCGAGTCGCCGACCGTGAAGGCGACGCCGTCGTCGGGATCGACCGCGGCATCCGTCACCGTCACGTACGCGGTCAGATGATCCGGCGACCAGCGCAACTGGAAAGCCGCCTCGTCGTCGATCCGCAGCAGCGGCAGCTGCCGCCAGGCGATGGATGCGGTGGCTGCGACGTCGAGCGGCACGTCGCCCGCGAAGACGTTCGCCGTGCGCACCCGGTCGGGCAGCTCGTCGTCGACGATGCCGTAGTACGCCGGCTTCGCCTGCAGCCGGTCGTCGAACACGAGCGGTGCACCCGAGGATGCCCGCCAGCTGCGCCCGTCGGTGAGGCCCCAGACGCTGACCGAGAACAGCGAGTCCTCGTGCTCGCGGAACACCCGGAACGCGTCGCGGTAGTAGTAGCCCTGCTCGATGAGCAGCGCCTCCGTCACCGGCGTGCCCGTGGTCACGTCGAGCTCGGTCACCACCTGCTGCAGCCCGAACGGCTCGAACGCCTCGATCGCGGCCTCGAGCGCCGAGACCGGCATCGCCAGGCTGACGTGGAACTGGTGGCCCACGCCGTCGACCGGCACGTCCCGGTCGAGCAGCCGGTCGACGAGCGCGACGAGCCGCTGCTGCTTGCCGCCCTGCTCCGTGTTGTAGTCGTTGATGACCAGCGTCACCGGGCGGTCGGCGCCCGCCGCGGCGTACTCCTCGTTGAATGCCTCGTCGGCGTACTCGAACGCGAGGTCGATGAACTCCTCGCCGAGGATGCGGTACCACTCGCTGCGGCGCAGGCCGTCGGCGTACTCCGAGCCGTCGTTCACCACCTCGTTGACCACGTCGAACGCGACGATCGGGTTGCCGTCGCCGAACCCGCCCCACTCCGCGCTCAGGTACTCGGCGACCGCGAAGATGTGCTCGCGCATCCGCTCGCGCAGCACGGCCTTCGACGCGTCGTCGGTGCCCAGCGGCTCGCCGCCGTCGGTCTGGAAGAACCAGGCCGGCGTCTGGCTGTGCCACACGAGGGTGTGACCGTACACCCGCAGGTCGTTGTCGACCGCGAAGTCCATCAGCGCATCCACCTCGGCATTCGGGGTGAAGGTGCCGTCGGCCGTGTACCACGCCTCCGGCTTCATGAAGTTCTCGCTGGTGAGCTGGTCGAAGTGCCGCAGCGTGAGCTCGGCCGGCGCGCCGCTCAGCTCCCGGCTGTCGACGGCCACGCCGACGGGGAAGCCCACGGTGTCCTTGATCGGCTCGAGGTCCTGGATGACGACCGGGTCGGGCGTACGCACCACGATGTCGTCGAACAGGAGGTCCGAGGTGTTGGTGCCGTTGAAGGCGGTCTCGAAGTACAGGTACGCCGAGTCGCCCTGCGGCATGGTGAAGGTCTGCGTGACCTGCACCCACTCGCTGTTCGACATACCGGTGAACTGGCCCAGCGTGGAGTAGGTGGTCGCTGCGCCGACGGTGTTGGCGAGGCTGAGCCACACGGCGTCGACAGGCTGGCCCGCTCCGAATCGCACCCACGCGCTGAGCTCGTAGGTGACGCCGCCCTGCAGCACGCCGGTCACGTCGTGGCCCATGCCGCTGCCCTGGCTGGTGCGACCGGTGACGGCCGCGGCCTGCGCTCCGCCGTGCGGGGCCTCGGTGGTGAGCGCCACGGTCGGCGCGCCGCTGCCGCTGTCGCGCGGACCCCAGCCGTCCAAGCCGTCCTCGAAGCCGGTGGAGAGCGCCGAGCTGCCGGGAGCGGAGGGCGCTCCGGCGGGCAGCGTGAAGCTCCAGCCCTCGGCGAGGCGCTCATCCACCACGGTCTGCACAGCGGCGACGGATGCGGTGCGATCGCCGCCGCCGTCGTGCACGAGCACCACCTGGCCGGCCTTCATCGCCGTCCTGAGGTTCGCCGTGAGCTTCGCCTCGGTTGCGCCCGCCTCCCAGTCGCTGATGGTGTTGATGACTGCGAGCGGCTGCATGCCGAGCGAGACGGCGGCAGCGGGCGTGTCGCCCCAGCTGCCGTTCGGCGCGCGGAAGTACGGCACCGGATGGTCCGGGTCGCCGAGCGCCGTGCGGATGATGGTGAGGTTCTCCGCCATCCGCTGCGCCGCCGCCTCCTGGCTGAGCGCCCCCATGTCCTCGTACGTCGTGGAGTGGTTGCAGAGGGTGTGGCCCTCGGCGACGATGCGCTGCAGGATGGCCGCGCCGCCGGGCGCGGTGATGTTCTGGCCGATGACGCAGAAGACGGCCGAGATGTCCTTCGACTGCAGGTAGTCGAGCAGCGCCTCGGTCTCGCCGGGGTTCGGGCCGTCATCGAAGGTGAGCGCGGCGACGTCCCCCGCACCCTCTGCAGCGGTGACCGGCGTGACGGTCGGGTTCACGGCGCCGCCCGGTGGCACGTCGGGAGCAGGGCCGCCGCCCCCGCCGTCTCGCGCGGTGATGCTCAGGTCGTCGACGAGATACGTGTAGGGCTCGGCCCCGTCCGTGCCGATGTAGACCTGCAGCTGCGACACGTCGGCACCGGCCGGCACGGCGTAGCTGCCGCTGACGGTGATCCACCCCGAGGCCGACATGCTCGTGTTGCCGATCCAGGTGTACGCGGGCTTCATCACGAACCGCACACCGGGGGCGCCGACTGCGCCCTCGGGCAGCCGCACGCGCATGGAGAGGTCATAGGTCGTGCCGGCGTTGAACAGGCCGAGGGGCGACTGGATGCCGTCGAAGTCGTTCGCTCGATCCGCCACCTCGAGCACGCCGCCCGCGACGGTCAGCGTCGGGCCGCCGCTCTGCGTCCACGGGGCGTAGCTGCCGCCCTCGAAGTCGAGCGAGCTCACCGATGTCGCCGCACTCGCGGCGGCCGCGGGTATGGAGACGGCCAGCACCGCAGCAGCGAAACTTGCGAACAGCTTCCGAAAGGACATGAGCGCTCCCTTGCGCGTACGGACCGGATCTCCGCACCGTAAGAATCGCGACGCTCAACGCGCAAGGAGTTTGTTGCGCACGACAACTTTAAGTTACCGAAACGAGACCGAAACTTTCAGGCCACGAGCGCGGCGGTGCTTTCCCGGACCACCAGACTGGTCGCCAGATCCATGCGAGGGACCTGGTCCAGCGGAGCCTGGGTCATGCGCAGGACGAGCCTCGTCGCCTCCTCGGCCATCCTGCGCAGCGGCTGTCGGACGGTGGTCAGTCGCGGGGTCACCCACTGCGCAAGCGGGATGTCGTCGTAGCCGACCACCGACACGTCCTCGGGGATGCGCAGCCCCAGCGGTCGAGCGGCCTCGAGCACGCCGAGCGCCTGGAGGTCGCTGCCGGCGAAGATCGCGGTCGGCCGCTCGAGACCGGTGAGCAGCTCGTGAGCGTGACGTCGGCCGCCCTC
>Ga0196960_10000357_pt1 | contig 17089 bp, 16 predicted proteins | sample S3v_5metaG_FD_183187 | JGI IMG/M metagenome (GOLD analysis project Ga0196960, IMG submission 183187) | Soil microbial communities from Anza Borrego desert, Southern California, United States - S3+v_5 | ecosystem: Environmental > Terrestrial > Soil > Desert | place: USA: California | collected... | reverse complement strand
CAGCGCGGCGGCCACCGCCGCGTAGACGACCATCTGGCTTCGGCTCATCTCCGGCACGCCGCCGATGATCGGCCGCCTCAGCGCACGCGTGGCGCGCTCAATTCAAATTCTCAGGAGAAAGAGACGCGCGAAAGCGTGACGACGCTAGTAGTCATCATCGTCGTCGTAGCCCGCTACCTCGGCCAGCTGGTCGCTGTAGAGCTCCGAGGCGGCGACGGGCGGGGACTGGATCGAGACGCAGGCCAGCTCGTCCTCGCCGTCGTTGCCGATCGAGTGCTCGGTCGCGGGCGGGACGAGGATCAGGTCGCCCTCGCCGACCTCCTGGGTGTCGCCGGCGACCGACATCGTGCCGCGCCCGCGGACGACGACGTAGGCCTGCTCGGCCTCGCCGGAGGAGTGCAGCGTCTGGTTGCAGCCGCCGGGCACCGTCACCCAGGTCACCGAGAGGTTGCGGGAGCCCAGTTCGCCCGCGTCCATGAGGACGTGGGCGCGAAGGCGGTGCCACTCCTCGACCGCGGCTTCTTCCAGGCGCCTGACCAGCATTCCGCGGGCTTTCTAGCAGAAGCAAGAGGGGCTACGGAGGCCCCTACCGCACCACCAGGTTGACCAGCTTGCCCGGCACAACGATTTCTTTGACTATTTCCTGGCCGTCTATATGACGGGCGACCTTCTCGCTCTCCCGCGCCAGTCGCAGCAGCTCCTCCTTCGGCGCCTCGGCCGGCGCTTCGATCCGGTCGCGCAGCTTGCCGTTGACCTGGACGACCAACGTCACCGTGTCGCTGACCAGCAGCGCCGGGTCGGCCTGCGGCCAGGGCTGCTCCCAGACCCGCCCGCCGACCAGCCGCTCCCAGATCTCCGCCCCAAGGTGCGGGGCGAAGGGGAAGATCAGCGACGCCGCCGTTGCGGTGGCGAAGCGCACCGCCGCGGAGCCCTCGGGCGTCCCGTAGAGGCCGTCCTTGAGCCGGTAGGCGTCGTTGACCAACTCCATCACCGCCGAGATCACGGTGTTGAACTGGAAGCTGCGCTCGAAGTCCCGCGTCGCTTTCTCGATCGCCCAGTGCGCCTTGGCGAGCAGCTCGTGCGCCTCGCCGCCCGCCCCCGGGTCCGGCTCGCCCGCCTCGGTCCGCGCCTCGACCTCCTCGCAGAGCCGCCAGAGGCGGGAGAGGAAGCGGTTGACGCCCTCGACGCCCTCGTCGGTCCAGTCGCCGCCGCGCTCGGGCGGGCCCATGAAGCAGACGTAGGTGCGGGCGGTGTCGGCGCCGTAGCGCTCGACGTACTCGCCGGGGCTGACCGTGTTGCCCTTCGACTTCGACATCTTCGCCCCGTCGCGGGTGATCATCCCCTGGGTGAAGAGGTTGGCGAACGGCTCCTGGACGCCGAGGTGGCCGAGGTCGGCCAGCGCCTTGGTGAAGAAGCGCGCGTACATCAGGTGCAGGATCGCGTGCTCGACCCCGCCGATGTACTGGTCGACCGCCATCCAGTGGTCGGCCGCACCCCGCTCCCATGCAGCGTCCTTGTTCTGAGCGTCGAGGTAGCGGAGGAAGTACCAGGAGGAGTCGACGAAGGTGTCCATCGTGTCGGTCTCGCGGCGCGCTGCGGCGCCGCAGCGCGGGCACTCCGTCGCGACCCACTCCTCGGCGGCGGCCAGCGGGCTCTTGCCCTGCGGCGCGTAGTCCTCGATCTCGGGCAGCTCGACCGGCAGCTGCTCCTCGGGCACCGGCACGATCCCGCACTCCTCGCAGTAGACGACCGGGATCGGCGCCCCCCAGTAGCGCTGGCGCGAGACCAGCCAGTCGCGCAGGCGGTAGTTGACGGCCGGCTTGCCCCGGCCCTCCGAGCCGAGCCAGGCGACGATCTCCTCGTAGGCCTCGCGGTTGTGCCTGCCGTCGAAGCGACCGGAGTTGACCATCGGCCCGTCGCCCGAGAACGGCAGGCCCTCCTCGTCGCGCGCCTCCTCGTCGTCGACGCCCTCGATCACCCGCTTCACCGGCAGCCCGTGCTTCCGGGCGAATTCGTAGTCGCGCGAGTCGTGCCCGGGCACGGCCATGATCGCCCCGGTCCCGTACTCCATCAGCACGTAGTCGGCGACGAACATCGGGATCGACTCGCCGTTGACCGGGTTGACGACCGAGCGGCCCAGCGCCACCCCGGTCTTCCCGCGGTCCTCCGCCCCGCGTTCCTCGGCCGACTCGCGGCCGACCCGTTCGACGTACGCGCGCACCTCGTCGGCGACCGGCGTGCCGGCGATCAGCCGCTCCAGCTCGGGGTGCTCGGGCGCCAGCACGAAGAAGGTGGCGCCGAAGAGGGTGTCGGGGCGGGTGGTAAAGACCGGGAAGTCGAGATCGACCTCTTCACAGCGGAAGACGACCTCGGCCCCCTCGGAGCGGCCGATCCAGTTGCGCTGCATCGTGATCACGTGCTCGGGCCAGGACTCGAGCACCTCGAAGTCCTCCAGCAGGCGGTCGGCGTAGTCGGTGATGCGGAAGAACCACTGCTCGAGGTCTTTCTGGACCACCTCGGTGCCGCAGCGCTCGCAGCGGCCGTCGACGACCTGCTCGTTGGCCAGAACCGTCGCGTCTTTCGGGCACCAGTTGACCTCCGCCTCTTCCCGATAGGCGAGCCCGCGCTCGAACAGCTGCAGGAAGATCCACTGGGTCCAGCGGTAGTACTCGGGGGTGTGGGTCGCGAGTTCGCGCGACCAGTCGATCGAGATCCCCCACTCGCGGAACTGACGGCGGAAGGAGTCGATCGAGCGCTCGGTCGCGACCCGCGGCGGCTCGCCGGTTTTGATCGCGTTGTTCTCCGCCGGCAGGCCGAAGGAGTCGTAGCCCATCGGGTGGATCACCTCGAAGCCGTGGCGGCGGCGGAAGTGGGCGATCGCGTCGCCGACCGCGTAGCACTTGAGGTGGCCGACGTGGGGCTCGCCGGAGGGGTAGGGCAGCATCTCCAGCACGTAGGCCTTCGGCTTGGAGTCGTCGAAGCCGGGCTGCCCGGGGTTGGCGACCTCCCAGGTCTTCTCCTCGGCCCAGACCGCCTGCCACCTACGCTCGATCTCTTTCGGCTCGTATCCCGCCATCGCGGCTGCGATCTTACGAGGGCGGGGTGCGGCGGCGCGTCGGCCCCTAGAAGGGCAGCGAGTAGGTGACCGGCGACATCTCCCGCAGGATCTCGGGCCAGACGTAGATCTCGATCAGCGCCGCCGCGATCACGGCCGGGATCGCCAGCAGCACGGTGACGAGCGTCGCCGCCAGGAGCTGGTTCCACTCGCCGCGCCGGCTGGCGATCAGCCAGGCCGCCAGCGGCAGGAAGAGCGCGGTCAGCTCGATCAGGGCGTGCGGGAGCACGCTGAGGATCAGCTCGAAGCTGGAGATCTGCAGCTGGTAGGAGATCGTCGAGGCCTGGAAGCCGAGGTAGAGCGCCTGGGTGGAGAGCGAGAAGAGGGTGACGGCGCCGACGAAGAGGATCGCGAACTGACCCGCTTTGACGTGGACCCAGCGCGAGAAGCCGGTCCGCTGCGCCGCCGCGATCGGCATCGAGGCGCCGGCGATGAAGCCGGCGATGCAGGCGGTGCCGTGCAGCGCCAGCACCAGCGAGTTGCGCCAGAGGATCCGCAACAGGTCCTCGGCGTCGGCGGGATAGGTGAGCCCGGCGATGTGGACCGGCGTCAGGTCCGGGGTGAGGAACCCGGAGACCACCCAGACCGCCGCGAGCAGGGTCAGCGCGACCGCGAGGCTGAGCGCGACCCAGGCCCGCAGGACCTTCCAGGGATGCCGGCTCCAGACCTCCAGGGTCGCCCGCGTGTCCTCCATGCCGTGGGAGAACACGTGCTCGTTCGCAGCGCTCATCGATAAACCATCGGCAATTCCCGTTGAGGCATTGAGAGTGAGAGCTGCTGTGGATCGGCGGGGACATGCCACTGGTGAGGCGCCGCGTGGATCGCCCTCTCAAGTTCCTTCTTGAGGCACTCCATCGTTCTTCTCTCTCCACTCAAGTCACTAAGTGTTTGCGCGGCCCCGAAGGAAAGAACGCGCTGGCCTTCGGAGCTCCAGGTGGCAGCACTCAGAAGAGGAGCGCCAGTCCGCTGAGCGAGCGTGAAGCAAGCCGCAGGCACTCGCGCAGGCCGGCCGAGGAAGTCGATTTCGACGACGTTCGACCCGCCTCTGCGGTCGAGAGTCAAGATAACAAGGCGGCCTGCCTCTAGATGGCGTTGGAGTTCCGTGATCGAAGTAGCTTCGGCCGAGGTGAGCGTCAATCCACCAGCCGCTCTGGCGGCAGCGTAAAAGCGCTGGGCAACCGGGCGCCCTAGATCCGCCACTGGAACGACCGGCCTCCTTCCCAGCACCTCCGCGATCCAGGAGGCAGCAAGATCAAAATCGCCGACATGCGCCGAGACGAGGATCGCTCCCGTCCCCGGTCTCTCTCTTACTGCCAGCGAATCCACGTTCGCGGGACGGATGGTTCTCTGCAGACGCTGGCGATTATGGGGGTCGAGCAGGCGCACCAATCGCCTGTAATAGCCAAAGGTGAACCTGATGTTGCGAGCCACAAGAGCATCGAGCTCGGAGGGGCTCCTAGCGAGGGAAGTGGCCCCATAGACCTCCCTCGTAGCTCGAAACTTCTGGAGACGCCCGGCGCTGCCGACTAGGCACCGAGGCAGACTTGCTGGGCTCATTTGGAAGGGACGACAGATTCGGTGGGGAGACGTCCGCAGTAGGGATGCACCCCCTTGCACTCGCGACAGGGAGAGAAGGCGTCCCGAACCCGCACCAGCTTGTGGATCTCAGTCAAGTCCAGCATCCGGTCATAGGACCGATGAGGGTCCGGACGTACACGGACATCCCCCTCACCAAGCTCGACGAGCTTTATCCCCTCCAAGGCGACCTCGCTAACGAAATAGCTGGGACAGGCGGCCGGCAATGGGAATGGCTCCGCGAGTTGGATCTTGTCTCCAACGTGCAATGGGGGATTAACCATCATCGCCACCGCGTAAGGGAGCCTTGCCAAGTAGAAGCCGGCGAGGACCGTCGCAGCGGCTGCGAGCGCCGCTGCGACAACTTGGTTCAGCCCCAAAACCCACTCATTGGCAGCAATGGCGACCACTGCCACAGTCGCGGCTACTAGCCCAACCGCGGCAATCAGGCGATGCAAGAGCCAAATTCGGGTAACCCGACGCCAGTATGGGTCCAGTGAATTGGTGCAGGGGCGCTTTTCGGTGCCACCCCTCAGGCGAGGAAAGACATAGCACCAATCGACAAGGCTGGAGAGGTACATGGCCATAAACACGGTCGTCCCAAGGATGGTGATCGCTAGAACCGCGAGAGCGTGATCTGGAGCCCCCTCTGGAATCTCCGGAGTTTCCAGCAGCGCGAGAAAGGGGCCAACAATGAGCAGTAGAGGACTCACGATCACCAACCAGGCGATCCAGCCGTCCCGACGAATTCGGATGACGCGCCAGTTCGCAACTAGAAGGAGAAAGGCGAGGAAAGCTGCAACAGCCGCCATCGCCGTCCCTACCTGCGGATAACCAAAAAGGACTAAAAGCGAAGCCGCCGTCGCTGCCAGGAAGGCCTGCACCAACGTTGCCGAGGAAGTCACCGAGGCAAAATATCCTGCTCACGCCCTTGGCATAAGCGGACGCATAGGCGCGATCGATTTGCTTCGCGCCATCTGGGTAGAAGAAGCCCATGCGTCGACCGGGGAAGCGAGCGCTGCGTGGAGCGCTGCTGACCCTGGCCGCCTGCGCCCTCATCGCCCCCGCCGCCCCCGCCGAGACCCCGGAGATCGGGCTCAACGCCGAGGGCGCTCCCTGGCGCGGCGCCTCCCCCTACGCCGAAGTCGAGGGCACGGTCGACGGCCACAACCACGTCACCGCCTACGAGTTCCTCGGCGGCGACGCCCACTGCGGCGAGCCCTTCCACCACCACGGGCCGGCGGCGGCGCTCGTCGACTGCCCCGACCACCACCCCAACGGGTCGGCCGCGGTGCTCGAGAACGTCCTCTACGGCGACCCCCTGCGCACTCACGACCCGGTCGGCTGGCCGACCTTCAGGGACTGGCCGGCGCCGAAGTCGATGACCCACGAGCAGACCTACTACCGCTGGATCGAGCGCGCCTACCTCGGCGGCGTGCGGATCATGGTCAACGACCTGGTCGAGAACGTCGCCCTCTGCGAGATCTACCCGATCAAACACAACAGCTGCGACGACATGGAGAGCATCCGCCTCCAGCACCGGCGCATCCACGAGCTCCAGGACTTCATCGACGCCAGGTCCGGCGGCCCCGGCCAGGGCTGGTTCCGGATCGTCCGCGACCCCTTCGAGGCCCGCCGCGTCGTCAACGAAGGCAAGCTCGCCGTGGTGCTGGGGATCGAGACCTCGGAGGTCTTCGGCTGCGGAGGCTCCGAACAGATGCCCCGCTGCACCCGCGAGCAGATCGTCGCCGGACTCGAGGAGGCCGAGCGGATGGGGGTCGCCTCGATCTTCCCGATCCACAAGTTCGACAACGCCCTCGGCGGCGTCCGCTTCGACGGCGGCGCCTTCGGGGCGGCGATCAACGCCGCCAACTTCAAGCAGACCGGCCACTTCTGGCAGATCGAAACCTGCCAGGGAGCGGGCGAAGACAACCCGCAGGACACCCACGCCGACGTGATCGACGCCGGCCTCTACGCGTTCATGCCGAAAGGCGTGCTGCCGCTCTACCCGCCGCCGCCCCACTGCAACGCCCTCGGCCTGACGCCGCTGGGTGAGTTCCTGGTCCAGCAGATGATCGACCGCGGGCTGATGATCGAGGTCGACCACATGAGCCTGAAGGCGGCGACGCGGACCCTGGAGCTGGCCGAGGCGCGCAACTTCTCCGGCGTGATCTCCTCGCACTCGTGGATGGAGCCGCGGCTGCGCTCGCGCGTCTACGGCCTCGGCGGCTTCATCGAGCCGATCACGACCGGCCCCGAGAGCTTCATCGAGGAATGGAAGCAGCTGCGCGCCGCCGCCGACCCCCGCTTCCGCTTCGGGATCGGCTTCGGCGCCGACGCCAACGGCTTCCACGCCCAGCCGCCGGCGCGGGGCGCCGGGCAGCCGAACGCGGTCTCCTACCCCTTCAAGTCGCTCGACGGCCGCGTCACCTTCGACCGCCAGGTCTCCGGGCAGCGGGTCTACGACGTCAACTCCGACGGCGTCGCCCACTACGGGCTCTACCCCGACTGGATGGAGCAGCTGCGCCTGCTCGCCGGCGAGCCGATCGCCCGGGACCTGATGAGCGGCGCCGAGGCCTACCTGCAGACGTGGGAGCGGGCAGTCGGCGTGCCGGGCCCGGGCTGCCTGTCGCCGCCGAAACGGCTCTCCCGCTCGGGCTTCGGGCCGCTGCAGCTGGGCCGCGACGCCGAGCAGACGCTGATCGCGGGCGGGCAGCCGCAGCGGCGGGTCGAGCGCTCCTTCCTCTGGTGCGCCGCCAAGCGCAAGGCGAAGGGCGCACGCGAGTCCGCCGTCGCCGTCGTCTTCGACGAGACGGGGCAGGCCGCCTTCGTCGCCACCACCGCCGCCGGCAAGGCCAAGCCGAAACGCGCCAAGAAGCTCGGGCGCGGCTTCTTCGTCGTCCGCAAAGGCCCCGGCGGCGACCGCGTCTGGGCCTATCGCAAGGGGAAGCTGCGGTTCCGCGCCGTCGCCGCGCCGCGGCTGGCGAAGAAGGCGGGCCGCCTGCAGGCCGCCTTCCGGCAGTCCGGCCTGAAGTAGCTCAGGAGGGGCCGAACTCGCGCTCGTAGTCCTCGGCCAGCGCCGCGAGCTGGGAGAGCGGCACCTTCAGCCCGTTGGCGATCCGCCGCACGTTGCCCCAGGTCGGGTTGATCCGACCGGACTCGATGTGGGAGATCCAGGTCGGGTGGATGTCGGCCCGGTGACCCAGGGTCTCCTGGCTCAGCTGGCCGTCCGTCCGGAGCTTCCGGATCGCCTTCCCGAGACCGATCTGAGGGTCGTCGCGCCGCGGCATCTAGCGGAGGGAATTGGGCTCCCGGTCCCAAGTCCATAGAGGCGAACTCAACTCCCGTCCCGGAACCCGCGACACGCGGGTTGCGGCAGGGCGAAAATCCCCTGCTAAGAGGCGGGTAACTGCGGCTGCGGAGGCGGCTAGGGCTGCCGGGCGAGAAGGTGCTGCGAGGGCTGCCGACGCCGCCGAGATGGTGGGTCGGCTTTGAGAATGGAGCTGAGGGGGCTCGAACCCCTGACCTCATCGCTGCCAGCGATGCGCTCTTCCAGCTGAGCTACAGCCCCATACATGGGACGAAGTTTAGCGCCGCCTCTGGGTTACGCGGCGCGCTGCTCCGGCCCCTGGTCCTCGTCGACGTCGAGGATCAGGTTGTCCGGGGCGGTGTGGCGGACCTTGAAGTCCAGGGTCGAGAGCTCCTCCAGTTCGCGCAGGAGGTCGACCGGCTGGTCGAGGTTCATCGAGAGCGTCGCGCGGCCCTCGGAGAAGCGCTCGACCGAGATTTCCGAGGCGCCGATCTGGCCGACCGCGTCCTCGAAGCCGACGAGCTGGGAGAAGTCGCCGAGCGGGCCGATCTCGAGCTTGACCTTGCCCTCGTAGACGCCGTCGGCGTCGGGCTCGGAGCCGTTGGTCGCCTCGGCTGGTGGGGCGGCCTCGGCTTGGAGCGCCTCGACGTCGGTCAGCGCCTTCACCTTCTTGCTCACCTCGACCGCCTCGCGCAGGGCTTTCATCCGGATCCGGGTTGCCTGGCCGCGGGCCTGGGCCTCCAGTTCCTCCAGCCGGACGGTGATCGCGTCCAGCGAGGCGATGCTGCGGTCGTGGCACTCGTTGGCCTCGCGCAAGCGCTCGCCGAGGACCCGGATCTCGCGCTCGCGCTCGAGCACCATGCCCGAGAGCGCCGTCGTCTCGTCTTCGAGCTCAGCCAGCGCTTCGCGCTGAGCGTCGGCTTTCATCTCGAGGCCGATGATCCGCGCGTCGCGGGCGGAGATCGCATCCTCCACTTCCGCGCGCCGGTAGCCCAACAGCGCCCGCTTGAACCCATTCATGGACGGGCACCGTAGATAGGCGCTCGGACGTATTTATGCGCTGGCGGCTTCGGGGGCTTCCGGAGCGTCGAATTCGAGCTCCAGTCGCGGCGCGTCGCGCCAGAGATCCTCGAGCCCGTAGCGCTCGCGCGCTTCCGGCGTGAAGACGTGGAGGACGCAGTCGAGGTAGTCGAGGATCGTCCAGCCGGCGTCACCGCCGGCGTCCACCCCGCCCGGCAACAGGCCGCTCTCGCGCTTCACCCGCATCCGCACCTCGTCGACGATCGCCCGCGCCTGCCGCTCGCTGCGGGCGGTGCAGATCGCCAGGAAGTCGGTGTAGGCGACCAGCTCCCGCATGTCGAGGACGACCACGTCCTCGGCTTTTTTCGCGTCGGCTATCTCCGCCAGGTGCCGCGCCAGCTGCTCGGTCTGCGCCTGGTTCACCGGTAGACCCCCTTCTCTTCGACGAAGCCGGCGACCGCGTCGGGGACGAGGTAGCGCAGCGGCCGGCCCTGCTTGGCCCGTTCGCGCACGGCCGAGGAGGAGACCCCGAACTGCGGCATCTCCAGCATCGTCGCCCGGCCCTCGCAGCCGAGGCTGCGCATCGTCGCCGCCACCTCGGCGTCGGCGACCCCGGCGCGCCGCGCCACCGCGAGGCTCGCCAGCTCGACGACCCGCGCCGGCTCGCGCCAGCTCTCCAGGCCGACAGCGGCGTCCGCTCCCATCACGAACACCAGCTCCTTGTCGGCCCGTTCCTCTGCAAGCGCCTCCAAGGTCTCATACGTGTAGGACGGTCCCTCGCGATCGACCTCCAGCGAGGAGACCGAGAAGCGCTCGTCGTCGGCCGCGGCCAGCCGCGTCATCTCGATCCGCGCCTCGCGGCCGGGGTCGTCGGCGATCCGCTTGTGCGGGGCATGGCCGGTCGGGACGAGGATCACCTCGTCGAGGCCGAGCTGCCAGAGCGCCTCCTGGGCCAGCGCCAGGTGACCGAGGTGCGGGGGGTTGAAGGCCGACCCCAGCACGCCGATCGCCCCGCCGTCGGAGCTACTCACGCACCTGGCCGTCGCCGCGCGCCACGTACTTGAAGGTCGTCAGCTCGCGCATCCCGATCGGGCCGCGGGCGTGCAGCTTCTGGGTCGAGTTGCCGATCTCGGCCCCCATCCCGTACTCGAAGCCGTCGGTGAAGCGGGTCGAGGCGTTGACGTAGACGGCGGCCGCGTCGACGCCGCTGGTGAACGCCTCCGCCGCCTCCTCGGAGGAGGTGACGATCGCCTCCGAGTGGCCGGTGCCGTGGCGGTTGACGTGGTCGATCGCCTCCTCGACGGAGTCGACGACGCCGACCGTCATCTTCAGGCCGAGGTACTCGCTGTCCCAGTCCTCGTCGCTCGCGGCGCCGACCTCGACCCCGCCGGCGAGGCCGCGGGCGCGCTCGTCGCCGACCAGCTCGACCCCCTCGGCGGCCAGGTCGCCGAGGACCGCGGGCGCAAAGCGCTCGGCGATCGCGGCGTCGATCAGCAGCGTCTCGGCCGCATTGCAGACGCCGGGGCGCTGGACCTTGGCGTTGACAGCGATCCGCCGCGCCATCTCCGGGTCGGCGTCGGCGTGGACGTAGACGTGGCAGTTGCCCGCCGCCGCGTACATCACCGGCACCGTCGCCACCGCCTTGATCGCGTTCTTCAGCCCCTCTCCCCCGCGCGGGATCAGCAGGTCGACCAGACCCTCCTGGGTCGCCAGCTCGGCCAGCTCCTCGCGGTCGCCGCCCGCCAGGGAGACCACCGCGTCCTCCGGCAGCCCGGCCTCGGCCAGCGCCTCGCGGACGATCGCCGCCAGCGCCGCGTTGGAGCGCTCGGCGTAGCTGGAGCCGCGCAGGACGATCGCGTTGCCGCTCTTGATCGTCAGCGCCGCGCAGTCGATCGTCACGTTCGGCCGCGCCTCGTAGACGACGGCGACGACCCCCAGCGGCACCCGCACCTTGCGCAGGTCGAGGCCGTTGGCAAGCGTTTTCCGCTCCAGCTCCTCGCCGACCGGGTCGTCGAGGTCCCGGACCACCCGCACCCCCTCGGCCATCGCCGCGACCCGCTCGGGCGTCAGCTGCAGCCGGTCGCGCAGCGCGTCGGTGAGGCCGGCGGCGCGCTCGTCGGCGAGGTCGCCCGCGTTGGCCTCGAGGATCTGCTCGCTGCGCTCCTCGAGCAGGCGCGCGGTCGCCTCCAGGGCGGCGTTCTTCGCCTCGGTCGAGGCGGTGGCGATGCCGCGGGCCGCGCGCTTGGCGGCGGCGCAGCTCTCGGCGACGGTGGTCTGGGTAACGGCCATCGGCTAAGGGTAGCTTGGACCGCTCCGGCGCCGACCACGATCGGCGAGTTAGCTTGCCTATAGCGAGGCTAACTCTCCAGTCGCTCAGAGCAGGACGAAGCGGTCGCGGTGGATGACCTCGGTGGGAGCGTGCGGCAGCAACTCACGGACCTGTTCGGTCTTCATCCCCGCCACCTGCCGCAACTCGTTCCGGGAGTACTCGGTGATCCCTTTGCCGATCGTCTTGCCGTCACTTTTCCTGGCTATCTCGACCGCGTCCCCAGGCTCGAACACGCCTTCGGATTCCACTATTCCGACCGGGAGCAGGCTGGAGCCACGCTCGCACAGGACCCGCGCGGCGCCCTCGTCGACGACCAGCCGGCCATGCGCCGGCTTCGCGTACTTGAGCCAGAGCTTGAAGCTCGAGGTCTTCCCCTCGCCCGCAGCGAAGCGGGTGCCGCAGGCCTCCCCGGCCGCGGCGCGCAGCAGCGTCCCCTTCTCGGTGCCGTTGCAGATCACCGCCGGGATCCCGGCCTCGCTGGCCATCTCCGCCGCCGCCACCTTGCTCCGCATCCCGCCGGAGCCGAAGACCGAGGTGCGGTCGCCGATCTCGAGCTCCCTCAGCTGGGCGAAGTCGGTCACCTCGGAGATCAGCTCGGCGTCGGGCTCGCTGCGCGGGTCGCCGGAGAGGAGGCCGTCGACGTTGGTCAGCAGGACCAGCAGGCGCGCGTCGAGCAGCAGCGCCACCTGGGCGGCGAGGAAGTCGTTGTCGCCGAAGGTGATCTCGTCGGTGGCGGTGGTGTCGTTCTCGTTGACGACCGGCACCACCCCCCACGCGATCAGCCGCCGCAGGGTCTGGCGCGCGTTCAGGTAGTTGGTGCGGGCGGCGATGTCGACGGCGGTCAGCAGCACCTGGGCGGCGCGGGTGCCGCCACGGGAGAGGCGGCTCTCGTAGGCGCGGAAGAGGTCCCCCTGGCCGACCGCGGAGGCCGCCTGCAGCTCGTCCATCGCCCGCGGGCGCGCCGGCAGCTCCATCAGCCGCATCCCGCGGGCGATCGCGCCGGAGGTGACCATCACCACCCGCTCCCCTCCCTGCTCCAGGCGCGCCACCTGCTCGCACACGGAGTCGAGCACGTCCGTGCGCAGCTCGCCGTCGTCGGCGGCGACGATCGAGGAGCCGAGCTTCACGACCAGGGTCATGGCCGGGAAAGTAGCCGAGATCCTTAAGCTGGACGCCGATGAACGACCTGCGCACGGTGCGAGTCGCCGCGGCCCAAGCGACGCCGGCCATCCTCGATGCCGAAGGCTCGGTCGCCAAGGCGGTTGAGCTGATCGAGCGCGCTGCCGGCGAGGGCGCCGAGCTGGTCGTCCTGCCGGAGGCGTTCGTGCCGCTCTACCCCTCGCAGTCCTGGGCCGCCCCGGCGGCGTCGTTCTCGCGGATGCAGGAGCTGTGGGAGCGGCTCTGGGAGAACTCGGTCGACGTCCCGGGGCCGCTGGTCGACGAGCTGGTCGCCGCCTGCGAGCGCAGCGGCGCGCTCTGCGCGATCGGCGTCAACGAGCGCGAGACGAACCGCTCCGGGACGCTCTACAACACGCTGCTGCTGCTGGGGCCGGAGGGGATCATCTGGAAGCACCGCAAGCTGATGCCGACCCACCACGAGCGGCTCTTCCACGGAATCGGCGCCGGCGACGACCTGGTCGCGGCGTCGACCCCCCTGGGCAGGATCGGCGGCCTGATCTGCTGGGAGAACCGGATGCCGCTCGCCCGCTACGCGATGTACCGGTCGAGCCCGCAGATCTGGCTGGCCCCCACCGCGGACGACTCCGACGGCTGGCTCGCGAGCATGCGCCACGTGGCGATCGAGTCGGGCGCCTTCGTCGTCTCCGCTCCCCAGTTCATCCCCGCCGACGCCTTCCCCCCTGACTTTCCCGCCGAGCTACCCGACCGCAAGGTCTTCGGGCGCGGCGGCGCCGCGATCGTCGAGCCGACCTGGGGAGAGGTGATCGCCGGGCCGCTCTACGGCGAGGAGGGCCTGGTCATCGCCGACTGCGACCTGCGCGCAGGCCTGCGCGCGAAACGCTGGTTCGACGCCGCCGGGCACTACAGCCGCGAGGACGTCCTCCTCGGCAGGCTCGGACCAGGCAATCCGATCGACGAAGACGCCTAGGTGAGCGCCCACTTCGCCCACAGCTTCCGCGTCCGCTACGGCGAGTGCGACCCGCAGGGGATCGTCTTCAACGCCAACTACGTCGCCTACTTCGACCATGGCCTGACCGAGCTGTGGCGGGAGGCGTTCGGCTCTTACGCGGTGATGGAGGAGCGCGGCCTCGACATGGTCGTCGGCGAGCTGAACGTCCGGTTCCGCGCCCCCGCGCGCTTCGACGACGTCGTCACCCTCGGGCTGTCGATCGCGCGGCTCGGCACCACCAGCATGAGCACCCGGCTCTGGCTGCACCGCGACGAGGATCTGCTGATCGAAGGGCGGATGCGCCACGTCGTCGTCGACGCCGAGAGCTTCGCCAAGGCCGAGATCCCGGGTTGGCTGCGGGAGGGGTTGGCGCCCTACCTGGACGAGGACTTAGACGTGTAGCTCGAACTCGTGCTCGCCGATGCGGACGTCGTCGCCGGGCTCGAAGCCGGCGCGGTCGAGGGCGGCGATCACGCCCATCTCCTTCAGCCGCTGCTCCAGGTAGGCGAGCGCCTCCTCGTTTTTGACGTCGTGGCGTTCGAAGAGCATCTCGACCCCGCGGCCGAGGATGCGGAAGCCGCCGTCGTCCTCGCGCTCGACCCAATAGCCGCCCTCGCCGGCGGGCCGGTAGACCCGGTGCTCGGCCTCGAACTCATCGTCCGGTGCGGGGCCGGGCGCGGCGGCCGGGGCCAGCTCCGGCAGCTCGGCGAGAATCCGCTGCCGCAGTTCGTCGAGGCCCTCGCCGGTCGCCGAGGAGACCGCGAGGACGCCGAGCGTGCGGTCTCCCAGGTGCTCCCGCCACTCCGCTATCGCCTCGTCCACCTGCTCGGGCGGCAGCAGGTCGCGCTTGCTCAGGACCACCAGCTCCGGCAGCTGCTCGAGCCCGGCCCCGTGCGCCGCCAGCTCCCCGCGCACGGTCTCGTAATCGGCGACGGGGTCGCCCTCCATCGGGGCGACGTCGACGAGGTGGACCAGCATCGAGCAGCGCTCGACGTGGGCGAGGAACTCATGCCCGAGGCCGGCGCCCTCCGCCGCCCCTTCGATCAGGCCGGGGATGTCGGCGACGATCGCCTGCCGGTCCTCGCCTTCGATCGTCCCCAACACCGGCGAGAGCGTCGTGAAGGGGTAGTCGGCGACCTTCGGCGCCGCCCGCGTCAACCGGCCGAGCAGCGAGGACTTGCCCGCGTTCGGCAGCCCGACCAGGCCGACGTCGGCCAGCAGCTTCAGCCGCAGCTCGATCCAGTCGGCTTCGCCGGCGCTGCCCTTCTCGGCGAAGCGCGGCGCCTGCCGCGTCGAGTTCGAGAAGCGCCGGTTCCCGTGCCCGCCGCGGCCGCCGCGGGCGACCACCGCCCGCTGCCCCGGCGCCACGAGGTCGATCAGGCTCCCGTCCACCGCGCTCGCCTGCGTCCCCGGCGGCACCGGGATCTCCCTGTCCTCCCCCCGCGCCCCGTGCCGGTTCGACCCTTCCCCGTGCCGCCCCCGCTGCGCCCGAAAGTGCTTGCTCCCCCTCAATGCCCCCAGATCCCGCTTCGACCCGTCGCAGACGAGCACCACATCCCCACCGTGCCCGCCGTCCCCGCCATCGGGCCCACCGCGAGGCACGTGCGCCTCCCTGCGAAACGAGATCGACCCATTCCCGCCGCCGCCGCCCTCGACCCAGATTTTGGCTTTGTCGTACATCGCAACTGAGTTTTAACGGCGGCTGAGCAAGAGGGGCGGGTGCCCCCCTCTCCAGACACTCAACAGCGAGCCATAGGCGAGCTGTGTCTGGCGAGGGGGGCACCCGCCCCCTCCCGCTACCTACCGAACGATGATCTTGCTCTTGGCCGCCTTGCCAGGCGATCCTTTGACCTGGAACTTCACCTTGTAGACGCCCTCAGCGGAGTCGCCGACCTTGATCCTCAACTTGGCCGAGTCCTTACCGCGACCGTTGACTTTGCCGAGCGTCTTGCACTTCGGCTTCGCCTTCAGGTCCTTCTTGGCCTTCTTCGGGACCTTCACACAGACCCGGGCTTTCTTCGATTTGAAGTCGCCCTGGTTGACGGCCTTGATCTTGAAGGTCGCCACGCCGCCCGCTTTGACGCGAGCTTTGCGCTTCGTCGTCAGCTTCACCTTCGCCGCCTTGACGGGGGCGATGGCGCTGCTCTGGTTGGCGGAGCCGGCCTGGTTCGTCGCCGTCACCGAGCAGGCGTACTGCCCGGGCGTGGTGGCGGTGAAGGTGGGGGCCGTAGCCCCACCGATCGCCGTGCCGTTCTGGCTCCACTGGTAGGCGAACGTGCGCGGCGCCTGGTAGACGAACGAGCCGGCGAAGTCAGCCGCCCAGCTGCCCTGCGAGCAGGTCAGCTCGGTCCGCGCTTTCGCGTTGCGGGTGATCGTCGGGGCGCCGGTGCCGCTCGGCGATTTGAGCACGATCACGTCCTGCGGGCCCGCGAAGGGCGCCGTCTGCGGCGTGATGTTGCCGCCGTTGCCGCCGCTGAGACTGGCGTAGCCGAGCCCGTTCGCACGGTTTTCGCCGTTGGCGTAGTTGGACCAGTAGATCTTGTTCAACGTCAGGTCGAGAGCGAACCCGTAGGAAACGTTGTTCACGGCGCCGCTGATGTCGAGCGTGCTGACGGTGCCGCCGAGGAGGCCGGCGTAGGCGAACTGTTTTTTGTCGCCTTCGGACCAGTAGAGCCGGCCGCCGGCGGGATCGGTGGCGAACGCGAAGGCGCTGCTCGGCGCCGCGCTCAGCGAGAGGTCGCCGCCGCCGCTGTTGTCGACGTTCGCGTAGGAGATCACGATGTCTCCCCCTTCGGGGTGGTTACCCCAGTAGACGCGACCGTTGACCGGGTCGAGCCCGACCTTGTAGGGGTCCACGACCGTGGCCCCGGCGGTGTTCAGGAGCCCGCCGGCGCTGCCGTCGAGCCTCGCCCAGGCGATCGATCCGTCGTCCGAGCCTTTGCCGTTGTTCGCCCAGTAGATCGTCCTCGTCGCCGGGTCGACGACGACTCCGTACGGTTCGTCGACCGGTGCGCCCGGCGCGGTGAAGACGGCGGCGCCGCTGCCGTCGAGGTTGACGGCGAGGATCTCGCCCACGTCGCCGACCCCGCCGGTGCTGCTGGCCACGAAGAGGCGGTTGGTGACGGTGTCGATCGCCATCCCTTCCGGGGTCTCGAGTTTGACGCCGGTGAGGTTGAGGGGGCCGCCGCCGCTGCCGTCGATGTTGGCGTAGGAGATCGACTGCGGGGTGGCGCCGTAGTTGTTCCAGTAGATGAGTTCGGCCGCCTGCGCGCGACCCGCGAACGCGAGCAGCGCGAGGAGGACGATGGCGAAGCCCAGAGCGATCGAGCGCCCTGAGCCGTTGCGCCCGGAGGCGAGAGTCATGGAGTTCCTTCCTTAGTTACTTACCGGACGATGATCTTGCTCTTGGCCGCCTTGCCGGCGGTGCCCTTGACCTGGAAGGTCAGCTTGTCGACGCCCTGGTCGGCGCCGGGCTTGACCTTGACCCGGACTTTGAGCGTCCGTTTCGCGAGACCGCCCAGAGGGGCGAGTTTCTTGCACTTCGGCCTGCGCAGGTCGTCTTTGGCCGCTTTCGGCAGCTTCACGCAGACCCGCGCTTTCTTCGACTGCAGG
>Ga0196960_10000356_pt1 | contig 17133 bp, 17 predicted proteins | sample S3v_5metaG_FD_183187 | JGI IMG/M metagenome (GOLD analysis project Ga0196960, IMG submission 183187) | Soil microbial communities from Anza Borrego desert, Southern California, United States - S3+v_5 | ecosystem: Environmental > Terrestrial > Soil > Desert | place: USA: California | collected... | reverse complement strand
CGCCGGGTTCGCCGGCGCGAAGACCGTCGCCGGCGGCGCCACCGCCAACGTCACCAAGGCGCTCGGCACCGCGCTGGCGGCCATCGAGGTCGTGAAGGACAAGCAGCTCAAGGATGCCCTCAAGCAAGCCTCGCGACTGGGTCGCGACGTCGGCGAGAAGGTCGGCGTCGTTCAGCCGAAGCCCGCCATGGGTCCGGGTGGCTTCGTGCTGATCGGCCTCGGGGTCGTGCTCGCCGGTGCTGTGGCGTACGTCGCCTGGCAGACGCTGCGCGCCGACGACGACCTCTGGATCGAGGACGAGGTCGAGCCGCTCGAGGCCGCCGAGGGTGCTCCGCCGGAGACGCAGAACTCGCAGCTCTAGCAGCTGACCGCTCCGCGAAGGCCGTCCCTACTCGGGGCGGCCTTCCGCATGTCCGGCCCACGCGAGGGCGAGCGCCACCGTGCGGCCGATCGGCAGGGACGCGAGCTCGTGCAGCGGGAACCAGCGCGCCTCGTCGCTCGAGCCGCCGATCTCATGCGCCAGCTCGCCGCCGACGATCCTGGCCTCGTACACGATCTGCACCGCGTGCAGGTCGTCGCCGCCGTGCAGCCGCCGCGCGGCGGGCACCAGGTGGGCGTCGGCCCCGAGGATCCTGCCAAGCTCGGCATCGAACCCGGTCTCCTCGCGGATCTCGCGCACCGCGCCCTCGACCGGAGTCTCGCCGGGCTCGAGGCCGCCGCCCGGAAGCGTCCACAGCCGGCCGTCGGTCCAGTGCGACAGCAGGATGCTGCCGTCGCGGACGATGACGCCGTAGGCGCCGACGCGGGTCTCGGTCACGGAAGTGGAGCCTAGGGGAATCGAACCCCTGACCTCCTGCTTGCAAAGCAGGCGCTCTACCAATTGAGCTAAGGCCCCGTGCGGCAACCAGTGTACTTGCCTCGCGCCGGACCCTCCGTCCCGCGATCTCGATGAGGCGCCACTTCCTGCGGCTTCCCCGCCATCCGGCCGGTCGTAACTGGCGCCTCATCGCGAACCCGCGAGGGGAGGCGCCACGTGCGACGGGGTACCGGTGGCCTGACCGGTCGCACCTGGCGCCTCATCGAGACGAAGGCGGTCGGGCGCGCGGCGCGAGCACGCCGCGAGCGGCGTGCCGGACGAGCAGTGGTGGGGCTACCAGGACTTGAACCTGGGACCTCTTCGTTATCAGCGAAGCGCTCTAACCGCCTGAGCTATAGCCCCGAGAACCGCATACGAGCGTACCGCATCCGGCGACCTGCGCCGAACGGGTTGCCCGCCGGCGGATCAGGTGTTGGTGAAGCCGACCAGCAGGCCGCCGGTCAGTCGCACCGAGAAGTTGTACAGCATGGCCGCGATCGCCCCGAGGGCGGTGCCGACCACGACGTTGAGCAGGGCGACGATGAACGCGAACAGCAGCACCTGCAGCAGCGAGAAGCTGGCGCCGATGGTGAACTCCGGCTGGCCCAGGATGTCCCGGAGGATCGCGTCGAGGTCGCCGAAGATGCCCGTCGAGTTCAGCACGACCCAGATGAGCACCGTCGCCACGATCAGCACGATGCCGAGCGCCACGGCCACCAGGAACGACAGCTTCACAGCCGACCAGAAGTCGATGTAGACGAGGCGCAGTCGCACCTGCTTCGTCGCGGTCTGGCGCTGGGACTTGCGCTGCAGCTTCTCGGCGACACTACTCATCCGTCGTCTCTTCCTTCCCGGCGGACTCGTCGGCCTCGGCCGGCTCGTCGCTGTTGTCGAGGTTGCGTTCGCTGTTGCGCGCGATGGCGATGATCCGGTCGTCCTCGGCGAACCGCGCGAACACCACACCCATGGTGTCACGTCCCTTCGCGGGGACCTCAGCGACAGCCGAGCGTACCACCTTGCCACTCGACAGGACCACGAGCACCTCGTCGTCGTCGCTCACGATCAGGGCGCCGGCGAGGGTGCCGCGCTCGTCGTTCAGCTTCGCCACCTTGATGCCGAGACCGCCGCGGTTCTGCAGCCGGTACTGGTCGACGGCGGTGCGCTTGGCGTACCCGCCCTCGGTCACGACGAACACGGAACGTCCCTCGCTCCTCGGTTCCTCCGGGTCGGTCGCCGTCTGCGCGACGTCGGTCGCCGCCTCGGGCGAGACGGTGGAGAGGATGACGCTGGCGGACAGCAGCTCGTCGCCCTCGCGGAAGTCCATGCCCTTCACACCCGAGGTCGAGCGGCCCATGGGGCGCAGCGCCGAGTCGGAGGCGAGGAAGCGGATCGACTGGCCCTTACGGGAGACCAGCAGCACGTCGGAGTCGTTCTCGACGAGCATCGCCGACACCACCTCGTCGTCCTCGCGCAGGTTGATCGCGATGATGCCGCCGCTGCGGTTGGTGTCGTACTCGGCGAGCGCCGTCTTCTTCACCAGGCCACGCCGGGTGGCGAGCACCAGGTAGGTCGCCGCCTTGTAGTCCCGGATGTCCAGGATCTGCGCGATCTCCTCACCCGGCTGCATGGCGAGCAGGTTCGCGACGTGCTGGCCCTTCGCGTCGCGACCGGCCTCCGGCACCTCGTACGCCTTGGCTCGGTACACCCGTCCGGTGTTCGTGAAGAACAGCAGCCAGTGGTGCGTGGTGGTGACGAAGAAGTGCTCGACGACGTCGTCCGCGCGCAGCTGGGCTCCGCGCACACCGCGGCCGCCACGGCGCTGGCTGCGGTAGTTGTCGATGCGGGTGCGCTTGATGTACCCGCCCCGGGTGACGGTCAGGACCATCTCCTCCTCGGGGATCAGGTCCTCCATGCTCATGTCGCCGTCGAAGCCGGGCAGGATGTGCGTGCGGCGCTCGTCGCCGAAGCGGTCGACGATCTCGGTGAGCTCGTCGACGATGATCTGGCGCTGCCGGCTCGGAGTGGCCAGGATCGCCTGGTACTCGGCGATCTGCCGCTCGATCTCAGCGGCCTCCTCCTGGATCTTCTGCCGCTCGAGCGCGGCGAGCCGGCGCAGCTGCAGGTCGAGGATGGCCCGGGCCTGCACCTCGTCGATGTCGAGCAGCTCCATCAGCCCGTCGCGCGCCTGCTCGACGGTGGGGGAGCGGCGGATCAGCGCGATGACCTCGTCGAGCGCATCCAGCGCCTTGAGGTACGCGCGCAGGATATGGGCGCGCTCCTCGGCCTTGCGCAGCCGGAACTGCGTGCGCCGCACGATGACGTCGATCTGGTGCTCGATCCAGAGCGAGATGAACCCGTCGAGCGGCAGCGTGCGGGGCACGCCGTCGACGATGGCGAGCATGTTCGCGCCGAACGTCTCCTGCAGCTGCGTGTGCTTGTACAGGTTGTTGAGCACGACCTTGGCGACCGCGTCCCGCTTCAGCACGATCACGAGCCGCTGGCCGGTGCGGCCGGAGGTCTCGTCGCGCAGGTCGGCGACACCGGAGATGCGGCCCTCCTTGATGAGGTCCGCGATCTTGATCGCCAGGTTGTCCGGGTTCACCTGGTACGGCAGCTCGGTGACGACCAGGCAGGTACGGCCCTGGATCTCCTCGACCTCGACCACCGCGCGCATCGTGATCGAGCCGCGGCCGGTGCGGTAGGCATCCTGGATGCCCTTGCTGCCCAGGATCTGCGCCCCGGTCGGGAAGTCGGGGCCCTTGATGCGCTGCAGCAGCGCCTCGAGCAGCTCCTCGCGCGACGCTTCCGGGTTCTGCAGCGCCCACAGGGCGCCGTCGGCGACCTCGCGCAGGTTGTGCGGCGGGATGTTGGTGGCCATGCCGACCGCGATGCCGACCGAGCCGTTGACGAGCAGGTTCGGGAACCGTGCGGGGAGCACGATCGGCTCCTGGGTGCGCCCGTCGTAGTTGTCCTGGAAGTCGACGGTGTCCTCGTCGATGTCGCGGACGAGCTCGAGCGCGAGCGGCGCCATCTTGGTCTCGGTGTACCGGGGGGCGGCGGCGCCGTCGTTGCCGGGGGAGCCGAAGTTGCCTTGGCCGAGCGCGAGCGGATAGCGCAGCGACCACGGCTGCACGAGCCGCACGAGCGCGTCGTACACGGGGGAGTCGCCGTGCGGGTGGAACTGCCCCATCACGTCGCCGACCACGCGCATGCACTTGCTGAACGCGCGGTCGGGCCGGTAGCCGCCGTCGTACATCGTGTAGACGATGCGGCGGTGCACCGGCTTGAGGCCGTCGCGCACGTCGGGCAGCGCGCGCCCGACGATGACGCTCATCGCGTAGTCGAGGTAGCTGCGCTGCATCTCGAGCTGCAGGTCGACCTGCTCGATGCGATCGCCCGGAGCCGCGCCCTCGGTGTTGGTGGTGTCGGTCATGGTGTCCTATCGGTGGTCGAGCATCGTCGAGATCTCGCGCGGGTGGTCGGGGGAGCCGACCACCGACGGCATCAGATGTCGAGGAAGCGGACGTCCTTGGCGTTCTGCTGGATGAACTGACGGCGCGATTCGACGTCCTCGCCCATCAGGGTGGCGAACACGGAGTCGGCGGCAGCCGCATCCTCCATCGTCACCTGCAGCAGGGTGCGGGTCTCGGGCGACATCGTGGTCTCCCAGAGCTCCTTGTAGTCCATCTCGCCGAGGCCCTTGTAGCGCTGGATGCCGTTCTCCTTGGGGATGCGCTTGCCGGCGGCCAGCCCGGACTCGAGCAGGGCATCCCGCTCCCGGTCGGAGTAGACGTACTCGTGGTCCGCGTTCGTCCACTTCAGGCGGTACAGCGGCGGCTGCGCCAGGTACACGTAGCCGAGCTCGATGAGCGGGCGCATGTAGCGGAACAGCAGGGTGAGCAGCAGCGTGGTGATGTGCTGGCCGTCGACGTCGGCGTCGGCCATGAGCACGATCTTGTGGTAGCGGGCCTTGGTCGGATTGAAATCCTCGCCGATGCCGGCGCCGAACGCGGTGATCATCGACTGCACCTCGTTGTTGGCGAGCGCGCGGTCGAGTCGCGCCTTCTCGACGTTGAGGATCTTGCCGCGCAGCGGCAGGATCGCCTGCGTCTCGGGGTTGCGGCCCTGCACCGCCGAGCCGCCGGCGGAGTCGCCCTCGACGAGGAAGATCTCGGAGATCGACGGGTCGTTCGACTGGCAGTCCTTGAGCTTGCCGGGCATGCCGCCCGACTCGAGCAGGCCCTTGCGGCGGGTCTGCTCGCGCGCCTTGCGCGCCGCGATCCGAGCCTGCGCCGCCTGCTGCGCCTTGCGGATGATGTCGCGCGCCTGCCCGGGGTTGCGGCCGAACCAGTCGGTGAGCGCCTCGCCGGCCACCCGCTGCACGAACGACTTCGCCTCGGTGTTGCCGAGCTTCGTCTTCGTCTGGCCCTCGAACTGCGGTTCGCCGAGCTTCACCGAGATGACCGCGGTGAGCCCCTCGCGCACATCGTCGCCGGAGAGGTTCTCGTCCTTCTCCTTCAGGATCGCCTTGTCGCGGGCGTACCGGTTGATCAGCGTGGTGAGCGCCGCGCGGAAGCCCTCCTCGTGGGTGCCGCCCTCGTGCGTGTTGATGGTGTTCGCGTAGGTGTGCACCGACTCGCTGTAGCCGGTGGTCCACTGCATCGCGACCTCGAGCGAGATCTTGCGCTCCACGTCCTCCGACTCGAACGCGATGACCTCGGGATGCACGAGGTCGTTCTTCTTCGTCTTGTTGAGGTACTCCACGTAGTCGATGAGACCGCGCTCGTAGAGGTAGGTCTCGGACGTGTGCTCGTTGTCGCGCTCGTCGGTGATGGTGATGCGCAGGCCCTTGTTGAGGAAGGCCATCTGCTGCAGCCGGGCCCGCAGGGTCTCGAAGTCGAACTCGACGGTCTCGAAGATCTCGTCGTTCGGCCAGAAGGTCTGGGTGGTGCCGGTCTCGTCGCTGACCTCGCCCTGCTCGAGCGGGGCATCCGGCACGCCGTTGCTGAAGCTCATACGCCACACGTGGCCCTGCCGGCGCACCTCGGTCTCGACCCGGCTCGACAGCGCGTTGACCACCGAGATGCCGACGCCGTGCAGACCGCCGGAGACCGCGTACCCGCCGCCGCCGAACTTGCCGCCGGCGTGCAGGATCGTCATGACGACCTCGACGGTCGACTTGTTCTCCTGCCGGTTCAGGTCGACGGGGATGCCGCGGCCGTTGTCGCGGACCCGCACGCCGCCGTCGGCGAGCAGGGTGATGTCGATGGTGTCGCAGTAGCCGGCGAGCGCCTCGTCGACGGAGTTGTCGACGACCTCGTAGACGAGGTGGTGCAGACCGCGGGGACCGGTGGAGCCGATGTACATGCCGGGCCGCTTGCGGACGGCTTCGAGACCCTCGAGGATCTGGATCTGGTCGGCACCGTACTCGCTGGGCGTGGCTGTCATCTGAAGTTGGCTCCCGTCAGTCATCCGCGGCGGGAATCCCGAACGGGAGGGCCTCGGCGACCTCCCCAGTCTACCGCAGAGGGCCCTCGCAGCGGGGCGATTCCGCCGTCTGAGGACGGTTCCGTGCGCGGGTGACCTCTTTTGGCCCCTCAGCCGTAGGTGTCGCGCGGACCGCGCCCTGGAATCGACCTGGGGCCGCGTTTCCAGGAGGGGGCGTCCGGCCCCAAGAACGTCACCGATTCGATGCCGGCGTCGGGGAACCGCTTCGCGATCTGCGTGGTGACCTGCGAGCGCATCAACCGCAGCTGCTGCGCCCATGCCGTGGAGTCGCAGCGCACGGTCAGCACGCCGTCCTCGATGCCGGCCGGCTGCGCGTGCTGCGCGGTCTCGGCGCCGACGATCGTGGGCCACTCGATGATGAGCTCGGACTTGGCCAGCGGCGAGCGCCAGCCCAGCTGCGCGGTGAGGCCGTCGATGACCGCGCCGAGACCGAGCGGGTCGCGGCCGTCGGTGAACGGCAGGCTCTTGGGTTCTCGCGCGACCCGAGCCTTCCGCAGCACGGCGGCCCGTGCGGTCCCGTCGCCGAAGACGCGGCGGAACCGCAGCCAGACGGCGACGTGCTCGGGAACCTGATCAGACATCCTCGACCACCCGACCGGCGCGGATGCGCACGACGTGCCCGGTCAGCTCGCGCGGCACATCGCCGTGCACCGCGGCGGTGATGAGCACCTGCTCGAAGTCGCCCACCGCCGTCGCCAGTCGACCCCGGCGGGATTCGTCGAGTTCCGCGAACACGTCGTCGAGGATCAGCACCGGGTCGCCGGTGCTCGACTCGCGTCGCAGCACCGCCGCGGCCGCGAGCTTCAGCGCGAGCGCGAACGACCACGACTCGCCGTGACTGGCGGTGATGCGGGCCGGCATCCCGTTGAGCTCGAGCACGAGGTCGTCGCGGTGCGGACCGGCGAGGGTGAGCCCGCGGTCGACCTCCGAGCGGCGGATGCGCGCCAGCGTCGCCCGGAACGCCTCGGCCGCCGTCGCGGCGGGCACCACTCCCGCCCGGGACTCGCCCGACTCCTCGTCGTCACCGCCGCCGAACACGCTGAGCCTATTCCGCAGCGACGCGTCGTGCTCGGCGCCGGCGATCTCCCGATATGCGCGCGTGGTCTCCGGATCGAGTTCGGCGACCAGCCGGGTGCGCGCCTCGATGATCTCGGCACCGAGGGCGACGAGCCGGTCATCCCAGATGTCGAGCGTGCCGAGCCGGTCGCCGGAGAGCCCGCGTGCCGACTTCAGCAGCGTGTTGCGCTGCTTGAGCACGCGCTCGTAGTCGGCGATGACGCCGGACATGCGCGGCGCGCGCAGCACCAGCAGCTCGTCCATGAACCGCCGACGGCCCGACGGCTCGCCACGCACCAGCGCGAGGTCCTCCGGTGCGAACAGCACGGTCGAGCAGTAGCGCGGCAGCTCTCGCGTCTTGATCGGAGACCGGTTGACCTGCGCCCGGTTCGCGCTGCCCCGGTTCAACTGCACCTCGGCGAGCAGCTCGCGCTCACCGTGCCGCAGCCGGGCGCGGATGATCGCCGACTGCGCACCCTGCCGGATCATCGCCTGATCGCTCGACACCCGGTGCGAGCCCAGCGTGCTGAGGTAGCCGAGCGCCTCGACGAGGTTGGTCTTACCCTGCCCGTTGCTGCCGACGAACAGGTTCGGCCCCGGCAGCAGCGCGAGGTCGAGCTTCTCGTAGTTGCGGAAGTCGGTGAGCGAGAGGGCGCTGACGAACACGTCCGCTCAGTTCTTGCGGACCGCGTGCCCGCCGAACTGGTTGCGCAGCGCCGCGACCGCCTTCATCGCTGGGGAGTCCTCCTGCCGCGAGACGAAGCGGGCGAAGATCGCCGAGCTGATCGTCGGCACCGGCACCGCGCGGTCAAGAGCATCGTGCACCGTCCAGCGGCCCTCGCCGGAATCCTCGACGTAGCCCTCGATGTCCTTGAACTCCGGGTCCTGCTCGAGCGCCTTGACCAGCAGCTCGAGCAGCCACGACCGCACCACGGTGCCGCGCTGCCACGCCTTGAAGGTGCCGGTGACGTCGTGCACCAGATCCTTCCGGCTGTCCATCAGCTCGTAGCCCTCGGCCCACGCCTGCATGAGCGCGTACTCGATGCCGTTGTGCACCATCTTCACGTAGTGCCCGGCGCCGACCGCGCCCGCGTGTACGAAGCCCTCTTCGCGCGGACCATCCGGCCGCAGCGCGTCGAACACCGGCATGACCCGCTCGACGTCGGCGGCGTCGCCGCCGGCCATCAGGCCGTAGCCGTTCTGCAGTCCCCAGACACCGCCCGAGACGCCGACATCCATGAACCCGATGCCCTTGGTCGCGAGGAACTCGCCGTGCACCGCATCGTCGGTGAACCTCGAGTTGCCGCCGTCGATGACGAGATCGCCCTCCTCGAGCACCTCGGAGACCTGGTGGATGACGTCGTCGGTGATCTTGCCGGACGGCACCATGACCCAGATCACCCGCGGTGCCGGCAGCGCCGCGGCGAGCGCGGCGAGATCCGGCACGTCCGTGACGGCCGGGTTCGGGTCGTAGCCGGTGACCTCGACGCCCTTCTCGCGAAGGCGGGCACGCATGTTGTTGCCCATCTTGCCCAGGCCGATGAGACCGATGTGCATGGTTCGCTCCTAACGCAGCAGCAGGTTCGGCTGCAGCAGGTACCGGTAGTTGTCGGCGCCCGGCTGGTCCTTCGACGACTGGCTCGTGATGAGCACCGGCCCGGGCTTGTTCGGGTTCTCGGTCTTCGTGAACGAGATCCTCACGAATTCGGAGTGCACCGATCCCAGCCCGTCGAGGAGGAATTGCGGCTTGAGCGAGACCACGGTATCGGCGCCGGTGAGGAAAGCGTCGATGGACTCCGACGCCTGAGCCTGCTCGGAGCCGATCGCCTCGAGGGTGAGCCCGTCGGCGGTGAAGGTGAAGCGCAGCGCGGCCTCGCGCTCGAGCACGAGCGACACACGACGCACCGCCTCGATGAGCTCGCCCGTGTTCATGACGGCGTAGTTGTCCACGGTCTCCGGGAACAGCCGCTTGACCGGCGGGAAGTTGCCCTTGATGAGCAGGGACGTGACGGTCCTCTTGTCGGCGGAGAACGCGATGAGCTCGCGGTCGTCGGTGTTCGTGATGCCGACCGACACGGTGCCGGCGTGGCCGAAGGTCTTGCCGATCTCGGCGAGCGTGCGGGCGGGCACGAGCGCGGTCGCCGACTCGACGCCGGAGGTGCCGGCGTCCCAGGCGATCTCGCGCACGGCGACGCGGTAGCGGTCGGTGGCCACCAGCGACAGCGCGTTCTCGGCCACCTCGAGCTGCACGCCGGTGATGACCGGGGTCACGTCGTCGCGCGAGGCGGCGACGGCGACCTGGCCGATCGCGGCGGCGAAGTCCTCGCCCTGCACGAGCGCCGCATCCTCCGACACCGACGGCAGCGTCGGGTACTCCTCGACCGGCATGGAAAGCAGGGTGAACCGGCTGGCACCGCACGAGACGGTGATGCGGCCCTCGTCGGTGGCGAACGACACGGGCGCGTTCGGCAGCCGGCCGGCGATGTCGGCGAGCAGTCGCCCGGAGACCAGCACGCGACCGGCCTCCTCGACCTGGGCGCCGATCTCGGTGCGGGCCGAGACCTCGTAGTCGAACGACGAGAGCGTGAGCCCGGCGTCGTCCGCCTCGATGAGCACACCGCTCAAGATCGGGAGGGTCGTGCGCTGGGGCAGCAGCTTCACCGCGAACGAGACGGCTTCGCTGAAGACGTCACGGTTGACCTGGAACCTCACGAATCACCCCTTACGCGGTACGGCTGTGTCGGCTCAATACTGGCACAGCCCCGTCAGGCCGCTTCTGCCGCTCCGCCAAGAGGTTGCGGGGTTACAAGAAGAGATAGAGAGAGGAACATTCTTAACGGTTGTGCGAACTGTGGATGACTCGGCTCAGCCCGCTCGGGAAGCCGGAACTACAACCGTGTGAGATGTGGATGCCGTGTGGCCGAATTCCTGTGAACTCAGTCGCACACGGATGAGCCGCTTTCGCTTTCCACAACGCATCAACAACCGCGACGGCGCGTCTCCACAGTTATCCACAACCTGTCCACAGTGTGGGGAACCCGTCCGGATGTGCTATTTGAAGCGGTGGTTCTGCTTGATGCGGCTCGTGAGCTCGGTGACCTGGTTGTAGATCGACCGGCGCTCCTTCATGAGCTCGGTGATCTTCTTGTTCGCGTACATCACCGTGGTGTGATCCCGGTTGCCGAACAGCTGCCCGATCTTGGGCAGCGAGAGGTTCGTCATCTCGCGGCACAGGTACATGGCGATCTGCCGCGCGGTCGCCACGGCCTGCGAGCGCGACGAGCCGTACAGGTCGTCGACGGTGAGCTTGAAGTACTCCGCGGTGTGGTTGATGATGTCGACCGGTGCGATCACGTTGTCCTCGTCGAGGGTGATCAGGTCCTTCAGCACCGTCTGCACCAGCGCCATGTCGACCTGCTGCCGGTTCAGGTTCGCGAACGCGGTGACGCGGATGAGCGTGCCCTCGAGCTCCCGGATGTTGCTCGACACCTTCGATGCCATGAACTCGAGGATGTCGTCGGGCACCTGCAGCTTGTCGCTCTGCGCCTTCTTGCGCAGGATCGCGATGCGCGTCTCGAGGTCGGGCGCCTGCACGTCGGTGATGAGACCCCACTCGAACCGCGACCGCATGCGGTCCTCGAATCCGGTGAGATGCTTCGGCGGCAGGTCGCTGGTGATCACGACCTGCTTGTTGTGATCGTGCAGCGTGTTGAAGGTGTGGAAGAAGGCCTCCTGGGTCGAGTCCTTGCCCTGCAGGAACTGGATGTCGTCGATGAGCAGGATGTCGATCTCGCGGTACCGGGCCTGGAACATCGAGGCCCGGTTGTTGGCGATCGAGTTGATGAAGTCGTTCGTGAACTCCTCGGAGCTGACGTACCGTACCCGGATGCCGGGGTAGAGGCTCTCGGCGTAGTGGCCTATCGCGTGCAGCAGGTGCGTCTTGCCGAGGCCGGACTCGCCGTAGATGAAGAGGGGGTTGTACGCCTTCGCCGGCGCCTCCGCCACCGCGACGGCCGCGGCGTGCGCGAAGCGGTTCGACCCGCCGATGACGAAGTTGTCGAAGCTGTACTTCGGGTTCAGCCTCGAGTCCCCGGCGCGATTGGACACCGGGGCGGGGGTCACCGGCTCGATGTACTGCGAGGGCTCTGGTGCCGGCTCCTGCTCCATGAAGTCGCGCTGGATGTCGGGATTCACGACGACGGCGAAGCTCGTGACCTCCTCGCCGGCCTGGTCGGTGCCGGCGATCGCGTTCATGAGGGGCATGCGGATGCGCTGCTCCAGCATCCCGCGGGTGAGCTCGTTGGGCACCTCGAGATAGAGGGTGCCCGCCATCACGCCCTTGGGCTCCACCAGGTTCACGAATCCGAGCAGCTGCGGCGTGATGCGCTCGTCATCGGTCAATCGGGTGAGCACGGTACGCCACAGGGTGCGGGTGGCGTCTGGTGCGTCGGCCATGGTGCTCGTCCTCGTCCTGATCATTCACAGGGTTATCCACCGCTGGGTATAACGGTGGACCCTGTCGCTGGCCGTCCCGTCCCCCGGATCGGCTGCGATTCACCTTAGTTCTCCACAGGGTGTCGTTACCAACCCCCGAAGTCGAAGTGTGGATAATGCCGAGACGCCGTCGGCGTTTGACCGTTCGGCTTCGAGGCCGTACTTTTAATCAGTTGACTTCCGGCCGGACCCCTTCGGCCGCCACTTCCTTCATCCGGCCCTCGAAGCTGGGCCTCGGAGATCACTATGAGCAAGCGAACCTTCCAGCCGAACAACCGCCGTCGCGCCAAGGTGCACGGCTTCCGCCTCCGCATGCGCACCCGCGCCGGCCGCGCGATCCTCTCGTCGCGCCGTCGCAAGGGCCGCAGCGAGCTCTCCGCCTGATCCTCGGTGCTCGCCAGGGTCAACCGGGTGACACGTCCGGCTGACTTCCGGGCAGCCGTCCGACGCGGGCGGCGCGTCGGCACCAGCGCCGCCGTCCTGCACATCCTGGACCGGCACGCCGCTGAGCCGACCCGCTTCGGCTTCATCGTCGGCAAGTCGGTCGGCGGTGCCGTCGTGCGCAACACGGTGAAGCGCCGGCTGCGAGCGGTGTCCTACGACCTGCTGCCGCAGCTCGCCGACGGGCGGGACGTCGTCATCCGGGCCCTTCCAGGCTCCGACCAGGTCGCCTGGGCTACCCTGCACTCGGAGATCGCCGACGGTCTCGCCCGCGGAGGAGCCAGGTGAATCGCGTTCTGGGCGCTGCGGCCCTGGCGCCGCGCAACCTCGTGGTGCTGCTGCTCAAGGGATACCGTGCGGTCATCTCGCCGCTCTACGGCGACGTGTGCCGGTACTACCCGTCGTGCAGCCACTACACGCTGCAGGCGGTGCAGCACCACGGTGTGCTGCGCGGTTCCTGGCTCGGCGGCCGCCGGATCCTGCGCTGCCATCCCTGGGCCGAGGGCGGGATCGACGACATCCCGCAGCGCCGCCACCCCCACTTCACCGTCAACCGGTTCGGCTTCGCCGTGCCGGTGGGCGGTCTCACCATGAGCCACGGAAAGGGCTGACCCGAACACCATGGACTTCTTCGGCTTCCTGGGCACTCTGCTGTGGCCCATCAAATGGGTCATCGAGGCCATCCTCGTCGGATGGCACTGGGTGCTCAGCAGCGTCGGCCTCGACCCGGCCGCCGGCCTCACCTGGGTGCTGTCCATCACCGGGCTCGTGCTGGTGGTGCGCGCCGCGCTCATCCCGATCTTCGTGCGGCAGATCCGTTCGCAGCGCCGCATGCTCGAGGTCGCTCCCCAGCTCAAGAAGATCCAGGACAAGTACAAGGGCAAGCGCGACCAGTTCTCCCGCGAGGCCATGTCCCGCGAGACGATGGCGCTGTACAGCAAGACCGGCACCAACCCGCTGAGCTCGTGCCTGCCGCTGCTGATCCAGATGCCCATCTTCTTCGGGCTCTTCTCGGTGCTCAACGACGCGCAGCACGCCAAGGCCGGCGTCGGCCTGCTGAACAGCGAGCTCGCCACGCAGTTCGGCAACGCCTCGCTGTTCGGCATCGCACCGCTGCACGAGTCGTTCTCCAACGCCTCGACCCCGGTGGTGCAGATCATCGCGGTGATCATGGTCGTGCTCATGACCGGGTCGCAGTTCATCACGCAGCTGCAGATCATGTCGAAGAACCAGTCGGCCGAGATGAAGGCCTCGCCGATGTACCGCCAGCAGCGCATCCTGCTGTACCTGCTGCCGCTGGTCTTCGCGTTCTCCGGCTTCACGTTCCCGCTCGGCGTGATGTTCTACTGGCTGGTCTCGAACTTCTGGACCATGGGTCAGCAGTTCCTGGTGATCCGGAACATGCCGACGCCCGGTTCCGAGGCCGCCCTCGCTCGCGAGGCTCGCCTGGCCCGCAAGCGTCAGCGCCGCGGCCTGCCCGAGGAGACCACCGAGAGCGGCGGGGCCGTCGCGGTCGCCGAGCCGCCCAAGCCCGCCCAGCGCCAGCAGCCCATGGGCAAGAACCGCGCCAAGAAGCAGACGGGGAAGAAGTGACCGACGTGACCGAGACCGCAGACGCGACCCAGACCGCCGAGGCGCCGACGCCCGGACAGCTCGAACAGGAGGGCGACGTCGCGGCCGACTACATCGAGGAGCTGCTCGACATCGCCGACCTCGACGGCGACCTCGAGATCGACGTGCGCGCGGGGCGTGCCTACATCTCCGTCACGGCGGAGGGCGACGAGCTGCGCGTGCTGTCGAAGCCCGACACGGTGGCGGCGCTGCAGGAGCTCGCCCGCATCGCCGTCCAGGTGAAGACCGGTGCCTACTCCCGCCTGATCCTGGACATCGGCGGGTCGCGCGATGCCCGCGCCGACGAGCTCTCCGCTCTGGTGGATGCCGCGGTGCTGCGACTGCAGGAGGGTGCGTCGTCCGCGGCGCTGCCGCCGATGTCCTCCTACGAGCGGAAGCTCGTGCACGACCTGGTCGCCGAGCGCGGCTACGTGTCGGAGTCGGAGGGTGAGGGGCGCGACCGCCACACGGTCATCCGCCCGTCCTGATGTTTCACGTGAAACATGTCGCTCGAGACTGAACCACCGGTCGCGGCCGAGCTGTTCGGCGACCGCATCGAGTTGGCTCGCCGCTTCGCCGCTGACCTCGAGCGGTACGGCGAGGAGCTCGGACTGATCGGTCCGCTGGAGCTGCCGCGGCTCTGGTCGCGGCATCTCGTCAACTGCGCGCTCGTCGCCCCGCTGCTGATGCCCGGGCGAGTCGGCGACGTCGGCAGCGGCGCGGGCCTGCCCGGGCTGGTGCTGGCCATCGCGCGCCCGGATGTGCGCCTCGTGCTCATCGAGCCGATGGAGCGGCGCACCGACTGGCTGCGCGCCGAGTCGGACCGGCTCGGCCTCGAGAACGTCGAGGTGCTCCGCGGGAGGGCCGAGGAGGTCGCGCCGTCGTCCCCGCTCGACCAGGTCACCGCGCGTGCGGTGAGCGCTCTGGGCAAGCTCATCCCGATCACCGCCCCGCTCGTCCGCGCGGGCGGGCAGCTGCTTCTGATGAAGGGCGCGCGCGTCGCGGAGGAGATCGAAACGGCGCAGAAGGCGATCCGCAAGGCCCGGTTGACCGACGTCGAGGTGCTCGTGCTGGGGGAGGGCATCGCCCCGGAGGTCACTCGCGTCTTTCGGGCTACAGTGGGTTGACCGCTTCGGAGGCCCTCGCCTCACCTCCAACGTTTCACGTGAAACATCGCAAAGGGACCACCCTGTGACCACGCAGTACGACGACTCGACTCCGCTCGCGAAAGAGGTCGCCGACATCACCCGGAGACGGCAGATCCTGTTGGCGGAGAACGTGCCGCTGCCGGACGCGCCCCGGGTCTTCACCGTCGCGAACCAGAAGGGCGGCGTCGGCAAGACGACCACCACGGTGAACCTCGCCGCCGCGCTGGCCCGCGCCGGCGCCCGGGTGCTCGTGATCGACCTCGACCCGCAGGGCAACGCGTCGACCGCGCTCGGCGTCGAGCACCGATCCGAGACGGTGAGCGTGTACGACGTCATCGTGGGCGACGAGGAGATGCACGAGGTCGTGCAGAAGAGCCCGGAGTTCGACGCGCTCTACTGCGTTCCGGCGACGATCCACCTCGCGGGCGCCGAGATCGAGCTGGTCTCGCTCGTGGCTCGCGAGCAGCGCCTGCGCACGGCGCTCGACCGGTTCCTCGCGGATTCGCCGGAGCCGTTCCACTACGTGTTCATCGACTGCCCGCCGTCGCTCGGCCTGCTGACGATCAACGCGTTCGTCGCCGCGCGCGAGGTGCTCATCCCGATCCAGTGCGAGTACTACGCGCTGGAGGGGCTGAGCCAGCTGCTCAACAACATCCAGCTGATCGAGCGGCACCTGAATCCACAGCTGCGCGTTTCGACCATCCTGCTCACCATGTTCGACGCGCGCACGAACCTCGCCCAGCAGGTGGTGCAGGATGTGCGCCAGCACTTCCCGAAGGAGACCCTCAACACCGTGATCCCGCGATCGGTCCGCATCTCCGAGGCGCCCAGCTACGGCCAGAGCGTCATCAGCTACGACGAGGGCTCACCCGGATCGCTGTCGTACCTCGAGGCCGCCGCCGAGATCGCCCGCCGCGGGGTTCGCGACTGATGGCGACCACGAAGCGCACCGGCCTCGGCCGGGGGATCGGCGCCCTCATCCCCAGCACCGACGAGGCGAGCAAGAGCCCCGTCGACGTGTTCTTCCCGGAGAGCGGCGGCGATCGAGAGGCGCTCATGACCGTGCCGGGCGCGCGGCTCGCGCAGATCTCGCCGCACGACATCGTGCCGAACCCGAAGCAGCCCCGCACCGAGTTCCGGCAGGAGGAGCTCGACGAGCTCATCGTCTCCATCCGCGAGGTCGGCGTGCTGCAGCCCATCGTGGTGCGGCCACTGGCTGACGGCGCCGACGGGGCGAGATACGAGCTCATCATGGGGGAGCGGCGCCTCCGGGCGTCCAAGGCCGTCGGTCTCGAGACCATCCCCGCGGTGGTGCGCAGCACCGCCGACGAGGACATGCTGCGGGATGCCCTGCTCGAGAATCTGCACCGGGCCAACCTGAACCCGCTCGAGGAGGCGTCGGCGTATCAGCAGCTGCTCGCCGACTTCGGGATCACCCAGGAGCAGCTGGCCGAGCGCATCGGCCGGTCACGCCCGCAGATCACCAACACCCTGCGGCTGCTGCGGCTGCCGACGGGCGTGCAGAGCCGTGTCGCCGCCGGCGTGCTGACGGCGGGGCACGCCCGGGCCATCCTGTCGACCGGCGACCCGGAGGCCATGGAGCGCCTGGCCGACAAGATCGTGAACGAGGACCTGTCGGTGCGCGCCGCCGAGGCCGCCGCCGGTCAGGGCGGACCCAAGCCCAAGCGCGTGAAGCCGAAGGCGGGCGGACGCCAGGGTCAGCTCGACGAGATCGCGGAGCGCCTCGGCGACCGGCTGAACACCCGCGTGAAGGTCACGCTCGGCGCCACCAAGGGCCAGCTCGTGATCGAGTTCGCGACCGTCGGCGACCTGCGCCGCATCCTCGAGGAGATCGGCGAGGAGCCGCTGGCCTAGCGCGACTCGGCGATCGCGGCGTCGGCGAGGGCCGAGTACACCCAGCCCAGGTCGTGGCCGGCGGCCTCGAGGGCCTGCGGCAGGATCGAGGTCTCGGTGAGCCCCGGCAGCACGTTGGCCTCGAGGAACCACGGGGTGCCCGCG
>Ga0196960_10000355_pt1 | contig 17140 bp, 14 predicted proteins | sample S3v_5metaG_FD_183187 | JGI IMG/M metagenome (GOLD analysis project Ga0196960, IMG submission 183187) | Soil microbial communities from Anza Borrego desert, Southern California, United States - S3+v_5 | ecosystem: Environmental > Terrestrial > Soil > Desert | place: USA: California | collected... | reverse complement strand
GGTTCGCCCGGACGATGTCGTCGACGAAGGTGAAGTCGCGGATCTGCTCCCCGGTTCCGAACACCCCGATGGGCCGGCCGGCCAGCGTGGCGCGGATGAACCGGTTGAAGGCCATGTCCGGCCGCTGGCCGGGGCCGTAGACGGTGAAGTACCGCAGCGACACGGCCGGGACGCCGAAGTTGTCGGCGTAGAGGGTGCACAGGTGCTCGGCAGCGAGCTTGGTGACGCCGTAGGGGCTGTGCGGCCGCGGGACGTCGTCCTCGGTCGTGGGGTAGGTGAGCGCGTTGCCGTACACCGACGACGACGACGCGTACACGAGCCGCCGGAGGTCCGTCGAGCGGCGCGCCGCCTCCAGCAGGCGCTGGGTGGCCAGCACGTTGGCGTCGACGTAGGTGGAGAAGTCCTCACCCCACGACTTCCGGACACCGGGCTGCCCGGCCTCGTGGAACACCACGGAGACCCCCGCGAGCAGCTCGTCGAGGTCCGCGGTGTTCAGGTCCTCGTTGACGAAGGAGAAGCCCTCCGTCGGGATGGACGCCAGGTTCTCCTTCTTCAGGGCGGGCTCGTAGTAGTCGGTGAGCGAGTCCACGCCCACCACCCGCTCGCCGGACGCCAGGAGGCTCCGGGCCAGGGCGCTGCCCACGAACCCTGCGACGCCGGTAATGAGGATGGTCACGACGGGGTCCTCCTGGGGATCTTCTGTGTCATCGGCTCCGCCGGTCGATCCGGCGCACGGACCGCCACGAGGTCCTCCTCGGGCGGTCCTTGGCTAGCGGGGGCATCGGGCGCCGGGTGGTCCGCGGGCGGCCACGGCCCCCGCAGGCGCCGTTGCGGCGCCGGGCCCGGGTGCTTCCCGCCCCCACTGCTCAGCATCACGTTGGCGACCGCCACCGGGAGGAAGATGGCCCAGACGTATCCCGGCGCCTGCAGATACGGGTTGGAGGCGTTGGCGATCAGCATCCCCGTCGCGGCCATGCACGCCACGACGAGGCTCGGCAGCAGGTCGGGTCGGGCTCGTGCGGCACGGAGGACGGCATTCAGCGTCAGCAGGGCGCCGAGAACGATGAGCAGCGCTCCGACGATCCCGGTCTGGAAGAGCAGAGCGTGGTACTGGAGTTCCCAGCGCCACGGTTCCTCCTGACTCCGCCAGAAGCCCTGGATGGTCGCGCCGAAACCGTGGCCGAAGACGGGCGACTCCGCCCAGGCGTCGAGCAGCTTGTCCGCCTGGAGCGTCCGCAGCAGGTCATCGGACGAGGCGGAACCAGCGACGGGACGCCCGGTCACGTAGCTCAGCACGCTGCCCCAGGCCGAACCGAGCACACCGCCGAACGGGCTCCCCGGAGCGAACGCCGCCACGAGGACGGCCGAGCCGCCCAGGACGAGGACGCGGGTTCTCTCCGGCCGCATCCGGGGCATACCGCGCGGGGTCAACAGGAACGTCAGCAGCCAGGCCAGCACCGGGGCCAGGACCAGCACCACCGCGAGGGCCCTCCGTCCCGCCGCGAGAGTGCCCGCAGTCGCGGCCACTGCCGCAACAGCCCGGAGCCACCACGGCGGCAGCAGGGAATCTCTCGCCACGAGCAGCGACGCGATCCACATGGGGCCGGTCGCGACCAGCGTGGACAGGCCGTAGAAGCGGACCTCGGTGTAGTTGCCCTCCCCGAAACCGGCGCCGTACTGCTCGAGCAGCCAGGAAGGCAGGATCGCGGGAAGACTGCCGGTCTCCTGCGCGACGTAGATCGCGATCGTGCTCCCGACGAAGACGGTGACGACGGCCGCGGCCGAGAAGGCCATCCGCAGCATCCGCTCGTCGACGGCTGCGACGATCAACCAGTAGAGCAGCGGTGCAGCGACGAACACGAGGAGCGCACCCACGAACCCCGGGTTCGTCGGGTTCACGGAGAGGCCGATCACGGCGAAGATGAACGTGGTCAGAGCCGCCGGCACCAAGGGTGCGACAATGCGGCGCCGAGCGAGGAGGATGGCGCCGACAGCCAATGCGCCCATGCCGGCGAGCACCGGGACGAGGATGGAGTTGGCCGAGACCGGCCGGGCGAGGACGTAGCCGAAGAGCAGCACAGCCACCCAACGCCACAGGTTCATCCCGCCATGTCTCACGACGAAGGAGACTAACCACTCCCCTGCAGCAGAAGTGAGCAACAGTGGCCGATGCCACCGGATCGGGGGGGTCCGGACGTCGCGCGGCCCCCTCGGGTCGTTCGGCGCGGTCGTCGAAGGGCACCCTCGGGCGGCGCATCGCGCCGCGGGCCGGCATCCATGTCCCCGTCCACGGCTCGCAGCCGGCCGACCGGCGCTCCGGTGCACCAGCTACCCCTGATCGGCCCTCACTCGTCCGGGTGACCACTGCCGTTACCTGAGGTAAGGAACCATCCTGCCACAGCGACGACAGGCCGTTATAACGCCGTGTCTACATCTCGTAACGCAGCGTCATACTATGGGCTGAGCTGGGCGTTCGCCGAGCTGGCCGCCGTTTGCTGCGTTGGTTCTCGATTCATCGCGGGCCGGAACGCACGACTCGCGGGCAAGTAGCACTACTCTGCGTATCCGCCGGCGAGGGCCGGCGAGTCGATGAAGTCACGGGGCCCGAGCTGGGCTCACGCCTGACGAAGCGGGGGCAAGTGGAACTGAACGGCGCGCTTGGAGCGGTACGGGCCAGAGGCAGACTGATCGTCGCCGGAGTGCTCGTTGGACTTGTCGTGGCCGGAGGCATCAGCATGCTTCTTCCGCGCACGTACGCCTCCGAGACCCAGCTCTTCGTGTCGGTGGTCGACGAGCCCGGGGTCAACACGGACCCGTACAACAACGACCTGTTCTCGCAGCAGCGGGTCGTCTCCTACGTGCAGATCCTGACGGGTGAGGAGCTGGCCGCTGTGGTCGCCACCGAGCTCGATCTGCAGGTCAGCGCAGAGGAACTGCTCGAGCAGATCGAGGTCATGCCCCTGCCCGGGACGGTGATCCTCGAAGTGACGGTGACCGACACGACTGCCGAGGGGGCTCAGCAGATCACAGCGGCCGTGGCCCGGGAGCTCACCCGGCGGGTGGCCGAGGTGGAGACCCGGCCCGGTGAGCCGGCCCCGAGCGTCGACGTCCGCACCCTCAAGGCAGCGGACTTCAACCCCGAGCCGGTGAGCCCCGACATTCCCCGCAACCTCGCCCTCGGCGGCGTCCTCGGTCTCCTGCTGGGGCTTGCTCTCGCCGTCCTGCGGACCCGGCTGGACCGAACCGTCCGCACCGACGAGGAGATCCACGCGGCCGCCGGCGTCGAGGTGATCGGCAAGGTGGCGGAGGACCGCCAGCTGGACAAGCACCACCTGGCCTCCGGCCCCGGCGATCGCTCGCCCGCCGCAGAGGCGTTCCGGGCGGTCGGGCTGAAGCTGAAGCACGCCACCGCGACCGCTGCTCCCCAGGTGGTCGTCGTCACCGGCTCGAACGCCGGCGAGGGGGCCTCGACGGTGGCGGTGAACCTGTCGGTCTCGCTGGCCCGGTCGGGCAGTCGCGTCATCCTGGTCGACGCCAACCTCCGGCGCCCCCGGGTCCATCGCTACCTGGAACTCCCGGAGGGCGGGCCGGGCCTGACCGACGTGCTCACCGGCTCGGCCGAGCTCGGTCGGGCGACGCAGCCCTGGAAGGACGGGCGCCTGACCGTCCTCGGCGCCGGCCCCCTGTCCGTCGACCCGGACGAACTGCTCAGCTCTCCGCAGATGCGGCGACTGCTCGGGCAGCTGCGGGACGCCTACGACTTCGTGGTCCTGGACACCCCTCCCCTGCTGCCGGTCGCCGACGCCGCCGCCTTGAGCGTCCTGGCCGACGGATGCGTGCTGGTGGCCCAGTTCGGGAAGACGACGCGGGAACAGCTCGAGGAAGCCGCGTCCGCCGTCGCCCGCGTCCGCGCAGACCTGCTCGGGGTGGTCCTCAACCGGGTCCCCCGCAGGGTGGCCGTCTCCCCGGCTGCCAGCCGCAGCTACCCGGGCGACTCCGACCGTCGGCCGCCCCGATCGGAAGGCGGAACGGCGCCGCCGGGGCGCCTCGGGCCCCGCACTGCCGTTCCCGTACCCGTTCCGTCGCGGGTGCAGGAATGAGGCGTTCCGCGGACTCGGGGGCGCGCCGGGCGCCGGCGCAGCGACCCCCCGTCCGCGACCGTCGGACTCAACCTCATCGACCCGTACGGTCGTACTCGAGCTCCAGCATGTGGCACGAAGGAAGGTGGGCGTGACGATGCAGAGTGGCCTGTCCCGATGGAGATTGATCCGCTTCGTGATGTTCGTGGCGGACGTCATCTCCCTGCTGGCCGGTCTGGTCCTCGCAACGGCAGCCAGGTACGAGGGATCGCTGGACGACGCGAACGCCATGGGTCTGCTCACCGGCGCGCTCGTGGCCGTGGCCCTCTTCCCCGCATTCTCCGCCGTGCTCCGCCTCCACCAGGGGCGCTATGGCGTGGGCACCGCGGACGAGATCAAGGCCCTGGGCCTGGCGGTCGGCGCCACCATGCTCGTCGTGCTCGCCGTCGACGTCGCGGCCGGAGCCCCACGCCTCCTGCCGCTGAGCGTCCCGCCGGTCGCGGGCGTGCTGGCCTTCGTCCTCATGATGGCTGTCCGGATGGTCGTCCGCAGTCAGCGCGAGGGCGCGGTCCGGCCACGGACCGGTCGGCCGACCCTGATCTTCGGCGCCGGGGACGCCGGCGACCAGCTCATCCGCTCCATGCTCTCCGACCCGGGGAGCCCCTACCTCCCGGTCGGCCTGGTGGACGACGACCCGGCGAAGCGGCACGCTCGCATCCGCGGCGTCCGCATGCTGGGCGGGCGCGAGCGCATCGCCGCCGCCGTGGCAGCGACCGGAGCCGAGGTCCTGGTCATCGCGCTCCCGTCCGCTGACTCACCGCTGGTGCGCGAGATCTCCATGCTGGCCACCGAGGCCGGTCTCACCGTGAAGGTCCTGCCGCCGTTCACCGACCTGCTCCACGGGCGGGTCGGCATCCGCGACGTGCGCGACATCAACGTCACCGACCTCCTCGGGCGCCGTCAGATCGACACGAACGTCCAGGAGATCGCCGGCTACCTGGAGGGCAAGCGGGTGCTGGTCACGGGGGCGGGTGGCTCCATCGGCTCGGAGCTCTGCCGCCAGATCGCCACCTTCGCCCCGGCCGAGCTGATGATGCTGGACCGGGACGAGTCCGCGCTGCACGCGCTGGAGCTCACCATGTTCGGCGAGGCCCGCCTCCATCTGCCGCAGGCCATCCTGGCCGACATCCGGGACGCCGACGGCCTGCACGAGCTCTTCCGTGAACGGCGGCCCGATGTGGTCTTCCACGCCGCCGCGCTCAAGCACGTGAACATGCTCGAGCAGTACCCCAGGGAGGGGTGGAAGACGAACGTCCTGGGCACCCGGAACGTCCTGGCGGCGGCCACGTCGGCCGGGGTCAGCCACTTCATCAACGTCTCGACGGACAAGGCGGCCGACCCCGTCAACGTCCTCGGCCGGACCAAGCGCATGGCCGAGCAGCTCACCGCCTCGTACGCCCAGCAGAGCAGCGGGCGGTACCTGTCCGTCCGCTTCGGCAACGTGCTCGGCAGCCGGGGCTCGGTGTTGGAGACCTTCGCGGCCCAGATCGCCCGCGGCGGGCCGGTGACGGTCACGCATCCCGATGTCACCCGCTACTTCATGACCATCCCCGAAGCCGTCGAGCTGGTCATCCAGGCCGGCGCCATCGGGAACGGCGGCGAGGCGCTCGTCCTGGACATGGGGGAGCCGGTCCGGATCGCGGACGTGGCGGCCCAGCTGATCAGCATGGAGGCACGCCCGATCAACATCCTCTACACCGGCCTCCGGCCGGGCGAGAAGCTGCACGAGGACCTCTTCGGCGCGGATGAGCTGGGCGACCGTCCGGTCCACCCGATGATCAGCCACGTGCCGGTGCCGGCGCTCGCTCCCGGGAGCCTGGCCGAGCTCGATGCGGCACACCTCGCCGACGGGGTCCTGGTGACCTCCGAGACGGCGATCGACCAGCTGGCCGGAGACCGGCAGCCTGCCCGCACGGTGTCCCGGTGACGTCGGCGAGCACGCAGGCGCGCCCGCGCATCCTCCTCTCGTCCCCCGACGTGGGCGGACGAGAGGAGGAACTGGTCGGGGAGGCGATCCGGTCGGGCTGGATCGCCCCTCTGGGCCCCATGGTCGACGCCTTCGAGGAGCGGATCGCCGCGAGGTGCGGACGGCGGTACGCCGTCGCCCTCTCCTCGGGTACCGCTGCCCTGCACCTGGCTCTGCTGCAGGTGGGCGCCGGCCCGGGCACCGTCGTCATCGTTCCCACGCTGACCTTCGCCGCGACCGCCAACGCTGTCGTGTACACGGGCGCCGAGCCGGTGTTCGTCGATTGCGATCCGGTGTCGGGCAACCTCGATCCCGAGTTGCTCGAGGAAGTCCTGACCTCGCTGCAGGGGGAGGGCGTGCGGGTGGCCGCCGTCCTCCCGGTCGACCTGCTCGGCCGGTGCGCCGACTACACCCGGCTGACTCCTGTGTGCGAGCGCTTCGGCGTGCCGATCATCTCGGATGCGGCCGAATCGCTGGGTGCCGGCCACGCGTCCCGGCCGGCTGGGTCCTTCGGCGTGATGGCCGCGGTGTCCTTCAACGGCAACAAGATCATGACCACCAGCGGTGGCGGGATGCTGCTGACCGACGATGCCGCGATCGCCACCCGCATCCGCTATCTGAGCACGCAGGCGCGGCAGCCGGCCGTGCACTACGAGCACACCGAGATCGGCTACAACTACCGGCTGAGCAACGTGCTGGCGGCGCTGGGCCTGGCGCAGCTGGAGCGGCTGGACGAGATGATCGGCCGCCGCCGGCACCTGCGCGAGCAGTACGCCCGGCTCGTCGACGCCGTCCCCGGTGTCCGCATCTTCCAGCGGACGGGCGACGAGGCCGACAACTGCTGGCTCACCGCCGTCCTGGTCGACCCCGCGGAGGCCGGCTGGTCGGCCGACGACCTCCGGGTGGCGCTCGACGATGCCGACATCGAGTCGCGCCCGTTGTGGAAGCCGATGCACCGCCAGCCGGTGTTCGCCGGTGCACGCTCCTACCTGAACGGCTCCGCCGACCGCCTGTTCGCCCAGGGGCTGACGCTGCCCAGCGGATCAGCGCTGAGCACGGACCAGATCGGCGACGTCATGTCCAGCCTGCGCTCGTTCCTCGGGCGGCACCGATGAGGGCACGTCGCCGGGCCTACCTCGGCGTGAAGCGGGGTGTCGACGTCCTCGTGTCCGGCGCCGGACTGCTGATCTCAGCGCCGGCGATGGCCGCGATCGCCGTGGCGGTCCGGCGTGACCTCGGTTCTCCCGTGCTCTTCCGCCAGACCCGTCCGGGCCGGAACGGGCAGCCGTTCGAACTCGTCAAGTTCCGGACGATGCGGATCCTCGGCGACTCCGACGGCGTCGACACCGATGGGGTGCGCCTCACGCCGTTCGGCCGCTGGCTCCGGAGCACCAGCCTGGACGAGTTGCCGACGCTGTGGAACGTCCTCCGAGGCGACATGAGCCTCGTCGGCCCGCGGCCACTGCTCATGGAGTACCTCGACAGGTACACGGCCGAGGAGTTCCGACGGCACGAGGTGCGACCGGGCGTGACCGGTCTGGCCCAGGTGCGGGGTCGCAACGCCCTGACCTGGCAGCAGAAGTTCGCCGCGGACGTCGAGTACGTCGACCAGCTGGGCCCGGTCCTCGATGCCCGGATCCTCCTCACCACGCTGTTCACGGTGCTGCGGCGCCAGGGCATCTCGGCACCGGGTACGGCGACGATGCACCTGTTCACCGGAAGCCAGGACGCCGTGGTCGAGGGTCGGCGCGGTGACGGCCCCGCACTGCAGCGGGAGGACGCCGGCGCGACAGCGGCCGGCGGCGACCGCCACGATGCCGCATGAGGCCGGGGCGTCGGGCGCAGGCACCGTCGTGACGTCCGTGTCCGCCGAGGTCTCGTCCCCGCCGGTCACGGAGCCCGACCCCACCACCGGCAGTCGGCTGCGGCGGCTGCTGCGCGGGCTCCAACTGCCGATCTGGTCGGTCGCCCAGATGGCCGTGCAGATGGCCGTCGCCCTGCTGTCGGCCCGGCTGCTGGGCCCGGAGGACCGCGGGAACCTCGTGCTGGCCACGACCATCGCCACGCTCCTGCTCCTGGTCAGCAGTCTGGGTGCCGGGCAGGCGTCCCGCGTCCTCCTGGCAGAACCCGGACGGTGGTGGACCTGGCCCCGGTTCCTCGCGCTCTCCGCGGTGCTCACCGTCCCCCACGTCGTGCTCAGCGCGACCGTGGGCCTCGCCGTGCTCAGCGCCCTGACCTCGGGGGGCGGCGACCTCGCCCTCGCCTTCGTGGTCTACTCGGCCACTGCGCTGAGCGCGCACCTGCTCCGCGAGGGCCTGCACGGTCTCGGTCGGCACCGGACGACGATCGCCGTCGACGTGAGCAGCGCAGCCGTCCAGCTCGGCCTGATCGCGGCCGCGTTCGCAGCCGGGGTGCTCACCCCGGTGACGGCCCTGTACATCGGCGCGGTCTGCTACCTGGGGGCGATCGCCGCCAGGATCGTCGTCGGTCGGCGCGCCGACGTGTGGGCTCGGGAACAGCCGTCGGTGACGCCTCGGGAGTGGTGGCGGGAAGCCAGGGGCTTCGTCAGCATCAGCCGCGTGGCCCTGGTGGCCGCTGTGGGGCAGTCGTTCGTCGTCAACGGCGACCGGCTGGTGCTGGGCACCGCGGGGTCGGCGGCCCAGGTGGGGATCTATGCCGTCGCGTCCTCCCTCGCCCAGATCGCCTGGGTCGCACCGGTGGCCCTGACGCCCATGCTGACCCGACGGATCGCGGCAGCCGGAACGCTGGCGGCATCGCGCCGCATGCGCCTGCAGGTCCTCGCCCTCACCGGCGTCCTGGCGGTGGCCGTCGCCCTGGGGGGATGGTTCGCGATCCCGATCCTGCTCGGCGACGAGTTCACGCCGGCTCGCGAGGTGCTGCCGATCCTCTGCGCGGCTGCCGTGCCCTACGCCGGGTACCACGTCGACTCCGCCGCCTCCGCGGGGCTCCGGGACCTCCGCACGGGCGCCCTCGGAGCCCTCGTCGGCTGCGCCACGCTGGTTCCGGCCGCCATCGGCGGCTACCAGCTCCTGGGTACGGCGGGAGTCGCCTGCGGGGTGTTCGTCGCCTACGTCGTGATGGCGGGGACGACGCGGCTGCGCATGGCGCGGCGCGTTCCGAGGAACCCCGTGGCCGGCGGGGCCTAGGCCGATCATGGCGGCACCCGCGCGACGCCCGACCTCGCCGTCGTCCACCATCCCGATGGCGTCCGTCGGCGACATGCACGTCGTCTCGTCGACGCAGTGGGATGCTCTCGTCGCCGGCCTGGGAGGGGTCGACACCTACACCCTGGCCGCCTATCAGGCCGTGTCCGCGCGGCTGGAGCCGCCCGGCACGAGGCCGGTCCTGCTGCACTTCCGTTCCCCCGACGGGGATGTGGCGCTTCCCCTCCTCGTGCGACCGCTCCCTGACGGAAGCGGCTTCGACGCGACGAGTGCGTACGGCTACGGCGGGCCCGTGGCCAGGACCGACGGCAGCGTCGCGGCCTTCGGCCGGTCCCTGGACCGATGGGCGCGGAGGAACGGCGTCGTGTCGACGTTCCTCCGCCTGCACCCGCTCCTCGGCAACGTCCGACTGGTCCCGCCGACCGCCGACCTCGTCGAACCGGGGTCGACGGTCGCGTGGGACGTCGCACCCGCACGCGACCTGGTCAGCCACATGCACCCGCACCATCGGCGGGCGGTGCGGCGAGCCGACCGCGCGGGCCTCGAGGTCGCCGTCGTGCGCCGTCCCGCCTCGCTGACGGGGTTCCGTGCGCTGTACGAGGCGACCATGCGCCGTCAGGGAGCCGACCCGTTCTTCTACTTCGCCGACGACTACTGGGCGGCACTCCTGGCGCACGGCGCTGAACTCGAGCTCGTGCTCGTCGAGGGTCGGCTCGGCGGCGAGCTCGTCGCCGCGCTGCTCTGCTTCGCCAAGGGGCCGTGGCTGCACTACCACCTCGGCGGCGCTGATGACCTGGGACGAACCGTCGGCGCCTCCAATCGATGCTTCCTCGCCGCAGCGGAGTGGGCGCAGTCGCAGGGCATGTCCACCTTCCACCTCGGTGGAGGAGTGGGCGGCAGCGCCCAGTCGTCGCTGTTCGACTTCAAGCACCGGTACGACCCCGCCGGCGCACCGCTGCCCTTCCACGTCGCCAAGCTCGTCCACGACCCTCGCCGCTACGAGGAGCTCGCCGGGACCAGATCGACGAGTGGGTTCTTCCCACCATGGCGTCGCAGGGCGTGACTCGACACGGAAGAGCCGCACCACGCCGACCCGGCTCCGACCGCCGGCCCCGTGGTAGGTCAGCACGACGGCCGCAGCACACCCACCAGCAGTCCGGCGGACTCGTGGACGACCGCGTTGGCCCACCGCCGGACCGGCATGCGGTCGCGGGCAGCGGCCATCTGGACGACGGCGTCCGTGCACCTGTCGATCAGCATTCCGGCCCGGGAGACGTGGTACGTGCTGGTCACCACGGTGATCCGCGCCCACTCGTGGTCGGCGACGAGCTGACCCAGCGCCCGGGCCTCCGCTCGCGTGTCGGATCGCTCGGGGGCGAAGCAGTACACCTGCAGGTCGCCGGGGTCATCGCACAGGGCGCGCGCGGACGCGTTGTCCTCTCCGTCGTCCGCCGAGACGACCAGGACCCCCGGCCCCTCCTCGGCCAGCCGGAGGGCCACCGGAAGCCGTGCGCCGGCGTCACCGGCCAGCACGACGACTGCGTCGGACGGCGCCGAGGCGTCCGTGTGCGGGTACACGGTGAGCTGGAGCGCCAGGGCAACCCCGAGCCCCACGGCGGCCGCGCCGGCCAGGACCCATCTGCGCACGGCGACGTAGTCTTCCAGCGTGGGCGACGGAACGGGACGGCGGCGAGCGCGGACCACGGCGGGGTCTCACCGGGCGCGCACAGTGTGCAGACAGTGAGTGGCGTGACGGTCTCCACCGATGAGGCGGGCCGGCCGGACGGGCTTCCCCAGGCCTGCGGAGCACTCCCCGTCGACTCGTCCGGAACACGGGAGACGAGTCGAGCGTGACGGGTTCCACTGCCCAGAACTCGCCCCCTTCCCAGCAACGGCCCGGCAGGGCGCGCGGCCGGCTGGTGGCGGGGCTCGGCTCCGCGGTCGCCGTCACGGCCGGGCTGGCCCTCGTGTTCGCCCTGCTGCCGAGCGACTCCGACTCCGACTCCGACCGGGCCGAGGACGACAACTCGTCCTTGAGCCTGACCCATTCCGACGGCCTCGTCGTCACCACCGGCGACGGTTACCCCGCATCGTCGGTCGTGGAGGTGCGAGCGCAGTTCGACGGCGGCAGTGGATCCGCGGTGCTGGCGGCGGACAGCGGAGGCGACTTCGTCGTCGCGTTCCGTCCGCCCGCAGGCTTCAGCGGGGACGTCCACGTGTCAGCCGATGCGTCCGGTACGGGCAGTAGCTCCGTGATCGCCGTCCCGCCGGCCGGCTCGGCGGGCGACGGCGACCCCACCCCCGGCACTCCGGGGAGCGACGCCCTGATGGTCGTTCCCACGACGGGGGCGCCGGCCGTGACCGAGATCGTTCCCAGCGACTCGGGCCTGCCACGGTTCGGCGTACCCGCCGAGATCACGGACGACTGCTCGCGAGACGTCACGGAGCAGCTCAACGACTGGCTGGACACGGTTCCGGACGGCAGCCAGGTCGACTTCTCCGGCGCGGGGTGCTACCGGGTCGAGGGCTCACTCCGGCTCAGTGATCGCAACGACCTGGTCATCGCGGGCAACGGCGCGACTTTCAGCGCCGGGCAGCAGATGCCCAGTGGCACCCGTAATCGCGCGCAGTGGTGGCTCCAGTACGGCAGGAACATCACCCTGCGGGACATGACGTTGATCGGCGTCAACCCCGAGGCGAAGTTCGACCTGGCCAATGAGTGGGACCACAACCTGTTCATCCGTGGAACGGACACCGTCACGATCGACAACGTGCACGGCAGAAAGGCCTTCGGCGACTTCATCGCCATAGCCCAAGCTCCGGACGAGACCACCATCCCCCGCAACATCACGATCCGGAACGTCTCCGCTGACATCGTCGGACGGATGGGCATCTCCTGCGTGGCCTGCGACGGGGTGTCGGTCGACAACAGCGTCTTCAACAACATCGCCTACCACGTCTTCGACCTGGAGATCCAAGGGGACGACTGGCCTGGTCGCAACGTCCGGTACACGAACAACACCATCGGCCAGCACGGGTGGGCCTTCTTCTCGGTCGGAACCCCTTATCAGACGTACGACAACGATCTCTCCGACGTCCACATCGCCGGTAACACCATGACCGATCCCGGGGAGATCGGGGACAAGTGCCTGCCGGCCATCAGTTTCGTGTCCAGCAAGATCCGTGCCAGCGGCGTGACGATCGAGGACAACACCCTGCTCTCCCACACCGATGCGGTGATGGTGAAGCTCGCGTCGTCGGTGACCATCCGGAACAACACGGCGCGATTGATCGGACCCAGCTGCGGCGAGCCGGTGGGCGTGCGGACGGCCCAGGTCGACGGCGCCGACGTGGCCGGCAACGACCTCATCGGCTACCAGACCTCGCACGCCGGCGAATGAGCAGGTTCGAGCACACGCGGGCAGCCCGACCGGCCGGCTCGCCGCGAACCGCTCGGCGCCGCGGACACGACGCGCCCAACCGGTTGATCCGTCGCGGAGAGCGGTGTCCGACGCAGGATGGGCCGGCGCTGGTACCCGTCGGACGGAAGGTGTCATGAGAGATCCACTGCATGCTGGCAGCCCGCGCTCCGGGAGCGGACGGGGGAGCCGCGTTCTCTACGGCATCACGGTGCCCGAGTCGGCGGCGACCCTGCTGCGTGGTCAGCTCACGTGGTTCCGGGAGCAGGGCTGGGACGTGCACCTGGCGACCTCGCCCGGCAGCCTGCTGGACGTGGTCGCCGAGCGCGAGAAGATCGTCGTCCACCCGCTGCCGATGGAGCGGGAGACCAGTCCGCTGCGCGACCTGGTGGCTCTGGTGCGGTGGATCGTCCTGCTGGTACGGCTGCGTCCCGACGTGCTGAACGTCGGCACGCCGAAGGCGGGCCTGCTCGGGACCATCGCCGGGTGGCTCACCCGGGTGCCCCGCCGGGTGTACGTCATGCGGGGTCTGCGCCTGGAGGAGACCTCCGGCCTCCAGCGCAGGATCCTGTGGCTGGCCGAGCGGCTGACCATCCTGCTCGCCACCGACGTCGTCTGCGTCAGCCACAGCCTGCGGGACGAGGCCCGGGCACTCGGCCTCCTCCCGCGGAACCACGCGGTCGTCATCGGGCACGGCAGCAGCAACGGCGTCAACCCCGATCGATGGAGATTCGACGACGCGGACCCGGTTGCCACGCGCGCGGGCTGGGGGGTGCGGCCCGACGAGCTCGTCGTCGGCTTCGTCGGACGGATCGCCTTCGCCAAGGGCGTCCAGGACCTGCTCGGGGCGCTCGGCGAGCTCGATGGCCTGCCGGTTCGAGGCCTGCTCGTGGGCCCGGTCGAGGACGAGGCGCTCCGTTCGGCCATCGCCGCCCTCGGTGACCGGGTGGTCAGCCGGGACGGGTGGACCTCCGATCTCGATCACGTCTACGCGGCGATCGACGTCCTCTGCCTGCCCACCCGCAAGGAGGGCTTCCCCAACGTCGTCCTCGAGGCCGCGCTGGCGGAGGTGCCCGCCATAACCACCACCGCGACCGGCTCGCGCGACTCGGTGGTCCCCGGCGTCACGGGCTGGCTCGTGGAGCCGGGCGACGTCGGCCAGCTGGCCGACGCGATCCGCACCTGCGCCGAGGACCGCGAGGGCGTCCGCGCCGCGGGTCGCGCTGCCCGGGAGCGGGCACTACGCGACTTCCGGCCCGCCGGCATCTGGTCTGGCCTGGAGTCCGTCTACCGCCGGGGTTCGGCCGGGCTCTCCTGATCGACGGACGTCGCGGGATCGTCGTCCGGTAGCCGCAGGGCGCGCAGGAAGGCCGGGCGCCATGCGGTGAAGCTGTAGCCGTCCTCCACGGCACGCCGGGCGGCGACACCCCGCGCCCGCCGCGCGGACTCGGGCTCCTGCAGGAGGGCGAGGACCGCGTCCACCCAGGAGTCGGCGTCGGTCGCCGAGAAGCCCTGCAGGTCTCGGAGGACCTGGGCGTTGACCCCGATGGGGGAAGCAACCGCAGGAAGGGCGGCCGCGCCGTACTGGAGGAGCTTGTACGCGCACTTCCCGCGGGTGAAGGGGGTGTCGGGCAGGGGCATGATCCCGCAGTCGGCGTCGGCCAGGAGCGCGTCGGTGGCGGTACCGCGCCAGGTCACCCGGTCGGTCATCGAGTCGAGGTCACCCAGCGGGCGCTCCCCGGCGCTCACCACCGTGAGCCGGGCGCCGGTCACCCGGTGGACCTCCAGGAGCGCCGGCGCTATCGCCTCCAGATACCCCTCGGTCGAGGGGGACCCCATCCAGATCAGCCGGGGTACGGCCCCGATCGCGTAGTCCCGCTTCTGCGGGTAGGCCGACGGATCGACGCAACTCGGGATCACCTCGACATTCGAGTTGAGGTCCGCTGCCGCCTCGGCGAGGTAGGAGTTGCCGGCGATGACCAGATCGGCGTTCTCGACAGCCGGCGCCCAGCCGGCCGCCTGCCCGAACAGCTTGTGGATGCCGGTGCGATCAGCGGCGAAGATGGCGTCATCGAAGTCGTAGACGCCCCAACCCGCCCGCCGCAGCAGTCGGGCCTCGATCCGGCCTCCGGTGAACGGACCCATCGAACGCGACAGGAAGAGCCGTTCCGGGGGTGGCCGGCGGCTCAGCTGCCGCAGGCGCACCTCCGCGCCGATGACCTCCAGCGGGTGTCGGACGAGCGTGCGGGGACGGACGTTGGACGTACCGATGTAGTTCCAGACCTCGGCCTCCAGGCCCAGGAACCGCAGCCAGTCGAGGACGCGGACCCGGCTGCTCGCACCCGCGGGCCCGTAGGAGGAGGCGACGACGAGCTGAGGTCCGGTCATGGGCACGGCCTGGGCGGTTGGTGCATCCACCGGGTCACTTTAGACGGAGCGGTGGGACAGCAGGCTCTCGTGTGCTGTCGACCGGTCCCTGCGGCCATGGTGCGGTCACGCGCCCTGGGTACCGATGAGCACACCCGAGGTGCGCGGAGCCGCGCCGGCGACCCGCCGCCGCCTCGCGCGGGGGAGAGCGAACCTCGTCGGCACCCGAACCGGGCCCCGTGCGTGGTGGTGGTCGGCGGATCGCAGCAGCCGGCCGATGACCAGGCCGACGGGGAGGACAAGACCGGGCCACAGGGCCGCTGCGATCAGGACGCCGCTCATCAGGAACTCCTCGGGGTGGATGCGCCCCGGCTCCCGAACAGCGGCGCCCGAGCACTGTGACCGACCCCAAGACTACCCGTCGCACATGACCGACTACAGAAACGTCACTCCACCGAGTGACAGCTGTCACCCGGTCGGCGATAGCCCGGCGGCGGCTGCACCGCCTCGGCACCGCACCGTGAGACCCCGGTACCGGGGATCAGCCGCAGGTCACCGGGCTGGCGAAGTTCAGCGTGACGAAGCGGTTGGCGGCCGCCACGGCAGGAAGCAGGGATCCAGCGCTGTCCCGATCAGGCCGGAATCCCGCGAAGTCACTGCCGCGACCTTCGACGGCGAGCTGCTCCACCGGGACGCCGAGGTCGAGGAAGAGGTTGGCGATCGCCTGCGCCTGGTCGTTGCTCAACTTCTTCTGGCCCTCGATGTCGCCGACATCGGCAGCCATGCCGAACAGGACCACCTCGATCTGGCCGTTCTTGACCTGGTCGATCACGGGCCGGAGGATCGCCTCGGCGGCTGCGGGGTCCAGGAGCACCGGAGTGTCGGGCCAGTAGAGGAAGGGCCCACCGGTGAGAGTGATCATGGTGTCGCTGCACCGGTACCCCGGCGGAACGTCCACGGGGGTCACCGGGGGCAGACCCTCGGGAGCGGGATCCCGCACCGAGGCGGCGCTCTCGATCTGCACGTCCGCCGCGCCCGCCTCCGTGGCGATCGCCGTCCAGATGGAGGCCAGCCGGGCCCGGGTGGTCCGGTCCAGCGGCGCCTGGGGCGGGGCCGTCTCCCCCAGTCCCACGAAGACGACGGACATGCCCGTCAAGTCGGGCAGCTGCCCGAAGTCGCCCAGCGAGTCCGCGACCTCCTCGGGGCTGGCGTCGAGCATGTCGGGCTGCGTGAACACCAGCGCGCCACTGGTCGAGAGCCCCGAGTCGAGAACCACCAGGCTGCGATGGCCGCGCGCGTCCACGATGCTCTCGGCGGCGACGTCGAGAGCGGTCAGCAGATCGCTCTCGGGCGTGCGGGCCCGCGCATCGGCGACCGCCTCGTCGAGCTGCTGCCGGTTCTCGCGGCGCTGCTCCTCCTGGGCGGCGACGGTTCGCCCGGTCACGTCCAGCTCGCCGGCGTCGGCCACGTACGGCGCTCCGTCCGCGACGACCACGGAATAGGCGGACTGCTGGGTCACCGCCATGTCCCGAACTCGTGCCGCCTGCCCGTCGAGCGCAGGAGCAGGCATGTTCGCACGAGCGCCTGCCACGATGGCCACGGCGCCGCTCGGCTCCACCTCCGGTGCCGCCTCGGCGCTGCCGGTGCACCCGGCCAAGGCAGCGGCCAGCACAGCACAGGCGACGACAGCCGGGTATCGACGCACGACGGTGTGCCGGTTCACGCGGGCCCCTCTCGCGAACATGCCGAGAAGTGCTCTCGTCCCCCGGCAAGCGACGCGGACCCCGTAGGCCCGCCACGACGCCCGCGAATGTACCTGGGTTCGTGATCTTCGCATATGGGGCGCTTCACCACCACGCAGTGACCGCGGCGACACGACGCGGTGAACCCCACGCGACACAAGGCGGCCCCGCTCCGGAAACCGGAGCGGGGCCGCCTCGCTGTCTCAACCAGACGTGCACCCGAAGGGATTCGAACCCCTAACCTTCTGATCCGTAGTCAGATGCTCTATCCGTTGAGCTACGGGTGCCTGTGTTCAGTTGTCCTGCGCGGAGGCTCCGGGAT
>Ga0196960_10000354_pt1 | contig 17314 bp, 17 predicted proteins | sample S3v_5metaG_FD_183187 | JGI IMG/M metagenome (GOLD analysis project Ga0196960, IMG submission 183187) | Soil microbial communities from Anza Borrego desert, Southern California, United States - S3+v_5 | ecosystem: Environmental > Terrestrial > Soil > Desert | place: USA: California | collected... | reverse complement strand
GTCCAGCGCGCTGCGCGCCGCCCGCACCTCCGGCGCGACCACCGCGCGCTCCCCGGCCCGCACGTCGTAGGCGGGCCGCCCGTCCACGTGCCCCTCGTCCGCCCACGCGGGCGCCGCGAAGACGCCGCCGGCGACGGCGAGCGCGGCGACGAGCGAGCAGGGGCGGGCCAGGCGACGGAGCATCGGTCCCCCCGTCATCGGCCGCGGCGCCGCTCGACCGCACCTGCGTCCAGACGCGCTCGACGCCCTGGGCGCGTATACCCTGGAGGAGCACCTCCGGCCGGGCCTCTGCCCGGTCGCTGCGCGTGCCCGCACCCATGTCGCTCAGACCTCTTCTCCAGCACCTCACCGACGACGCCGACGCGGCGAAGCTGCGCCTGGACGCCCCCGCCGGCGCCCCGACGCGCGCGTTCGTCTCGCAGGCGCTGCGCCCGTACGTCGTCGCCGGCCTCGCCGACACCGATCCCGGCGCCGCGACCCTCGTGGTCGCCGGCGACGATCGCCAGGCGCGCGACCTGGCCACCGACCTCGCCGTCTGGCTCAGCCCGCGCTCCGTCCGCTTCTACCCGAGCCGCGGCGTCACCTACGAGTCGCACCTCGCGCCGCCGCCGCACCTCGTCGGTCTGCGCGTCGCCGCGATCGACGCGCTCCTCGACAGCGCCAAGGACGACGCCGCGGGCAACGAGCCGCCCGTCGTCGTGGTCTCCGCCGTCGCGCTGTCGGAGAAGGTCCCCGACCCGTCGCTGCGCCCGCACGGCATCACGATCGCCAAGGGCGACCTGATCGACCTCGACGAGGTCGCCCAGCAGCTCGCGGCGATGGGCTACGCCCGCGTCGACCAAGTCGAGGACCGCGGCCAGTTCGCCATCCGCGGCGAGCTGCTCGACCTCTACCCGGCCACCGCCGACCGCGCCGTCCGCGTCGACCTCTTCGACATCGAGGTCGAGTCGCTGCGCGAGTTCTCCACGTTCACCCAGCGCTCGTTCGGCGACGTCGACCGCGTCGAGATCAGCCCCGCCGCCGAGCTGGCGGTCGAGCACCGCGAGCTGGCCGAGGTCGCCGCCGGCGACGACGACGCCGAGCGCCCGGACATCGCCGAGCTCCTCCCGCTCGACAAGTTCCACGCGTTCATGGACCTCGCGCCGGCCTCCGCCCACGTCCTGATCGCGGCCGAGGAGGAGCTCGAGCCCGCGCTCAAGGACCACTGGCAGGACGTCTGCACCGCGTTCCGCGACGAGGACGCCAAGGGCCTCTACGTCAACCCGGACGCCGTCCTGGAGCAGGTCAACGGCCGCGCCCGCGTCCGGCTCTCCTCGATCTCCGGCGACCAGCCCGTCGAGCTGCGCGCGCAGACCGCCGACACCGCCGCGCGCGGGCTCAAGGAGGCCGAGACCGAGCTGGAGAAGCTCGTCCGCTCCGGCTACCGCACCGTCGTCACGTGGGCGACGAAGGCCGAGGGCGAGCGCGCCGCGTACAACCTCGCGCGGCTCAGGGCGACCTGGGACAGCGACGAGAAGCTCCAGTTCCGCAACGCGCGCCTGCGCGACGGCTTCATCGCCCCGGGCCTCAAGCTCGCCGTCCTCCCCGACCACCGGCTCATCCGCCGCCGCCAGGAGCGGACGGGCGGCATGGACACCGGCCGCCGGCGCCGCGGCGCGCTCCGCTCGTTCGCCGACCTGCGCACCGGCGACATCGTCGTCCACGAGGACCACGGCCTCGCCCGCTTCGCCGGCTTCGACACGAAGACCGTCGCGGGCGTCACCCGCGACTACCTCAACCTCGAGTACGCCGGCAGCGACAAGGTCTTCCTCCCGGTCGACCAGCTCGCGAAGATCTCCCGCTACGTCGGCGCGGGCGGCAGCCACCCGCCGCTCTCCAAGCTCGGCGGCAAGAGCTGGGAGACGCTCAAGACCCGCGCACGCAAGGCCGCGCAGGAGCTCGCGGGCGAGCTGCTCAACCTCTACGCCGAGCGCAAGCGCCGCGTGGGCCTCCAGTTCCCGGAGGACAGCGAGTGGCTGCAGGAGTTCGAGGCGAAGTTCCCCTACCAGGAGACGCCGGACCAGCGGATGGCGATCGAGCTGGTCAAGGGCGACATGGAGTCCGAGCGGCCGATGGACCGGCTGATCTGCGGCGACGTCGGCTACGGCAAGACCGAGGTCGCGCTGCGCGCCGCGTTCAAGGCCGCCGACGCCGGCAAGCAGGTCCTCATGCTCGTGCCGACGACGATCCTCGCCCAGCAGCACTACGGCACGTTCGCCGAGCGGCTCAAGGACTACCCGTTCACGATCGAGCACGTGAGCCGCTTCCGCGCCGCCAAGGACCAGAAGCTGGCGATCGAGGGCTTCGCGAACGGCACCGTCGACATCCTCGTCGGCACCCACCGCCTCCTCTCGCGCGACGTGCGCGCGAAGGACCTCGGCCTGATCATCGTCGACGAGGAGCAGCGCTTCGGCGTCAAGCAGAAGGAGCTGCTGCGCCAGATGAAGCTCAAGGTCGACGTCATCTCGATGTCGGCCACGCCGATCCCCCGCACGCTGCAGATGTCGCTCGCCGGCCTGCGCGACATCACCGTCATCGAGACGCCACCGGAGGGCCGGCGCCCGATCAAGACCTACGTCGGCGAGTACGACGAGGAGCTGGTCAAGGGCGCGCTGCTGCGCGAGCAGGCCCGCAAGGGGCAGGCGTTCTTCCTCCACAACCGGGTCGAGACGATCGACGAGACCGCAGAGCGGCTCCGCGCGCTCTGCCCGGACATGTCCTTCGAGGTCGCGCACGGCCAGCTCGACGAGAAGGAGCTCGAGAAGCGGATGCTGCGCTTCCTGCGCGGCGAGGCCGACGTGCTCGTGGCGACGTCGATCATCGAGTCCGGCATCGACATCCCGCAGGCCAACACGCTGATCGTCGAGCGGGCCGACATGTTCGGCCTCAGCCAGCTCTACCAGATCCGCGGCCGCGTCGGCCGCTCGCGCGAGCGGGCGTACGCGTACCTCCTCTATCCGTCGTCGGCGGCGCTCACCCAGGACGCCGCCAACCGGCTCGCCGCGCTGAGCGACTACACCGAGCTCGGCGCCGGCTTCAAGGTCGCGATGCGCGACCTCGAGCTGCGCGGCGCGGGCAACCTGCTCGGCGACGAGCAGTCCGGCCACGTCGCGGCGCTCGGCTTCGAGCTCTACATGCAGATGCTCGACGAGGCGGTGGCCGAGCAGGCCGGCACGGTCGACGGCGACGCGCCCGAGCCCGTCCGCCTGGACGTCAACGTCGACGCCTACGTGCCCGCCGACTACGTCCCGTACGAGCAGGCGAAGGTCGACGTGCACCGCCGGATCGCCGGCGCGATGGAGGTCTCGGAGCTGGAGACGCTGCGCGAGGAGCTGATCGACCGCTTCGGACCGGTCCCGGAACCTCTCGCAAACCTCATCCAGCTCCAGCGGGCGCGGATCAAGCTCGGCCAGGCCGGAGCCAACACGGTCACGTTCCGCAACAACCGCCTCGCGGTCACCCCGATCGAGCTAGACTCCGTCCGCGCGAAGAAGCTCCGCCAGGAGATCCCCGAGGCGCTCTACGAGTCCGGCAAGTCGCAGGTCTCCGTCAGAGTCCCGGACGATCCCGCGGAGCGCTTCCCTGCTGTGGTGCGTGCGGCCGATGTGCTGTTGGCTGTCACGTCCGAGGCCGCTTGATCCTCACTTAACACACGTCAGCTTCCCTAAGGACCCATGTCACTAGTCGCTACATCCCGTCGCGCGATGCTGTGCGCGCTCGTCGTCCCGGCGCTCGCGTTCGCGGCATGCGGCGACGACAACGTCCCCGGCAACGCCGTCGCCAAGGTCGAGGACAGCACGATCTCCAAGTCGGACTTCGACCACTGGATGAACATCGCCGCGAAGTCCTCGCAGGCGCAGACCCAGCCGGGCGCGAAGCCGGCGCAGACGAAGATCCCGGTCCCGCCGGACTTCACGGCCTGCATCGCCGACAAGAAGAAGACCACGCCGAAGCCGGCCAAGGGCCAGCCGCAGCCGAAGGACTCGGACTTCAAGGCGCAGTGCAAGCAGGAGTACGAGGGCCTGCGCGACCAGGTCATGCAGCTCCTGATCCAGAACGAGTGGATCAGCGGCGAGGCCGAGCAGCAGGACGTCAAGATCTCCGACGCCGACGTCAAGAAGGCGTTCGCGGACCAGAAGAAGCAGTCGTTCCCCAAGGAGAGCGACTACAAGGAGTTCCTCAAGACCTCCGGCTTCACCGAGGAGGACGTCCTCTTCCGGGTCCGCCTCGAGCAGCTCTCGAACAAGATCCGCGAGAAGGTCACCAAGGGCAAGGACAAGGTCACCGACGCCCAGATCAAGGCCTACTACGACAAGAACAAGGCCCGCTTCGCCCAGCCCGAGCGCCGCGACCTGCGCATCGTGCTGACCAAGGAGAAGGGCAAGGCCGACCAGGCCAAGGCGGCCCTCGCCGGCGGCCAGTCGTGGAAGACCGTCGCGAGCAAGTACTCGATCGACCAGCAGACCAAGAAGACCGGCGGCCAGCTCCCCGCGGTCTCCGAGGGCCAGCAGGAGGCGGCGCTGGACAAGGCCATCTTCAGCGCGTCCAAGGGCAAGGTCACCGGCCCGGTCAAGACGCAGTTCGGCTACTACGTCTTCGAGGTCGAGAAGGTCACGAAGGCCAGCCAGCAGACGCTGCAGCAGGCCCAGCAGACCATCAAGGGCATCCTCGCCTCCGAGGGTCAGCAGAAGGCGATGGACACGTTCATCAAGGACTTCCAGAAGGAGTGGAAGGACAAGACCAAGTGCCAGAAGGGCTACGTGACGCAGGACTGCAAGAACGCGCCGAAGCCCAAGACGACGACGACCGCGCCGGCCGGGACGCCCACCCAGCCGTAGCGGGAGCGCACCTCTGACGTCCTTCGACGGGCCCGCCATCGGCGGGCCCGTTGTGCTTCTGTGGTCGTCATGTCAGACGGAGAGGACATCCGCCGGGCGCTCGGCGAGCTGGACGCGCTGACCCGGCGCCTGCGTGTCGAGTGCCCGTGGGACCGCGAGCAGGACGAGCGGACGATCGTCCCGCACACGCTTGAGGAGGCGTACGAGCTCGCCGACGCCGCCAACCGCGGCGACGACGGCAAGCTCCTCGACGAGCTGGGGGACGTGCTCTTCCAGGTCCACTTCCTGTCGCTCCTGCTCGAGGAGCGCGGCGCCGGCGACCTCGCGCAGGTCGCCGACCACATCCGGACCAAGCTCATCCGCCGCCACCCGCACGTCTTCGGCGAGACCGAGGTCGAGAACGCCGGCCAGGTGCTGGCGAACTGGGACGCGATCAAGAAGACCGAGGCCGGCCGCGAGCCGGGGATCTTCGGCGAGGTTCCCGAGAACCTCCCGGGCCCGCTCTACGCGCGCAAGGTCCAGCGCCGCGCGGCGTCGACGGGCTTCGACTTCGACCACGTCCCGTTCGAGGCGGTCAGCGGCGAGCTGGAGGAGCTCGAGGCCGCAGCGGATGCGGGCGACCGCGACGCGATGTTCCACGAGGTCGGCGACGTGCTCTTCGCCGCCGTCAACCTCGCCCGCAAGCTGAAGGTCGACCCGGAGCTCGCCGTCCGCGCCTCAGCGGATAGGTTCCGCGCGCGCATCGAGCGCGCGGCGGAGCTGTCCGGCGAGGACGGCTGGGACGAGCTGCCGCTCGACCGCAAGGTGCAGTTCTACGCGCAGGCCAGAATGGAGAACGAGTGAGCCAGATCGAACGCGTCCACGCCCGCCAGATCCTCGACAGCCGGGGCAACCCGACCGTCGAGGTGGAGATCGCCCTGCGCTCCGGCGCGACGGGCCGCGCCCTGGTGCCGTCGGGCGCGTCGACCGGTGAGTTCGAGGCGACCGAGCTGCGCGACGGCGGCGACGCCTGGCTGGGCAAGGGCGTCACCAAGGCCGTCGGCAACGTCAACGGCGAGATCGCCGACGCGATCGCCGGCGACGACGTGCTCGACCAGAAGGGCCTCGATCGCAAGCTGATCGACCTCGACGGCACGCCGAACAAATCGCGGCTCGGCGCCAACGCCATCCTCGGCGTCTCGCTCGCCGCCGCCCACGCGGCCGCGGCGGAGGAGCGCCAGCCGCTCTGGCGCTACCTCGGCGGCGAGGCGGCGCACGTGCTGCCCGTGCCGATGATGAACGTCCTCAACGGCGGCGCGCACGCGGACAACTCCGTGGACTTCCAGGAGTTCATGATCGTCCCGGCCGGCGCGCCAACCTTCGCCGAGGGCCTGAAGATGGGTGCCGAGGTCTACCACCACCTCAAGAAGGCGCTCCACAAGCGGGGCCTGTCGACCGCGGTCGGCGACGAGGGCGGCTTCGCGCCGGACCTCGAGTCCAACGAGGCGGCGCTCCAGGCGCTCGTCGAGGGCATCCAGGCCGCGGGCTACACGCCGGGCGAGGACCTCGTCATCGCGCTCGACCCCGCCACGTCGGAGATCTTCGAGGGCGGCCAGTACGACCTCGCGAGCGAGGGCCGCAAGCTCTCCGCCGCCGACATGGCGTCCTACTGGGCCGACATGGCCGCCAAGTACCCGATCGTCTCGATCGAGGACGGCATGGACGAGGAGGACTGGGAGGGCTGGAAGGCGCTCACCGACGCCATCGGTGACAAGGTCCAGCTCGTCGGCGACGACCTCTTCGTCACCAACACCGAGCGGCTGAAGCGCGGCATCGACACCGGCGTCGGCAACTCGATCCTCATCAAGGTCAACCAGATCGGCACGCTGACCGAGACCCTCGAGGCGATCGCCATGGCGCGCGAGGCCGGCTACACCGCCGTCATGTCGCACCGCTCCGGCGAGACCGAGGACGTCACGATCGCCGACCTCGCCGTCGCTACCGGCTGCGGCCAGATCAAGACCGGCGCGCCCTCCCGCTCAGACCGCGTCGCGAAGTACAACCAGCTCCTGCGCATCGAGGAGGCCCTCGGCGCGGACGCGACCTACCCGGGCCGCTCCGTCTTCCGCAGCTAGCTCGACACCGAGTCGAGTTGCGACGAGGCCGCCTGCCCGCTGAGCTCCATGAGCTTGGCGGGCGGGTGGTGGATGATCGTGCGGACCGAGAGGTCGAGCTCGGGGCCGACGCGGAGCAGCTCGCCTGGGAAGAGCGGGCGCCAGTGCGGGTCGTCGTCCATCTTCTCGCTGGCGACGACCACGACCGGCCGGTCGCACGTGTCCGGCACCCGCACGCCGATCTCGCCGTACGAGCCGTGCTCCTCCAGGGCCTCGTCGCTCGGGCCGTGGTGGAGGACCCACAGCTCGTTGCCCTCCGGGTAGCGCAGCGCCCACAGCTCCTCGGGCGTCGTCATCACGAAGTTGAGCGAGTAGAGCTCGACGTTCTCGGTCAGCCAGTGCACCGCCTCGGTGACGCCGGCGGCGACGTCCCCGCCCGCGTCGCGGATCTTGCGCGTGATGAACGCGAAGAGCCGCTCGCTGTCGGTGCTGCCGTGCAGCTCGGCGCGCAGGTCGCCCAGCTCCGCCTCCACCCGCTCCAGGTCGCCGACGATCCCGTTGTGGCCGAAGATGCGGCCGTCGAGCACGAACGGGTGCGTGTTCTCGTACGTCAGCTCGCCGACCGAGGCGTAGCGGACGTGGGCGAGGAAGGTGGTCGAGCGCTCCTCACGCGCCTCACGGGCGTACAGCTCGGCGACGTACGCGGCGAGCGGCGCCTTGTCGACGTCGACGCTCCCGTCCGGCTCGAACGTCCCCAGGCCGAAGCCGTCCGGGTTGCGGCGGCTCTGCTCCACCAGCGCCCCAGGGGCGTCGAGGAGCCAGAACGTGGCGTTGGTCGGCGTGCGGCCGGCGTGGAGTCCGAAGAGTCTGCACATGAGCCTGCACATCCGTCTAACCGGCAGGAGCGCCGTCAAACGTGCCGAATCCCCGCACCAGATGGCTCGCAAGTCCGCACCTGCCCGGATCCGCTGGGATCGCGTGGGGCGCGTCGCGCTCCTGATCGTCCTCGTCGGCGTGCTCGGGCTCTACGTCAACCCGCTCCGCTCCTACTGGTCGACCTGGCAGGAGTCCAAGCAGCGCTCCGGCGAGGTCGCCGCGCTCCAGGCCGAGCACGACCGGCTCGTCAAGCGCCGCGCCGAGCTCAACGACCCCAAGGCGCTCGAGCGCGAGGCCCGCAAGCTCGGCATGGTCAAGCCCGGCGAGCGCGCGTTCGTCGTCGAGCCGCCGGTCAAGTAGCGAACCCGCGCCCCGGCGCGCCGCCCGCTCCGGGATAGCCTGGACCGGGTGCAGGAGGACCACTTCGAGACCGCCCTCTACCAGTGGACGGAGGGCGAGCGCCGCGTCCGCGACGCCGCGCCGGACGAGCGCCGGGTGCTCGAGCGCGTCGTCGACCGCGCCGTCGCCGAGCTGCGCCGCCGCCTCGGCGGCCCGTTCACCGCGGGCGAGCTGGCCCAGCTCTACGACGAGCAGGGCACCCGCTGGATCATGGAGATCGGCGCGGCCGTCGCCCCGGACGACCCGTCCGCGTGGGATCAGCGCGTCGCCGACGCCGCCTACGCGCGCTACCTGCGCGAGGCGACCGACTACGCCGGCGGCCGCCGGATCGTCGAGTAGGCCGCCCGCTCAGCGCGGGCCGTGCTGCACGATCGCGCGGCGCGCCGCCCCGCGGAAGCCCGCGCGGGCGTAGAGGTCCTTCGGCCAGCCCTCGTCGTCGGCCATGATGAAGACGACCTCGTGGCCCTCGTCCACCGCCGCGCGCGTCGCCGCGTGGACGACCGCGGCGCCGAGGCTGCGGCCCCGCACGCGGGGCAGGACGAAGACGTTCTCCAGCTGCGCGACGCCCGAGCCGTCGCGGCGCAGCGAGCACATCGCCGCGGGCGCGCCCTCGTCGTCGACGATGAACCGCCGCTCGTCCTTGGCCTCGTGCTGCCTGGCGGCCATCTGGAGGCACTGGTCGAGCTCGACGCCCTCGATGCCCTCCTCGCCGAACCACGGCCGCATCAGCGTCAGGACGTCCTCCAGGGCGCCCTCACGGCACGTGGGCGCGTCCGGGCCGGGCGCGGGCGGCGCGGCGGCGGGGTCGAGCAGCATGACGAGCTCGATCTCCGCGGTCCAGCCGGGCCGCGCGCGGGCGTCGCGCACGAGCCGGTCGACGTCGCCGTCGTGCTCGATGCGCAGCCGCTGGTAGCCGACCTCCGGCACGTGCGCGGCCGCGGCGACCTGCAGGTCGTCGAGCCCGAGGTCGGTCGGGACCTCCACGCGCACGCCGTTGGTGTCGTACGCGTGGGGGAGCGACGGGGAGCGCAGGGCGGTGCCGAGCGCGATCCGCTCGGCGGCGTCCGCCTCGGCGTCGTGGACCTCCCACGCGAAGCTCAGCGCTCGCGCGAGGGAGGTCACCCGGGACTACTCCTCGTCGTCGGTGGTGCCGGCGCGCCTGATCACGATCTTGTCCTCCTCGACCGTGACCTCGACGGGCCGGTGACCGGCCCAGTGCTCGGCGTAGACGGGGTTGTCGACGATCGCGGGGTCGAGCCACAGTCCGTAGCCCTCCTCGCCATGGTCGAACGTGCCCTCGAGCGGACCACCGCCCGCTCCACCGCTCCGGCGGCGGCCGCCGCGGCGCCCTCGGCGCCGGCGCGGCTTGGCTTCCTCGTCGGACTCGTCGCCGTCCTCGGCGTCGGTCTCCTCGGCCCGGGCCGCCTCGGCGGCGTCGAGCTCGGCGGCGATCAGTGCGTCGTCTTCGGCGCGCAGGTCGATCTCGTCGTCGAACGTGCCGGCCTCCGTGGCCGGCTCCTCGCCCTCTTCGAGTCCCTGCTCACGCTTGAACGACTGGATCTGCTGGACGGTCACCTCGAGCTGATGCGCGATCCACGCGTCGGTACGGCCCTGTCGGACCCAGCTGCGGATCTGGTTGAGGTGAGGTCGCAAAGAACGTCGGGCCAAAACGCGGCGCAGACTACCGCAACGTGCGGGCGGAGCACGTCTGTCGGCTCGCTGACCGTCCTGGAAACCGGTCGGTTGACTCACCGCAAGGTCCTGGCACGCCGGTCGTTGCCTGCCCGTAGGATGTTTCTGCAAGGTGCGGACCGGGGAACGGCGAAGGGACGCTGTGGCCTCGGAGGCAGGGAGGTGCCACCACATGCTCGTGCTCACCCGCAAGTCCAATCAGTCGATCATGATCGGCGACGACATCGAGGTCTCGGTGCTGTCGATCATGGGCGAGAAGGTGCGGATCGGGATCCAAGCTCCTCGTGACGTGCCGGTCTTCCGGCGCGAGGTGTACCTGGAGATCCAGCAGGAACGCCGGGGCGTCGCCTCGGGGGACCGCGATCCGCGTCCTGAGGTCGAGTCGGCGTTGCACCGCCTCGGCGGCGCAGGCGACTGACCAGGACAGGGAACCAAGCCAGCGACACGGAACGTCAGCGCGGCGCCGCAGGGGTGCGGCGCTGGCGTTCTGTCGTTGACCGGCCGCGCCGCGCGCGGGCGGCGGTGCTCAGCCCATGACGAGGTAGAGCGCCTGGAACATCACCAGCGTCACGATGACGGCCGTGGCGACGAGCGTCAGGACGAGCCCCCAGAAGCGCAGGGTGCCGCGCTTGTGGGTCTTGGCCAGCTCGCGATCGCGTGCGCGGGCAGCGGCCTGACGACGGAGCCGCTCCCGGCGCGCCGTCTCCTCCTGGGCCTGCTCGACGAACGCCTGCTCGAACTGGGCGAAGCTCTGGCGCATCTTCATGCGGGGAGGAGTCTACCCCTCGACCTCGACGGGAACGCCGCCGCGCCGCGTCAGCGGCAGGCTGCCCAGAGGCCGCGGCCGTGGCGGCGGGCGGTGCGGGCGAGGGCCGCGTACTCGTCCGCGTGGCGGTCGTTCGGCTGGATCGTGAGCGTGCGCGCGTAGCCGCGGCGGACGAGCTCGGCGTTGACGTCGAGGCCGTCCGACGCGCGGGTGATGTAGGCGAGCAGGCGCCCGTACCGGTCCTCGCGCTCGGCGTCGAAGGCGAGCGTGACCCGCCGGCCTTCGACCAGCCGCTCGGTGAACGCGCTCGCCGCCTTGCCGAAGCACTGCACGGGCGTCCCGGGCTTCTTCGTCTCCGGCGTGTCGACGCCGATCAGCCGCACGCGGTCGCCGCCCGCCAGCTTGAGCGTGTCGCCGTCGACGACCCGCTCGACCCGCGCCGTCCGCTCGCCGCCCGACGCGCCCGCGAGCGTGTCCTCGAGCCGGTCGAGCAGCGCGCCGCCGTCGTCCAGGGCGAGGACGGCGGCGGCGACCGCGAAGGCGAGGGCGATGAGGAGCCGGGGCATCGGCCGCGCACGCTACGACCGTCCCCGGTCGGCGTGCACGGCCCCGTGCAGGCGGGCTACTTGCCGCCCTTCTTCTTCTTCAGCATCACCGTGCTCGACGACGTCTGCGCGCTCTTGGCGCCCTTGGCCGTGAACGAGGTCCGGACGATCAGGCTCACGCGCTTGCCCGCCTTGAGCGTCGCGCGGCCGGCCTTCGTCAGCGTGACCTTCACGTCGGCCTTGCCGGCGGCGCCGACCGTCTTGGTGCCGGTGGCGACCACGACGGGCGTGCGCTTCGCGCGCTTGGCGCTCGCGCCCTTCGCGCGCGGGGCGAGGTACTGGACGGTGACCGTGCCGGCACCGGGCGCCTGGAACGACGCGACGGTGGACGGCTTGCTCAGCAGGCCGTCGATGCCGCCCTGGCTCAGCGTCTGCGTCAGGCCGCGGGCGGTCTGCGCCAGCGCGCCCTTCGGGTCGGCGGGCTTGGCCGGCGCGGCCGCGGGCTTCGCCGGAGCCGCGGGAGCCGCCGGAGCCGGAGCGGGCGTGGGAGTCTGCATGACGGCCGGCGCGACGACCGTGATCTGCTGGCCCGCGTGGCCGTAGTTGAAGAGGTCGTCGAACTGATCGACGCCGATGATGTACGTGCCGGCGGCGAGATCGGGCGTCGTGACCGCCCACGCGCCGTCGACGACCGGCACCTCGAGCACGGCGACCGGCTCCAGCGAGTGCTGCATGCCCTCGACGTACGGCACGACGACGACGTCGACGTGGTCGTCGTCGAAGGCCGCCGTGCCGGCGGTGCCGCTCAGCGCGACCGGGCCGGTGGGAAGGGTCTCGGCGACGGGCGCGAGCGTCGGCGCCGGCCCGGTCGCGTCCACGGTGAACGTCCGGACGGCGGGCTCGCTCGTCTGGTAGCGCTCGTCGGTCACCGTGACGGACAGGACGTGCTCGCCGTCCGCGAGGTCCTCGAGCCACGCCGACTTCCAGCAGTCCAGCGCCTGGCCGTCGAGCGTGCAGTCGTACGACGCGATGCTCGAGTTGTCGGCGGTCGTCTCGAACGCGAGCTCGAGGTCGCGGTTGACGCTCGTCCGCGAGCCCTCGGCGGGGCCGCTGGTGATGGCGACGGTCGGCAGCTCGTAGATGCGGGCGAGCGCAGGCGCCGGAACGGTGGCGACGGCCGCCACGGCGAAGGCCACGGCGGTGGTGCCCCGGAGGGCGTGGCGGAGAGAGATGGGAGGTCCTTCGAACGAACGGTGGCGAACGGTGTTCACCCATGCCGTGCTCCGCGTCGTCGGTCGTCGGCACCCCGGCTTGAGCCGATCATGGACGGATCCGTCCCGCCTACGACACCTGTCCGTCAGCGCGCCGCGGCTCCCCCGGCGCCCCGCGTGACGACGAGCCGGCAGGCGATCTCCGGGCGGCCGCACGGCACGCCGCCGGGCACCGCGCGCCCGGCGTTCTCCGGCGGCGGGAACCCGCGCAGCCAGACGACGTCGTCGCCGTCGAACGCGGCGCCGTACGCGAGGTACCCGTCCGGGCGGAGCAGGCGCCGGTCGGCGCCGCGCGGGCCGAAGGTCGCGAAGGTGGTGGCGAGCTCCGCGCACGCCGACTGGGCGAGCACGGTCCGCAGCCCGGGCCGCGACCGCAGCGCCGACACGCCGAGCGGCTGCCGGAAGCCGCAGGCGCCCGAGATGTAGCCCAGCGCCGCCGTCGACTGGTTGCCGCGCCCTCCGTCGAGCGGGCTCCAGCGCGCCTCCACGGCCGGCCCGATGCCGACGGTCGCGTTCGTCAGCCGCCACAGGAACGCGACGGTGCGCGGGCCGAGGTCGAGCGCGTCGACCGATGCGGACGGGGCCGTGCTGCAGGCGGCGACACAGCGTGTCGCACCGGCGGGCGTGCCGCCGTGCAGCCGCCGGGGCGCGCGGTCCACGTCGCGCCAGAGGAGCACGCGGGCGGTCCGCCGCGCGGGCGTGGGGCCGGCTGCTGCGGCGATCTGCCCGCGCCAGATCGACGGGGTGGTCAGCGAGAGGCCGCGCGCGCCCCGCAGCGCCAGCCGCCGCGGCGGGGCGCTGCCGTCCGCAGGCGCGACGTGGAGCGAGCAGCCGCGCGCGTCGGAGCGGTCGACCGTCGGGAGCGCCCCGGCCATCTCGCCCTCCGTCCGGCACCGCGAGAAGACGACGACGGTGCGCCCGCGCGTATCCGGGCCCGCGTCGGCGTCGAACGGCACGGAGCGGCGCGGGACGCCCGGCAGCGCCTTCAGCGGCCCGTCCGGCGTCTTGGCCACGAGCTCCCACCCGCCCGGGACCGCACGCGACGCGACGACCGTCCCCCGGTGCGCGCTCGGCGCGGTGAGTCCGGTGCCGTCGGCGAGGTCGGTGACCGGGACGGGCGTCGTCCCCACCTTGGGCGCGTCGGCCGGTGCGGCGGCGGGGGCGAGGAGGAGCGCCGCGGACGCGACGGCGGCGACGGACGGGGCGCGCATGCCCCTTCCAACGCGTCCGCACGAGGAAGGTTGCGCGGCATGTCTCCCCGGTCCGCCCACGAACGGCCAAGGCCCGCCGGAGCGGGCCTTCGCGAAGCACGACGACGTGAGAGCGCGGAAGCGCTACGCCACGGTGACTTCGGGCGAGAGGTAGACGTCCTGGATCGCGTGGAGGAGCGCGATGCCCTCGTCCATCGGCCGCTGGAACGCCTTGCGGCCCGAGATGAGCCCCATGCCGCCCGCGCGCTTGTTGATGACCGCGGTCTTGACCGCCTCGGTCAGGTCGGTCTCGCCCGCCGACGCGCCGCCGGAGTTGATGAGGCCGGCGCGGCCCATGTAGCAGTTGACGAGCTGCCAGCGGGTGAGGTCGATCGGGTGGTCGGTCGTCAGCTTGTCGTAGACGAGCTTGTGGGTCTTGCCGTAGCCCGTGTTCAGCGAGCTGACCGCCTCGAAGCCGCGGTTCGTCTCCGGCAGCTTCTGCTTGATGATGTCGGCCTCGATCGTCACGCCGATGTGGTTCGCCTGGCCGGTCAGGTCCGCGGCGAGGTGGTAGTCGGTGCCGTTGATCTTGAAGTCCGGGTTGCGCAGGTAGCACCACAGGACGGTGAACATGCCGAGGCGGTGGGCCTCCTCGAACGCGCGCGCGACCTCGACGATCTGCCGCGAGGACTGCTCGGAGCCGAAGTAGATCGTCGCGCCGACGCCGGCCGCGCCCAGCTCGTACGCGCGCTGGACCGACGCGAACATGATCTGGTCGAACTCGTTCGGATACGTCAGCAGCTGGTTGTGGTTCAGCTTGACGATGAAGGGGAACTTGTGGGCCCACTTGCGGCTCACCGCGCCCATGACGCCGAGCGTCGAGGCGAACGCGTTGCAGCCGCCCTCGACGGCGAGCTCGACGAGCTTCTCGGGATCGAAGTAGATGGGGTTGGGCGCGAACGACGCAGCACCCGAGTGCTCGATGCCCTGGTCGACCGGGAGGATCGAGACGTAGCCGGTGCCGGAGAGGCGGCCCGAGGAGTGGAGCCACTGCAGGTTCCGCAGCACGGTCGTCGGACGATCGGTGTCGGTGAAGACGCGGTCGATGAAGTCCGGACCGGGGAGGTGCAGCTGCTCCTTGGGGACCGTCGTCGACGTGTGCTGGAGGAGGGACTGGGCGTCATCGCCCAGCAGCTCCTCGAGCCGGGAGGTCGTCATCTCAGCAGTCGTGGCCATATGCGGGACGTTACCCGGGTACGCTCCGCCGCGCGGATGCACCAGAACTTCACCTCGAAGGGCTTCACGATCGGCATCGAGGAAGAGCTGATGATCGTGGACGCCGAGACCTACGAGCTCGTCAACGCGATCGAGCAGCTGCTCGCCGATGACGCCAGCGACCAGATCAGGCCCGAGCTCATGGAGTCGGTGCTCGAGATCGCGACGCCGCCGTGCGCGGACATCCCCGAGGCGAGCAGGGAGCTCACGCGGCTGCGCAAGCACGCGTGCGAGGTCGCCACGGCGAAGGGCCTGGCCATCGGCTCGGCCGGCACGCACCCCTACGCGCTGTGGGAGGAGCAGCGGATCGTGGCCCGGCCGCGGTACCGCGAGCTCGTGGAGGCGCTGCGCTTCGTCGCGCGCCAGGAGCTCATCTTCGGCATGCACGTGCACATCGGGATCGACGATCCCGACAAGGCGATCCACGTCGCCAACGGCATGCGCGTCCACGTCCCGGTGCTGATGGCGCTCAGCGCCAACTCGCCGTTCTGGCGGGCGGACGCGACCGGCCTGCAGTCCAGCCGCATGCCGGTCTTCCGCCAGTTCCCCCGAGTCGGCATCCCGCCCTGGTACAAGGACTTCGCCGACTACGAGCGGCGGATCAACTTCATGATCGAGTCGGGCGTGATGGCGGACCCCACGTACCTCTGGTACGACGTCCGCCCGCACCCGAAGTTCGGCACGGTCGAGGTGCGCGCGTGCGACTCGCAGACGCGGCTGGAGCACACGGTCGGCCTGGCCGCGCTGACGCAGGCGATGGCCAAGGAGCTGGCCGAGCACTTCGAGGCCGGCACCGAGCTCTCCGACTACCCGTGGGAGATGATCGACGAGAACAAGTGGCTGGCCGCCCGGCACGGGCTGGACGGCGAGCTGGTCGACCTCCCGACCAACGATCGCGTCACGACGAAGGCGCTCGTCCGGCGCCTGCTCGACCGGCTGCGCGAGCACGCGCAGGACCTCGGCGCGGAGGACGCGCTGGAGGGCGTGGAGGACCTCCTCGCGCGCGGGACGGGCGCCCACCGGCAGCGCGTCGTGTACGAGGCGAACCGGGACCTGCGCGAGGTCATGGCGGAGATCGTGGAAGCGACGCTCCCCCGCTAGCTGCGGGGTCTACGATGAGGGAACATGGCCTCGGGTCCTGAGCTCTTCGTCGTCTGCAAGAACTGCCGGTCTCAGGTGAGCCCGTACATCACCGAGTGCCCGTACTGCGGGCAGCGGCTGCGCAAGCGGGCCCCGAAGATCGAGCGCGAGGGCGCGCCCCCCAAGGGCAAGGCCAAGAGCGAGCGGCGCCGCAAGCCGCCCAAGCCCGGGCTCGGTCCGCTGCGGACGGGGGAGATCCCGGGCATCCGCGGCGACGAGACGCGCAAGCCCTGGGCCACGATCGTGCTCGTCGCGATCGGCGCGCTGTGGTGGCTGGCCGCGATCCCGCTCGAGGACGAGGCGATCCGCTGGATCCTCGACCCGCTCGGCGAGTGGTGGGGCGTCATCCTGGCGCCGTTCCTCAACGCGGGCGGCTGGTACCAGTTCGCCGCGCTCGGCTCGCTCGGTCTCTTCGGCTGGCTGCTGGAGCGCCGGCACGGCCCGGTCGTCGTGGTGCTCGTGTGGCTGCTCGCCGCGTCCGGCGGCATGGCGGTCGTCAAGGCGCTGGAGGGCGACGCGTACGCGATCGGCGCCAGCGGCGGCGCGCTCGGCATGCTCTGCGCCTGGGCGGTCCCGGTGCTGCTGGCCCGGCGCCGGCGGGGCGACGACGATGACGACGCGGACATGATCGGCGTCGCCGTCCTCTTCGCGCTGCTCGCGCTGATGCCGCTGGCGCGCGACGAGGTCAGCGCGCTCGCGACCGGCGCGGGCATCGTGATCGGCGCGCTCTGCGGGCTCCTGCTCGCGCGGCTCGCCCCGCGCGACTAGCCCGCCGCGCCCGGGCCGCCTACTGGCCCGTGAGGTGCCGCAGCGCGGCGGCGGTCGTCGCGATGTCCTCCGCCAGCTCGCCGTGCTCGTGCGCCTCCGCGAGCCTGCGCCGCGCCTGGTCGCGCGCCTCGGCCTCCAGGGCGGCGGCGCGCTCCTGCAGGTCGGCGAGCTGCTCGGCCGCGCGTGCGGCGTCGGCATGGTCGAACGGGCGCTCCTCGACCACGCCGGCCGAGTGCTGCGGGCGCCCAGGGACGAGCACCTCGCGCGGCCGGGCGTCCTCGCCGACGAGCAGCGCCTGGAAGCGCCAGAGGCGCAGGTGGCCGGTGTCCTCGACGGTCACCGCGTACTCGTCGTGCACCAGCTCCGGGTCGCGCGCGCCGGCGTGCGGGCGCCGTGCGCGGACGCGCTCGAGCGGCGTGTCG
>Ga0196960_10000353_pt1 | contig 17339 bp, 13 predicted proteins | sample S3v_5metaG_FD_183187 | JGI IMG/M metagenome (GOLD analysis project Ga0196960, IMG submission 183187) | Soil microbial communities from Anza Borrego desert, Southern California, United States - S3+v_5 | ecosystem: Environmental > Terrestrial > Soil > Desert | place: USA: California | collected... | reverse complement strand
GACCCACGACGACGTGTCCACGCCGCGGCCCGCGGCGGCCGACTCGCGCAGCGCGTCGAGCGTCGCCGGCAGCGCCCCGTACAGCTCCGCCGCCACCGGCCGCGGGTGGTCGCGCCCCGGCTCGGCGACGTCGAGCACGATCAGCTCCGTCTCCTCGCCGAACGACGCCCCGAAGCCGAGCCGGAAGTCCATCGGCACGCCGATCACCAGCGCGACGTCCGCGCCCTTGAGCCCCGTCCCGCGGGCCCGCGAGAAGAACAGCGGGTCGTCCGCCGGCACGCACCCGCGCGCCAGGCCGTTCAAGAACACGGGGATGCCGAGCTCGGTCGAGAGCGCGCGCAGCGCGTCCTCGCCGCGCCCCCAGTACAGGTTCGTCCCGGCCATGATCACTGGCCGCTCGGCGTCGCGCAGCAGCGCCGCGGCGCGCTCGACGCCCTCGGCCGCCGGCCCCTCCCACGCCTTCGGGAGCGGTGCGCCCTCGTCGGGCTCCGGCGCCTCCATGAAGACGTAGTCCATCGGCAGGTCCACGAACGTCGGGCCCGTGTGGGGCGTCACCGCGGTCCGCAGCGCCTCGTCCACCAGCGCGGGGATCTCGGCCGTGGAGTCCGGCGTCGCCGCGAGCTTGGTCAGCGGCCGCACGAACGGGACGTGGTCGATCTCCTGCAGCGACCCCATTCCCCACCGCATCGCGGGCGCGCGCCCGCCGAGCACGAGCATCGGCGAGTTGTTCATCTGCGCGGAGCCGAGCGCGCTCATCCCGTTCGTCACGCCCGGGCCGGCGGTCAGCGCCGCGACGCCCGGCTCGCGCGTCACCTTCGCCCAGCCCTCCGCCGCGAACGCCGCCGCCTGCTCGTGGCGGACGTCGACGATGTCGATGCCCTCCTCGCGGCAGCCGTCGTAGACGGAGAACAGGTGCCCGCCGGAGAGCGTGAAGAGCTTCGTGACGCCGTGCGCCTTCAGGCGCTTGGCGACGAGCCGCCCTCCGTGGAGGGACTGCGAGGTGGTGTCCGTCGACATGCCGTCAAACTTACGCTCTCGACGCCGCCGGCGACTCCGTCAGCGCGGCGAAGAGCGAGACCTGCGCGCGCTTGCCCTTCAGCGCGATCCCGGGCCGCTCGGCGAAGCCGCCGTACGGCAGCGTCAGCAGCCGCCGCGTCGCCTCCGTCAGCAGGATGTCGTCGCCGGTCACGCGCGTCGCCTCCTCCACCCGCGCCGCGGTGTTGACCGCGTCGCCGATGACGGTGAACTCGACGTGCCCGCCGCCGCCGAGCGTCCCCGCCAGCACCGGCCCGGAGTTGATGCCGACGCCGATCCGCAGCCGCTCGCCGTAGATCCGCTGCACCTCGGAGGTGATGTGCAGCGCGGCGAGCACCGCGCGGTCCGCGTGGTCGTCGAGTCGCTTGGGCGCGCCGAAGACGCCGAGCAGCCCGTCGCCGATGAACTTGTTCGCGTGCCCGCCGTGACGCTCGAGGATCGGGACGACGTGGCCGTAGAACCGGTTCAGCTCCGCGACGACGTCGTGCGCGCTCATCGTCTCGGCCAGCGCGGTGAACCCGCGGATGTCGAGGAAGAGGACCGAGACCTCGACCTCCTCACCGCCCAGGTCGGTCGTCCCTTCCTCCAGCACGCGCTCGACCACGCCCGGGTCGACGAACGCGCCGAACGCCTCGCGCAGCGCCTCGCGCTCCTCCAGCCCGGCGACCATCTGGTTGAACGAGCGGGCCAGCGCGCCGGTCTCGTCCGTCGCCAGCACCGGCACGCGCACGCCGCGCTCGTCCGCCGCCACCCGCTCGGTCGCCCGGCGCAGCGCCTGCAGCTGGTCGGTCACCGAGCGCGCGAGGAGGATCGTCAGCTCCAGCGAGATCGTGAACGAGACGACGACCGCGACCGCGACGCTCCACCCCAGGTCCGCGAGGTTCTGGCCGTCGCGCGCGGCGCTGATCCCGCTCACCAGCACGCCGGTGACGACGTTCATCGCCGGCAGCGCGAGGAGGAGCTTCCACTTGAGCGGGACGCTCGCGACGGCCAGCGCGCCGCGGTCGGGCAGGTCGCACGACATGTCCTCCACCACCGGGCGAAGCAGGACCTCCATCCCGAAGTAGCGCAGCAGCACGCCGTAGACGAGGAGCACCGCGGCGCCGGCGGCGAGGATGAAGAACGCGACCGGCTCGAGCCCGAGCAGCAGCGTCACGAAGAGCGCGACCGGGACGACGTTGAAGAGCACCGCGATCCAGCGCCCGCGCGTGACGAAGTTGACCGGCAGGCCCGCGAGCGCGATCCACGCGCGGGAGGCGGCCTCGGGCGAGCGGTCGCCGTGGAGCCACGGCTGCGCGGGCGCGGTCAGCCGCAGCGCGACGCGCAGGCCGAGGAGGTTCTCCAGCAGCACGAGGCCGACGACGGCGCCCGCGATCGCCGCGAGCTCGCCGCCCGTCATGTCCTGGTAGAGCCGCAGCAGCGCGACGCCGAAGAGACCGACCGCGTAGGCGAGCGCGAACAGCGCGACGAGGGCCACCGGCGGGTACCGGGGGCCGAGTCGTCGGTAGGCCAGCTGCAGCCCGCGCTCCAGCATTGCCTTCAGAGAGTAAGAGAGCGGCGCTACCCGGCGCGGAGGGCGGCTGGCGTCTGCGCCGCGGCGACCGCCTCGGCGAAGCGGTCCTCGCCGGCGAACATCAGCCGGCCGACGCGCAGGGCGGGCAGCCGGTCGGCGCCGTGCTCGAACGCCTTGCGGGCGCGCTCCTCCATCACCGCGTCGCGGCGCGCGTCGTCCGCGGCGCGCAGGCACTCCTCCAGCCCCAGGTTCGCGGCGGCCGCGGCCTCCGCGATCACCTCGGGGTGGTCGAGCTCGAAGCCGCCGCAGAAGGCGAGCCGGGTGGCGGCGAGGACGAAGGCGGCGGCGCAGCCGCGCTCGGCGGCGAGCGACGCGACGCGCATCGCGGGGCGGACGGTCTCGGGCTCGAGCTCGGGCCAGACGAGCGGGAGCCCGAGCTGGCGGGCGCGCCCCTCGGCCTCCGTGCGGTCGGGCCGGTCGAGATCGAGGACGTCGGCGAGCACCGGCTTCCAGCTCAGACCCGGGAACTGGCGGTCCGCGCGCTCCGCCGCGAGGTACGTGAACGGGGAGCTCAGGTCGAAGAGCAGGGAGACGCGCACCGGGCGCTGTGGCGCGCTGGCACCTGGGGTGGCGGAGCGGATCCGCCGGCGGTCTGCGAGGGAGATGACGTCGCCCACGGCACCTACAACGACCGCTCACCCCAGTTCTTGCGCCAAGCATCGAACAAACGTCCACTGAAGTTGGCGGAAAATCTCCCCTAATCGGGTTGCGAGGTGTAAGGTCGCCGACAGATGCCGTCTGTCCCGCCCCCAAAGAGGCACCCGTACAACCAGTGGTCGCCGGATGCTCGCGCGCTCGACCTGGTCGGCGACAAGTGGACGCTGCTCATCATCCGCGACCTGGCCTCCGGGCCGCGCCGGTTCGTCGAGCTCCAGCGCGTGCTGCCGGGGATCTCGACCGAGCAGCTGCGTTCGCGCCTGAACCGGATGGTGGCGGACGGCCTCCTCACGCGTCAGCGGTACCGCGAGGTGCCGCCGCGGGTCGACTACGACCTGACCGAGCGCGCCCGCGCGGTGCTCCCGGTCGTCGGGGCGCTCGCGACGTGGGGCTACGAGTGGGCCTGGAGCCCGCCGCGGGCCGGCGAGGCGATCGACATCGGCGCGATCCTGCGCTCCGCGGCCGGCATCGTGCTGCCCGTGCGCAGCGCGAGCGGGGTCCTCGAGCTCGAGGTCACCCAGCGCGGGCGGCCCGAGCGCCAGTACGCGATCAGCGTCACGCGCGGGCGGATGACGCTCACCGAGCGCAGCGCCTCCGACGCCGACGCGCGCGTGAGCGGGAGCGAGCGCGCGTGGATCGACGCGTTCAGCCCGAACGGGTCGCGCGCGGGTCTGACGGTCGTCGGCGACGAGCGCCTGGCCGACACGGTGCTCAGCGCCTGCGGGTCGGTCGACGCGTCCGCCTCGGCGGCGTCGTCCGCCGTCGCCTGACGCACCGCCTCGTACCCTCGCTCTTCGGGACCCTTCGCCCGACGCAGGACCCTGTCCGCCGAAGGAGAAGGGTTCGGTACGCTCGCGCAACTTCGCCCGTCGCATCGGGTTCCACGTTCCGCCCAACGCCCGTCCGGTAGGAGGACGACACACGCATGCCACGGAAGACCCTGCTCCCGCTTCTCCTCGCCTTCGTCGCGATCCTCGTCGCGCCGGCCGCCTCGAACGCGGCCACGACGAACGTCTCCGTCGGCATCGGCGACCAGGCGCAGACGATCTTCGACAACTCCAGCTTCAAGGCGCTGGGCGTCAAGAAGGTCCGGTACTTCATCAAGTGGGACGCGATGAAGCGCGCCGACGAGGTCGCGCAGGCCGACCAGTACGTTGCCAACGCGCAGCGGACGGGCGCTGACGTCCTGATGCACATCTCGACCAACGACCTGGGCATCAAGACCGCCAAGCTCCCGTCGGTCAAGACGTACTCCAAGTACGTCAAGCAGCTCATCGACCGCTACAAGCCGCAGGGCGTCAAGACGTGGGGCGCGTTCAACGAGGCCAACCACGCCTCGCAGCCGACGTGGAACAACCCCAAGCGCGCCGCGCAGTTCTACCTCGAGCTCAAGAAGATCTGCAAGGGCTGCACGATCGTCGGCCTCGACGTCCTCGACCAGGCCGGTGCCGAGCGCTACATCCAGCGCTTCTACGCCGCGCTGACCTCCTCGCAGCGTTCGGGCCTGAAGATCGTCGGCATCCACAACTACTCGGACACGAACCGCAACCGCGACACCGGCACGAAGGCGATCCTCAAGGCCGTCAAGAAGTACAACTCGCGCACGCAGTTCTGGCTGACGGAGACCGGCGGCGTCGCGAAGTTCGGCAAGTCGTTCCCGTGCAACCCGGCGTCCACGTCTTCGGTAAAGAAGGCCGAGACGCGCCAGTCCAAGGCCGTGAAGTTCATGTTCACGCTGACCAAGCGCTTCAAGAGCGACATCAAGCGGCTCTACATCTACAACTTCACCGGCGACGACTGCGAGGGGCGCTTCGACGCGGGCCTCGTCCGTCGCGACGGCACGCACCGTCCGGCGTACAACGAGGTCAAGCGCCAGATGAAGTCCTTCAAGCGGTAGCCCTGACACACCGCTGAGAATGCGAAGGGCCCGCTCGTTCGAGCGGGCCCTTCGTCGTTCGGGCCGCGCTCTTCCGCCTTCGCGCGGCCGGCGCGGCGTGGTCGGGGCGGTTGCGGGTGGTGGTCGTCTGACTCGCCTCGTCGGTCTCCCGCGCGACGGGGCGAACCCCCATAACCCTCCCAGCGTCGCCGCCCGGACGACGATGGGACGGTTATGGGGTCAGACGGCTGACGGATCAACGCCCCCGGACGGACCCGGACCACACCCGCCACCGCCCAGCGACGGCCGGGGCGGCGGAACGAAACGGGAGAGCGGGGCGCGGGCGGCGCGGGCGGGCGTCAGCTCCGCGTGATACGGGAGCGGTCCGGCGGCGCGGTCCACTCGTGGAGGACGCGGATGCCGCGGCGCAGGCCGAGGCGGCCGACGGCGGTGGGCTCCATGGGGAGGCGGGCGCCGAAGTCGATCTCCTGCTCGAGCCAGCGGGTGGCGAGCATGCGGAGGAAGTGGGAGTGGGCGACGAGGCAGACGTCGCCCTGGTCCAGGGCGGGCAGGACGCGGGCGATGACGCGTTCCGCGCGCGCGGCGACCTCGGCCGGCGTCTCGCCGCCCTCGGCCCCGTCGCGCCAGATGTCCCAGCCGGGCCGCTCGGCGCGGATGTCCGCGGCGGTGCGGCCCTCGTACGAGCCGTAGTCCCACTCGAGCAGGTCGTCGGAGAACACCGGCGAGAGCCCGGCCAGTGCCGCGGTCTCACGCGCACGCTGCAGCGGCGACGCCAGCACCAGCGCGAACGAGCACCGGTGCAGCACCGGCCGCAGCGCCCGCGCCTGCGTGCGCCCCTCGTCGGTCAGCGGCAAGTCGGTGCGCCCGGTGTGCTGCCCGGAGAGCGACCACTCGGTCTCCCCGTGCCGGACGACGAAGAGATCAGCCAACTGCGGCCTCGTCGCACACGATCTCGTCCAGCGCGTCGCCGAGCCGGGCCGGCGGGAGCTCCTGGTCGCCCGCGCGGATCCGCGCCAGCGCCTCGCGCTTGGACTCCCCCGTCGCCAGCAGCATCGTGTACCGCGCCCGGGCGATCACCGGAAGCGTGAACGTGATCCGCTCCGGCGGCGGCTTGGGCGAGTCGCGTACGCCGATCACCGGCGCCTCGACGGCGCCCGCGGCGGGATGGCCGGGAAACAGCGACGCCGTGTGCCCGTCCGGTCCCATCCCGAGCAGCACGAAGTCGAAGACCGGCTCCTCGCCCATGAGCCGCACGGCCTCGCGCCCGTACAGCCACGCCGCGTCCTCCGGCCCCAGCTCCCCCCGCACCTCGTGCACGTGCGGGCGCTCCGCCACGCCGATCCGGTCCAGCAGCGCGCGCTGCAGCATCAGCCGGTTCGCGTCCTCGTGATCCGCAGGCACGCACCGCTCGTCCCCCAGCCACAGGTGCACGTGCGACCACGTCCCCTGCATCTCGGCGAGCAGCTCGTAGGCCAGCTGCGGCGTCGAGCCGCCCGCGACCTGGATGTGCACGTCGGCCGAGCGCATCCGCGCGTCGTTGATGTGGTTGGCCATGACGTCCGCCGCGCGGCGCGCGGCGGCCTCCATGTCAGGCGTCACGGTCACGCGGGTCACAGCGTGGGTCCTCCTTCTCCGCGCTTGCGGGGGACGTCGAGCGAGCGGAGCGGGTCGCGCCGCCGCGCGTCCAGCGGCTGGCGCCGGACGGAGAGCTCGTGGTCGGCGCGGATGACGTGCATCACCGCGTTGATCAGGGCCAGGTGGGTGAACGCCTGCGGGAAGTTGCCGAGGTGGCGGCCCGAGCGCGCGTCGATCTCCTCCGCGAAGAGCCCGAGCGGCGAGGCGTAGCCGAGCAGCTTCTCGCACAGCTCCCGCGCCCGCTTCGTCTCGCCGATCTCGGCCAAGGCAGAGACCAGCCAGAACGAGCAGATCGCGAACGTGCCCTCCTCGCCGGAGAGCCCGTCGTCGGTCTCCTCGGTCTTGTACCGCAGCACGAGGCCGTCGACGGTCAGCTCGTCGGCGATCGCGTTCACCGTGTTGACGATCACCGGGTCGTCGGCCGGCAGGAAGCGCACCAGCGGCGCCAGCAGCAGCGACGCGTCCAGCGCCTCGGTGCCGTAGTGCTGCGTCAGCACGCCCCGCTCGTCGACCCCGTTGGCGAGGATGTCCGCGTGGATCTCGTCGGCCATCTCCTGCCACCGGTCGGCCTCCGCCGCCGCCTCGCGCAGACGCGCCAGCCGCGCGCCGCGGTCGCACGCGACCCAGCACATCAGCTTGGACGAGGTGAAGTGCTTCGGCTCGCCGCGCACCTCCCAGATCCCGCGGTCCGGCTCGCGCCAGTGCATGATCGCTTGCTCGACCTGCTCGCGGATGATCGGCCACATCCGGTCCGGCAGGCCGTCGCGCGACTTGGTGTGCAGGTAGAACGAGTCGAGGATCGTGCCCCACACGTCGTGCTGGCGGTGGGTGTAGGCGCCGTTGCCGATCCGGACCGGGCGCGCGTTCTCGTACCCGTCGAGGTGGTCGAGCTCGAACTCGTCGAGCATCCGCTCGCCGCCGATCCCGTACATCACCTGCAGGTCCTCGTCCCCACCGGCGACGTCCGCGATGAAGTAGAAGAAGTCGTTCGCCTCCCAGTCGAAGCCGAGCGTGTAGAGGCCCCACAGCATGAACGTGGAGTCGCGGATCCACGTGTAGCGGTAGTCCCAGTTGCGCTCGCCCTGCGGGGTCTCCGGCAGCGACGTCGTCGCCGCGGCGATCATCGCGCCCGTGGGCGCGTAGGAGAGCCCCTTCAAGGTCAAGGCAGAACGCTGTAGGTGCGTCCGCCACGGGTGGTCGGGGAAGTCGCCGCGCGAGAGCCACTCGTGCCAGTAGTCGGCGGTGCGGACGACCTTCTCGTAGGCCTCCTCGTACGACTGCGGCACCGCGTGGTCGCTCCACGACAGCGCCGCGTACGCGAAGTCGCCCTCGTGGAGCGTCGTCCGCGCGCGGGCGCGCCCGTCCTCGAAGCCCAGGCGCAGATCGCTCGTCAGCCGCAGCGTCACGTCCGACCCTGCGGCCGACGCGACGCCCTCGTGGTAGTCGGTGCCCGTGTACTCCCACCGCACGGTCTTGCGGCCGTAGTCGAGCATCGGCTCGCACTCGAGGTGCATCTCCACCGAGCCCTGCACGCAGCGCAGCGTGCGCAGCAGGATGTGCTCGGCGTCCCAGTCGGTCGGCGCGCGCCGGTGGGTGCCCGAGCGCTCGCGCTCGTCGTGCCACGGCCCCATGACGAGCAGGTCGCGCACGATCACCCAGCCGGTCTTCGTGCCCCACGTCGTCTCGACGATCATCGTCCCCGGCACGTACCGGCGCGAGGCGGGGACGTGGACGCCGAGCGGCGCGATCATGAACCCGCCCGCGTCGCGGTCGAGCATCGCGCCGAAGACGGACGGCGAGTCGAACCGCGGCAGGCAGAGCCACTCGATGTTCCCGCTCGGCGCCACCAGCGCGCCGGTCTCGCAGTCGCTCAGGTACGCGTAGTCGGCGATCGGCGGGAACGGGCTCCCGCCGAGGGGCACGTCCCCGACGATCCCCCTCACGCCGCGAACGCCTTCGCGCAGCGCAGCGCGGGCTGGTAGACCGGGTCGCGCAGCAGCGCCTGGCGGATGCCCTCGCCGAGGATGCCGCCCTCGCCGCGCGACGCGCCGAGCACCGTCCACGCGCGCTCCTGCCCGTCGCGCGAGCGGCGCTTGGCGTGGAGGCCGCCCGGCCCGCGGTCGAGCGAGAACGACGCGCCGTCGGCGGTCTCGATCGTCAGGCCGCCCATCCCGGGCACGGCCTGTGGGATCTCCTCGAGCCGGACGGTGACGTCCTGCCGGCGGCTCGTCGCCTTGCCGCGCTGGCCGCCGGCGGTCCGCATCAGCGGCGACGGCTTCCACCCCAGCCGGGAGGAGAACCACCCGAGCGTGAGCAGCGCCGCGACCTCCGAGCCAGGCGAGTGGCGCACGGTGACGCCGCTGATCGAGCGCAGCAGCGGCCGCACCTCTGGCGGGTCGAAGTACGCGGCGACGCGCTCGCGCCACGGCGTCGTGCGCAGCCACGCGAGGTCCACCACGTACGCGCGCTGCGACAGCTCGGCCGAGCGGACGAGCGCCTCGCGCGGCTCCGCGTCGTCGATCGAGTCGCGCAGCACCGACTGGGCGACGCCGAGCAGCTCGTCGAGCGCCTCCGGATGGTCGTGCGGCGACCACGCGACGGTCGTCAGGTCGGGCACGACGAGCGGGCGGACGATGGTCTCCAGCCCGCGCACGTGCCGCTCGCCCATCGTCACGACGATCGTCTCGCGCAGCAGCGCGAACTCGCCGTGCTTGGGCTCGGTCTCCGACGCCACGGAGGCGACCGCGTCGAGCGTCGTGCGCGGCGGGTCGATCGCGCACACGACGGTGCGCGACGCGTGGTAGCGGCCGACGCGCCGGAGCCGGTTGGCGATCTCGCCGCTCCAGTCCCTGTCGACCACGCAGACGAGGTTCAGCGCCCGCGCGGGGACGTAGCCGGCGTTCTGGTGGTGGCGGTCGACGACGAGCCGCCGGATCGCCGCCTCGATCTCCGTCGGGGTCGTGTCGGACGCCGACCAGACGCTGTCAGATCGAGCGCCAGGCATCGTCGCCGTCCATGATCGAGGACGCCCCGTCCGGGCCCTGCCCACCGGCCTCGTACGGGTGCGGGCGGATGTCCCGCTCGTCCCACGCACGCAGGATCGGGTCGCAGATCTGCCACTGCGCCTCGACCTCGTCGTCGCGGGTGAAGAGCGTCGCGTCGCCGCGCATGGCGTCCATGATCAGCCGCTCGTACGCCTCGGGCGACTCGGACAGGAACGTCGTGCCGTACTGGAACTCCATCGACACCGGGCGGATCTTCATCCGGGTGCCGGGGATCTTCGCGCCGAGCTGGAGCGACACGCCCTCGTTGGGCTGCAGCGTCAGGACGAGCGTGTTCGGCTTGACGCCGAGCGAGCCGTCCTGCGCGAAGCCGAGGTGCGGGACCGGCTTGAGCGTCACCGCGATCTCCGTGATCTTGCGCGCCATCCGCTTGCCGGTGCGCAGGTAGATCGGCACGCCGGCCCAGCGCCAGTTGTCGACCTCCAGCCGCAGGCCGACGTACGTCTCGGTGGTCGAGTCGGCGGGGACGTCGGCCTCGTCGAGGTAGCCCGGGACCTCCTCGCCGCCGACCGTGCCCTCGGTGTACTGGCCGCGGATGCTCATCTCCGCGACGTCCTCGGGCTTCGGGATCTTCACCGACTTGAGGACCTTGACCTTCTCGTCGCGGACCTCGTCGGCGGTGAAGTTCACCGGCGGCTCCATCGCGATATGCGCGAGGAGCTGGAGCATGTGGTTCTGCACCAGGTCGCGCAGCGCGCCCGACGAGTCGTAGTAGCCGGCCCGCGACCCGACGCCGAGGTCCTCGGCAGCCGTGATCTGGATGTGGTCGACGTAGTTGCGGTTCCAGACGGGCTCGAACATGCCGTTCGCGAAGCGGAACGCCATGATGTTCTGGACCGTCTCCTTGCCCAGGTAGTGGTCGATCCGGAAGATCTGGTGCTCGTCGAGCACGGCGAGCATGCGGCGGTTGAGCTCGCGCGCCTCGTCGAGGTTCGTGCCGATCGGCTTCTCGACCACGACGCGGACGTCCGCGTCCTCCTGGGCGTCGAGCCCGGCCGCGCCGAGCGCCTCGACGATCACCGGGAAGAACGTCGGCGCCGTCGAGAGGTAGTAGGTGCGGTTGAGCTTGAGCCCGGCCTCGACGTCGAACTGCGCGCACGTCTCGGCGAGCTGCTGGTACAGCTCGGGCGAGTCGAACCCGCCCGCGACGTAGCGCACGCCGGCGAGCAGCCCGTCGAGCACCGCGTCGTCGGGCGTCCGGCGGCTGAACCGCTTGATCGACTCGATCGCGAGGTCGCGGAACTCCTCGTCGGTCATCGCGCTGCGCGACGTGCCCACGAGGTTGAACCGCCCCGGCAGGGCGCCCTCGTGGGCCAGGTTGTAGAGCGCCGGCAGGAGCTTGCGGCGCGACAGGTCGCCCGTCGCGCCGAAGATGACCAGCGTCGTCGGATGGACCGGCAGGCGCTCCAGCCCCTCGGTGAGGGGGTTCTCCTCGTCCCGCGCCGGCGTGGCGTGCGTGGCGCTCACGGTCGCCCTAGGCCCGCGTCTTCACCGCGTGGCCGCCGAACTGCGCACGCAGCGCCGACAGCATCTTGTGCGTGAACTCGCCGTTCTGCCGGCTGTAGAAGCGCGCGTAGAGGCTGGCCGTGATGACCGGCGTCGGCACGTCCTTGTCCATCGCGTCCTCGATCGTCCAACGGCCCTCGCCGGAGTCGGAGGTGAACGGGTCCAGGTTGCCCAGGTCGTTGCCCTCCTGCTCGAAGGCCAGCGCCGCCAGCTCGCAGAGCCAGGAGCGGACGACCGAGCCCTGCATCCACAGGTGCGCGATCTTCGCGTTGTCCAGCTCGTACTCGGACTTGTCGAACAGGTCGAAGCCCTCGGCGTACGCCTGCATCATCCCGTACTCGATGCCGTTGTGGACCATCTTCACGTAGTGGCCGGCGCCGGGAGGGCCGAAGTGCTGCCAGCCCGGCCCGTGCTCCTCCGTGGGCTTCGGCGCGAGGACGTCGAGGATCGGCGCGAGCCGCTCCACCGCCTCGTCGGGGCCGCCGACCATCATGCAGTAGCCGACGTCCAGGCCCCAGACGCCGCCGGACGTGCCGACATCGACGTAGTGGATGCCCTTCGGCGCGAGCTGCTCGGCCCGCTCCTTGTCGTCCGTCCACTTCGAGTTGCCGCCGTCGATGATCGTGTCGCCCTCGTCGAGCAGCTCGGCGAGCTGGTCGACCGTCGACTGCGTCGGGTCGCCGGCCGGGACCATGATCCAGACCGAGCGGGGCGCGTCGAGCTTCTGCACGAGCTCCTCGAGCGACTGGGCGTCGCGCGCGCCGTGGCCGACGGCGCGCTCACGCGCCTCCTGCGACGGGTCGAACGCGACGACCTGGTGGTCGGAGTCGCGGTGGATGCGGGCGACCATGTTGCCGCCCATGCGGCCGAGGCCGACGAAGCCGATCTGCATGCTCAGAGAACCTCGGAGAGGGGGACGCGCACGACCTTCAGGCCGTGCGACTCGATCGTCTGGTAGTCGCCGGCGGCCTGGGCCTGGACGAGCGTGCCGAAGCTGAACGCCTCGCCCGGGACGTCGACGTCCTTCGTGACGTCGCCGACGATCTCGACGAACACGCCGGTCTTCGGACCGCCCTTGTGGAGCTGGCCGGTCGAGTGCAGGTACCGCGGGCCGTAGCCGAAGGTCGTGGTCGCCTTCGTCTGGTCGCGGATCTTGCGTCGCAGCTCGGCGATGGCCTCGTCGACCTCCGCGCTCGGCGGGACGTACGCGAGGATCGCGACGTAGGCCGGCGGCTCGACGCCGTTCAGCGCGTCGTCGAGCGAACCCGTCGGGATCTCCGGGAGGCCGCCGTCCAGCACCTTCTTGGTGTTGTCCTTGGCCTCCTGGACGTTGGGCTGGTCGAACGGGTTGATCTCCAGCGCCCAGCCGGCGACCGCCGTCGCGAACTCGGCGAAGAAGAAGATCCGGCCCAGGTCCTTCGCGCCCTGCGTGTTGATCGTCAGGACGGCCTGGCCGCTGTGCGCAAGCCCGCCCATCTTGTCGTCGAGCTTGGACTTCTCGCCGCGCAGGTGGACGAAGACGCGGTCGTCGCCGTACTGCTCGGGCGACGCGACCGGCTCCCCGGCGACGGGCAGGATGCCCTTGCCGTGCTTGCCGGTGGACTCGGCGATGAGCTGCTCGAGCCAGAGGCCGACGGACTCGATCTCCGGGTCGTCGACGACGAACGTCAGCTTGTCGCGCCCGTTCAGCGCGAGCTCACCGAGCGCGGCGCCGAGCCAGAGGCCCGAGTTGTGGTCGGCCGGGTCGTCCGGGCGGCAGCCCTGCGCGGCGACCTGGGCGCCGTCGAGCAGCGCCTCCACGTCGGCGCCGAGCAGCGCGGCCGGGACGATGCCGAAGTGGCTGAGCGCGCTGTAGCGACCGCCGATCTCCGGGTCGGCGTTGAAGACGCGGCGGAAGCCCTTCTCCTCCGCGAGCTGCTGCAGCGGCGAGCCCGGATCGGTGATCGCGACGAACTGCTCGCCCTTGTTCCCCGTGCGCTCCCAGAAGTGCTTGAAGTGCGAAAGCGTCTCGATCGTCCCGCCCGACTTCGAGGAGACGACGAAGAGCGTCTTGGAGAGGTCGAGCCCCTGCTCGGCGGCGAGGATCGCGTCCGGGTGCGTCGAGTCGAGGACGTGGAGGCTCAGGCCGTCGTCGCCCTTGGGGAACGAGGTGCGGAAGACCTCCGGCGCGAGCGACGAGCCGCCCATGCCGAGGAGCAGCACGTCGGTGATCCCGCTGCCCTTGACCTCGGCCGCGAACGCCTTGAGGTCGTCGAGCTCCTCCTGCAGCCGCTCGGCCACGTTGAGCCAGCCGAGGCGGTCCTTCAGCTCGGGGGTCGAGTCGTCGCCGCCCCACAGCGTCGGGTCCTTCTGCCAGACGCGGCGCGCGACGTCCTCCTCGCGGGCGCGCTCGACCCGCGCGCGGACCTTCTCCTCCAGCACGTCCGGGAGGTTCGAGTCGAACGTCGGCGGGCGGTGCGTGACGACCGCCTCGCGCTTGGACTCGATCCCCGCCATGAGCTTGATCATCGGCGTGACGAACTTCGCGATGCCGTCGACGAGCAGGTGGTCGGTGACGTCGCTGAGGTCGATGCCCGCGTCCGCGAGGGCCTCGAGGTCCTCGGTCGGGTCGATCTTGGAGGTCTCGCCGGTGATCTCGCCGTGGTCGCCCGCCGCCATGTAGGTGTCGAGCGGCATGGTGTTGACCGTCTCGGGGCCGACGAGGCCGTCGACGTAGAGCGTGTCGGCGTACGCCGGGTCCTTGACGCCGGTGGAGGCCCACAGCGGCCGCTGCACGGGGCCGCCGATCTCAACCATCTGCGGGCGGAGGGTCTCGAGGAAGAGCTTGTACGCGGCGCGGGCGTTGGCCAGGCCGGCCTTGCCCTTCAGCTCGTCCTTGCCGCCGATCTTGTCGAGCCGCTTGTCGACCTCTGTGTCGACGCGCGAGACGAAGAACGACGCGACGGAGTGGACGTCGAGCGACTTGCCCTCGTCCTTGCGGCGCTGCATGCCGCGGATGTACGCCTCGGCGATGGAGCGGTAGGCCTCGACGTCGAAGAGCAGCGTGACGTTGACGTTGATGCCCTCGTACGTGGCGGTCTCGATCGCCTCGACGCCCTCAGGCGTGCCCGGGATCTTGATCATCACGTTCGGGCGGTCGACGCGCTCCCAGTAGTACCGGGCCGCGGTGATCGTGCCCTCGGTGTCGTTCGCCAGGTCCGGCTCGACCTCGAGGCTGACGTAGCCGTCGACGTGGTCCGTCGACTCCCACACCGGCTTGAACACGTCGCAGGCGGCCTGCACGTCGCGGACGACCATCGCGCGGTACGTCTCGCGGCCGTCGGCGCCCTCGCGGGCGAGCTGCTCGAGCTGCTCGTCGTAGTCGTCGGAGCCGAGGATCGCCTTCTCGAAGATCGCGGGGTTCGAGGTCACGCCGCGGAGCGACTCCTCGTCGATCATGCGCTGCAACTCGCCCCCCTCGATCAGGGAACGGCGCAGGAGGTCGAGCCAGGGGCTCACTCCGGCCTCGGCCAGGGCGGCCAGGCGGGGGTTGACGTTCACGGCAGAACTGCTCATGCGGTGTCGGGACTCCTCTCGAGGTCCAGGGCCAGCTCCTGCTGCGCCATCAAGGCGGCGCCGCGGGTGCCGGCATCGTTTCCGTACCGGGCCAGGCGGATACGCGCCTTGGTGCCGATGCCGGGCAGCGCCAGCCGGCGCGCCACCTCCTCGGCAGGCCCGCGGACGAGCTCGCCGGCAGCGGAGACCCCGCCGCCCAGCACGACCTCGTCCGGGTCGAAGATGTTCATCAGGTTCGCGATCCCCACGCCTACCCGTTCGGCGTAGATGCGGAGCACCTCGACGCCCTCGGGACGGCCCTCCTGGGCGGCCGCGACGGCGGCCTTCCCGTTCTGGAGCCCGTGCTGCGTGGCGAGCGCCGTGAGCGCGTCGCCGTCGGCGACGCCCTCCAGGCTGTCCGGCTTGGGCCAGATGTCCGACCCTTCGGGCGCGCCCTTGGACACGTCCGCGGCGATGATGATGTGCCCGAGCTCGGCCGCGCCGCCCGTCGCGCCGCGGAAGGTCTGGCCGCCGAGGACGATGCCGCCGCCGACGCCGGTTCCGAGGGTGAGCATGACGAGGACGTCGGGGATGTGGTCGGGATCGGAGTGCGCCTCCGCCAGTGCGGCGCAGGTCGCGTCGTTGTCGACGTACACGGGCACGCCGAGACGTTCTCCCAGGACTTCCCGCAGCGGAACCCCGGCCAACGGGATGTTCACGCTGAACCGCGCGGTGCCCGTCTGCCAGTCGACGACGCTCGGGACCGCGATGCCGACGGCGGAGGCATCCCCGACGGTTCGGACGACGTCCTCGAGCTGGTCGATGAAGACCTCGGTGGACGAGGTGTCCGTCGGTACGACGACCGGATCCTGCAGGTCTCCGGCGTCCAGCGCGGCGGCGGCGATCTTGGTGCCTCCCACGTCCACGCCGATGATGCGATCGCTCACGCGTAGGAGTATGCCCGCAACCTCAAGAACGACCCGTGTCGTCTGTTGCAGGCGCGTTCGGGCGCACGCGCGCTCGGCGCCTGGTTGCGCAAGAGCTGTCATGGTCAGCGCGATGCGGCGGTGGGCGTTCGGCGGTGCGGCATTGGTGGCGGCGGCGCTCGCCGCGCCCTCCGGCGCGGCGGCCTCGATGGTCGTCGCGGGCATGGACTGCTTCAGCAAGTTCCAGGTCTGCAACGGCTGGGTGACGGTCCGCGCCGCCCCCGGCGAGGTCAACCGGCTGACGCTCGCCGACACGCAGCAGGTCGACGGCGTCGTCGTCCGCGACGACGGTGCGCCGCTGACGGCCGGCGCGGGATGCGCCACCCGCGATGCGGCGACGGTCGTCTGCGACATGGCGGTGCACATCGCGTCCGTCGAGGTGCGCGCCGGGGACGGCGACGACGTGGTCGACGCCGCCGCCCTCGGCTACCCCTCCACGCAGCTGCACGGCGGACCGGGCGACGACCGGCTGGTCGCTCCCGGATCCGAGAACGCCGTCGTCGGTGGGCCGGGCTCCGACGTGCTGGTCGGCGATGTCGACACGCAGGCCCGGTACGACGACCGCCGCACGGGCGTGCGCGTCGACCTCGCCGCCGGCGTCGTGACCGGCCGCGGCGGCGAGCGCGACCGGCTCGAGGGGGTCGGCGCGGTGCTCGGCGGTGCGGGCGACGACGTCCTCGTCGGCGACGGGCGGGCGAACGCGTTCACCGGCGGGCCGGGGGACGACCGTCTCGTGGGCGGCGCCGGACGCGACAGCCTCGTCGGCGGCACCGGCGCTGATCGTCTGGACGGCGGCGCCGGCGACGACGAGATCGACCCTGCGAGCGTGGCGGTCGGTGCGAGCGGCACCGACCGTGCCCGCGACCGGATCGTCTGCGGCGCCGGGCGCGACCGCGCGGCCGGCCTCCAGCTCCCCGACCTCGTGGCCGGCGGCTGCGAGCGCGTCTTCGTCGAGGGGACGCTGCTCACCGAGCCGCTGCGGCTGACGACGGACCTCCGCGGGCCGGGCGCGCCGTTCCTGCGCGGTACGGCGAAGCTGTGCGCCTGCACGGTGAGCATGGCGGCGCGGCTGCCGGGCTCCGGCCTCCGCGTCGCGGCCACGCGCGTGCGCCTGCGCTCGGGCGACGAGCGCCCGGTGTCGCTCGCGCTCGATGCACGCGGCCAGGCGCTTCTGCGCCGGCGCACCACGTTGCCCGTGCGCGTCCGCATCGACGAAGGCGGCGCGCCGGCGGGCTTCGACACCGTCCTCCGGTTGCGCTGACCGGCCGCGCTCAGCGCCCTACCGGCCCTCGCACCAGATCCCGTCGCCGTCGCCGTCGCGCGATGCGCCGCACCAGTTCCCGGACTCGCCACCGGAGCCGCTGTCGTACGAGTCGTCGTACGCGCTCTCCGCGTCGGCCTGCGCCTGAGCCTCGGCCGCTGCCTCGGCCTCTGCCGCCGCGCGCGCCTCGGCG
>Ga0196960_10000352_pt1 | contig 17343 bp, 17 predicted proteins | sample S3v_5metaG_FD_183187 | JGI IMG/M metagenome (GOLD analysis project Ga0196960, IMG submission 183187) | Soil microbial communities from Anza Borrego desert, Southern California, United States - S3+v_5 | ecosystem: Environmental > Terrestrial > Soil > Desert | place: USA: California | collected... | reverse complement strand
CCGCGGCTGGCCGAGGAGCGCGGCGGCGCCGCGCGTGCCGCCGCCGACCGCACCTTCACCGCGCTCCGACAAGCCGCGGTGGACGGCGACGACGCCGGCGTCGAGGCCGCCCGCAAGCAGGCCGCGCAGATCCTCGGCACGTTCAGCGCCGCCCCGCTGACCGAGGAGGAGCGCGCCCGTCGCGCGATCCAGCTCTCCAAGTTCGTCTCGCTGATCCCGGTCGAGTACGACCACGGCGTCGAGGGCACCCGCGTCACCGCCGAGTTCGAGATCGGCGAGGGCGTCGCGTTCTCCAAGGCCGCCCGCGCCGCGTTCTCCGACCTCCAGGGGACGCTCGCGAAGATGGACGCGCCGGCGACTGCGCAGATCGACCAGCACCTCGCCCAGCTCGACGGGATCCTCCGCGGCGCGCAGGAGCGCCCGACGCAGGTGCCGGAGGTCGACACGGTCAAGGACCAGACGTCCGACCTGGAGGACGAGCTCTCCAAGATCTACCCGGACGCGTGGGAGGAGCAGAGCGACGAGGGCGACTTCGACCTCATCCAGATCTCGCTGGACCGGATGGAGCAGCAGGTCGCGGCCGGGCAGTACCGGCAGGCCGAGCAGACCCGCGTCGAGACGTACGCCGTCTTCGAGTTCGGCCCCGAGCGCCGCCTCGCTGCCTTCGACCAGGGCCTGGCGAACGACATCGAGGGCCTGATCTGGTTCGGCGCCAAGGACCACGACGGTCTCGCGCAGCTCCTCTCCCACCACGCGTCGCGGCAGGAGATCTCCGCCACCCGCGACGCGCTCGACGCCGAGCTGGAGAACGCCGCCGCCACCCTCGGCGACGGCGCGTCCGAGGCGACCGTGATCACCAACGCGGCGATCATCGTCTTCCGCGAGGGCCTGGAGGGCGTGCTCATCCTGGCCGCGATCACCGCGTCGTTCGTCGGCGTCAACCGGCGCAAGAAGCGCCCGGTGCTGTGGGGCGCGCTCGCCGGGCTGGGCGTCTCGATCCTCACGTTCATCCTCGCCGTCACGCTGCTGAGCGGGCTGCAGCAGTACGGCGAGAAGCTGGAGGCGATCGTCGGCATCGTCGCGATCGGCGTCCTGCTGCTGGTGATGAACTGGTTCTTCCACCGCGTCTACTGGACCGAGTGGATCTCCGGCTTCCACCAGAAGCGCAAGGCGCTGCTGGCCAAGGACGACACCGCGAAGGTCGCGTTCTGGTCCGCGCAGGTGCTCGGGCTCTTCACGCTCGGCCTGACGAGCGTCTACCGCGAGGGCTTCGAGACCGTCCTCTTCCTCCAGTCGCTCGAGCTGTCCGCCGGCCTGCGCGCGACCGTACTCGGCTCGCTGATCGGCCTCGCCGCGACCGGCGCGGTGGCGGTGCTCACCTTCAAGCTCCAGCGCAAGCTGCCCTACAAGAAGATGCTGATCGTCACGGGTGTGCTGCTCGCGTTCGTGCTGACGATCATGGTCGGCGCGACGATCCGCACCCTCCAGGGCGCGGGCTGGTTCCCGATCACGTCGATCGACCTCGACGTCCCCTACTGGGCCGGCACGTGGCTCGGGATCTTCCCGACGTGGGAGACCATCGGCGGCCAGGTGCTCGCGCTCGTCTTCGTCATCGGCTCCTACTTCGCGGCCGAGTACGTCCGCGTCAAGCGCCCGAAGAAGCTCCGCGCCAAGCGCGCCGCCGAGGCCGAGCGGGCCAAGGCGGCCGGTGAGGCCGAGGGCGCCGCGCCGGCCCGCGAACGGGCCGGCGTCTCCGGCGACTAGACCTAGACCGTCAGGGTGAAGCGGCCGACGAGCAGCTCGAGCTCCTCGGCCGTCTTCGCCAGCTCGGAGGCCGACGAGGCGATCTCCTGCGCGGACGCGCTGGTCTGCTGCGTGGAGGCCGAGACCTCCTCGGACGAGGCGGACGACTCCTCGGCGACGGCGGCGACCTCGGCCATGTCGGCCTGGACCTTCTGCGCCGACGCGGCGATCTGCTGGACGGCGGCGGCGATCGCGTCGACGCGGCCGCTCATGTCCTCCACGGACGCCCCGATCCGGCTGAAGGCGTCGCGCGCCTGCTCGACGGTCGCGGCCCCCTCCTCGGTCTGGATCGCGGTGGCCTCGACGACCGTGACGGCCTGCGCGGTCTCCGTCTGGATCTCCTCGACGAGCCCGGAGATCGAGCGCGCGGCGCTCTGCGACTCCTCGGCGAGCTTGCGGACCTCCTCGGCGACGACCGCGAACCCGCGGCCCTGCTCGCCGGCGCGGGCGGCCTCGATGGCCGCGTTCAAAGCCAGCAGGTTCGTCTGCTCGGCGATGCCCGTGATCGTGTCGACGATGCCGCCGATCTGCTCGGACTTCGCGCCGAGGCCGTGCATCACGTCGCTGACCTGCGCGGACGACTCGCGGACCTGGCGCATCGCGGCGGTGGCCTGCGCGACGGCGTGCTCGCCCTCCTCCGCGACCTGGCGCGCCTCGGCGGCGGCCACGGCGGTCTCCTGGGCCGAGCGGGCGGAGTCCTCGGTGGCCTGGCCGACCTGCTCGGTCGCCAGCTTGGCCTCCTCCACCGAGCGCACCTGGCGCTCGGCGCCCTGCGCGACGTCGCCGACCGCCAGCGCGATCTCGCCGACGGCCCGGCCGGCCTCCTCGGAGGACGTGCGCATGTGGGCGGACGCGGACGACAGCATCGTCGCGGACGCGGTGACCGAGTCGAGGATCTCGCGGATCCCGGCGCGCGAGCCGTCGTAGGCGGCGATCGCCTCGCCGAAGCGGTTGCGGATCGAGTCGACCGAGCGCGAGACCTCGCCCAGCTCGTCCTTGGCCTCGTCGCCGATGAGCTTCGTCGCGGGCTTCACGTCGTAGGTGAGGTCGCCCTCGGCCATGTGGCGCAGGCCGTCGGTGAGGTGCATGGCGCAGATGTCGCGCAGCGACGCGAGGGTGGCGACGATCCGCTGCACCGGGCGGGTGATGGTGCGGGTGATGACGACCGCGAGGCCGGCGCCGAGCAGCACGGCCAGCGCGCCGACGATCAGCACGAAGCGCCGCGTCGAGTCCGCCTCGGTCAGGCCGCGCGCGATCTCGGTGTCGACGTCCGCGCCGACCTTCTTCTTGATGTCGGCGAGGGCGCCGTCGAGCGCCTCCTGAGCCGGGACGACCTGCTCGAGGTACGTGGTGCGCGAGCCGTCGCGCTCCTCGACGGCGTCGACCGTCTCCTGGCGCGACTGCTTCAGCGCGGTGGCGACGGCCTTGCCGAACGCCTCGCCGGTCGTGCTGAACTCCGCGAAGAGCGCGGCGTCGTCCGGGTGGATCTTCGCGACGCCGGCGATCGCCTTGACCGCGTGCTCCTGCCGGGCGGCCATGCCCTTGGCGATCTTGTCCTGCTCGGCGAGATCGCCGTCGTGGACGTACAGGTGGCGGGTCAGGTCCCGCGCGTCGAGCGCGATGGCCTGGCTGACCTCGCCGAGCACGCGCATCGACTCGCTGCCGTCGGTCGCGATCTTCATGTCGGTCTTCGCGTCGCCCACTCCGCGGGCGCCCACGAGCGCGACGATCAGGCAGGCGAGGCACACCGCGCCGAACGCGCCGCCCAGGCGCACGGCGACGGAGAGGTTGCGGATGCGGCTCATATCCGCGTAGCTCGCCACGGACGCCACGAACTTGACCCGATGGGAGATATGTCCACCCGATCGGTTGATTGAGCGGTTGACGCACCGTCAAGTCGAGCATCGCCTGGGTACGGTGCTCTCGACATGGACCGCGGGGAGCTTGGGTTCCGGGCCGTCCTCGACGCCGCGCCGGACGCGATGATCGTCGTGGGCGGCGACGGCACGATCACGTTCGCGAACGAGCGCGCGCTCGAGCTCTTCGGCCTCCCCCGCGCCGAGCTGGTCGGCAGCTCCGTCGACCGCCTCGTCCCCGAGCGGTACCGCGGCGGCCACACCCGCCTGCGGGCCACGTACGCCGGCGAGCCGCACCGGCGGCCGATGGGCGCGGGCACCGACCTCACCGCGCTGCGCGCCGACGGCACCGAGATCCCGGTCGAGATCTCGCTCAGCCCGGTCGACGTCGACGGCACGACGCAGACGATCACCGCCATCCGCGACGTCTCCGACCGGCGCCGCGCCGACGCGATCCTCTCGCGGGCCGAGCAGCAGGCGGCGATCGCGGAGGTGGGCCGGCTCGCGCTCGACGGCGGCCAGATCGAGGATCTCGTCGGCCACGCGACCCTGCGCGTCGCCGAGGTGCTCGGCGTGGCGCGCACCGCCGTCTTCATCCGGCGCAGCGACGGCGCCCCGGGCGAGGACGCGCTCCTGGCGGGCGAGGACGGCGACGGCGGCGTGACGCTCCCGCTCACGGTCCGCGGCCGGACGGTCGGCGTGCTCGGCGTCGCCCCTGCCGCCCTGCGGACGTTCACCTCCGACGAGGTCCACTTCCTCCGCACGCTCGCCAACCTGCTCGCCTCCGCGCTGGAGCGCGCGCGGACCGAGGAGGAGGTCGGCACGAGCCGCGCGCAGCTGCGGGCGATCCTCGACAACACGCCCGCGCCGATCTACCTCAAGGACGTCGAGGGCCGGATGCTCGTCGTCAACCGCGCCTACGAGCGGCTCTTCGGCCTCGCCCCGGGCGCGGCGGTCGGCACCACCGACGCGGACGTCTTCACGCCCGAGGACGCGCTGCGCGTCCGCGCCAACGACGCGCGCGTCATCGCGGGCCGGGCACCGATGGAGCTCGAGGAGGAGGTCCTCACCCCGCGCGGCCTGCGGACCTTCCTGTCGCTCAAGTTCCCGATGCTCGACGAGCGCGGCGAGCCGTACGGCGTCGGCGGCGTCTCCACCGACATCACCGACCGCGTGCGCGCGCAGGCCGAGCAGCGCAAGCTCGAGGCGCAGCTGCACCGCGCCCAGCGGCTCGAGTCGGTCGGCCAGCTCGCGGGCGGCATCGCGCACGACTTCAACAACCTGCTCGCGGTGATCTCGAACTTCGCCGGGTTCGTCGCCGCCGAGGTCCCCGCCGGCTCGCCCGCCGCCGAGGACGTCGAGCAGATCCAGCAGGCGGCGCGGCGCGCGACCGAGCTGACGCGGCGGCTGCTCGTCTTCAGCCGCCGCGAGGTCGGGCGGACCGAGGTGCTCGACCTCAACGCGGTCGTCGCCGACATCCGCGCGATCCTCAGCCGCACGCTGGGCGAGCACATCGAGCTGCACACGCGGCTGGCCGGCGACCTGCACGCCGTCACCGCCGACGCCGGACAGCTCGAGCAGGTGCTGATGAACCTGGCGGTCAACGCGCGCGACGCGATGCCGGACGGCGGCACGCTCACCATCGAGACCCGCAACGTCGACCTGGACCGCGAGTTCGCCCGCGCCCACGCCGACGACCGGCTCATCGGCCGGTTCGTCGAGCTCGCCGTCTCCGACACCGGGCAGGGCATGAGCGACGAGACCCGCTCGCGCGCCTTCGAGCCGTTCTTCTCCACCAAGCCGTCCGGCGTCGGCACCGGGCTCGGCCTCGCGACCGTCTACGGGATCGTGACCGCGTTCGGCGGCCACGTCGGCATCTACTCGTCGCCAGGCTCCGGCACCTCCGTGCGCGTCCACCTGCCCGCCGTGGCCGGGACCGCGCCCGAGCGGGCGGAGGCGGCGCCCGCCGAGCCGGAGCGCGGCCACGGCGAGCGCGTGCTCGTGGTGGAGGACGAGGCCGGCGTGCGCGCGGCGGCGATCCGGATCCTGCGCGGCGGCGGCTACGACGTGCTGGAGGCCGAGGACGGGACGGCGGCGCTGGGGCTGCTCGGCGGGGCCGAGGAGCCGGTCGACCTCCTGCTCACGGACGTGATCATGCCCGGCATGTCGGGCTCCGAGCTGGCGGCGACGGTGCGCGAGCGCCATCCCGATGTTGCCGTGGTGTTCATGTCGGGGTACACCGACGACGTGCTCCTCGGGCGCGGGATCGAGAGCGACGACGGGTTCGTGGACAAGCCGTTCACCGCCGCGCAGCTGCTCGACGCCGTGCGGGACGCGTTGCGGACCGGCCGTTCCCCCGATCGACCGATTCCGCCGCGGAGCGCGATCCCCGATGATGCTGTCGATGATCGAGGTTCTCGTGGTCGAGCCTGACCCGCTGTGGCGGGCCCTGATCACCCGTGCCCTCGGCCGGCAGGACGATCTGCGGGTGTGGCCACCGCTCGACGGCACGCCTGCGGCGCACGCGCGGCTGGACGCTCACGCGGCGCGTCCGGGCGTCGCCGTGATCGCCGCCGAGTGCGACGACATCTGCACGCGGCTGGTGGGCGACGGCGTGGGCGTCGTGCTCGTCTACCCGACCTCCGACCCGGCCTCGGCCGCCGACGCGTGGTCGCGCGGCGCGCGAGGCTGCGTGCCCCGGGCCGCGACCGCCGGGATGCTGTCGCGGACGGTGCTGGAGGTCGCCTCGGGCCGCTCGTCCTACGGTTGTTCGTCGTGAGCGGCGGCAGCGGCGATCCGATCTCGGTCTTCACGGCCGACGACCATCCGATGTTCCGCGCGTCGATCGTGCGGGCGATCCAGCTCCACCCCCAGCTGACGTTCGCGGGCGAGGCGCAGGACGGGCGCGAGGCGCTCGCGGCGCTGCGCGACCTGCGGCCCGACGTCGCGGTCGTCGACCTGCGGATGCCGGGGCTCGACGGGACCCAGCTCGTGGACGCGGTGCGGCAGGAGGAGCTGCCGACGCGGGTGATGCTCCTCTCCGGCCACCTGGAGAGCGACGCGGTCTACCGGGCGCTGCAGCTCGGGGCGGCGGGCGTGCTCTCCAAGCTGACCGAGCCGACCGCCCTGACCGACGCGATCCTCGCCGTCGCGCGGGGCGAGACGGTCATCGCGCCGGACGCGCAGGACGCGGTCGTGGCGGGCATCCGCGGGCGGGTCGAGGACGACCGGCCGGTGCTCTCGGCCCGCGAGCGCGAGGTGCTGACGCTGGTCGCCGACGGCGCGTCGGTGCCGGCGATGGCCAAGCAGCTCCACCTCTCCCCCTCGACGGTCAAGACCCACCTCGAGCACGTCTACCGCAAGCTCGGCGTCTCCGACCGGGCCGCCGCCGTCGCCGAGGCCATGCGCCGCGGCGTCATCTACTAGGACCGGTAGGGTCGGCGCGTGAGCGCCGTCACCGACCCCGAACCGACCACCGAGCCGGGCCTGCGCGCGGGCGCGATCGGGTTCGTCGACGCGCTCGTCATCGGGCTCGCGTCGACCTCCCCCGCCTACTCGCTGGCGGCGATCCTCGGTGCGACGGTCGCGATCGTCGGCACCGCCGCGCCCGGCGTGCTGCTCGCGTCGTTCGTGCCGATGTTCCTCATCGCGTCGGCGTTCTACTTCCTCAACCGCACCGACCCGGACTGCGGGACGACGTTCTCGTGGGTCACCCGGGCGATGGGGCCGTGGACGGGCTGGATCGGCGGCTGGGCGATCTGCACCACGGGCGTGCTCGTCATCGGCTCGCTGGCGGACGTCGCGGCGCGGTTCGGCCTGCTGACCGTGGGGCTCGACGGCGCCGCCGAGTCGAAGTGGACGGTGATCGCGATCGCCGTCGGGATCATCGTGGTGATGACCGTCGTCTGCGTGCTCGGGACCGAGCTCTCCGCGCACCTGCAGAACGTGCTCATCCTCGCGCAGGTCGTGTCGCTGCTGGCGCTGGCGGTGGTGGCGCTGTGGAAGGTGGCGGCCGGCGACGCGCCGCGGGGCTCCGTGGACCCGTCGCTGTCGTGGCTCAACCCGTTCGACGCGGGCGGGGCGGCGCTGACGTCGGGCCTCCTGCTCGGCGTCTTCGCGTACTGGGGGTGGGAGTCGTCGGTCAACCTCGCCGAGGAGACGACCGACTCGGACACCACGCCCGGCCGCGCCGCCGTCCTCTCGACGGTCCTGCTGCTCCTGACGTACCTGTCGGTCGCGTTCGCGGTCGTGGCGTTCGCGGGGCCGGGGTTCCTGGCCGACAACGCGGACGAGGAGGAGAAGGTCTTCGCCGTCATCGCCGGGGACGTGATGGACGGGTGGGACTGGGTCGTGCTGCTGGCGGTGGCGACGAGCGCGTTGGCCTCGACGCAGACGACGATCCTGCCCGCGTCGCGGACGTCGCTGTCGATGGCGCGACGGGGGGCGTTCCCGAGCGCACTGCGCCGCATCCATCCGCGCTGGCAGACGCCGGACGTGTCGACCTGGGCCGTGGGCGCGCTGGCGATCGTGTGGTACGTGGGCGCGAACCTCATCAGCGAGAACGCGCTGTTCGACTCGCTGACCGCGCTGGCGCTGATGATCGCCTTCTACTACGCGCTGACCGGCGTGGCGTGCGCGGTCTTCTACCGGCGGCTGCTGCTGCGCGACGTGCGGACGTTCCTGCTCGTCGGCGTCGGGCCGCTGATCGGCGCGGCGCTGCTGACGTGGCTGCTGATCGAGTCGGTGATCGACCAGGCGGACCCTGCGAACTCCTACACGGGTGCCGCGTGGTTCGGGCTCGGGCCGCCGCTGGTGATCGGGATCGGGTTCATGCTGCTGGGCGTGGTGCTGATGGTGCTGTGGCGGCTGCGGGGGCCCGCGACGTTCTGGGAGGAGCGCCCGCGCGCTGCCGGCCGCGACGCGCTCGGCAAGATCGTCCCGGCGTCGGAACGCGGCGGGGCATGACCGTCGTCGTCGGCTTCGACGCCTCCCCCGCGTCCGTCGCCGCGCTCGACGCGGCGGTCGAGGCCGCCGGGCGGTACGGCGAGGACGTCGTGATCGTCTACGGCGTCAAGCCGCCCGACGCGGGCGTCGGCGAGGAGCTCCGCGCGCACGAGACCGCGCTGGAGGAGCTCGGCCGCCGCGTCACCGGCGAGGCGCTCGAGCGCGCCCGCGCCGCCGGCGTCCCCGCCGAGGTCGTCCTCGTCCGCGACCGCCCCGCCCGCGCCCTCGTCCAGGTCGCCGCCGAGCGCGGCGCCCGCCTCATCGCCGTCGGCACCTACGGCGAGACCCCGCTCCGCGGCGCCATCCTCGGCTCCACGCCCCACAAGCTCCTCCACCTCTCCCCGATCCCGGTCCTCGTCGTCCCGGCCCCGGGCTGACCGCGCTCAGACCGCGACGGCGAGCACCGTGACCGTGCCGGGCGGGACCTCGGTGAGGCCGGCGTCGACGATCTTGGCGGCGAGGTCGGAGCGGCTGCACATGGCGTCGAACTGCGCCTGCGACGGCGAGATGACGTTGGCCGGACAGCCCTGCGCGACCCACTCCTCCAGCGCGCCGGTCGCCGCCGCGGACGTCGCGCCGTGGGCGATCTGGGCGATGGTCTTGCCGGTCGACATCTGGAGGCGCGGGTTGACGAGGTAGGTCACCGGCTTCGGCACCGCCGCGGCGTCGTCCGCGTCCGCGCTCGCCTCCGGGATCCGCTCCGGCAGCGGCTCCAGCGCGCCGCTCATCGCCTGGAGCTTCTCCAGCAGCGGCCCGCGCTCGGAGCGGCGCAGCGGCGGGAGCGCGATCACGCCCTCCCCCTCCGCGTCCCCGGCCAGCGCGTGCGGCAGCTCCAGCACCTGCTCCCACTGCGTCGGGTTGCGCGCGCGGAGGCAGACCTTCCCCGGCCGCTGCTTCCACGCCGCCACGGCGTCGGCGTACTCGGGCTCGGTGCCGAGACCGCGCAGGCACGCCACCGCGGCCGCGCCCGCCAGCTCGCCGGCGCGCGCGAGCGAGTCGATCGCCCCGCGCCGCAGCACGAGGTACATCCGGTACGGGTCGTCCTCTTCGGTCACGGCGCGACACCGTACCCGCCGCCCACGCTCCGCCGCATCCGACCGGTACCGTCCGCGTCCATGGACGCCGGGATCACCGCCGAGGAGCTCCAGCTCGCCGCACGCAACCACGGCATACCGCTCGAGGCGCTGCGCCACGACGTCACGCCGCTCGGCCTGCACTACCTGCTCACTCACTACGACATCCCGGTCGTCGACCCGGCCACGTGGGAGCTCTCCGTGAGCGGCCACGTCGAGCGCCCGCTCACCTTCTCCCTCGACGCGCTGCGCGAGCGCCCCGCCGTCACCGCGCCGGTGACGATGGAGTGCGCGGGGAACGGCCGCGCGCGGTTCGAGCCCCGGCCGATCTCCCAGCCGTGGCTGCTGGAGGCGGTGGGGAACGCGGAGTGGACGGGCGTCCCGCTGCGCGCCGTGCTGGAGGAGGCCGGCGTCCGCGACGGCGCGGTCGAGGTGCTCTTCACCGGCCTGGACCGCGGGATCGAGGGCGGCGTCGAGCAGACCTACGAGCGCGCGCTGCCGCTGGACGAGGCGCTCGGCGAGGACGTCCTGCTCGCGTTCGCCGTCAACGGCGTCCCGCTCCCGCCGCAGCACGGCTTCCCTTTGCGGCTCCTCGTCCCGGGCTGGTACGGGATGACGAGCGTCAAGTGGCTCACGCTGATCACGGTGCTGGACGCGCCGTTCACCGGGTACCAGAACGCCCACGCGTACCGCTGGCGCGCGGACGCGGACGACCCCGGCGAGCCTTTGACCCGCATCGAGCCGCGCGCGCTGCTCGTCCCGCCCGGCATCCCGGACTTCATGTCGCGCGAGCGGTTCGTCGACGCCGGGCCGGTCGTGCTGGAGGGCCGCGCGTGGTCGGGCTGGGCGCCGATCTCGGACGTCGAGGTGAGCATCGACGGCGGCGCGACCTGGGCCCGCGCCGACCTCGAGCCGCCCGCCGGCCCGCGCGCGTGGTCGCGCTGGACGTTCCAGTGGGACGCCGAGCCGGGCGAGCACGTCCTCGCCTGCCGCGCGCGGGATGCGGGCGGCCGCGCCCAGCCGGACGCGGCGGAGTGGAACGTCGGCGGCTACGCGCACACCGAGCCGCAGCGCGTGCCCGTCACCGTCCGCTGAGCCCGGCGCTTCGGGCGCCCTAAGATCACGTCCCGTGAGCATCGTCAAGATCAACGCCATCACCGTGCCGCGCGAGAAGTTCGACGAGTTCGAGCGCCGCTTCGCCACCCGCGCCGGGAAGGTCTCGTCGCAGGAGGGCTTCGAGCACTTCGAGCTCCTGCGCCCCAACGACGACCGCGAGATCTGCCTCGTCATCACCCGCTGGCGCTCGGAGGACGACTTCCAGGCCTGGGTCAAGTCCGCCGACTTCCGCGCCGGCCACGCCCAGCACCGCACCGACGGCCCGGTCGGCACCGCCTCGGAGATCTGGTCCTTCGACGTCCTCGAGATCGAGGAGCCCGCAGCTCCCACCGCATGACCCCCGAGCCCCGCGCGGCGCGCGTCTGGCTGTGGCTGGCCGTCGGCTGGGTCCTGCTCGGCGCCTGGCGGCTGGCCGACGCCGGGGACGACACCTTCCAGCTCGTCTTCGGCGTGTTCGCGGTCGCGATGGGCGGTGCCACGGGCTGGCTGTGGTGGCGGTCGCAGCCGCGCCGCTGACTGGCCGGCGCCCTCCGCGCAGCCCCCGAGCCGCGCGCCTCACCGCAGCGGCGTGTACGTCCGCGCGAGCGTGTCGCCGGGCGCGAGCGCGGCCCACGCCTCGCCCTCCGCGCGCAGCCGGGTGAAGGAGCGCGCGAGCGTCTCACGGGTGACGGTCTCGCTCCACCACCGCTCGCCCGCCGCAGCCCGCGCCGCGCCGACGTCGACGCGGTCGGCCAGCGCGAGGTCGGCGACCATCCGTGTGAGCACCTCGGCCCGGTTGAGCTCCTCCACCGACGCCGCGAGCACCTCGCGCGCCCGCGCCGCGGCGTGCGCCTTCTGCCGCCCGCCCACCACGCGCGCGCCCCGGAAGAGCCCACCCGCCGCGAGCACGCCCCACACCCCGCGCGCGAGCCCCAGCTCCTCCTCCACCACCAGATGCGCGAGGTCGTGCGGCACCTCCCGCGCCGGCCCGCCGACGGCGTTCCACGACCCGCCCTCCAGCTCGACCTCCACCCCATCCGCCCGCGTCAGCACCGACCGGTACCGCCGCGTCGGCCCCTTCTCGAACACGATGCCCAAGGCACGCGCCGTCATCGCTCTGCGAGGCTACGGTGGCGCCGCGGTTCGAACCCGCGCACGGCGTCGAGCGACGCAGTACCGTTGCGCGCCGTTGTCCGAGCTCCCGACGTTCCGCCTCCACGCCGACCAGCTCGCATCCGGAGCCGTCGTCCGATCGGACGCGCGGTGCCTCTCGTGCGAGCAGCCCCGCGGCTACGTCTACTCCGGGCCGGTCTTCTCGGTGCGGGACGACCTCTACGACGCGCTCTGTCCCTGGTGCGTCGCCGACGGATCGGCCGCGGCACGCTTCGACGCGTCGTTCGTCGACATCGCGCGCGACGAGCTCATGGCGCTCCCACCGGAGATCCGCGACGAGCTGGAGCACCGCACCGTCTCGTACACCGGGTGGCAGGAGGCGGAGTGGCTGGCGCACTGCGGGGACGCGATGACGTTCCTCGCGACCGTCGACGGCGACCGGCTCAGGCGCTATCCCGACGCGGTCGCCGGCCTGCGGCAGGACTTCCCGACGTGGGGCGACACCGAGTTCGAGCAGTTCGTCGGCTAGCTGCGCGTGGACGGCTCCCCGAGCGCGTACCTCTTCCGCTGCACGCGCTGCGGAGCGCATCGCGCGCACGCCGACTTCGACTAGGAGGCCCGGCCGGGATCGCGCCCGGCCGGACCTCCCCGAACGTCGCTAGGCCGCGACGCCGGCCGCCGCGGCGGCCTGGAGCGCCGCCACCCGCGCGCGGTGCGTGGCCGCGCCGCCGAGGAGGGCGGCGTCGAGCTGCGCGCGCTTGAACAGCCAGTGGACGTCGGCCTCCCACGTGAAGCCGATGCCGCCGTGGAGCTGGATCGCGGAGGCGGTCGCGGTGCGGCCGGCGTCGGACGTCCACGCCTTCGCCATCGCGGCCGCGGACGGGAGCGACTCGGGCTGCGAGTCGGCCGCCCACGCGGCGTAGAGCGTCGCCGCCCGGCCCGCCTCGACGCCCAGGAGCATCTCCGCGGCCTTGTGCTGCACGGCCTGGAACGAGCCGACCGGCACGCCGAACTGCTTGCGCTCCTTGACGTACTCGACGGTCATGTCGAGCCCGCGCTGCATCGTGCCGACGAGGTCGGCGGAGATCGCCACGAGCGCGCGGTCGATCGCCACGCCGGCGTCGCCGCCGGCCAGGGCCTCGCCGCCCGCGGTCACGCGACCGAACCGCCGCGTCGGGTCGATCGCGTCGACGGCCTCGACCGCCCCGCCCTCCTGCAGCGTCGCGGTCCGCGCGTTGACGTCGACCACGACGACCACATCGGCGCCCGCGGCGTCCGGCACGAGCTGGCCGGCCGCGCCGAGCGCGCCACGCAGCTCACCGGAAGCGAGCCCCGGCAGCCACCGCGACTTCTGCTCGTCGGTCCCCGCCGCGTCGATCGCGCCGGCGGCGAGCACAGAGCCCAGGAACGGCACGACCGCGCTCGCGTAGCCGAGCTCCTCCAGCAGCACCACGAGCTCCACGACGCCGAGCCCGCCGCCGCCGTGCTCCTCGCTCACCGCGATCCCGGGCCAGCCCAGCTCGCCCAGCTCACGCCACAGCGCTTCGTCGTACGTCTTGTCCAGAGCGGTCGCGCGGACCCGCTCCCACGTCGACCGCTGCGCCAGCAGGTCCTTCGCCGTGCGCTGGATCTCGCGCTGGTCCTCGGACAGATGGAAACGCATCGCTACAGAACCCCCGCGCCTACCGAGCCGCCCGCGGCAGGCCCATGACCCGCTCGGCGACGATGTTCTTCAGGATCTCCGTCGTGCCGCCCTCGATCGTGTTGCCGCGCGAGCGCAGCAGCTCGTACGACCACGGCCGGCCGGCGGTCAGCGCGTCCGCGCCCACCACGTCGGCGGCGAGCTGCGTCAGCTGCTGGTTCGTGTCCGACCACAGCCACTTGACCAGCGAGCCCTCCGGGCCAGGCTGCCCGTAGGTCTCGATCGTCGACAGCCCGCGCCACGCGAGCAGCCGCAGGATCTCGGTGCGGACGTTCATGTCGCCGAGCTTGTCGGCGATCCGCGGATCCTCGAGCGCACCGGAAGCCGCGGCCTCGCCGAACAGCTGGTCGAGGAGCTGGCGCAGCCGCACCTGGAGGAAGAAGCCGAGCCCGGCCCGCTCGTTCATGAGCGTCGTCAGCGCGACCTTCCACCCGTTCCCCACGCCGCCGAGGACGTTGGCGTCGGGGATGCGGACCTCGTCGAGGAAGAGCTCGTTGAACTCCGCCTCACCGGTGATCTGGCGCAGCGGAGCGACCGTGATCCCCTCCGCCTCCATGTCCATCAGGAAGTACGTCAGGCCTTTGTGCTTCGGGACGTCGCCGTCCGTTCGCGCCACGAGCATGCACCACTTCGAGTACTGCGCGCCGGAGGTCCAGACCTTCTGGCCGGTCACGACCCACTCGTCGCCGTCCTTGACCGCCCGCGTCTTCAACGCCGCCAGATCGGAGCCGGCGTCAGGCTCGGAGAAGCCCTGGCACCAGACCTCCTCGGCGGTGAGGATCGGCGCGAGGTAGCGCTCCTTCTGCTCCGGCGTCCCCCACACCATGATCGTGGGGCCGGCGAGGAGGAGGCCGAGCACGTTGGCCGGCAGCGGCGCGGCGGCGCGGCCGAGCTCCTCGAAGAAGATCGCCGTCTCGGTGAGCGAGGCGCCGCGGCCGCCGTACTCCTTCGGCCAGTGGACGCCCGCCCACCCGCCGTCCTGCAGCTTGGCCTGCCAGTCGCGGCGCCAGGCGTACTCCTCGTCCTCGCTGCCCGTCGGCATCTCGCCGGGCGGGTTCGCGTCGAGCCACGCGCGCAGCTCGTCGCGGAACGCGGTCTGGGCGTCGGTGAACGTGAGGTCCATGACCCTCCTAGGGCTCCTCGGATTCGGGTTCGTGGTGCAGCAGCAAAGCCTCGGCGCACGCGCAGAAGACGTCCTCGAGCGCGGGCAGCGCGTCCGGCCCGCCCGTCCGCAGCCGTGCGGCGGCGAGCTGCTCGGTCCCCGCGCACAGCACGTACAGCGCGTCGGGCGGCGGCTCGCGGAGGGTGGGATCGACGGCGCGCGCCTGCTCGTACGTCGCGTGGTACCGGCCGGAGAAGCGGCGCAGCGCCTCGTCACGGAAGCTCAGGGCGGCCGGACCGGCGGCGTGGACCTCGTGGAGGAACGTGCGGGCGAGCGCCGTGTCCGTCACCAGCCGGTCGAGGTAGGCGCGGATCCCGGCCCGCAGCTGCGCGCGCCAGCCGGCGCCGTCCGCGGCCCGCACCGCCGCGCCGATCCGCTCGTCGAGCGCGTCGCAGGCCTCCGCGTACGCGGCGAGGAAGCACGCCTCCTTCGAGCTGAACTGCTCGTAGAAGGTGGTCCGGCTCACGCCCGCCGCGCGGACGACGTCCGCGACCGTGGCTGATTCGTAACCACGGTCCGCAACGACGCGCGTGACGGCGTCGAGGATGCGGGCGCGCTGCGGGCTGACGGTCGTCGCCATCGGTGGCGCGTACCGTACGGGTACAGCGCGGTACTCGCAAGGTACTGGCGCCGCGACGCTCGCCGGGCGTGACGTGTGTCAGGACTGTGACGACCGACGCACGGAATGGCTCATTTGTGGCCATCCCTGTAGGAGCACCGTGCTCCGCCGACCGCCTCTCGCCCTCCTCGTCGTCGCCGCGACCATCGCCGGATCGATGCTCGTCGCGCTCGCCTCGGCAGCGTCGCACGGGCCGTCCCGGTGGCCGGGCGACGTCCTGCGCGTCCACGACGCCTCCGGGTGGGATGCGACGGTCGAGCGCGCGGTCGCGCAGTGGAACGCGGCGGACGTCGGGATCCGGATCGAGCTGGTCGCGGACCCGGACGACGCGCAGGTCGACATCGTCAGCGACGACCGGCGGATCGACGGCTACTGCGCCGACCGCCACTGCTACGCGTTCGCGACGACGATCGGGCCGCGGCCGGACAAGGAGACGATGATCGTCCTCCGCCGGCCCTTGGTGCACGAGGGCGACCGGCCGAACCCGTGGAGCGTCCGGCTGGTCGTCCACGAGCTCGGCCATGCCCTCGGCCTCCGCCACGCGGAGGGCGTGACCGCCGAGTGCGCGGTGATGCGCTCGGACCTCCAGCTCCCCGCCTGCGGCGCCGCGGACGAGGTGGCGTCCGGGATGGGGCCGTGCGGCCCGTTCAGCGCTGATGTACGGGAGGCGGCGCGGCTGTACGGAGGGCCGGGTCGGCCGCAGGCGAGCTGCCTGTGGCGGGCGCTGCGGGACTGAGCGCGGCGACGTTCTCCGCCGACCAGCCCGGGCCGCGGAAGAGCACCTGGAGCTTGGCCCGCGCGCCGCGCACGTGCCGGAAGTCCCGCCACATCGCGACGTACTCGTGGAACGCGACGTGGACCGGGTTGTGGCTCGTCAGGTTCTTCGTCAGGCCGTAGCGGACGCGCTCGGTCTCCGGCTCCCACGTGCCGAAGATCCGGTCCCAGATGATGAGGATCCCGCCGTAGTTCTTGTCCAGGTACCGGTGGTTCGAGCCGTGGTGGACGCGGTGGTGCGACGGCGTGTTGAACGTCCGCTCGACCCAGCGGGGGAGCTTGGTGATCCGCTCGGTGTGGATCCAGAACTGGTAGATCAGCGACCAGGACTGGGCGAGCAGGACCATCCAGACCGGGAAGCCGAGCAGCGGCAGCGGGAGCCAGAACGGGAAGTACGTCATCGGCACCCAGGTCTGGCGGAGCGCGGTGCTCAGGTTGTAGTGCTGCGAGCTGTGGTGGACGACGTGGCTCGCCCAGAAGACGCGGCTCTCGTGGCTGACGCGGTGGAACCAGTAGTAGGCCAGGTCGTCGGCGAAGAAGAGAAGCGGCCACACCCACCAGTCGGAGGGGTCGAGGCGGAGCGGCGTGAGCTCGTACAGCGCGGCGTAGACCGTGACGACGACGAGCTTCCAGCCGACGTTGATGACGACGTTCCCCATGCCCATCGTGATCGACGTGCGGGAGTCGGTCAGGTCGTAGCCGACGAGGTCGTGCTCGTCGTCGCGGTCGTCGAGGTGGCGGTAGCTCAGGTACTCGACGACGAGGAGCAGGACGAAGAACGGGATCGCGTAGTAGAGGACCTCGGACATCGGTGCGTCACGCCTCCTGCGGGATCGAGCGGTCGAGGAGGTTGCGGGCGCGAGCCTGGGCGACGTCCGCGTCGCCGCCGGCGATCGCGCTCGCGAGGGCGCGGATCGCGGCCGCGTCGCGCAGCTCGTGCTCGACGACCTCGGGACCGAGCGCGGCGACCTTCTGGCCGGCGACGAGCGTCGTCAGCGCGAGCCGGTACGCGACGTTGTCGGACGCGTCGACGACGAGGTCCCACAGGTTCTCGTACTGCGCGTTGCGCGCCTCGAGCACCTCCAGCGCCGCCAGCGCCTCGGCCCGCGCGACGATCTGCGCGCGCTGTGCGTCGCCGGCGC
>Ga0196960_10000351_pt1 | contig 17357 bp, 11 predicted proteins | sample S3v_5metaG_FD_183187 | JGI IMG/M metagenome (GOLD analysis project Ga0196960, IMG submission 183187) | Soil microbial communities from Anza Borrego desert, Southern California, United States - S3+v_5 | ecosystem: Environmental > Terrestrial > Soil > Desert | place: USA: California | collected... | reverse complement strand
TCGTCGGACGACACCGGCGTCACCGGGTACGACGTCTACGCCAACAACGTGCTCCGGGGCAGCGTCGCGGGGAACGTCACCGCCTACACCGACACCCAGCCGGCCTCCACCACCGTCACGTACCGCGTCCGGGCCAAGGACGCGGCGGGCAACCAGTCGGCCGACAGCAACGCCGTCACCCGTAACGGCTCCGTGGGGACCGGGTCCAACCTCGCCGTCGGCAAGGAGATCAGCGCGTCCTCCACGGTCCACAGCTTCGTCGCGGCGAACGCCAACGACAACAGCACGAGCACCTACTGGGAGGGCGCGGGCGGCAGCTACCCCCAGACCCTCACCGTCAAGCTCGGCTCCAACGCCGACCTCGACCGGCTCGTCCTGAAGCTCAGCCCGGACACCGCCTGGGCCGCGCGCAGCCAGACCATCGAGGTCCTCGGCCGCGAGCAGAACGCCTCCGGCTTCACGAGCCTGGCCGCCGCGAGGAGCCACACCTTCGACCCGGCCGGCGGAAACACCGTGACCGTGCCGGTCACCGCGCGCGTCGCCGAGGTGCGGCTGAGGTTCACGGCGAACTCCGGTTCCGCGGCCGGCCAGCTCGCGGAGTTCCAGGTCATGGGTGTGCCCGCGCCCAACCCGGACCTGGAGGTGACCGGTCTGACCACGACGCCGGCCGCTCCCGTCGAGTCGGACCGGATCACTGTCAGCGCCACCGTCCGCAACAGCGGCACGGCGGCCGCGCCGGCCGGCGCCGTCGCGCTGCGCCTGGGCGGCACCAAGGTCGCCACCGCCCAGGTCGGCGCCCTCGCCACCGGGGCCCAGGTCACCGTCAGCGCCTCCATCGGCGCGCGGGAGGCCGGTTCGTACCAGCTCAGCGCGGTCGTGGACGAGGCCGACGCGATCATCGAGCAGAACGAGACCAACAACACCTTCACCAGCCACACGGCCCTCGTGGTCAAGCCGGTCTCCAGCTCCGACCTGGTCGGGACCTCCCTCACGACCTCGCCGTCGAGCCCGGCCGCCGGTGACACGGTGACCTTCAAGCTCGTGGTGAAGAACCAGGGCACGCAGGCGAGCGCGGCGGGCGGTCACGGGGTGACCCTGGTCCTGACCGACTCCGCGGGCGCCACGGTCAGGACCCTCACCGGAGCGTACGACGGGACCCTCGCACCCGGCGCCACGGCCGAGGTGGACCTGGGCCCGTGGACGGCGGTCAACGGCTCGTACACCGTGAGGACGGTGATCGCGGACGACGCCGACGAGCTGCCGGTCAAGCGCGCGAACAACACCTCCAGCCAGCCGCTCTTCGTGGGCCGCGGCGCGAACATGCCGTACACCACGTACGAGGCGGAGGACGGCACGGCCGGTGGCGGGGCCCAGGTCCTCGGCCCGAACCGCACCGTCGGCGACATCGCGGGCGAGGCCTCCGGCCGCAGGGCCGTCAACCTCGACGCGACCGGCGAGTACGTCGAGTTCACCACCCGCGCCGCCACCAACACCCTGGTCGCCCGCTTCTCCGTCCCGGACGCCCCGGGTGGCGGCGGAATCGACTCCACGATCAACGTCTACGTCGACGGCGTCCTGAAGAAGGCGATGCCGCTGACGTCGAAGTACGCCTGGCTGTACGGCGCCGAGACCATGCCCGGGAACGCGCCGTCGGCCGGCGGCCCGCGCCACATCTACGACGAGGCGCACCTGCTCCTCGGCGAGACCGTCCCTGCGGGCAGCAGGATCCGCCTCCAGAAGGACGCCGCCAACAGCGCCGCGAACTACGCGATCGACTTCGTCGACCTGGAGCAGGCCGCCCCGGTCGCCAACCCCGACACCGCCGCCTACGCCGTCCCGGCCGGCTTCGGCCAGCAGGACGTCCAGAACGCGCTCGACAGGGTGCGCATGGACTCCACCGGCAAGCTGGTCGGCGTCTACCTGCCGCCCGGCGACTACCAGACGTCGAGCAAGTTCCAGGTGTACGGGAAGCCGGTCCAGGTCATCGGGGCGGGGCCCTGGTACACCAAGTTCCACGCGCCCGCCGCCCAGAACAACACCGACGTCGGCTTCCGGGCCGAGGCGGCGGCGAAGGGCTCGTCCTTCCGCAACTTCGCCTACTTCGGCAACTACACCTCGCGTGTCGACGGCCCGGGCAAGGTCTTCGACTTCGCCGGCGTCGGCGACATGGTCATCGACAACATCTGGACCGAGCACATGGTCTGCCTCTACTGGGGCGCCAACACCGACCGGATCACGATCAAGAACTCGCGTATCCGGAACATGTTCGCCGACGGCGTCAACATGACCAACGGCTCCACGGACAACCACGTCGTCAACAACGACGCCAGGGCGACCGGTGACGACAGTTTCGCGCTGTTCTCCGCGATCGACGCCGGTGGCGCCGACATGAAGAACAACGTCTACGAGAACCTCACCAGCACGCTGACCTGGCGTGCGGCGGGCGTGGCCGTCTACGGCGGCTACAGCAACACCTTCCGCAACATCCACATCGCCGACACGCTCGTCTACTCGGGCGTCACCATCTCGTCGCTGGACTTCGGCTACGCGATGAACGGCTTCGGAACCGAGCCGACGACCCTGGAGAACATCTCGATCGTCCGGGCCGGCGGCCACTTCTGGGGCAACCAGACCTTCCCCGGCATGTGGCTCTTCTCCGCGTCCAAGGTGTTCCAGGGCATCCGGGTGAACCACGTCGACATCGTCGAACCCACCTACAGCGGCATCATGTTCCAGACGAACCACGTCGGCGGGCAGCCGCAGTTCCCGATCAAGGACACCGTCTTCACCGACATCTCGATCACCGGAGCGCGCAAGAGCGGCGACGCCTGGGACGCGAAGTCCGGTACCGGCCTCTGGGCGAACGAGATGCCCGAGGCCGGACAGGGGCCCGCCGTCGGTGAGGTCACCTTCAACCGGCTGCGGATGAGCGGCAACGCCGTCGACCTCCGCAACAACACCTCCACGTTCAAGATCAACATCAACCCGTAAGCCGCGCGCCTCCGCCCGTCCCGAGGAGGCGCACCCCCGGCGCAGGCCTCCCACCGGGCCTGCGCCGGCCTGTCGTCCCGCCCCGACGGCGGGAGCTTCGCGCTGCCCGCTTCCGGCGGTGGCCTCACCCCGGGGCGGGGCGCCTGTGCTGTCGTGCAGGTGCGGTCGCGTCACGGTCGGGTTACGCGTCACTGTCAGGCAATTACGAAATCAGCGCGGGATATTGCGTTCACTTGTTGGTGGTGATTGAGTGTGCCGCGCCCCGCAACGCACCGGCGACGGGGCGAACTCCACGTTCAGGCCGAAGGGGACCACCCATGAGAAGTGCCAGGCTCCGCCGCAGCCGCCGTACCGCCGCAGTCACCCTCGTCTCCGTCCTCTCACTGACCGCGCTGGCAGCCTGCGGTACGAGCAGCAGCAGCGACAACGGCAGTGACGGAGCCGGGCAAAGCGGTTCCTCCGACCCGTCGGCCCCGCTCGACCCCAAGGCCAAGGTGACACTCACGATCGACTGCATGCCGCCCACGGCGAAGGCGGCCGAGCTGAAGGAGTGGAAGGAGGACGTCGCCGCGTTCAACAAGACGTATCCGAACGTCACCATCGAGGGCCGCTCCACCCCGGGCCAGTGCCTGGAGCCCCCGCGCTTCACCGCCATGCTGAAGGCCAAGTCCCAGCCGGACGTCTTCTACACCTACTTCACCGACCTGCCGCAGGTGCTCGACGCGGACGGCGCCACGGACATCAGCGCGTACGTCACCGACAAGACCGTGCCGGCGCTGAAGGACATCGACCCGGACGTCCTGAACTCCCTCAAGCAGGACAGCAAGCTGTACGGTCTGCCGACCAGCAACTACACCATGGGCCTGCTGATCAACCGCAAGCTCTTCAAGGACGCGGGCCTGGACCCCGACGCCCCGCCGCGCACCTGGGAAGAGGTCCGCGCCGCCGCCAAGAAGATCGCCGGCCTGGGCAAGGGCATCTCCGGCTTCGGCGAGTACAGCGCCGGCAACACCGGCGGCTGGCACTTCACCGCGCAGATGTACAGCGTCGGCGGCGAGGTCGTCGACGCGAGCGGCAAGAAGGCAGCGTTCAACAACGAGATCGGCAAGCAGGTCGCGAAGAACCTCCACGCCATGCGCTGGGAGGACGACTCCATGGGCAAGACCCAGTTGCTCCAGTGGGGTGACCTCCAGAAGCAGATCGCCACCGACAAGCTCGGCATGTTCCTCGCCGCCCCCGACGACATCGCGTACATGGTCCAGCAGTTGGGCGCGAAGTACGAGAACTTCGGCATGGGTCCGATACCCGGCGGCAAGAACACGCTGGCCGGCGGCAACAACTACATGATCAAGAAGGGGATATCCGGCGACAAGATCAAGGCCGCCGTCGCCTGGCTCAACTTCAAGAACCTCACCGTCGGCAAGGGGCAGTTCGACTGGGCCCGCACCAAGGCCGACGGCCTCCCCGTGGGCATCCCGCAGCCCAACTTCTGGCTGAACGGCTCCAAGGCGAAGGACGACGCCGCCCGCGTCGCCAACGCCACCATGCCGGTCGAGAACTTCAAGGCCTTCATGGACAACCCGGTCGCGGGCAAGGCCGAGCCGCCGAAGGCGCAGGAGGTCTACAAGGTCCTCGACACCGTCATGTCCGGCCTCCTCACCAACAAGGACGCCGACGTCGACAAGCTCCTCGCCACCGCCGAAACGCAGGTCGACCAGGTCCTCGCCAACCAGTGACCGGGACGGGGAGGGGGCGGGCGCCCGCCCCCGCCCGGGGGCCGCCGCCCACCACACGACCGGCCCCACTCCACCCGCCCGCCCGATCTGGATCCCGAACCGGAAGACAGCACCAAGGAGCGACGATGTCGGCCCCCAGCCTGACCCCGAGCAAAGCGGCCCCGCCGCGCCCCGGTCCGACCCGCGAGACGAGCCCCGGGCCGGCCGACGGCCGGTTCACCAGGAGCCTGCGGCGCAACCTCACCGCCCACGGCTTCCTCATCGGTGCGGTCCTCTGCTTCGGCGTCTTCTCCTGGTACCCGATGGTCCGGGAGTTCCTCCTCGCCTTCCAGAAGACCGAAGGCGGCCGGACGACCTGGGTCGGACTCGACAACCTCGTCACGGTCGTCAACGACCCGGCCTTCTGGCAGGCCTGGGGCAACACCGCACTGTTCAGCGTGCTCGCGCTGGTCCTCGGATTCGCGGTGCCCTTCCTCGTCGCGGTCGTCATCAACGAGTTCCACCACGGCCAGGGCTACCTGCGGCTGCTCGTCTACCTGCCCGTCATGCTCCCGCCGGTCGCCTCGGTCCTCCTCTTCAAGTACCTCTACGACCCCGGCTACGGACTGCTCAACGAACTGTTCACGGCGATCGGCCTGCCCGAGCAGCAGTGGCTGCAGGACCCGGACATCTCGATGGTCGCGGTCGTCATCGCCTCCACCTGGATGAACATGGGCGGTGCCACGCTGATCTACCTCGCCGCGCTCCAGTCCATCCCCGGCGAGCTGTACGAGGCGGCCGAACTGGACGGCGCGGGACTGCTCCGCAAGATCTGGCACGTCACCATCCCGCAGACCCGGCTCATCCTGTCGCTGATGGCGCTCATGCAGGTCATCGCCACGATGCAGGTCTTCGTGGAGCCGTTCCTGCTCACCGGCGGCGCCGGACCCGAGGGATCGACCACGACCGTCGTCCACCTCATCTACCAGTACGCCTTCAACTTCAACAACTACGGTGCCGCGGCGGCGCTCGGCCTGCTCCTGCTCGTACTCCTGGCCGGGTTCTCGGCGGTGTACGTCAAGCTCAGCCGCGCCGAGGACGAGTAGGACCGGAGACCAGCCATGTCCACACGCACACTCATCTCGCCGGCCGCCCTCGCCAGGCCCCGCGGCAAGGTCCTGTACTGGAGCGTCTTCGCCGCCGTCGTCGTCCTGTTCACCCTGGTCTTCCTCGGCCCCCTCTACTGGCTCGTCTCCAGCGGGTTCAAGGACGCCCAGGAAGTCATCGCCACCCCGCCGACCCTGGTGCCCGAATCGTTCGAGCCGGAGAACTACACGCGGGCCTGGGAGGTCATGGACCTGGCCACCCTGCTGTCCAACACCCTCTACTACGCCTTCGGCGCACTCGTCTTCCAGCTCGTCCTCGACGTGGCCGCCGCGTACTCGCTGTCGAAACTGCGGCCCGTCCTCGGCAAGGCGATCCTCGGCATGATGCTGGCCACGCTGATGATCCCGGCGACCGTACTCGTCGTACCGCAGTACCTCACCGTGCTCGACGTGCCGGTCATCGAGCGCAACCTCCTCAACACCCCCTGGGCGATCTGGTTGCCGGCCGTCACCAACGCCTTCAACATCTTCCTGCTCAAACGCTTCTTCGACTCCATCCCGAAGGAGCTCCTCGACGCCGCCTCGATGGACGGGGCCTCGTCCATGCGGATCCTGCGGTCGATCGTGCTGCCGGTCTCCCGGCCCGTCCTCGGCGTCGTGTCGATCTTCGCGGTCGTGGGGGTGTGGAAGGACTTCCTCTGGCCGATGCTCACCCTGCCCGACCCGTCGAAGCAGACGCTCAACGTCGGCATCTACTCCCTCTCCAACGGCGTCCCGGTCAACGTGCTGATCGCCGCCCTCACCATCGCCTCCCTTCCCACGCTGCTGATCTTCCTGATCTTCCAGCGGAACATCATGAGCGGCCTCACCGCCGGCGGCCTGAAGGGCTGACCGGGCCCGAGCCCCCGCCGACCACGAGCCCGCACCTCCACAAGCCTTCGCCGCCGGCCCACCTGCCGCCCCGCTACCGGGGCCGGCGGCGAAGAACCGCCCTGCCCGAAAGGAACACCCCGTGGCAGCCCCTCATCCGCCCCGCACCGACGACTGGTGGCGCGACGCCGTCATCTACCAGGTGTACCCGCGCAGTTTCGCCGACGGCGACGGCGACGGCACCGGGGACCTCGCGGGCGTCCGGGCGAGACTGCCCTACCTCGCCGAACTCGGCGTCGACGCCGTCTGGTTCACCCCCTGGTACCTCTCGCCGCTGGTCGACGGGGGCTACGACGTCGCCGACTACCGCGCCATCGACCCCGCCTTCGGCACCCTTGAGGATGCTGAGAAGCTGATCGCCGAGGCCGCCGCACTCGGCATCAGGGCCATCGTCGACATCGTCCCCAACCACGTCTCCGACCAGCACGCATGGTTCCGGGCCGCGCTCGCCGCCGGCCCCGGCAGCCCCGAGCGGGAACGCTTCCACTTCCGGCCCGGCCGGGGCGCGAACGGTGAACTCCCGCCCAACGACTGGCCGTCGCAGTTCTCGGGGAACACCTGGACCCGGGTGCCGGACGGCGAGTGGTACCTGCACCTCTTCACCCCCGAGCAGCCCGACCTCAACTGGTCCCACCCCGACGTCCGCCGCGAACACGAGGACGTGCTCCGCTTCTGGTTCCGCCGCGGCGTCGCCGGCGTCCGCATCGACTCCGCCGCCCTGCTCACCAAGGACCCCGGCCTCCGCGACTTCGTCGAAGGCGTCGACCCCCACCCGTACATCGACCAGGACGAGATCCACGACGTCTACCGCTCCTGGCGCGCGATCGCCGACGAGTACGGGGGCGTCTTCGTCGGCGAGGTCTGGCTGCCCGACGCCGAACGCTTCGCCCGCTACCTGCGCCCCGACGAACTGCACACCGCCTTCAACTTCAACTTCCTCTCCTGCCCGTGGGACCCGGACCGGCTCCGCCGCACCATCGACGACACCCTCGCCGAACACGCCCCCGTCGGCGCCCCGGCGACCTGGGTCCTGTGCAACCACGACGTGACGCGGACCGTCACCCGGTACGGTCGCGCCGACACGGGTTTCGACTTCGCCGAGAAGCGCTTCGGTACTCCGTCCGACCTGGCCCTCGGCACTCGCCGGGCCCGAGCCGCCGCCCTCCTCACCCTCGCCCTGCCCGGCTCCGTCTACCTCTACCAGGGTGAGGAACTGGGCCTGCCGGAGGCCGACATCCCCCGCGACCGCATCCAGGACCCCATGCACTTCCGCTCCGGCGGTGTCGACCCCGGCCGCGACGGCTGCCGCGTCCCCCTCCCCTGGGAGGCGGAGGCCCCTTCGTACGGATTCGTCGCCGGTACGGGTACGGAACCGTGGCTGCCGCAGCCCGCGGAATGGGCCGGGTACGCCGTCGACCGGCAGGCGGCGGACCCCGGCTCGATGCTCAGCCTCTACCGCGCGGCGCTGGAACTACGCCGCCGCGAGACCGGGTTCGGCGACGGCCCCATGGGATGGCTGCCGTCGCCGGAGGGAGTACTGGCCTTCGCCCGCGCCGAGGACCTCCTCTGCGTCGTCAACCTCTCCGGTGCCCCCGTGCCCCTCCCGCCGCACACCGGTGTCCTGCTGGCCAGCGACGAGCTGCCGGCGGACGGCACCCTCCCCCCGGACACCGCTGTCTGGCTGCGTACCTGACCGCGCCGCCCACGGCGGGAACCCCGGGGGCGGCGGCACCGCCGACCGCGGTGGTCATCGCGAGACGTGCGCCGGGACGGCGCTCCAGGAGGACGGTTTCCCCGCCCGCCGTCATCTCCCCTCGGCGGTGAGCCGGCTGACGACCCGGACGACCTGGCGTCGGGTGGCCAGGCGCCGGGTGAGGGTGACGGTCTTCGCCTGCGCGGACACGGCGGCCGAGCTGTGGGCCGGACACGACGGACGACCCGACCCGGTGGACCTCTACGACCAGTGCCTGGCGGCGGTGCGGGGTTCCGGTCGAGACGGTGTTGTGCGCGTACCGCTCGCCGGAACCGGAGTACTCACGCATCCGCCGCCGGACGACAGTTCGACCGCCTGTCACTGGCCGGCGCCGGCCCGGTCGGCGTACCGGACGACGTCGCCGCCGTCGGCGGTGGAGGCGCTCTGCACCTCCACCGCCTTGTTGCCGGTGTCCACCCTCGCCGCCTCGGCGGGTGCCGGATCGACCGCGGTGAGCATGCCGATCGCCAGGGGCGCCGCCACCACGGCGGCGCCCGGGGCCATCAACGATGTCTTCCTGGAGGGGTGGGGGGAGACGCACCCCAGGCCGTCATCGGTCCACCCCTTCGGCTGCGGCAGGTCCCCTCAGGTGCGGGTCCAGCGCTGGCTGCTGCTGTTCGAGCAGGAGGAGAGCTGGACCAGGGTCCCGTTGGAGGCGCCGCCTGCGACGGTGTCGAGGCAGAGGCCGGACTGGACGCCGACGATGGACCCGTCGGAGTTGAGGCGCCATTTCTGGTTGTCACCGCCCCAGCAGCTGTAGATCTGGGCTTTGGCACCGTTGCCGGTGCCGGCGGCGTCCAGGCACTTGTTGCCGTAGACCTTGAGCTCACCGGCGTCGGTGTACGTCCACTGCTGGTTGGTGCCGCTGTGGCAGTCCCACACCTGGAGCTGGGTGCCGTCGGTGGTGCTGGTGCCGGGCACGTCCAGGCAGCGGCCCGAGCCGGTGCCCTTGATCTGCCCGGAATCCGCAGGGGGCGTGGTGGAGCCGCCGTTGAGTGCGTTGAGGACGGCGGTGTAGGCGGACTTCTTGCTGCCGTCGCCGTTGAACAGCAGCGGCGTCTGCTCGGATCGCCAGGAGTCGGTGTCGCGTACGCCCCAGACGGTGATGCCGAGGCAGCGCGGGACGGCCAGGCAGTCGTTGGTCACGTTGGCGTAGGTCGTGGCCGGGGCGCCCTGGATGTCGAGTTCGGTGATGGCCACGTCGACGCCGAGGGCGGCGAAGTTCTGCAGGGTGGTGCGGAAGTTGCTGTTGTAGGGGCTGCCGCTGTTGAAGTGCGACTGGAAGCCGACGCAGTCGATCGGCACACCGCGCTGCTTGAAGTCCCGGACCATGGCATACATGGCCTGGGTCTTGGCCCAGGTCCAGTCCTCGACGTTGTAGTCGTTGTAGCAGAGCTTGGCGGCCGGATCGGCGGCACGCGCGGTGCGGAAGGCGACCTCGATCCAGTCGTTGCCGCTGCGCTGCAGGTTGGAGTCCCGCCGGGCGCCCGAACTGCCGTCGGCGAAAGCCTCGTTCACGACGTCCCACTGGGCGATCTTGCCCTTGTAGTGGGCCATCACGCCGTTGATGTGGCCGATCATGGCCTGGCGCAGCGTGCTTCCGCTGAGGCTCTGCATCCAGCCGGGCTGCTGGGAGTGCCAGGCCAGGGTGTGGCCGCGCACCTGCTTGCCGTTCTGCACCGCCCAGTTGTAGACGCGATCGGCGGCGGTGAAGTTGAACTGGCCCCGCTGCGGTTCGGTGGCGTCGATCTTCATCTCGTTCTCGGCCGTCACCGAGTTGAACTCACGGCCTGCGATCGTCGTGTACGTCGAATCGCCCAGCTTGCCCGAGGCGATGGCGGTGCCGAAGTAGCGGCCGCTCTGCGCCGCTGCGGCGCCGAGCGTGCTCTCGGCGGCGTGTGCTCCCGGCGGCGCGACCAGTGCGGCGGCCGCACCGAGGACACCGACGATCAGCACCAGCAGCAGGCCGTGGATCTTCCGGCGGACAACGGGGCCGGGAAGGGCATACGAGCCCATGGATGTGCCTCCAAGGTAGAGATCACGGAAGGACTGAAGCGCAGGGGATCGCGTCGTCCGCTCCCCTGCCGGCAGAGGGACGGGACGGGCCGTGGCCCGGACAGCACGGGATCACCGGGCACCGCGGTCAGGGGACGGGACGGTCTTCGACACAGGCACGGGGTACTCCATCGCGGCTCAGCCGGGGGGGCCGCCACGGGGCGTCGCATACCTCTCCAACTGTGTGAAGAGCCAGGATGCGCCGGTGCGGACCTCACCGGGACGAAACGGGGTGGTGCGGGTGCTTCGGTGCGCGGGTCTGTAGTGCAGTTGTGCGTGCATCTGCCGTGCGGCACGGACCGCCCAAGGCCGGTGTGGTTCGGGGTGTCGAGCTGGAACCGGTTTCTCAGACAGGAATGATTGAGGTATTGACGATGCATCGTCAATACTCATTGCAGAAAAAGTTTCTGTTTTTTCTTCGAAACTTTCGTAATTCCGATGAGCTGAGTCTCGCCCGGCACCGTGGCGGTGGATGCCGTAGGGCCGGGATCAGGGTGAGCGTACGGACGCCGCTTGCTTGCCTTCTCTTCTGTCCGGGTCGTGCCGGCCCCCTCTGCTCTGGCGCCGACTGTGGTGCGCCTCGGTCGTGGGGCAGTGTGACGTGCGAGGTTTCGCGCGCGGGGCCCCGCAAATGTTTCGGCATCCATAGCGATACATGCGAGAAGTATTGACGTCGTTCATCGGCTCCCTATCATGAAGCTTGCTCGACACTTCGACCCTTGTTCGAAATTACGAACACCTTGAGTTGCCCTGTCGCGTGGCAGGGTGACTTCGGGCCGCACCGGCCGGACGCGGTGCCGCGGGGGGTCGTGCCGTGTGCTCATGTCATGCCCTTGCCAATTTTTGCTGCCGTTCTCTTCGGGCGCCCCACTCGGGAGCTCGGCCGTCCGGCCTTCCGCCCCGGGCGTCCGTGCCCCCGAAGGCGCCAGGCACCACCGGTCCTTCAGAAGGCCGAAAAGGACCGGCGGGTCACAAGCGGTCTGCCGTGGTGCTCACAGACCGCTGCACACCGCACCACACCGACAGTCCGGGCAACCTCTGAGGAGGCCGACCGGAACCGTCCACCCAAGGTTGAGGAAGTCCCCATGCGCAGAGGAAGTTTCAGCCGCAGGCATCCGTCCGCGGTGCTCACCGCCGTGGTCGCGGCCCTGGCCGCGTCGGCGGCGATGCTCGTCGCCACCCCGGCTCAGGCGGCCGCCACCGGCGCCTTGCGCGGCGTCGGTTCGGACCGGTGCCTCGATGTGCCGGGCGCCGTCCGGACCGACGGCACGTACCTGCAGATCCACGACTGCTGGAACGGAACCAACCAGCAGTGGACGCTGACGGACGCCGACCAGCTGACCGTGTACGGCGACAAGTGCCTGGATGTTCCGGGCCATGCCACCACGGCCGGTACCCGGGTGCAGATATGGAGCTGTTCCGGCGGTGCGAACCAGCAGTGGCGGGTGAACTCCGACGGTGCGGTCGTCGGCGTGGAGTCCGGGCTGTGCCTGGAGGTCGCGGGCGCCGGCACGGCCAACGGCACGGCGGTGCGACTGGGGGCGTGCAACGGCGGCAGCAACCAGAAGTGGACCGGCCTGACCGGGACGCCGCCGACGGACGGCACGTGTTCTCTTCCGTCGGCGTACCGCTGGACGTCGACGGGTGTGCTGGCGCAGCCGGCGAACGGGTGGGCCGCGGTGAAGGACTTCACCACCGTGACGCACAACGGCAGGCACCTGGTCTACGCGTCGAACGTGTCGGGATCGTCGTACGGCTCGATGATGTTCAGTCCCTTCACGAACTGGTCGGACATGGCGTCGGCCGGCCAGACCGGGATGAGCCAGGCCGCGGTGGCGCCCACGCTGTTCTACTTCGCGCCCAAGAAGATCTGGGTGCTGGCGTACCAGTGGGGTGCGTGGCCCTTCATCTACCGCACGTCGAGCGACCCCACCGACCCCAACGGCTGGTCCTCCCCGCAGCCGCTGTTCACCGGGAGCATCTCCGGCTCCGACACCGGCCCGATCGACCAGACCCTGATCGCCGACGGCCAGAACATGTACCTGTTCTTCGCCGGTGACAACGGCAAGATCTACCGGGCGAGCATGCCGATCGGGAACTTCCCGGGCAACTTCGGCTCGTCGTACACCACGATCATGAGTGACACGAAGGCGAACCTCTTCGAGGGCGTACAGGTCTACAAGGTCCAGGGCCGGAGCCAGTACCTCATGATCGTCGAGGCGATGGGCGCGAACGGGCGCTACTTCCGCTCCTTCACGGCCTCCAGCCTGAACGGGTCATGGACTCCGCAGGCCGCCGCTGAGAGCAACCCCTTCGCGGGCAAAGCCAACAGCGGCGCCACCTGGACCAACGACATCAGCCATGGTGACCTGGTCCGCAACAACCCCGACCAGACCATGACCATCGACCCGTGCAACCTGCAGTTCCTCTACCAGGGCAAGGCCCCCGACGCGGGCGGTGAGTACAACCGGCTGCCGTGGCGGCCGGGCGTCCTCACCCTGCGACGCTGACCTTCCCGATCCACCACGACCGGGATGTGGTGCGGTCTGCGGGCACACGGGTGAGCGGTGTTCACGGCGGGGGCGGTTCCACCTGCTGACCGGCACCCACCGCATCGAGGGACCCCGGCCGCGTGGCGGCCGGGATTCCTCCCCTCTCCGGTGCGCTCGTCACGGCCCGGCCCGTCTTCGAAAGAGTGGAGGCGCCCGGGGCCATCCGGGTGACGTCACCCTTCTGCCGGCTCGGCCGCCGGCGGGCCGGCAGCTCGAACGGCGCAGGGCCTCGGTGCCCGGACACCCGGCCGCCCCCGGGCGCACGGGTCACGACGGGAACGTCGTCGCCCGTGCCGGGGGCGGCCGGATGCCTGAGGTCCCTCACGGGGCCTGCCAGCTGTGGGGGGCGTGGAAGAGGTCGGGGCGCCAGACGGTGGTCGAGCCGGAGCGGTCGGGTTCGGCTCCGGGGGTGGTCCGGGGGGCCCGGGCGAGGAAGAGAACCGTGAGGGCGGCGAGTTCCTCGGGTGTCACCGCACCCTTCTCGATGCGTATGCAGGACGTGGACAGGGGGGTGGTCATGCGGGGGCCTCCGTCACTGAGGGGGATTGCCGTGTTTGCGGGCCGGACGGTCGACGTGCTTGGTCCGCAGCATCGCCAGTGAGCTGATCAGCACCTCGCGGGTCCGGGCGGGGTCGATGACGTCGTCCACCAGGCCGCGCTCGGCCGCGTAGTACGGGTGCATCAGCTCCGCCTTGTACGCCTTGACCAGTTCGGCACGTTCGGCCTCGGGGTCCTCCGCCTCGGCTATCCGACGGCGGAAGATCACGTTGGCCGCGCCCTCCGCGCCCATCACCGCGATCTCGTTCGTCGGCCACGCGTAGGTGAGATCGGCGCCGATGGACTGGCTGTCCATGACGATGTACGCACCTCCGTACGCCTTCCGGAGGATCAGCGATATGCGTGGCACGGTCGCGTCGCAGTACGCGTACAGCAGCTTGGCCCCGTGCCGGATGATGCCGCCGTGTTCCTGGTCGACACCCGGCAGGAACCCGGGCACGTCGAGCAGCGTCACGAGCGGGATGCTGAAGGCGTCGCACAGCTGCACGAACCGTGCCGCCTTCTCGCTCGCCTCGATGTCCAGGACACCGGCGAGAGACAGGGGCTGGTTGGCGACGATGCCCACCACCTGGCCGCCGAGCCTGGTCAGCGCGCAGATGATGTTGGTGGCCCAGCGTTCGTGGACCTCCAGGTACTCACCGTCGTCGACGATCTCCTCGATCACCTGCCGCATGTCGTACGGGCGGTTGCCGTCCACCGGGACCAGGTCGACGAGGGCCTCGCAGAGCCGGTCCGGCGGGTCGTCGACCGGCACGGCGGGCGGTGTCTCGCGGTTGTTGCCCGGCAGCAGGGAGAGCAGGTACCGCACCTCCTCCAGGCAGGTCTCCTCGTCGTCGTAGGCGAAGTGGCACACGCCGCTGGTTTCGGCGTGCACGTCGGCGCCCCCGAGGCCGTTCTGGGTGATCTCCTCGCCCGTCACGGTCCTGACCACGTCCGGACCCGTGATGAACATCTGCGAGGTCTCCCGGACCATGAACACGAAGTCCGTCAGAGCGGGCGAGTACGCCGCACCGCCCGCGCACGGGCCGAGCATCACGCTGATCTGGGGAATGACCCCGGACGCCTTGGTGTTGCGGCGGAAGATCCCGCCGTAGCCGGCCAGGGCGGTGACACCTTCCTGGATACGGGCGCCCGCGCCGTCATTGAGGGACACGAGCGGGGCGCCCGCCGACATGGCCAGGTCCATGATCTTGTGGATCTTGGAGGCGTGGGCCTCGCCGAGAGCCCCGCCGAAGATGCGGAAATCGTGCGCGTAGACGAAGACGGGGCGGCCCTTCACGGTGCCCCAGCCGGTGATGACTCCGTCCGTGTACGGCCGTTTGGCCTCCAGGCCGAAGCCGGTCGCCCGGTGCCGGCGCAGGGGCTCGACCTCCTGGAACGAGCCCTCGTCGAGAAGCAGGCCGATCCGTTCCCGGGCGGTGAGCTTGCCCTTGGCCTTCTGTGCGGCGGTGGCCTTCTCGCTCGGGCCCGCGTGCACCCGCTCCCGGATTCCGGCCAGCTCCGCGACGTGGAACCGCATGTCTCCCCCTGCCGATAGTGGGTGGCCCCGATAGCGCCGTACGGTGACGAGGCGCTTCGAGAGCCGTGTCGTAGGGTCAGCTGCCGAGCCGGCGCAGACCGTTGATCTGCAGAACGGCGAAGCCTCCGACGACGGCGGCCTGCATCAGGATCCAGACGGTGCCCACGGTGTCCGGATCGAACCAGCCGAAGACGGCAGTGGCCACGCTCGCGACCGCCCACAGCAGGTTGGCCTCGATGACCACCTTGGTGGGACCGGCCGCCGGCACCGGGCGGGTGGCCAGGGCGGCCACGAGGATGCCGTACACGGTGAGGAACGCTCCGATGCCGCGCAGCAGCCCGGTGTCCAGGCCGAGCAGGTCGCCGACGGGGCCGGCGAAGAGCAGGTAGATGAGGCCGTTCCCGGCGGTCACGGCGGCGTCGAGCGCGAGGAACATGCGCAGCGGGCGCGCAGCCGCCACGCGTCCGGCGGTGTCCGCCGGGCGGGCAGAGGTCTGACTCGTGGTCATGGGGGTCTCCGAATGTATGGGGGACTGCTCATGTACGGGTTCGTCGTTCGTGGCGATCGTCGCAATACGGGCTGACCGGACGCTGACGGCCGGCTTACACGGCCGGCGGACGGGGTGGGCTCACGCCGGCTGGAGTACGACCGACGCCGGGGCGTCGCACGCGAGGGACGGGTCATGCGAGAGAATCGCGTTCTCCACGCGACGGAGCGAGGGCGAGGGCTCGATGCCGAGTTCGTCCGAGAGGTGCTGCCACATCCGGCGGTAGACATTCAGTGCGTCGGCCTGGCGGCCCGAGCGGTAGAGGGCGATCATCAGCTGCTCGCAGAAGCGTTCCCGCAGGGGGTGGTTGGTATGGGCGTCGTGCAGTTCGGCGAGTACGGCCGCGTGGTTCCGCAGGCGAAGCTCGGCATCGAAGCGGAGTTCCATGGCCCGCATGCGGTGCTCCTCGTAACGGCCGCAGGCCAGCTGGCACAGGGTGCCGCCGGTGAAGTCACCGAAGACGGGGCCGCGCCACATCGCGAGGGCGTTTCCGAGCAGGCGGGCGGTGGCGGCCGGATCGTCGACAGCGGCGACCTCCGCCTGTCGGACGATCTTGGTGAACTCGGCGGCGTCCAGTTCGCCTTCGTTGACGGTGAGCCGGTAACCGGAGGGATGAATGGTGACCCGGGAGGGAACCCGGTCGGGCTCCAGGCTCTTCAGTTTCCGGCGCAGGCGGCTGATGTGCGCCTGCAGGGCGTTCGCCTGGTTGTCCGGGACCGACTCGCCCCACATCTCCTCGACGAGGCTCTCGCCGGAGATGGACTGCCCCTCGTTCACGAGGAGCGTCTGGACAAGGGTCCGCTGGAGATCACCGGAGATCTCCGCAGGGCCTAATGAGGTACGGATCTGTAGTGCGCCGAGAATCGAGAAGCTCAGCATGGCGTTTTCCCCCTTGGCGTTCGGGCGGCGAAGACGGCTGAACACGGGCGGGGGACTCGTCATGGCCGTCGGAGCCGCGGCCTGGGGCCGCGGAGGCCGGCGCGTGACGATCTCCGGGGTCTTCCGGATCAACCCTGGAGCTTCCTCCCGCATGCATCCTTCCACAGAATAATTCCTTTGAGAAGGTATTTTTCTGTTGAAGCTGTTGCCGGAGGACGGCAAGAGGGGGCGCCCGGGCGGTTGTGCGAGGCGCGCGGGTGAACCGGGGGAGGAGGCTGGATGCAGCCACCCCGACGGGCCGCGCGGTGGCGGCCCGTCGGGGTGGCTGCTCCGCCGGTACGGGGGATCGGCGGCTCCATCGGCGGCCGGAGGCCGGGGCGCCACAGGGACAGGGGCGCGGGCGGCCGGGCCGCCGTGACTGCGAGCCGGTATTCGGGTCGGCCTGAATTCTGGAACAACGCGAATTCCAGCGGCCGGCAACAACCGGACTCGATAGGGCGGAGAGGGCAGGATTCGAACCTGCGTGGGTTTTGACGCCCGACCTCAAGATGTTCTCTCGGTCCCCGATAAGCCGCTCCGGGCACCTCTCCTGGTGGTGACGGTGGCCGGGGGTGCCGGCCGTGTCGCGGAGAGGGCAGGATTCGAACCTGCGTGGGTTTTGACGCCCGACCTCAAGATGTTCTCTCGGTCCCCGATAAGCCGCTCCGGGCACCTCTCCTGGTGGTGACGGTGGCCGGGGGTGCCGGCCGTGT
>Ga0196960_10000350_pt1 | contig 17431 bp, 15 predicted proteins | sample S3v_5metaG_FD_183187 | JGI IMG/M metagenome (GOLD analysis project Ga0196960, IMG submission 183187) | Soil microbial communities from Anza Borrego desert, Southern California, United States - S3+v_5 | ecosystem: Environmental > Terrestrial > Soil > Desert | place: USA: California | collected... | reverse complement strand
CCAGCGGCGGGTGGCCGAACTCCTGCGCACCGGCCTGCACCCCGAGCCCAGCGGCGAGTGGCCCGCCCTTCCCTGGCCGCCGTTCTGATCGTCGGCCTCCGGCCGACACCGCGGCCAGGAGCCGTCCCCGGCCCGCGCTGAGCCGTTGTCCGCGCCGCCTCGGGGAGCCTCCGGCCCCCACTCGGCGGCTCGCCTCGCAGGGCGGCTCCTGTCCCTCCTCGGGGACCCTCCGGGCCCCGCTCGTCGGGACAATGCTCCGCATGCACCGCAGTCGTCTGTCGATCCTGCTGCTCGATCTGCCGCCGGAGCACCACGCCGCCGGTGCCGCCTTCTGGGCCGGTGCCACCGGGCGGTCCGCCGCTCCGGACGCCGGGGACGCTACGTGGGCGACCCTGGGCTCCTTCGCCGACGGCTGGCACGTCGAGATCCAGCGGACCGGTGCCGGCACGCCGCCCCGCTGGCACGTCGACGTCGAGACCGACGACATCCCGGCGGAGGTCGCCCGGTTGGAGGCGCTCGGAGCCACCCGGCACCGGGACATGGGCTCGTTCTGGCAGCTGCTCGATCCCGCTGGGCTGGTGTTCTGCGTCGTCGGCGTCCAGACCGGCGAGGAGTTCGAGCGGCACGCCGTCACCTGGCCCTAGGACGGCCGGCTCCCACCGGCCGGCCCCCGGACAGCTCGTGCGAGACGTCACTCCATCCGCACGAGATCGATCATCGCCGCCGCCTGGAGGCCGTCGCCGTCCACCCTCAGCACCTCCAGCGGCACCCGCCGCCACGCGGCCAGCAGCAGGTCGCCCGCGGTGCCGGTCAGCGTGGCGACGGGAACGGCCCGGGTGCCGGGGAAGAGGGTGCGCTCGGCGTCGACGTCCACGGCGTGGAACACGACGGGCGAGGCGGACTCGGGCGGTCCCTGCGGCAGCACGCCGGGGACCATGACCTCCAGCCACTCGTCCAGGCCGTCGAGACCCACGTCGGCCGGGATGGGGCGGACGTCGCCCAGCACCTGCTCGACGTCGACCGTGTGCACGGTGGCCTCCTGTGCCTGGCGGCGCAGGACGAAGGCGACGTCCTGGCGCGGCGCCCACGTCCACACCCGGTCACGGGGGTCGGCACCGGCCAGCACCGTCTCCAGCTCGGCGCTCTGCGCGGCGCCGTAGCCGAGCAGTTCGTCGTCAGGACGCCGCTGCGGCCCGGTGTACCCCGACGGATCGATCGCGCGGGTCCGCACCACCCAGGCCCAGAACCGCTGCACCTCGGCGAGGTGCCAGACGAGGTCGGCCAGCGTCCAGCCGGGGCACCCGGGCACGCCGGCGCGCCAGCCGACGTCCAGCACCGCCGCGGCGGCCGCCTCGGCGAACCGGGCGTCGGCGCGCTGCAGCACGGGCAGGTACTCGTCCAGCTCCATCGATGCTCCTCCTGCGGCCGGTGCGGGCACGCGGCCTTCCGACGTGATGACCCGCACGGACGTGCTGGCCGACGGCGTCGGACCCCGGCTCTAGGCTCGTGGGGTGCTCTCCTGGCCCGCTCCGCTGCTGCCGACCCTGCCCGGCACAGGCCCTGTGCTCAAGGTCTACGACACCGCCCGGCGCGAGGTCGTCGCGACGACCCCGGACCGCACGGCGCGCATGTACGTCTGCGGCATCACCCCCTACGACGCCACGCACCTCGGGCACGCGGCCACCTACCTGGCCTTCGACCTGATCAACCGCGTGTGGCGGGACGCCGGGCACGCGGTGCACTACGTCCAGAACGTCACCGACATCGACGACCCGCTGCTCGACCGCGCCGACCGGGACGGCGAGGACTGGGTGGTGCTCGGCATGCGGGAGACGGCGCTCTTCCGCGAGGACATGACGGCGCTGCGCGTCCTGCCCCCGGAGGACTACGTCGGCGCCGTGGAGTCGATCCCACGGATCGTGGCGCAGATCGAGCAGCTGCTCGACGAGGGGCTGGCCTACGTCCTCGACGACGGCACCGGCGACGTCTACCACGACATCGCCTCGGCGCCGGGCTTCGGCAGCGAGTCCGGCTACGACGAGCCGACCATGCTGCGCTTCTTCGCCGAGCGGGGCGGGGACCCGGACCGGCCGGGCAAGCGCAGTCGGCTGGACCCGCTGCTGTGGCGCGGCCGGCGCGAGGGCGAGCCCTCCTGGCCCGGTCCGCACGGCACCGGAGGGCGGCCCGGCTGGCACATCGAGTGCGCCACCATCGCGCTGGACACCATCGGCATGGGTTTCGACATCCAGGGCGGCGGCAGCGACCTGGTGTTCCCGCACCACGAGTACTCCGCGGTCCACGCCGAGGCGCTGTCCGTCTCGGCCACCGGCGAGAAGGGACCTTTCGCCCGGGCCTACGTGCACGCGGCCATGATCGGCCTCGACGGCGCGAAGATGAGCAAGAGCCGGGGCAACCTCGTCTTCGTCTCCAAGCTGCGGGGCGAGGGCGTGGACCCCATGGCCATCAGGCTGGCCCTGCTCTCCGGGCACTACCGCACCGATCGCGCCTGGACCGACGACCTGCTGCGCCAGGCCGTCCGGCGGCTGGGCACCTGGCGGCGCGCCGCGGCTCTCGACGCGGGCGCGCCGGCCGGTCCGGTGCTGAACGGCCTGCGCGAGCGGCTGTCCGACGACCTGGACACAACCGGCGCCATCGCGCTGGTCGACGACTGGGCGGCCCGCACGCTGGCCGGGGGAGCGGACCTCGAGGAGCAGGCGCCACGGATCGTGTGCGACGCCGTCGACGCCCTGCTCGGCGTGGAGCTCCAGGACTGCGGATGACCGGTGGTCCCGCCTTCCGGCTGACCGACCGCGTCACGAGGGAGCGGGAGGAGGAGCAGCTGGCCCCGTCCGCGGCCCGCGCGGCCGCATCGCGCGGCCGAGCCCGGCCCGAGCCCGAGGACCCGCTGCGCACGGCATTCGAGCGCGACCGCGACCGGATCCTGCACGCCAAGGCGTTCCGCCGGCTGAAGCACAAGACGCAGGTCTTCCTCAACCCCGACGGCGACCACTTCGTCACCCGCCTCACCCACACCCTGCAGGTCACCCAGGTGGCGCGGTCGCTGGCACGGGCCCTCGGCCTCAACGAGTCGCTGGCCGAGGCCATCGCCCTCGGGCACGACGTCGGGCACTCGCCGTTCGGGCACATCGGCGAGGAGGCGTTCGACCCCTACGTGCCCGGGGGCTGGCACCACGCCGCACAGGGCGTGCGGATCGTCGAGGTGCTCGAGGACCTCAACCTCACCTGGGAGGTGCGCGACGGCATCCGCGCGCACAGCTGGAAGATCTCCCCGCCACCGGCCACCCATGAGGCCGGGTGCGTGCGCTACGCCGACCGGATCGGCTACCTGTCCCACGACGCCCTGGACGCCGTACGTGCCGGCGTCATCCGCACCGCCGACCTGCCCGCCCGAGCGGTCGCCGTCTTCGGGCAGCCGGGCAGCGAGATGGTGGGAGCGATGATCGCCGCCGTCGTCGACGGCTCGATGTCCCAGGCCGGTCCGGCCGGGGCCGTGGTCATGGGTCCGGAGCAGCTGGAGGCGATGCACGAGCTCCGCGCCTTCATGTTCGAGCGCGTCTACGCCTCCGACGTCGCCGCCGGCCAGAAGCACGTCGCCGTCGACGTCATCCGCCGGCTGGTCGACCACCACCTGGCCCATCCCGAGCTGCTCCCGGCGTCCTACCGCGACACCGAGGCCGACGCGCTGACCCAGGTGGTCGACTACGTCTCGGGCATGACCGACCGGTTCGCCCTGGCCACCCACGACCGGTTGTTCGGCGCCGACGCCGCGTCGCGGATGCGGCCGCTGCTGCGCACCGGCTGACCGCATCCGCCGGCGTCGTGCCGGTCGCGGGTCGAACCACCCCGACGGGGGCCGACGGCTGGTTCGATGCGGGCACCCGGCGGCGGGCCGGCGGCGAGGAGGGAACCCGGATGGCGCAGCGGACCCCGTCGAACGACGCCTTCCTGGCCGCGGCACGGCAGATGCTCGACCTGCACCCGGCGGACGAGGAGGGACGGATGCTGCAGGCGCCGGGCCTGCGGACGCACGGCAGGTTCTACGGCTTCGCCTACGCGGACGCCCTGATGGTCAAGCTCCCGGCCGCACGGGTGGCGGAACTGATCGCCGCCGGGCGCGGGCAGCCGTGCTCTCCGCGCGCCGGCCGGCCCATGCGGGAGTGGGTCCGCATCCCGGGCCCGGGTGAGGACGAGTGCTTCAGCTACCTCGTCGAGGCACGGGCCTTCGTGTCCGGTGCCGCGACCGCCGCTCAGGCGCCGCTGGCGGAACCGCCCCGGCGGCGGAGGTAGCGCTCGAACTCCCGGGCGATCGTGTCGCCGTTGGCCTGCGACAGGTCCGACTCGGTGGCCCGCTCCTCCAGCGACCGCACGTACTCGACGACCTCGGCGTCCTCGTTGGCCATCTCGTCGACCGTCTTGACCCACTCCTCCGCCTGCTGGGGCAGCGCCCCGAGGGGCACCGCGATCTCGAGGACCTCCTCCACCCGCTGCAGCAGGGCGACCGTGGCGCGGGGCGACGGCGGCTGCGAGACGTAGTGCGGAACGGCCGCCCAGAAGCTGATCGCCGGCAGACCGGCCTGCACGCAGGCGTCCTGGAAGACGCCGAGGATGCCGGTCGGGCCCTCGTAGCGGGAGGACTCCAGCCCGTAGGCACGCGCGGACTCGCCGTCGTAGGCCGAACCGGTCACCGGAGTGGGCCGGGTGTGCGGGGTGTCCGCCAGCAGCGCGCCCAGCGCCACGACGATCGACACGTCGAGCTCCTCCAGGATCTCCAGCAGCTCGTCGCAGAACCCGCGCCACCGCATGTTGGGCTCGATGCCCCGGATGAGGACGACGTCGCGGTCGAGCCCCTCGGGGCGGGCGACGGAGATGCGGGTGGTGGGCCACTCGATGCGGCGGCTCACCCCGCTGACCAACGAGACGGTGGGCCGGTTGACCTGGAAGTCGTAGTAGTCCTCGGGGTCGATGGCCGCGAGCGGTCTGGCGTTCCAGATCAGCTCCAGGTGCTCCACGGCACCGGTCGCGGCGTCCCCCGCGTCGTTCCAGCCCTCGAACGCAACGACCACCACCGGGTCGGTGAGCTGGGGCAGGTCGTCCGAGGCGGACTTCGGATCCATCACCCTTCGAGCCTACGTCGATCCCGTCATCCGCCTCGGTCATCCGGTATCCGCCCGGCGCGGTCCGGCCGGCCGACGTGAGACGATGGACGCCGCCATCGGGAACGCCCAGGCCTGGGCCCGCCCGCCGGGGTGACGGAGCGCAAGGCCCGTACGCCGACGAGACGCACCACTGGGGATTCACCTGTGTCCACGCCACCGACGCTCCGCCCGGACGCGACGCCCGCGCTCACCGCCCTGCTCGAGCAGCGGATCCTGGTCCTCGACGGCGCCATGGGCACCGCGATCCAGCGGAACCGTCCCGACGAGGCCGGCTACCGCGGGGAGCGCTTCGCCGACTGGCCCACCGACGTCCAGGGCAACAACGACCTGCTGAGCATCACGGCCCCGCAGATCATCGCCGGCATCCACCGCGAGTACCTCGAGGCCGGCGCGGACCTCATCGAGACCAACACGTTCAACGCGACGGCGATCTCGCTGGCCGACTACGGCATGTCCGAACTCGCCTACGAGCTGAACGTCGCCTCCGCCCGGCTCGCCCGCGCCGAGGCCGACGGCATGACCGCCCGGACGCCGGACAAGCCGCGCTTCGTCGTCGGGGCCATCGGCCCCACCAGCCGCACCGCGTCCATCTCCCCGGACGTCAACGACCCGGGCGCGCGCAACGTCACCTTCGACGAACTCGTGGCCGCCTACCTCGAGCAGGCCAACGGGCTGGTGGACGGCGGGTCCGACGCGCTGCTGATCGAGACCATCTTCGACACGCTCAACGCCAAGGCCGCGATCTTCGCCCTGGAGACCCTCTTCGAGGAGCGCGGGCGCCGCTGGCCGGTGCTGATCTCCGGCACGATCACCGACGCCTCCGGCCGGACGCTGTCGGGCCAGGTGACGGAGGCCTTCTGGCACTCCGTGCGGCACGTGCACCCGCTGCTGGTCGGGCTGAACTGCGCCCTCGGCGCCACGGAGATGCGGCCCTACATCGCCGAGATCTCGCGGGTCGCCGACACCTTCGTCTCCTGCTACCCCAACGCCGGGCTGCCCAACGCCTTCGGCGAGTACGACGAGTCGCCCGACGAGACCGCCGAGGTGCTCGCCGAGTTCGCCGCCAGCGGGTTCGTCAACCTCGTGGGTGGCTGCTGCGGCACCACGCCGGCGCACATCGCCGCCGTCGCCCGTGCCGTCGAGGGACGGGTGCCGCGCACGCCTCCGCAGGCTGCGCCGGCGTTGCGCCTGTCGGGCCTGGAGCCGCTGACGGTCACCGAGGAGTCGCTGTTCGTCAACGTCGGCGAGCGGACCAACATCACCGGCTCGGCCCGCTTCCGGAACCTGATCAAGGCCGGCGACTACCCGGCCGCCCTCGCCGTCGCCCGCCAGCAGGTCGAGGCCGGTGCGCAGGTCATCGACGTCAACATGGACGAAGGGATGATCGACGGCGTCGAGGCGATGGACCGCTTCACCAAGCTGATCGCCTCCGAACCCGACATCTCCCGGGTTCCCACGATGATCGACTCGTCCAAGTGGGACGTGATCGAGGCCGGCCTGAAGAACGTCCAGGGCAAGCCCATCGTCAACTCCATCTCGCTCAAGAACGGCGTGGAGGAGTTCGTCCACCAGGCCCGCCTGTGCCGCAAGTACGGCGCCGCCGTGGTGGTCATGGCCTTCGACGAGCGCGGCCAGGCCGACGACCTGGAACGGCGCACCGAGGTCTGCCGCCGGGCCTACGACATCCTCACCCGCGACGTCGGCTTCCCCGCCGAGGACATCATCTTCGACCCGAACATCTTCGCCGTCGCGACCGGGATCGAGGAGCACGCCAACTACGGCGTGGACTTCATCGAGGCCACCCGCTGGATCAAGCAGAACCTGCCCGGCGCGCTGGTGTCCGGAGGCGTCTCGAACGTCTCCTTCTCCTTCCGCGGCAACAACCCCGTCCGCGAGGCCATCCACGCCGTCTTCCTGTACCACGCGATCCGGGCCGGCCTGGACATGGCGATCGTCAACGCCGGGGCCATCGAGGTCTACGACGAGGTGCCGGCGGAGCTGCGCGAGCGGATCGAGGACGTGGTCCTCAACCGCCGCCCCGACAGCACCGAGCGGCTGCTCGAGATCGCCGGGGACTACGCCGGCGACGGCGCGGCCAAGGAGGTCGCCACGGAGGAGTGGCGGTCGCTGCCGGTGGGGGAGCGGATCACCCACGCGCTGGTGAAGGGCCTGGACGCGGACGTCGAGGCCGACACCGAGGAGCTGCGCGCCGAGATCGCCGCGCGCGGCGGCCGGCCCATCGAGGTGATCGAGGGCCCGCTCATGGACGGCATGAACGTCGTCGGGGACCTGTTCGGCGCCGGCAAGATGTTCCTGCCGCAGGTGGTGAAGTCCGCGCGGGTGATGAAGAAGGCGGTCGCCTACCTCATCCCGTTCATCGAGGCGGAGAAGCAGCCGGGCGACGTCGAGCGCAGCAACGGCAAGGTCGTCATGGCCACCGTCAAGGGCGACGTCCACGACATCGGCAAGAACATCGTCGGCGTCGTCCTGCAGTGCAACAACTACGACGTCGTCGACCTCGGCGTGATGGTGCCGGCGCAGCGGATCCTCGACGCGGCCAAGGAGGAGGGCGCCGACATCATCGGCGTCTCCGGGCTCATCACGCCGTCGCTGGACGAGATGGTCAACCTGGCCTCGGAGATGGAGCGGCAGGGCTTCGACATCCCGCTGCTCATCGGCGGCGCCACGACCTCGCGTGCGCACACGGCGGTGAAGGTCGCGCAGAAGTACCACGGCCCGGTCATCTGGGTGAAGGACGCGTCCCGGTCGGTGCCGGTCGTGGCAGCGCTGCTGTCGGACGAGCAGCGCCCGGCGCTGCTCGCCGACACCGACCGCGACTACGCGGCCCTGCGCGAGCGGCACGCCGCCCGGCAGGACACCCGGTCGCTGCTGCCCATCGCCGCCGCCCGGGCGGCGGCCACCCCCGTCGACTGGAGCGCCTACACGCCGCCGCGCCCGCGGATGCTGCTCCAGCAGGCCAAGGACGTGTGCACCGGACCCGGCTGCGACCACCGGCACGACGTCGCCACGCAGTTCGTGAAGACGCTGCGGGACTACCCGCTCGAGGAGCTGCGCGGCTACATCGACTGGCAGCCGTTCTTCAACGCCTGGGAGATGCGGGGGCGGTTCCCCGACATCCTGAACAACCCGACGACCGGCGAGGCCGCGCGGCGGCTGTACCACGACGCCCAGCAGATGCTCGACCGGATCATCGGCGAGAAGTGGCTGCGGGCCAACGGCGTGCTCGGGCTGTTCCCGGCCAACCAGGTCGGGGACGACGACATCGAGGTCTACACCGACGAGTCGCGCACCGCCGTCCGCGCCACCCTGCACCAGCTGCGCCAGCAGACCGAGGGCCGGGACGGCTCGCCGCGCAAGTCGCTGGCCGACTTCGTCGCGCCCCGCGACACCGGTCTGCGCGACTACGTCGGCGCCTTCGCCGTCACCGCGGGCCTGGGTGCGGCCGAGCGGGTCGCGGCGTTCAAGAAGGACAACGACGACTACAGCGCGATCATGCTGGAGGCCCTGGCCGACCGGCTGGCCGAGGCGTTCGCCGAGCGGCTGCACGAGCGGGTGCGGCGGGAGTTCTGGGGCTACGCGGCCGACGAGTCCCTGGACAACGACGCCCTCATCGCCGAGAAGTACGCCGGCATCCGGCCTGCCCCCGGTTATCCCGCCTGCCCGGAGCACACCGAGAAGCAGACGATCTGGAACCTGCTCGACGTCGAGGCCGCCGCCGGCATCGAGCTCACCGAGAGCATGGCGATGTGGCCCGGCGCCGCGGTCAGCGGGCTCTACTTCTCCCACCCGCAGTCCCGGTACTTCGTGCTGGGCCGCGTCGGCCGCGACCAGGTGGAGGACTACGCCCGGCGCAAGGGCTGGACGGTCGACGAGGCCGAGAAGTGGCTCTCACCCAACCTCGGCTACCGGACCGAGAACGAGTGAAGGACCCCGCTGCTCCCCACCCCTCGCAGGCTCGGGGCGGGCCCCTGCAGCGGGGCCGTTCCAGCTCGTTGCGTGGGGGCCGTGCCAGTGTGTTGACGGCGGTGCTGTTCGACATGGACGGCACGCTCGTGCAGACCGAGGAGTACTGGGGCGAGGCGATGTTCGAGCTGGCCGCCTCCTACGGCGGCCGCATGTCGCCCGAGGCCCGCGCGGCCACGGTGGGCACGAGCATGCGGCGGTCGATGCAGGTGCTGCACGCCGACCTCGGCGTCCTCCGCGGCGAAGAGCAGCTGGAGGCCGACGCCCGCTGGGTCGAGGACCGCGTGGAGGAGCTGATGGGCGCCGGGATCCCGTGGCGGCCGGGCGCACGGGAGCTGCTCGAGTCGGTGCGCGCGGCCGGCCTGCGCACCGCCCTGGTGACGACGACGCCGCGCCGGCTCGCCGACATCGTGCTGGGCAGCATCGCCGCGGACCTGGGTGCGGACCCCTTCGACCTGACGGTCTGCGGCGACGAGGTCCCCGCCCGCAAGCCCGACCCGGCGCCGTACCTGCAGGCCGCCGCGGGGCTGGGCGTGGACCCGGCTTCCTGCGTCGTCATCGAGGATTCCCTGGTCGGCGTCACCTCCGGCCTGGCCGCCGGCATGGCGGTGCTGGGGGTGCCGGCGATGCAACCGGTACCGGCGGCTCCCGGCCTCACCGTGCGGAGCACGCTGGCCGGCACGACCGTGGCCGACCTCGCCGAGGTGCTCGCCGCCGGTCCGGTGGTCGACGTCGCCGGCCGCTGAGGACGCCCGGACGAACGGCCGGCTCGAGGCGGGCGCTCGTCGGGCCCCCTGGACACCTCAGACGGGCGTGACCGGCAGCGTCGTCCGCCAGCCTGCCGCGGCAGCCGCCTCGGCCGGGAACGGCGGGGGAGTGCCGCCCCACGACGGGCACAGGGCCTGGTGGTCGCACCAGCCGCACAGCCGGCTCTTGTTCGGTCGGAACTCCCCGGTGGCGACCGCCCGCTCGATCGCCGACCAGATGGCCAGCAGGGTCCGCTCGAATCGGACGAGTTCCTGCTCGTCCGGGGCGTAGGTCAGGGCGTCGCCGTCGCCCAGGTAGAGCAGCTTGAGCTGGGCGGCCACGACGCCGCGGGTGCGCCAGAGGACCAGGGCGTAGAACTTCATCTGGAACAGCGCCTTGGACTCGAACGCCTCCCGCGGCATGGAGCCCGTCTTGTAGTCGACGACCCGCAGCGCGCCGTTCGGCGCGACGTCCAGCCGGTCCACGTAGCCACGCAGCAGCAGCCCGTCGGGCAGGGTGACCTCGACGAGCTCCTCGCGCCCCTCGGGCTGGATGCGGCGGGGGTCCTCCAGCGTGAAGTACTTCTCGACGAGCTTCCCGGCCGACGCCAGCCACGCCTCGAGGGCCTCGGGCGGGTTCACGTCGCTCTCCGCGCCATCGTCCTCCGCCGCCTGGAACAGGTCGGCCACTCCCGGCTCGTCCCGGAGGGCGGCCCACGCCGGCTGCAGCAGCTCCAGTGCGCCCTCGACGGTCCGCTGGGCCGGCGGGAGGTCGTACAACCGCTCCAGCACCGAGTGCACGAGGGTGCCGCGGACGGCGGCCAGGCTCTTGCGCTCGGGCAGCCGGTCGATGGTGCGGAAGCGGTAGAGCAGCGGGCAGGTCTTGAAGTCGGCCGCGCGGCTGGGTGACAGCGACGGACGGCGGGGCGCGGAGGCCGCGCCGTCCGGTGGGGTGACCGCGGCGGCGGAGCCGTGGGCCTGCGGGTCGGTCTGCACCATCGCCGTCATGGGTCCGAGGCTAGGTCGCCCCTCCGACAGTTCCGAGCGCCCGCGCCGCAGCGCGCGATCGAGGTCATCCCGGCGCCCTCCGTACGCTGGTCGCCCGTGGACAGTTCGCAGGACTCCGTGACCGACGTCGTCGAGACGGCGCAGCCGACCCCGGAGGAGACGCCGGAGCAGCGGGCGGAGCCGGTGGCGGGCGCCTTCGTCGCCGGGGACCGCGTGCAGCTGACCGACCCCAAGGGCCGGCTGCACACCGTCGTCCTCACCCCGGGCAAGCAGTTCCACACCCACCGCGGCGCGATCGAGCACGACGACCTCATCGGTGCGCCGGAGGGCTCGGTCGTGCACTCCACCGCGAACACCGGCTACCTGGCGCTGCGCCCGCTGCTGGCCGACTACGTGCTCTCCATGCCGCGCGGAGCCCAGGTCATCTATCCCAAGGACGCCGCGCAGATCGTCGGTTTCGGTGACATCGGGCCCGGCATGCGCGTCCTGGAGGCCGGCGCCGGGTCGGGCGCGCTCAGCTGCTCGCTGCTCCGGGCGGTCGGGGCGTCGGGGTCGCTCACCAGCTACGAGCGGCGGGAGGACTTCGCCGACGTCGCCCGCACCAACGTCGGCGCCTTCTTCGGCGAGGTGCCGGACACCTGGAGCCTGCGGTTGGGCGACCTCGCCGACCACCCGGCCGAGGAGGTCGTCGACCGCGCCGTCCTCGACATGCTCGAGCCGTGGGCCGTGCTGCCCACGGTGGCCGCCGCGCTGCGCCCCGGAGGCGTGCTCGTCGGCTACGTCGCGACGGTCACCCAGCTGTCCACCTACGTGGAGGCGGTGCGCGCCCAGGGGGTGTGGACCGAGCCGCACGCCTGGGAGACCCTGCTGCGGCCGTGGCACGCGGTGGGGCTGGCCGTGCGCCCCGAGCACCGGATGGTCGCCCACACCGCGTTCCTCGTGACCGCCCGCCGGCTGGCGGAGGGCGCCGTCGCCCCCGTGCGCCAGCGCCGCGCCCAGAAGCACTGAGCGGACCCGGGCCGGAGGCTCCGGCCAGGCCGGCGGAGCTGGGGGAGGGCGGGACGCCGCTGCCGCCGCGCGCCCGCGGCGGCACCCGGCAGCGTCCGGTGCCGACGACTGGTACCCCGGTCACACCTCCGCGAGCCCACGGCGAAGTGCCGTCGCGCGTGTATAGATTTGCGTCCTGGATCGCCCGAGAGTGCGGAGGTGCGCGATGGGCCTGGGTCCCGACGAGCTGAACGCGCGACGTGAACGGGACGTCGCTGCCCTGGTCAGCCAGATCTCCTACCTCGAGGAGGAGATCGGGTTGCTCCGTCGCAAGGTGGCCGACAGCCCGCGCCAGGTGCGCGTGCTCGAGGAGCGGATCGCCGAGGCGGAGGGCCGGGCCGCCTTCCTGTCCGAGCGCAACGACAAGCTGACCGGCACCCTCCGGGATGCCCGCGAGCAGCTGATCACGCTCAAGGAGGAGGTCGACCGGCTCGGCCAGCCGCCGTCGGGGTACGGCGTCTTCCTCACCGCCCACGAGGACGGCACGGTCGACGTCTTCACCGGCGGCCGCAAGCTGCGCGTGTCGGTGTCGCCCTCCGTGGTGCTCGACGAGCTGCGGCCCGGCCAGGAGGTCATGCTCAACGAGGCGATGAACGTCGTGGAGGCGCGGGAGTTCGAGCGCCAGGGCGACGTCGTCATGCTCAAGGAGCTCCTCGAGCCCATCGACGGCGTCACCCAGCGCGCGCTGGTGATCGGGCACACCGACGAGGAGCGCGTCGTCTTCCTCGCCGACTCCCTCACCGGCCAGCCGCTGCGCGTGGGCGACTCGCTGCTGCTGGAGAGCCGCTCGGGCTACGTCTACGAGCGGATCCCCAAGAGCGAGGTCGAGGAGCTCGTCCTCGAGGAGGTCCCCGACATCGACTACGGCGACATCGGTGGCCTGTCCCGGCAGATCGAGCAGATCCGCGACGCCGTGGAGCTGCCCTTCCTGCACGCCGACCTGTTCCGCGAGTACCAGCTCCGGCCGCCGAAGGGCATCCTGCTGTACGGCCCGCCCGGCTGCGGCAAGACGCTGATCGCCAAGGCGGTCGCGAACTCCCTGGCCAAGAAGGTCTCCGCGCTGAAGGGGGCGGGGCAGGCGAAGTCCTTCTTCCTCAACATCAAGGGCCCCGAGCTGCTGAACAAGTACGTCGGCGAGACCGAGCGGCACATCCGCCTGGTGTTCCAGCGGGCCCGGGAGAAGGCCAGCGAGGGCACTCCGGTCATCGTGTTCTTCGACGAGATGGACTCGATCTTCCGCACCCGCGGATCCGGCGTGTCCTCCGACGTCGAGTCGACGATCGTGCCGCAGCTGCTCAGCGAGATCGACGGCGTCGAGGGCCTGGAGAACGTCATCGTCATCGGCGCCTCCAACCGCGAGGACATGATCGACCCCGCCATCCTGCGGCCCGGCCGGCTCGACGTGAAGATCAAGATCGAGCGGCCGGACGCCGAGGCGGCTCGGGACATCTTCAGCAAGTACCTGCTGCCCACGCTGCCCCTGCACCCCGACGACCTGGCCGAGCACGGTGGCAGCCGCGACGCGACGATCGCCGGGATGATCCAGCGCACCGTCGAGCGGATGTACACCGAGAGCGAGGAGAACCGCTTCCTCGAGGTCACCTACGCCAACGGTGACAAGGAGGTCCTGTACTTCAAGGACTTCAACTCCGGGGCGATGCTGCAGAACATCGTCGACCGGGCGAAGAAGATGGCGATCAAGGACCGTCTCGAGACCGGGATCGGCGGCCTGCGGGTCGGCCACCTGATGCAGGCGTGCGTGGACGAGTTCAAGGAGAACGAGGACCTGCCGAACACGACCAACCCCGACGACTGGGCGCGCATCTCGGGCAAGAAGGGCGAGCGGATCGTCTACATCCGCACGCTCATCAGCGGCAAGGGCAACGAGGCCGGCCGCGCCATCGACACGGCCACGAACACCGGCCAGTACCTGTAGCGGTCGAACGGGTGGGCCCGGTCCCGAGCGGGACCGGGCCTACCCGTTGCCTGGCCCGGTGCCCAGCCGGCCGGACAGCTCCCGCAGGACCGCCTCGCCGGCTGCTTCGTAGACCTTCCCCGGCACCGAGGTGACGGCGTACGGCCGGCCCGTCAGCGGGAGCTCCGGTCCGACGTCCACATGGCTGACCTGGTGACCGAGCCGGTGCAGCTCATCGGCCATCGCGTAGTCCGATCGCGAGTCCCCGACGGTGTACCAGGCGTGGGGGATCGGACCGTCATCGGCCAGGAGCGCCAGCGCGCGCCTGGCGCCCAGGGCCTTGCCGGAGGCATCGGACTCGATGTCGGTGGCGATGACCGAGGGGTCGATCCGCCACGGCGTCCGGCCGTCGGCGTCGGGATGGCGCTCCTCGTGCAGCCGGACGCCCAGGCCGGCGGCCGTCAGCCCGGCGAGCAGCTCGGCGTCGAAGGCCGCCTGGCGGGCGCGGTAGACGTCGTTGGGCACGTCGGTACGGGCTTCGACGGTGGCCATGACCTGCTTGGTGTCGTCGACGAACATGGCGTCGGCGTAGCTGTCGCGGACGAGCCGTTCGATCAGGTCCCGGCACAGGTCGGGAACCCGCAGCGCCGGGTCGAGGTGCACCGCGGCCGTGCCGTCCGGCACCGCCGACGTCCAGACGCCCCCCTTCTCGCAGATCGCGTGCAGGCGGGCCGCCGGAGGCAGGCCGGCGGCCGCCAGCGGGCCGAGGACGTGCTCGGAGACGAAAGCGGTCGACCGCCCGGTGTTGAGCACCACCGGGATCCCTGCGGCGAGCAGAGCGCCGACCTCGGCGAGCAGCGACGCGGCCACCGTGCGGGTCACAGGGCTCGACACGGGGCCGTCGACGTCCAGCAGGATCCCGAGAGGAGGCGCGTCCACGCCACCATCCTCCGGGTGCCTCCATCGCCACCTAGGGTTGGGGCATGAGCGTTCGGCGGGTCATGGGCACCGAGGTGGAGTACGGGATCTCGGTCCCCGGGCAGCCGACTGCGAACCCCACCACCCTGTCGAGCCTGGTGGTGAACGCCTGGGCGGTCGCCGAGGCGCCGACGCCACGGCGTCCGCGCTGGGACTTCGAGGAGGAGTCGCCGCTGCGCGATGCGCGGGGCTTCGACCTCACGCCGGCGCAGGCGCTCGACCACAACGACCTCGACGACGACAACGGGATGGCCAACGTCATCCTGACCAACGGGGCGCGGCTGTACGTCGACCACGCGCATCCGGAGTACTCGACACCGGAGGTCACCAGCCCGCGCGACATCGTGCTGTGGGACAAGGCCGGTGAGCAGGTGATGGCCGAGGCGGCCCGCCGCGCGGCGCGGATCCCCGGCACCCATCCCATCCAGCTGTACAAGAACAACACCGACGGCAAGGGCGCCTCGTACGGCAGCCACGAGAACTACCTCATGGACCGGCGCACGCCGTTCATCGACATCATCCGCGGGCTGGTGCCGTTCTTCGTCACCCGGCAGGTGTTCGCCGGCTCCGGCCGGGTCGGCATCGGCACCGAGAGCCGCACCGAGGGCTTCCAGCTGTCGCAGCGAGCGGACTTCTTCGAGGTCGAGGTGGGCCTGGAGACGACGCTCAAGCGGCCCATCATCAACACCCGGGACGAGCCGCACGCCGACGCCGACAAGTACCGCCGGCTGCACGTCATCATCGGCGACGCGAACCTGGCCGAGCTGTCGACGTACCTCAAGGTCGGGACGACGTCGCTGGTCCTGGCGATGATCGAGGCACGGGCCCTGCCCACCAACCTCGCCGTCGAGGAGCCGGTGCAGGAGCTGCAGGCGATCAGCCACGACCCGTCGCTGACCCATCTCGTGCGGCTGCGTGACGGGCGCCGGATGACGGCGATCGAGCTCCAGCGCGTCTATCTCGAGGCGGCGGTCCGCTTCGTCGAGACGCAGGGTGAGGACGAGGACGACGATCAGACCGCCGACGTGCTCCGCCGCTGGGCCGCGGTCCTCGACGACCTGGAGGCCGATCCGATGCGGCTGGCCGACCAGCTGGACTGGCCGGCCAAGCTGCGCCTGCTGGAGGGCTACCGCTCGCGCGACGGTATGGGCTGGGGCGACTCCCGCCTGCGACTGGTCGACCTGCAGTACTCCGACGTCCGGCCCGAGAAGGGGCTGTACCACCGGCTCGTCACCCGCGGTGCCATGCGCCGGCTGCTCACCGACGCCGAGGTCACGCAGGCGATGGTGTCCCCACCCGGTGACACCCGGGCCTTCTTCCGCGGGGAGTGCCTGCGGCGGTTCCCGGCCCAGGTGGCGGCCGCGTCGTGGGACTCGGTGGTCTTCGACCTCGGACGGGAGAACCTCGTCCGGATCCCCACGCTCGAACCGCTGCGCGGAACCCGTGAGCACGTGGGTGCCCTCTTCGAGGCGTCAGCGACGGCGCAGCAGCTGGTCGACACCATCACGGGGCCCTGACCGCCCGTCCACAGGCGCCGCTCCTGTCCACGGCCCCCGTCCGGCGGGCACCGGATGTCGGTTCCTGCGGGTAGCTTCTCCCTCAGCAGCAGTTCCACGGACCGGAGGGCAAGACATGGCCACCAGGGACACCGGCGGGCAGCAGAAGGCGACGCGGTCGCACGAGGAGACCGACGAGGTCGAGGCCTCGGTCGACACCGAGGTCGCCGAGCGGCACAAGGAGATGACCGAGGACGTCGACTCGCTCCTGGACGAGATCGACGAGGTCCTCGAGGAGAATGCAGAAGAATTCGTCAGGTCATATGTACAAAAAGGCGGACAATAGGGTCTCTCTGGACCATTCTGCAGCAGGCAAGAATGGCAGCAGAGAAATACTGCCCGGATTGTGGTCGCTCTCGGCCGGCTAGCGACTTCACCAGGGACAAGCGACGTCGAGACGGGCTGGCGTTCTACTGCCGGGAGCACGCCCGGCAGAGGCTTCGGGAATCCAAGCTCCGCCGCACCGGTCCGCCCAGCCGGCGGTATCCGGTCGACCGGGAGGTGGCGCCAGGCCACAAGTGGTGTCCAGATTGCGACACGGTCAAGCCGCTCGAGGCATTCCCTGCGTCACGGGCAGCGCCCTCGGGGCGCTACACCTACTGCAAGCCGTGCCACAACGCGCGAGGCCGAGCGACCCTCGACGCTGTCGGCGGTTCCCGCACGTACCACCTGAAGCGGCGATACGGGATCTCCGCAGAAGACGCCGACGCCATGCTCGCCGCGCAGAGCGGTGTCTGTGCCATCTGCCGGGCGGCGCCCGCCCGGCACGTCGACCACGACCACGCGACCGGCGCTGTCCGGGCGCTGTTGTGCTTCGACTGCAACGGTGGGCTCGGTCAGTTCCGCGACAACCCCTCCCTCCTGCACCTGGCGGCCTTCTACCTGGAGCACCACGCCCGGCAGCAGGCCCTCGACCTGCTCGCCGGCTGGCCCGACGCAGCGCCGGACGGTCCAGCCGACGTCAGCGACCGCCGGTAGGGTCGCCAGCGACGTCCGGGAACGCGCCTCAGCACCACGCGC
>Ga0196960_10000349_pt1 | contig 17438 bp, 16 predicted proteins | sample S3v_5metaG_FD_183187 | JGI IMG/M metagenome (GOLD analysis project Ga0196960, IMG submission 183187) | Soil microbial communities from Anza Borrego desert, Southern California, United States - S3+v_5 | ecosystem: Environmental > Terrestrial > Soil > Desert | place: USA: California | collected... | reverse complement strand
AAACTGCTGCTCCTTCCTTGAGCACCCGTCACCGACCGGGTCGAGCCCGCTGAATGGAACACAGCGGCTCTCACCGGGCCGCCCCGTACCCACTCCGTGTACCGCCTATGCGCCTGCCGTCGCCCGGGCCGGCTCCGACGGCGCCACAGGTCTTCGGTGGATACCGGCGCAGTGGCCGTACGAGCCAGGACGATCCGGTCAAGTAGTGAACCTCCGAACTGCCGGCCGATGTCCCGGCTCGGAATCCGGGCCGGTTCGCGCTACCGCTCCGGCGCATCAAACACGGCTGTCCCACCCTGAAGACGACACTGAGCCTCGATCACTTCGCAGGCCCCCCTTCACCGGCCGGCACCGCCCTTCGGCACACCGCAGCCTGGCCCCGGAGCCGTCCCCGCGTCACGCGTTCCTGGCCGGGGTGACTCCCGGGCCCGGCGGGACCGCGACGGATGCCGGCCTCTGCCGGTGGGCGCCGCGCCCGCCACCGGCCATCACACACAACAGCATGACCCTTATGAGATCCCCAGCTCGTGTATCAGCAGATGTTCTTCGTGAACCTGGCCACCCACGGCCTCGATGCGACGAAGGGATTCTTCGCCGGACCCGGGTATCCCCTCGACGACCAGTTCAGCGACGACACGACGGCTTCGATCCCGCTGAGCAATACCGTCACCGTGATGCTGCACGACCACCGTCAGTACGGCCGGTTCACGAAGAAACAGCTCGTGGACTCGGCCACGTCCAGCGAAGTGCTGCTCACGTGGGGCGCCCCCGGCCGGGAGAAGGCCGACGAACTGGCCGGCGCCTTCCTGTCGGTCTCCGCACCGCGGGTGACCTCGTCGAAGCGCGAGGTCCGCGTCGGTCATGGGCATCTGCCGTTGCTGCGGAACGGCCGAAGCCATGGAGTCGTCGGCCACCCGGGACGACTCGGACCCCGGCGGCCGTGACCTCCGCCGCGGCAGGCAGCAGCATCGCTCCGTTCCGCCCGTCCATCACCGAGGAGTCCCTCAGCCGGCGAGGCCGCCTCAGCCTCACGCTGCGGCGGCTCCGGTCACCTTCGACGCGCCCCTGGACGCCCAGCCAGACCCATCCGCCAGGCATCGAACCTTCGCTGTCCCTGCGCCGGCCCGCACTCCGCTCGTCGAAGCCCGCTCAGCACTTGACGCTTGATCTTTCAACATCTGCACTGTTAGCGTAATACGCCGTCTCAGGAGTGGAGTTCCCCATGCGTTTAAGGACCATTGCCCTCGCAGCTGTGCCCGCAGCCTTCCTCGGCGTCATGGCATCCGCGCCCAGTGCGTCGGCGTGGTCGTCCGCCAACTGTCCGGAAGGCACGTTCTGCGTCTGGCCCGACTGGTGGTACGGCGACACCGACATGGCGCCATCGCTGGTAACGGAAGGCGAATGGTCCGGAAGCGCCGCCGGCCACATCTTCTACAACAACACTCCTCGGGACGTCACGATGACGTACGTCGTCCAGGGCGAGGGGCAGGCACCTGCGTCCACGGCATGTGTCAGCAACGGCCAGGGAAGTTACTTCACGCTGCCTGTGACCGTCACGGACATTGCCTGGCGTGAGGATGACGGCAGCCCTTGCTGGTGACCCGTCAAACGGTCGCTCCTTGCGTTTCCGCAGCTCCCGGCCTCTGCGTGACGGCCCGCCAGTTCATGGGATGCCGCATGTGATGGCCTGCGGTGGTCACGATCGCAGCGCCCGTGTCGCCGACGCCGGCCGAGGCCCTGAAGGCCGGTGGTGTCATGGAGGCAGGCGAAGCCCTGGCCCGTCATCGGCGCCGGGTCAGGCGTGCGAAGGCTCCCGTTTCGTTTCGACGGTCCCTCGGCCGGCGGACGGCCCACCGCGCCAGTAACCGCAGAAGTAGATCTGCTGCTTTTCGACACCTCGCTCGTTCACCAGGTAACGCCGCACCGATGAAGCCAGAGCGGCCTCGCCGGCTACCCAAACGTACGGCGTGCCGGACGGGAACGGCAAGGCGCGCAGCGCCTCCACCACCCGGGAACCGCGAGAGCCCGAGCGATACAGCCAGGTCACCTCATCAGCCAGGTCCAGCACGTCCTGCTCATCCTCAACTTCGAGCAATGTGTACGCGGGGGTGCGGGCGGTTTCGAGCATGGAGGCGATCGCAGGCATGGCCGTCTCGTCGCCGATCAGCAGCTGCCAGTCCGCTTCGCCGGCCGCGTACCGGGCTCCGTCGCTGAGAATGCCGATCCGGTCGCCCGGTTCGGCCGTGCCGGCCCAGGCCGAGGCCGGACCTCTGTCCCCGTGCAATGCGAAGTCGATGTCGAGCCGGCATCGGGCATGGTCGATATGGCGAACCGTGTAGTTGCGGACGACAGGACGTCGATCGGCCGGCATTGCTTGCAGTTCGGTCCACCAGTCGGAACTGGCCGGCAGTTGCAGATCATCCCCGGCCGGGAGGAACAGCCGCACCAAGTGGTCGGGGCCGGCGTAGTGGAAATCGCCCACGTCGTCCCCGGCCAGCGTGATCCGGACCATTCGCGGCGTGAGTCGGCGTACCCCGGTGACAGTCACGAGGATGGGCCGTTGCGGTGACACTTGATCGGCTGCGAGCGACTGAGACATCGAAGAAGCACTCCTGAACAAGGGACACCGTCGTTAGGTTAGGTTTAGCTTACTTGCACGATGCCGTTGAGCGCCATGGCGGTTCCATCTGCGGGTGCGCCGCCCCGTACCCGGGCGGCTGCGCTACGGCCGCCCGGCACACGCATCACATCCTGGATCCGGCACAGCGGTGGCGAGAGGCCCGAAGCGGATCACGGATCCAGTCCGCCCCGCACTCTTTTCCGGCCCATATTCATGACAGGGGCATGATGAGTCGGGGGTGTTGGGCATAGCTCTAAGGCCCTGGGAGAACTGCGGCCGGCCGCTCCGCTGACGCAGCCCCTCCCCCTCTCTCCGTTCCGAGCGAACCGAGACCCCCACGAGTGAAGGGACAGCTATGCCGCACTCCTTATGGCTGAAGGCAGCCGGTACCGCCGCCGCAGTCACCCTGGCCGCAGCAACAGCTGCGCACGCCGCGCCCCCAGCGGAGCCGACAGCAGCAAAGAGCGCGGCAGCGGTAGTGACACTCCGCTACGACGACAGCCGAGCAGGCGGCTGGGAAGCGGCGATCACCGCCGGAGTCGCCTCGTGGAACCAGAACGTCAGCAACATCAGGCTGGTCGAAGCCGCACCTGGCACCCGAGCCGAAATTCAGATCGTGGCCACCAGCGGCTGGCCGCAGGCGACACTCGGCCCTGTACGCCCGGGCGGCCAGGTACGTGTCGAACTCGGCAGCCAAGCAGTGTCCCAGGGGCACGACAAGACCCGCATCACCGCCCACGAGATCGGGCACAGTCTGGGCCTGCCCGACACCAAGCCCGGCCCGTGCTCCCAGCTGATGTCAGGGTCAAGCGCAGGCACCGGTTGCAGGAACGCGGTTCCGAACGCGACTGAACGAGCCCGTGTCGAGTCCGCTTACTCCAACAGCAGCACCTCGCTCACTCCTGCCGATGGCCGCATCCTGATGGAGGCGCCTCGGGCAGGAGCTCTTTGACGAATCACCGGGCATCCGGCTCCGCCCCACGGTCCGCCGGCTCCGCCCCACGTTCCGCCGGCACCGGCTGAAACTGCTCCCCTGCCACGAGCCACGGCCCGCCTCTCAGCCGCGCTCGTGGCCGGGCCGCGGGGTGACGTGCGAAGTGGGCACGTGCGCCGCAGCCCGGTGACGGGGCGGCCGAGTTCGCCAGTTCCCGCGCGCTCGCCACCGCCGAGACCGCACAGACGCCGTCGGCAGCCCGCTGCTTGCGGCCGGCCAGACCGGCCGCAAGCAGCATCTACGGAGCGGTAGCGCATACCAGTGGTCCGGGAGGGCAGACGGCAGAACACACCAACCCAGGGAGCTTTCCATGATGATTGCCGGTATCGTCGCTGTCTGTATCGTTCTGGCCGTACTTGCCTTCTTCGTGCCGCGCTTGTCACGCCACCCCGAACGTGGCACCCAGCGAACCCTCGGGGCCGGATCACGCGTCGGCGGCAAGGCTCCGGGCGTACTGGGCCGCCTTTTCAGCAAGCCGTTCCGCAGCAGCTCCAAGGCCGTGGGCAACAGCGGCTCCGCCGGCCGTCGAGCCCGCGGCCGCATGCCGTTCTGACCGGTCCGCCGCCTCAGGCGGCTGACCACCTCAGGCCCGCAGCGCTACCGCCACGGTCCACCGCGCGCCGGCCTGAGGGACTTATGCGGCCTTGCGGGCTTCAGCGCGCGGTGTGACGTGCAAGATTTCCGGTTCGAAACAGATCGATCACGGATCATCCGTTTTCCGACTCCGCCGCGGGCCGGATCCCTGGAGGCACCGGCCCGCAGGATTCCGGGGATGGCCTGGACCTGCCGCACGGCGCTCAGTGGAGCGTCAGCGGGTCCGACGCACACGGACCGGGCCGAGAGCCGTGGCCGGCTCCACGGATCGGCCCGCCCGGGTGATTTCCGGCTCTCCTGCGGTCACCAGCCACCGGGTCACGCGGCGGTCCGGTTCCAGGAGCGCGCACCGGCCCTCGTCGTCCCCTCTGTGAACCGCCCGCGCAGCATCCGAGGGGCAGGGCGGATCGGCGCACTCGGGGCCACGAGGCCCCAGCAAGTCCGGGACAGCTGCTCCGGACGCCCCTCGGCCTGACGTTCGACGCGCTTCGGGGAAGGACGGGGCAGATCAAGGGCCCGGACATCGAAGCGGCCGAAGACCACCGGGCGGCGGAAAGCTCTGCGTGACAGCCCCGTACTCAGCTCGCACTGCGGGCAACCATGGCTTCGGCGCCGCGCGTTCCCCGGCTTCGGCAGCCGACCGTACCGGCCCGATGGACTCTCCGCATCCGCCTCGGCACCGTGCCCGTGGCGAACCCCCGCCTCACCCCGCGAGTGATCAGGAAGACTGGGAGGTGAGCGCACCGAGTTCCCCCAGGAGCCGGGCCGCCGGCGCCGGGGTGATCAGCCACTTGAGGTGGCTGCCTTCGAGGGTGCGGACGTCGAACGGATTGTCCGGCGTCATTGCGTCGCCCTCGCGGATCAGCCGGTCCTGCATGGCGAGCGGCATGCTCGCGTCGTCGGCCAGACGTACGAAAGACTTGGGGATACGGCCCCAGGTCGCGGCCTGCGCCCGGTCGCCCGAGCTGCCTACGTCAAGGTTCTCATCGGGCTGGAAGGTGTTCAGAAAGGTCAAGAACTCCTCGTCGGTGCCGTCGGCGAGAAAGGCCCCCTTCAACGCGGCGAGGGCTCCGGGGTCCGAGGTCCGGAAGTTGACGCGCAGCAGACCCAGTTCAGCAGGGTTCCCGACCAAGGCATGGGCCAGCGACGCTGCGTCGACCGTCGCCATTTCCGGCTCGGCGTAGTAGTCGTTCACGTCCAGGTCCACCGGGCACCAAGCCGCGACATAGACAATGCGGTCGATGAGGTCCGGCCGGGCGTTGGCCGCAGCAGTCGCCGTGACACCGCCGCGGCTGTGCGAGACGAGGATCACCGGCCCGTTCTCCTTGGCCCGTTCCAGGATCCCGATCAGGTGGGTGGCGTTGTCGGCCAGCGTGACACCCGCGAGCGAGCCGGACGCGGTGGCGAGACCGTCGAGATCCTGCGGCGCCTGATAGGCGCTCGAGTAGCTCGCCCCGAAACCGTGGCCGGGGAGGTCGACAGCGACCGAGCGGTGCCCGAGAAGTCCCAGTTCCGCCTGGAGCGGCGCGAAGGAGAAGGAGTTCGCGAACGCTCCATGGACCAGGACGAACGTCGGCCGCATCTGTCCACTCACTCTCTGATCTCCACTGACCCAGCGCCGTCCGCCGGGGAGTTGCCCGCGTGCAGCAGGAGCATCCACCGGATGCGGAGCATCGACCGGGGACATACGAACAGTTGGCCGATACGCAAGGGGGACACTACGCAGCGAAAGATCATCGGCGCAACCGGTATCAGCCCCTCCGCCTGTCTCCTTCGCCGAGCCCTGGACCGGCGGAGGCAAAACCTGTCACCCACTCGTACGGACCACCGCCTCGTCATGTCCTGGCGCGGGAAAGCAGCGGAATACCAGGAGGCGCACCGCGTCCAAGGAAACAAAGGAAACAAGCGTGTCCGGGCGGCACGAGTCGCTCGCATGACTCGAAGCGGTGTGCGCTGCTGCCTGCGTTCTTCGTCAGGCAGGACGCGGAAGGCGGTGCAGTTGTACGTCCATGAGCCGGCCACCCGACACCTCAGCGGTCATGTACGTGCAGTACGGCTCCCGGCGCCGGTCCGTCGGCGAACCCGGATTGAGCAGCCGCAACCCGCCCGGAGCCGTGGTGTCCCACGGAATATGGCTATGGCCGAACACCAGGACGTCGAGATCGGGGAAGCGAGCTGCGCACCGCCCCTCACGGCCGTGCGCCGCCCCCGTCTCGTGTACGACACCGAAGCGGATGCCTTCGCACTCAACACGTGCGACCTCGTCGAGCCTGGCCCTCAGCTCCGGCCCGTCGTTGTTGCCGAAGACACCTACCAGGCGGCGCGCATGCGCCTCGAACAGGTCCAAGGTGGCCGCGTCCACCCAGTCACCGGCGTGGAAGACGACATCCGCCGCGTCCATTTCCGTAAGGAGGGGGCCGGGCAGCTGCCCGGCCCGCTTGGGCAGGTGCGTGTCGGATGTCAGCAGCAGGCGCACGCGCTACACCTCCGGTCCGTCGATCCAGCGGCTGAAGCATACTGCTCCGTCGGACCAGGGGCCTCGTGTACAGCCCCTGGCCGCCTCGCCCTGCGCGCCGGTGTCATCGGCTGACCGGCCCCGCAGCGCGGTCTCGCCCGCCGTCCCCTCCTCCCCCGGCGCCCCGCGGGGCTGGGACGACCAGGTTCGCCGGCGCGGCTGGGCCCGACGGCACGGTAAGCGCTTCCGGAGCTGCGGGCACCGGCCCGCGACGGTGCGCCGCACGACCGCGTCGCTCGACACCGCAGTGGCGCTGTGGTCCGCCGGGGAGGGGAGGACGCCGTTCTTCCCGCCCTCACGACGGCGCTCGCCGCCGGGCACTGGTCGCTGCGGCACGACGCGCCGCGCATGATGCGGACATGGGGGCCGGGGCGTCAGTTCCCCTGCCCGGCCTGCGCCGCAGCGATGCGGTCGGCGGTGAGCTCGCGCACGTGGGGATAAACGCGCACCCCATGTCCGTCAAACCTCCGTTTATCGCGCCCTGGCTTCCGCGCCCTACGATCGGTCAGCCGGACGTGCTGAAGCGCGGCCGCCGCCTGACCGTGCGAAGCCGGGCAAAAGGGGGACGACGGGCATGCTCCACATCCACTTCAGTGACGCGGATCTGGCAAGGACCAGGATCGCCGCCGCGCCTGATCCGGTCTGGGAGATCGCCGCGAGCATGCACCGATTACAGTCGCGGAAAGGCCGCTGGGCCTACGCCGAGTGGTACCGCACGGCACGGCAGCAACTACGTGAGAAGGGGCTCGAGCGTGCCTTGCGGAACGTGCTGCTCCCCCTGTACCCGAGGGCCTCGTACTTTCCGGACTTTCTGACCCCTGCCGACGCGGTGGGCGACCTGGCCATGGGAATGGAGTCGATAGTGGCCACGCCGCCGCAGCGGGTCCTGGAGGAGATAGCCATCCTGGACCGGACCGTAGGAGCCCCCACATGGGCCGGGCAGCTGACCCGGCTGGAAGCGCGCAAGGAATTCGCGGGGGTGCTGCGTGCGTACTACGACACGGTCGTCGCCCCGTACGAGGAACAGACGCAGGCCCGGATCGAGGCTGAGCGAGCGGCACGCTGCCGCGGACTCCTGGACGGCGGGGTCGAGGGCATGCTCTCCGGGCTCGGGCCCATGCTGCGCTGGCGCCCTCCTGTCCTGGAGGTCAGCTATCCCAAGCAGACCGCCGACCGGGCCCTGTATCTGGACGGCCGTGGCCTCACGCTCGTCCCTTCCTACTTCAACTGGGGCGAGCCGGTCACCTTCGCCGATCCTCAGCTGCCGCCCGTGCTCTGGTACTCGTTGCTCCACGAACCGGGCCCGCAGGACGCCCCGCGCGGCCCCGGCTCCGCCGACAAGCCCTTGACCGCCCTCCTCGGACGTGCGCGCGCAGTCGCTCTGCGTGCCGCGTCAACCGGTGCCACGACCACCGAGATCGCCCGTGCCGCCGGGGTCTCGGCGTCCTCGGCCAGCCGGCACGCCACCGCGTTGCGCGACGCCCAGCTCATCACCACCGTCCGGAACGGTCCGACCGTGCTGCACACCCTCACGCCGGCGGGGGCGTCCCTGCTCCGGGCGGGCACCCGGAAACCCGGCTGACGGGCAACCCGGCCGACGCCGAAAGCAAGGGAAACGCCCTTCCGCCGGGGAGGTGCGGCAGCGCCCGCCCTTTTCCCGTACCGGTGCTGTCGCGACCGACCGTCCTGACGGCGGAGGCCACGGCCGGCCCACCGCCCACGGGTGGCCGTCGCGTCAGCGGGAAGAGCATGAGGACGAGAGCGGGATGAACGCCCGAAGCGCCGGCCAGGACCAGACACCTGTCCTGTCGGCACCCTCTCCTACCGCGGCGTGACGGCCGCGAGCACGCCCCGCGCAGCCGTTCCGTCCGGCCAGGTCCACCCGGCGGCCAGGCAGCCGGATGCCCCCTGAGCAGCCTCCGCCGACCGCAGGACCCGGTTGATCCGAACGTCGAAGCCCTCGTCGGGGACAGGTCCGTGCACAGTGACTGTCGGCTCAGGGGTATCACTCTCGCTCTGGTGCTGCGGCACCGCCTCGCCACGCATGAGTGCGCGCAGCTGTCCCATCACCACCGGGTCGTCGACGCCATCGTAAATCCACCGGGTGCCGAGCACTCCATGCTCGGAGGTACCGATCAGCGCCTCGTCCGGGACACCTTCCAGCGGCGCGTCGCGGTAGCCCATCGGGACCAGATACGCCGCCGGCTCCTGCGCGGCGGCATCGACCACCACCATGAACTCGATCCCGACCGCGCCCTTCGGATCGTCCAGACGAAACCCACCGCCGCTGACCAGCTCCGGCGCTCCTGCGCTGCCGATGTACCAGTTCTGCTTCGGCAGCCAGCCGGTGAGCAGTTCCAGCTTGGTGGGCGTCATGGTGGTGTGGTGGATGGTGGCCATGCGAGCTCCCTCACGCGTAGGTCCGCGCCCGCCCTCCGACGGGATGTGACCGAACCTATAGGTGAATGACAGGTGACCGCTCCGTCATCCGCACGGCTGCTCCTTTCGCGAAACAGCGCTCCCGGCGGTGGGCCGGGAGACAGTGGCCCGTTCCGTACCCTGGGGGCATGCGCATGCGCCCCACACTGAGCTGGGACCCTCCCGAGGATCTGCCGCCGGGCACCACGGACCTGCAACCGGTCGCCGACGCACTGAGCACCGGCGGTGTGCTGGTGCTCAGCGGGGCGGGCATCTCCACGGAGTCGGGCATCCCCGACTACCGGGGCGAGGGCGGGAGCCTGAGCCGGCACACCCCGATGACCTACCAGGACTTCACCACCGGCCCGCAGGCCCGGCGACGGTACTGGGCACGGAGCCACCTCGGCTGGCGCACCTTCGGCCGGGCCCGCCCCAACGCCGGGCACCGTGCCGTGGCCGCGTTCGGGCGGCACGGCCTGCTCTCGGGCGTGATCACCCAGAACGTCGACGGCCTGCACCGGGCCGCCGGCAGCGAAGGCGTCGTGGAGCTCCACGGAAGCCTGGAGCAGGTCGTCTGTCTTTCCTGCGGGGCCTTCAGCCCGCGTCGTGACCTCGCCCGGCGGCTGGAGGAGGCCAATGCGGGCTTCGGGCCGGTGGCTGCCGTACTCAACCCGGACGGCGACGCCGACCTCACCGACGAACAGGTCGGGGACTTCCGCGTGATGCCCTGCACGGTCTGCGGCGGCATCCTCAAACCGGACGTGGTGTTCTTCGGTGAAGCCGTTCCCCCACGGCGGGTCGAGCACTGTCGTGAACTGGTCCGTGAGGCGACCTCGCTGCTGGTACTGGGATCATCACTGACAGTGATGTCCGGGTTGCGGTTCGTCCGCCAGGCGGCGCAGGCCGGGAAGCCGGTACTGATAGTCAACCGGGACCCGACCCGGGGCGACCAGCACGCTGTCACCCGCATCGGGCTTCCGCTGGGGGCGGCCCTCACCGCAGTCGCCGGCCGGCTGGGCATCCCCCACGACGATGAGGCGGCAGGGCCTGGCCGAGGTGGCGACGTCACTCCACCGGCGGACGCCGACGCGTGGCCCAGTACTCGGCGGCGGTGATGCCCAGCAGCACGACGTCGTGATACCCGCCGGCGAAGTACTCGTGCTGGCGAAGCCGCCCTTCGTCGACAAAGCCCAGCTTGCGGTAGAGCGCGAGGGAGGCCTCGTTGAAGGCATGAACCTCTACTTCACACTTGTTGCAGCGCTGCTCCGCGAACATGTAGGTGAGGATCAGTTCGGTGGCCTCGGTCGCATACCCTCTCCCGCGGTGATCACGGGAGATCTCGATGCCCGTCCTGAACCGGCCCGCACGGCTGTCGCTTTCTCCGACCGTCACGGTCCCCGCGAACGCGCCGTCGGCCAGCGCCTCCACCACCAGGCGGAACGCTTCACCGCCAGGGGGCCGTCCGGCCCGGTCGGCAGTCCAGGACCGAAAGCTTTCGGCGGAGCGTGGAGGGTCGACCAGATCGGCGTTGCGTACGTCGATGGTGTTCTGCGCCAGGCCCCGAAAGCCCTCCCAGTCCTCCGGCTCGACACCCCGGAGGCGTACCTTCTCGCCGGACCACATCTCGCTCATGACACCTGCCGTTCCGGTCAGCTGCAGGCGTCGGTGACCGTGCACTTCAGCTTCATACAGCAACGACGGACCACGGTTTCGTATGCGGTGCCTGCTCGCGGAGGCAGAGCGGCGTGACCGACGGGCGGGTCCGCGCACAGGATGCCGCCTTTCCTGCCTGGCGACAAGACCCGCGCAAAGGGGCGGCCGGCCACTCCGGGGGCAGAGGCGAAGACCGCGCTCATCTCATCCCCGCGGTGAGACCTCGCTTACTTTACTGCGACGAAACCTCAGAAATACCTCAGATTTGTTTTCGAAAGGTATAGCGCACTGCCAGAATCACAGGGTTCCTGATCATGCGCCTTCGAGCCATCGCCGGGTGCCTCCCCACGGGACCGGCCGGGAGCGACCATTTTCCCCTCACAAAGGCGAACCCCCTCCATGAGTGACGGCAGCATCACAGCAGCCGATCAGCTCGCCGCCGGCACACCGGCGGCGAGCTCCCCCCACGTGGACGCCGGCGACGCCGGTTACAGCAAGGACCTCAAGTCCCGCCACATCAACATGATCGCCATCGGTGGCGCGATCGGCACCGGGCTCTTCCTGGGTGCGGGCGGGCGCCTCGCCGACGCAGGCCCCTCGCTCGCCATCGCTTACGCCGTCTGCGGTGTCTTCGCCTTCTTCGTCGTGCGCGCGCTGGGGGAGCTGATCCTCTACCGCCCCTCGTCGGGCGCCTTCGTCTCCTACGCCCGTGAGTTCATGGGCGAGAAGGGCGCCTTCGCGGCGGGCTGGCTGTACTTCCTCAACTGGTCGACCACTGCGATCGCGGACATCACCGCGGCGGCGACGTACGCCCACTTCTGGGGCATGTTCAGCGACGTCCCGCAGTGGATCCTCGCGTTGATCGCCCTCGCCGTGGTGCTCGCGGCCAATCTCATCTCGGTGAAGTACTTCGGCGAGATGGAGTTCTGGTTCGCGATCATCAAGGTGGCGGCCCTGGTCGCGTTCATGCTGATCGGTATCTTCCTCGTTGTCACCCAGCATCCGGTGGACGGCCACACCCCGGGCCTGTCCACCGTCTCGGACACCGGTGTCTTCCCCGTCGGCACACTTCCGATGCTGCTCGTGATCCAGGGCGTCGTCTTCGCCTACGCCTCCGTCGAGCTGTGCGGCGTCGCCGCCGGTGAGACCGAGAATCCCGAGAAGATCATGCCTCGCGCGATCAACTCCATCATGTGGCGGGTCGGGCTCTTCTACGTCGGCTCGGTGGTGCTGCTCGCGCTGCTGCTGCCCTACACCGCCTACTCGGGGGACCAGAGCCCGTTCGTCACCGTCATGGACAAGCTCGGTGTACCGGGTGCAGCCGGCGTGATGAACCTGGTCGTTCTGACCGCGGCCCTGTCCAGTCTGAACTCCGGCCTCTACTCCACCGGCCGCATCCTGCGCTCCATGGCTCTGTCAGGTTCCGCACCCCGCTTCACCGGCCTGATGAACAAGGGGCAGGTGCCCTACGGCGGCATCCTGCTGACCGCGGGCTTCGGGGTGCTGGGCGTCGGGCTGAACTACGTGGTGCCCGGCCAGGCATTCGAGATCGTGCTGAACTTCGCGTCGATCGGGATCCTGGGGACCTGGGGAATGATCATGCTCTGTTCCCTGGTGTTCTGGCACCGCTCGCGGGACGGCCGGGTGACAAGGCCCTCCTACAGCCTGCCCTGGGCCCCGTACACCCAGGTCGTCACCCTGCTGTTCCTCGTCGGCGTGGTCTTCCTGATGTGGTGGGGCGGCGGTGTCGGCCGGACGACCGTGATGTTCCTGCCGCTGATCGCGGCGGCGCTGGTCGGCGGCTGGTTCCTCGTCCGCGGCCGTGTGCACGAGATGGCGCGGGCCAGGCAGGACGCCTGAGCTTCCTGTCCCGCCCTGGAGGCGGCCGCCTGTCACCCGGAGGCGCCGCCCCCGGGTGACAGGGCCTCGGCACCCGATCTCACGCCCAAGGGTGCGCGAGGTCCTTCGGCACGAGCCGGAAAGCGCACACGAGACCACGAGGCCGGGGGCTGTGGCCGGACCGGTGCACGGCCCCCGCCGAAGCGGAAGAAGATCACGCCGCGGTGGATGCCTGCGCACGTCGGATGGGCAGCATCGTCTCCGTCTCGCCTTGTGCGAGATGATCCATGATCAGCCGGTCGACCAGGGCAGGCTTCTCCAGCGGGACCAGATGAGAGGCGCCGGGGACGACGGCCAGCTGGGATCCCGGGATCGCACGGTAGAGGGCGGTCGTGTGCTCCAGCGTCATCATGTCGTCATCGCCGGCCATGACGAGGGTGGGCGCCTCGATGCGGGCGAGGTCCCCCGTGGTGAGCGTCGGCTGGGTGCGCCACATGTCGGTGACCTTCGCCGCCACCACCGGCCAGTGGCCCGCGCCCTCCGGCGCGACCGCCGCGTACATCTCCCGGAAGAACGCGAGATCGGCACTGTCCGGCGTCATCGCGTCGAGCATCGCCGGTTTCACGAAGCATTCGGAGGAGGGGCGGAAATTGGCCCCGATGACCACGGCCTCGCGGACCAGGTCGGGCCGGGCGATGGCGACGAGCAGCGCCACGACGCCCCCGTCGCTCCAGCCCACCAGATGAGCTGGTTCTCCTACCACCGTCTCCAGGAAGGCGACCGTGTCGTCGGCCATGTCCTGGTACGAGAGAGGACCTGCGACATCGGGGGTGTGCCCGTGCGCGCGCCGCTCGGGGAGGAAGAGGTGGCATACGGCGGCCATGCCGGCCCGCAGCGTCCCCCACGTGTCGTTGGTACAGAAGCCTCCGTGCAGCAGGACCAGTGGATCGCCGACGCCCTCGGTCTCGTACCACGTCCTGGCACCGGGAAGATCCGCGTAGTCGCCCATGGCCCCAGACCTCTCCGGACTGCCGTGTCCCAGCCAGTGTGCCCTGTGGCCCACCCGTTCGCACGTGGGGCGAACGGGTGGGCCAGCACGGCCGGCGGGAGCCGCGTCCCGCGCCGGCGCTCCGAGGAAACCAGGGCGCACCCTTCGGAGTGGTCGGCAGCCCTTCAGCGGGGCCTGCCCTGGTCCGGGTCGCGGCCGGACCGCGCGGGTCGAGGAGCAGCCGCGGTCACCTGCAGGATTGATTCCGCCGTAGGGCGGTTCTCCCGGGACGGGACGCCGCACGCGCCGCACCGTGGTCCCACCTTGGTTGCTGCCGGTGGGTGCCCGTGCCGTAAGCGGGCACCCGGCCATGGCGATCGTGAGTCACCCCGTCGACTCGTCCGGGGTGGGGTGCTCCGGGTGGACTCCGGCATTACGGGCGGCGCTGCGGCCCGAACCGGCTTCGTCGGGATCGGGCTTGCCGGCGTCGGGGCCGGTGTCCGGCTCCGCTTCGGGGCGTCCCGGATTCGGCGGGAGGATCACGTCGAGAGCGTCCTCGCCGTCTTGGACCTGCTGGTCGGGCATGTCGGCGGGTATCGGCGGCGGGCTGCCCTCCGCCCCGGTGTAGGCGGTTCCCTCGGGCCTGCGATCAGTCATGTCGTTACTCCCGTCGGTGCCCGCCCGTTCCGGTGCGGGGCGAGCAGGTTTCGCACCTCGGGTACCCTCTGCGCCCCGGACGACGCATGCCCAGCAGCGCGGTCCGGCCTCCCCCGCCTCCGTAGCCGGGTCCGGCCGCCGCATCCGGCCGGCCGCCCGTGCTCTTCGGCGCCGCGGCGAGAAGCCCGGATGCCCGGATGTCCTCGTAAGGCGACATCACCAGCGTACTTGCGCCGGGCCGGGTGGCGGCCGACGTGTCACTGCGAGAGCACGTATCCGTTACGGGGCGGGCGGGGGGCGGAGCCGTGATCCGTAGAAGATCCTTCATGGGCGGTCGTGGTGCGCATACGGGCGTGACAGCGGCGCACATGAAGGAAGAACACCGAGATCCAGGAGGTCGTATGTCCGCCAATGTGCTGGGGTTCTCAGGAGTGGTGTTGCCGGCCTACGCGGTACCGGGTCCTGACTTCCTGGTCGTCGTCCGTGCCGCTGCCCGCAGACGCTCGTGGGGACGTACCGCCGCGTTCGGTGCACAGACCGGCTTCTGCGTTCACGTAGCCGCCGCGGTCATGGGCCTGTCACTGCTCGTCAGCCGGTCCGCTCTCGCTTTCACCGTGATCAAACTCGCCGGGGCCGCGTACCTGGTCCATCCGGTCGTGCGTTTCCTCGCCCTCGGTGAAGCGGACCACCCCGCCGCTGATCCGCACTCGGCCGAAGGGACCGGCGGCGTCTGCGTGCGAGAGACGGACGCGGGGGTCGCGGCGCACATTCTCCTCCTTCACGCGGCCCACCGACGTGTTGAACGTCAGCTCACCCTCCCCCTCCAGATCCACCCACATCGGGCTGACCTGCGGTGCTCCGTCGGCGAACACGGTGCCGACGTACCAGATGTGGGGAGCTCGCAGCCGCGCCGACGGTGTCGTCGAAGGTCGCAGTCATCCTGGGAGGCTATCGATCATGATCACCAGGACGACTCAGGGGGACAGGTGTTCCGACAGCTACAGCCGGCCGGGGCCACACCCAGGGGCACGCCCCTTCCCCGGACGAGGAGGCCTGGCCGGCCCGGGTCGCGCCCTCTCGTCCGGAAGCGGCCCGGCCGTCCGGTCAGTGTGCGGTGATCACGATGACGTCGTCGTCCGTCATCCAGCGCCGGACTTCCGTCTTGGAGGGATTGACACACACCCCGTGGTCAGGCTTGTCCGTCTCACGGTCACGGCTCCGGTAGCCGATGGCGCACTCCCCGCGACGCGACGCGGACTCCACGACGGTGGCGAAGGAGGCGTGGTGCCCTTCCCTGACGTAGTCACCTGCCGGTCTGAGGTGGATGCCGTTCCCGTCGGGAGCGAGGAGGTGCTCGAAGACGTCGGCGAGATGCCAGTTCTGGGAGATCTGGGCCATCAGTTGGCCGATCAGCTTGCCGCTGACGACGAAGTCGGCACCGGGCCCGACCGGCGCGATCGTCCGGTTGCGGTCGTCGGTCATCTCCGTGACCACGGCGATCGGACTTCCCGAGCTGCGTTCGAGGGCACGCAGGAGCAGCAGCGTGACCAATGCACGGTCATCCGGAGATCCACTGCCCGCCGAGCGGTCGGGTCCCAGGACGATGACACCGTCGTAACCAGCCGCGTCCAGACGATTCACCGTCTCGGGCAGGGTGGGGTCTCCTGGATGGAAGGTGACGCCGAGACCGGCGGCACCGGTGGCCGCGCCCCGTACCTCCGCGCCTGTCACCTCTCCCCCGCCGGCCACGACATGGAGAACGGAATCTGCCGTGGTGTGGCCGGACAGGTGAGCGACGATACGTCCTGCCCGGCTGTTCCACCCCAGGAGGAGCAGCCGTTGGGCGCGCGCCGGCGTCGGTGGGCGGGACACGATCGCTGACTCGTCGAAGGCCGCAGGACCGTCGGCCGGTGTTGCGGTGTCGTCGTCCTGCGCGATGACGACGAGCCGTTCCCCGGGGCGTACGACCGTGTCGGGTGCCGGATTCAGCCGCACGGTGCCATCCGTGCGTACGACGCCGACCACACTGGCGTTCCGGTAGGCCAGCAGCGTCTGGCCGAAGGTCCGGCCGGCCTGTGTCGGAGCGTCGATGACGTAGAACTCGTCCCCGGCGAAGTCGAGCAGTTCCTGATAGACGAGCGAGAGACCGGGCTGCCTGACGCACTGCGACACCAGGCGGGCGGTGATGTCATCGACCTCGAGGACGACTGCGTCCGGTCCTGCCGCGAGCCGGGCGGCGAGCTGGTAACGCTCGTCGCGGACCACGGCCACCGTCCGCACCCGGCAGTCGTCGTCGACCGCGGCCCGGAGAGCCAGCAGGCTTTTGACGATCTCCGCGTCCTCGTCCGGCTCGTCGCGCGGAAGCACCAGGACGACATCGGCTGTGCCGGGACTGACCCGCACCAGCGCGGCGGGGTCGGTGGGCCGGCCGTTGCGGCAGATGATTCGTGTGCGTCCGGTACTGCCCACTTCGGCGCTCAGTGCCTCCTCCATCTCCGTCTTGTCCCGGTCGGCCAGCACCGCGATCGCACTCTGACGCTGGTTGGCGTTGGCGGCGACGAGCTCGGTGACCACTGTGTGGATCTGGGCGGACCAGCCGAGTACGACGGTGTGTCCCTCTTCCAGGACCGTGGAGTGCCCCAGCCGGAGAGCGACGAGCTTCTCGGTGATCGCAGCGGTGATGAGACTGACGAGGGTGGAGACGTAGAAGAGGGCTACGAGGGCGAGCAGTACCGACAGGGCGACACGCAGCGGTGATCCGACCTCGCCGCCCAGCCTGAGTGTCTGGCCGACGGTGCGCCACACCTCGGCGGTCTTGCCCAGGAGGGCGTCGGGTGCCCTGTCGTCCGTCCATACCAGAACCGCGCTCAAAGGGACCACGATGGCCAGGCAGGCGACGGCGAGCCACCCGATGAGGGCGGCCACCCCGCCCGCCAGCGTGTTGTCGAACCAGTACCGCACCTGCTCGCCAAGAGGAGCCCGGCGTCCGGCGTCCGTCCCAGGGCGCGCCGGATGACGCGGAGCTTCCTGCGGCTGCCTCTGCTTCCCCACCCGGGCGCTGCCGGAGCGTGGACGCCGGCCCGTACCGCCACTTGTCTTCTGCACAGCAGCAGCGTGGGAGTTCGCCGCCCCCGGCACATGGAAACCGGCCTGGGTTCAT
>Ga0196960_10000348_pt1 | contig 17465 bp, 14 predicted proteins | sample S3v_5metaG_FD_183187 | JGI IMG/M metagenome (GOLD analysis project Ga0196960, IMG submission 183187) | Soil microbial communities from Anza Borrego desert, Southern California, United States - S3+v_5 | ecosystem: Environmental > Terrestrial > Soil > Desert | place: USA: California | collected... | reverse complement strand
CGGGTGGGATTGCCCTCGCGCCGAGGTGCTGATGTCATTCCGGTCGATGCGCGACCGGACCGCTATCGCGCAGCTCGTCGGGCGGATGGTTCGCACACCGCTCGGGCGGGCCGTGCCGGGCGACGCCGTCCTCAATTCGACGCACCTCTTTCTGCCCTTCTTCGAGCGCGGGAACCTAGAACAGGTCCGCTCTGAGTTGTTGGCGGACCTGGGCGAGGCCGGTACGACGGTGGAGGCAGCGAACGACGTCCAGGAACTCGTGGTCCGGCCAGGTGGCGACGCGATGTTCGAGGCGCTTAAGATTGCGCCGACCGAAGTCGTTCCCGCGACGCGGCCAATCCCGCCGATCAGGCGATTGCTACGGACATCCCGGCTGCTCGACCAGCAGGGCATCGCCGATCGGGTGACCGCCAGCGCGATCGAGGCACTGGTGCAGGTACTACGTCAGGCCTTCTCTGCACGCGCCGGCGACGCTGGATTCACGGAGCGCGTCCGCCGACGAGGCGAGTATGTGCTGAGCAGCGTGACAGTCCAGGATGGCTTGATCATTGCCGAGGCCGAGGACGGCGGCGAGCTTGCCGCCTCGGATGTGGAAACCAGCTTCCAAGCGGCGGCCGCTCTGGTTGCGGAGGAGATCGCTAATCGATGGCTGCGCGAGCGCTATGATCCCGATGCGCCGATCCAGGCAAAGCTCGAGTTCCTTGAGTTGGTCGGCATCCCAGCTGTGCTCGCGGAGCTCCAGCAGGTCGCCTCGACACGGCTCGCCGAACTCGAAGCAGAATATCGGCCGCAGATCCTGCAATTACCGTCGGCGCAGGCGGACCAGTTCGCCGTACTTCAGCGCGCTGGACGGACCGTCCAGCTTGCGCTGATGATGCCGGAGCGCCGGGTGATGTTCCCGCTCGAAGCCGAGGCGAGACAGCAGACCGGACACCTCTTTGTAGAACCGGGAACCGAGGACAGCTGTCGGCTTCGTCTAAACGGCTGGGAGGAAGAGACGCTGGACGAGGAGCGGCGCCGGCCGGACTTCCTTGGGTTCCTCCGCAACCTTGATCGTAAGCGTTGGGCGCTTTCCTATGCCTACGAATATGACGGCGTGAAGGCGGGCTATCCAGATCTGCTGGTGTTCCGCAGCGACGGCTCAGGGATCATCCTCGACATTCTCGAGCCGCACCTCGACGCAGGTGACGCGGTTGCAAAGGCGAAGGGCCTCGCCCGCTTCGCGCGCGACCATCGCGCGCGGATCGGACGCGTCGAGATGCTCCGCAAGACGGGGAGCAGCGGCGGCATGGTTCGGCTCCGGCTCGACGATGTGGACATCGCAACCGCCGTGCTTGATCAGGTCGCTTCGAGCGAGGATCTCGTGCGCCTATTCCAATCCACGGGCACCCGTTCGCAATACTGAGTTTCGCAGTTCGGTAGCGGGCCCGGATGTTTGACCTCCCTTGGAACCACCCGCGCCAATCGCGCCGACGGTCCGCCCGATTGAAGCTCGTTTGACGGCGGGTCTGGCGGGGCCGCCACACGTCGCAACGGCGAGTCCAGACTTTCTTCCCCGGCTTGTTCCAAGCCTTCCTCGCGAGGCAAGATAGTCTGTCCTCGCCGTCCTCCGCTCCGCTCCGGCCGGACGGTGCGCCGCGTGCCTCCTGCCCCGCCTTCAGACCGCCTGACGAGGCCGCATCGGGCGGCTTCGAGCGAGGAGACGTCTAATGGCACAGATCGGCAGTTTCACCCGCGACAGCGCTGGCATCTACACGGGCGAGATCCACACCCTTTTCCTCCGCGTCGGCGTAACCATCCGCCCTTGCGAGCGCGACCATGATAGAGCGCCGGACCATCGAGTGATCGCTGATGGTAGGGATGTCGGCGCGGCCTGGGCCAAAGCGGTTCCGGCGACGGGAGCCGAATATCTGAGTCTCAAGCTCGACGATCCTTTCCTTCCAGCACCCGTCTACGCGACGCTAGTCCGAGGTGACGACGGCGATCACAAGCTCATTTGGTCGCGCTGAGGCGTCGCTGCGTCGGCTTCTTGCCCCCAGTGGGCCGCGTGTCGCGGTTCTCGGCACTTCCGCAAATCCCGGTCTCTTGCGCTTCACTTGCAGAGGCCGCGGAATGGCCAATCAGGCCCTCGCCAGTATCTCCATGCGCTTGGCTTCGCTGGAGAGACACTTCACGAAAAGTGGGGCTCGCCTACTCTTGCCGAATGAACCGCGCCGCACTGCCGCCACCTGCGCCGCCGCCCCTCGCTGTGCGAGTGAAAGAGGCGTGTCGCCTCACTGGGATTGGTCGATCGAAGCTCTACCTCCTGATGAAGGAGGGGCACGTCGAGAGCGTCAAGGTCGGATCGATGACGCTCATCCCAATGGCCAGTCTGGAACGCCTCCTTCGCCCGCGAGCGCCTTGATGCGGCGCACTCAAGGCCCGGTGCAGTCGCTCGCGCGCCGGCTCCGAGGCCTGCGATAGCCGCCGGTGGGGAAGTTGCGACCTTACCGTCGCTTACCACGGTATTTGGCGCCGCTCCTCGGACGCCGGCACGTCATTGATGATGACGAACGAGCTGGTTTGGCGATGATGCAGTTTGGCTAAACTACCAGCGGGGCGACTGCGCCTCTGGCAGCCAACTTACGACGCCTGTTCCACCGAACTACCCAACCCTGGCCGCTCGCTGAGGATTTCAGCGTCCAGCCTCTCCTGTGGTTGCATCATCTTTGACTGCGACGCCGTACATTCAGGCGCGAACGCCGTCTCTCGAGTGTTCCCCGCAACGGCTGAGAACGCGCTACGCGGGTTAGAAAGCAGTTCATCAAAGGTGCCCTCCTCCACGATGTGACCATCGCGAAAGACAATGATTCGATCAGCGCGCTCGAGGCTCGACATTCTATGGGCGACCATCAGCACCGTTCGTCCCTTCAAAGCTTCGGTCAGGGCATCCATCACGGCTCGCTCGTTCCGATTGTCCAGCGCCGCGGTGGCTTCGTCCAGGATGAGGATCGGAGGGTCCTGGAGGAACACCCGGGCAAGCGCCAACCTCTGTCTCTGACCTCCTGAAAGGTTGACGCCCCGCTCGCCGACGGCGTAGCCGTAGCCGCCTGGAAATGCCTCTATCTCAGAGTCGATCCGCGCCATTTTTGCGGCGTTCCGGATCTCAGCTTGCGATGCTCCAGGTGTGCCAAAGGCAATGTTTTCGGCAATACTCCCCGAGAAGAGGAAGGGTGTCTGGCTCACAAATCCGAAACAGGCTTTCACCTCCGCGCGCGAGAGATGCGAAATGGGGGTTCCGCCAACGCTGAGGTTGCCGTGCTGCGGGTGGGTTAATCTCAGGAGGGCACGTACAAAGGTGGTCTTTCCTGAGCCGGAGGGACCCGCGAGGCCTAGTACTTCGCCCCGGCGAACCCGTATATCCATGTCGGCGAGCGCGATCCGGGAGGTGCCGTTTGTCAGGCGATACGCGACGGAGAGCCCCTTTGCTTCTATGATTGGGTCTCGAGTCAAATCACACCCGCCGTCAAGCGTATCGAACGATTCATCGCAGGGCCGGCCAAGGAGTTCGAAGAACTGCTCGGACAAGAGAGCGCTCTCATGCGCCTCATCGATGATACGGTGAATTTCACGCAGCGGCGTCACCACCGCCAAGAACAGCATCGAAAATGCGAGTATGTCGCCGGGGCTGATCGAGCCACTCAGCGCAAGCGCCAAGGAGTACAAGATCACGACGATGTGGAAGCCGCCCTCGGATAGGCTTTTCAGCGCGTCAAAAAATGCCATGGCGCGATGGTGACGAAACTCTTTCGCGCGAAGCAACTCTGAGATCGCAGCAACCTTTTCGATCTCGAAATCAGAGGCATTTGCGGCCCGAACAGATTCTATCCCGCCGATCTGCTCCACAACGGTGCCGTCCATCTGCTCATGGGCGTCCCGAAGTGAGATACGGATACCGCGCTGAGTAGCAAGTTGAAACAGGATCACTGTCAGGCCGACGGGTACGATGCCTGCCATAATCAGGCCGAGAGTGATGCTCTTGTTTACAGCAGCGCAAAGCGCGAACGCTGCGCCCAACAAAGCAGGAAGAAAGTCGAGGAAGCTCAACTTGAGGAGCCGAACCATGCCAGAGACGCTGCGGCTCAATCGTCCGTTTAGCGTGCCGGCCTGCTCAGCCCCGAATGCAGAAAGGTCCAGCCGAAGCAGGCTCGACACCGCTCCGACGCGAGCGCGACTTTCCACTCTGGTGCAAGTGCCCTCAACCACGATCTTACGGCTGACTTGGAAAGCTTCTCTCACCATGTAGGCGGCGGCCAGCAGCCACAGCATCTCACTAGCGCCTTCGAGGCTCGTAATATGATGGCGCAGCATGGCATCAACTAAGCGGCCGAGCGTGACGGGGATGAGCGCCGTAAGGTACCCCGCTCCCGCCATCAGAAGCACGGACAATGCAAGGGCAACGCGCTCCCTAGTGGAGAGAAAGCGCAGCGTTAGCGCGCTCTGCCGAGCCGTTGCGCGAAGCTCGCGGCCTAAGGTCGAGCCGGCGATCATGAGAAGGCACCGATCGAATCGAGCAGCGTGATGGCCCCGATGTAGAAGATCAGCATGAATACAGAGGCGCAGATGCCGAAGGGCAGATAATCTCGAAATTCCACCTCGTGACCAGAAAACCGCCGGCTCTGGGTCCATAAGATGACGCCAGCGGACGCGGCCGTAAGGACGCTGCTGCTCCCTGCGCAGATCCCAGCTCCCAAAGCCCAAGCCCCCGCGCGTGATGGATTTACCTGGTGGGTGATCGGCGCCGCCGCCGCGGCCCAAGAGGCGGCCTCGGTAAAGAGCGTCCCCACGTAACTGGAGATAGCAATCGCCCAGGGAGCTCCGTCGGTCGAGCGTATTGCCCCTTCCAAGGCCACCCCTAAAGCGGAATGACTTAGAGCATTCGCGATAAGGAACACGGACAGCAGTGTCATGTACACGTCCAGCCCAAGCGACTGAAGTAATTCTAGACGCTGTTTCGGGCGTTCGACGCTGACGGCGAAAACGATCGTAAAGCAAGCCGCGGCCAGTTCGAGTTCGCGGCTCATTCCCTGAACAACAATGAAGGCGAGAAGGCCGGCGGTACCGCTCAGAAGGAGCCGACTATCGATATCGACCTCCCGCGCTACAACGGTGAATGCCGTGCCACGTATCGCGAGCTGCGTTGCACTAAGTGTGGAACCGCGACTCCTCGCATCCCGCTCCACCAGTATGGCGACGGCGGCGATAAGAAGCATCAGACAAAGCAGGTTGAGCGGCAGAATCTCTAAAGCGAAGTCGCGGTGCTGAAGATGCCAGATACGCGCTTCGATAATGTTGGGCGTGTCGCCCCAGGCAGTGCTGAAGCCACCTAGGTTGCTCGCGACCAACGCCCCACAAAGCAGCCATCGAGAGGGCAGACCATAGCTCCCACAGATCCCGATTATGATCGGAACCATTATCATGATGGCCGTGATGTTGTGCAGCAGCCCCGCGGCCACCCAGGTGAGCGCCAGCACAATTGCGGTGATGAGGATCACGATCTGGTGGGGTCGAGTGAGGCTCCGATGCCCCACAAAGCTTCCAATTTGCGCCCCAATCATTGCGAACGCTCCAGAACGATGGATCTGGTGGGCGCAAACCGCTATGGCCGTGAACACCAGTGCCACGGGAGCAAAATGGGGAAGGGACTCCAGTAGCATCCCCTCGGCTCTGGCGCCTGCGAGCGCGAGAAGCAGCAGCGCGATCACGGGCATCACCAACGCCTGGGAAAGCCGATAGCGCGCCATGCCGACAAAGCCCGCAACGAGCGCCGCCAGCATCAGCCCATCCTTCAAAAGCGTTACCTCAGCCATGTTCGGCTCCTCAGATCAGTTCGAAGCGGGCCGCGAGACTCTCGGGCACCAGCCGATCAGCGGCATCTGGGTGCGGGCGCACGTGAACTAGCAGGTGGGCGTCAGCTCGCAGGTGCCGCTCGTCGAGCAGCGCCATGACCGGAGCTCGCACGTAGAAGCTGCTCATGTCGCGGTAAGTGTCTACCAGAATGACAGAGGCCAGCTCGATCCAGGAGAGTGCTTCGTGGAAGCTGGAGCAGACGCTTAGGATTCCGCTGTGCCGCACGCTCGGCGGCACGTCGTGGTCATCGAGCCTGAGAGCCACGGCGCGCTTGGAGCGGCCGAAGTCCTCAAACAGATGCGGCGGCACCGGCGGGATGATCGCGACTGGTCCGGACGTGGCGTAGCCGAGTGCGCGCTCGTAGCGCGCCGCCGCCTCGCGCTCTAAGTGGGCTTCGAGAAGGCGTAAAACGTGATAGGGATCATCGACACCCAAGTGACTTTGGAGGTAGCGGCCCGCCTCCCCGCTTGCGTCGATCTCCGCAACCGCGAGCGCCATGGACGGTACATCATTGAGCAACCCAGCATTGAGCAGGGCCCGTAGCGTCGCCGTGGTGTGGTTCGGCCCCGGGCGGCGGGGGTGGTGTAGGCGGAAGTTTTTCATAGTCGCGACCTCCGCCCCGATTATCTCGCGTGCGGTCGAAATCGCCTAATAACAATCGCCTAGCTTTCGTAGAAGTTACGGCCGTCTTTGCCGGACTATGTGCGCAACAGCCCCAATTGGTTAACGGGTTAGGCTGCAAGGGGAATAGCAACTGCCCGTTTGTGATCACTTTGCGTTGACACGGTCACAAAATTAACATTCTGTCCACATTTGCCTTCGATGGGCGCAGCGGGGGCAATTTTCGTGACGACTGGCGGTCCGGAACCTATCGGTGATTCGCTCGCAAGGGTTGCCGCCCAAGGGTCGGCGGCGATCACGCGGCTACGGGACGAATTGGAGCGGCTCGGCGCTGAGATTCATTCGACGATCGAGCCGGGGCCGCATCATGGCGCTATCGACTTCTATGAGTTGTCGCGCCACCTGCTGTACGCGGCCATCAGCCTCACCGATGAGACGCGACGGGAAGCCCGTCAGGCGCGACGTACCGGTGCGAAGGCCGCTGCCGCGAAGAATCTCCGTTGGCAGCACCTCCTCGAACCTTACCGCCTGCTTGCTGCAAGAGCGGGGGGCGCGTTCGCCCACATCCCCAACGAAGATAGCGTTCGAAGCTACGCTCGGCTGGAAACCCGCTCGTGGGGCGTAGGAGAGAAGAGATTTTACAGCTGTCTAGCGATTTTGGTCGTCCACCTCCATGAGCAAAAGCTCCTCGCTAGCGAGCTTTTTCAGAAGATGTGTCCGGAAGACGAGGTTCTTCTACCGGTGAGGATCCGGTCAGTGCTGGACGGCATCATTGATGCAGTAGAGGGGAAGCCGCCGCGTTCGTCCGAGAAGACGAAGCCTCGTCTACCCGAGCATGTCATGACAGCACCCGAAATTTGGATACGGTTTCCCTATGCCGCGCACCGGCTACAGCTGCTGACTGACTTTCAGAACGGCGCAAAATTCGGCAAGGGCGGAGAGGCCCATTTCGTGATCTACCGACCCATGCGAAGTGACCCCTGCCGATTGATTAAGTCGTTCTTGATATTAGCTCCACCACAGGTGGATCACGACCTCTCCGAAGCTGAGCACGAGCTGTCCAAAGATGAACCGCAGGTGCTGGAAGGACGACCACACGACGTTTTCAATTTCAGGCACTATTATCGTCCGCCAGGGCGACCAGCACGCCAACGGGTGAGCATAGGCAGGGCTGTACCGCTAGAGCAGGGGCTCTACTTGGTTGGAGGGCAGAGAGTCCGCGCTAATTCTCCATCCTTCTCTGCCCTTAAGGTCATCGCTCTTCCTTGGAATGACATCGAGTATGAGGAGCAGGTGATAAAGGGTCTCGCCATTTCCACGAACTTCGACGGTGATCAGATTGCATCGCGGGTTGCGATGCGTGCTACACCGATAGAACACAGTAACAACCTACGGGTAGGGACCGTTCATGTCGATGACGTTTTCGAAGACTTGAGAGTGGATGCTGAACTCGAACGGCGTCTTATCAACCAAGTTGGGGGGAGTTCTAGTGCGGAAATTGAGGAAACTGCTTTCGCAGCCATGCTGACGCCGCCCTTGCGCGACGACCAACTACTTCATCAGGCGACATCAATCAGCGCGTATTGCAACAACATTCGTGAAAGCGGCTGGGATGTCCTTCCCGGGTTTCGCCGTGGAGATGTGGCAATGGATCGAGCTCAGCTTGAGAGCGAGCTGCGAGGATTTCTGGAATCGTCCGATCCGATCATCCGCCAGCGAAGAGAAGGCGAGGAAATATTCAGCCTAGGTGCCATCCGCATAGGCCCGCTGGCCCATGACTAGGTGGAGCACAACGCCCCGCCCCATGCCGCCGGGCCCCCGCACGCTCGTGAAGCCTCAACCATTCGTTTTAGCAGGTGCGACGCAACGCATGGCGGAAGATCCGGAAGTAACTCAAGGGCTCCCCTGCACGGAACGCAGGGGCTTGCGTCTGGTGTAGCGGAGAAGTGATGGGGGCTTGCGCGGGGGCATCTGCAGCCTGCCGATTCTCGTTCCCCTTCGTTTTCAATGCCATGCGCGGACCTTTGGATTTCCTCCCGCTCCGCCACTTAGCTGTCCTCGCCGCAGACATGTTCCTGCAGTCCGACAGTGGGCCACGAGTCTTCATGAGGCTAATGGCGCGACGCTTTGCGCGAAGAGCGTCCGCTTGGCGGCAGCTTGGATCGGCAGGCGGACGCGGTTTGTTGATCCTGCAGGATCGGTAGCGACGCCTTTCCCGGCTTGGTTCAAATGGGCCTTGATCCTCTGCGTGCAGCTTTTATCGGATGCTACGGGGGGAACTCGCCATGTCGTTGAATGCCGCGAGCTTGCGGGCGCAGCTTATCCGTTCGTTTCTCGCGGCGGGATCGGTCGCTGTTGCCGCACCTGCTTTGGCACAGGAGCCGGCTGCGTCCCCGGAGCCTCAGAAGGAGGAGGAAGAGGTCGTCGTGTGGGGAGAGCGCGGGGAGCGCCTCTCCCAGCCCCAGACGCCCCTTGACCTGCTCGATACGCCGCGCACGGTGACGGTGCTCGATGAGGACCTGGTCAAGGAGCAGGGCCGCACGACGCTGCGCGACACCTTGCGCAACATCACCGGCATCAGCTTCCAGGCCGGCGAAGGCAATCCTCCGGGCGGCGGCGACGCTTTCTCCGTGCGCGGTTTCAGCGCCCGCGACGACATCTTCGTCGATGGCATGCGCGACCCCGGAAACTACTTCCGCGACCCGTTCATCGCCTTCCGAATCGAAGTGACCAAGGGGCCGGCCTCCGCCTTTGCCGGGCGCGGCAATGTCGGTGGGACGGTGAACATCGTCACCCAGGCGCCGCGGCTCGACGCGAACTGGATCAGCGGCGCCGGCACCGTCGGCACGCACGACCTGTTCCGCGGCACGGTCGACGTCAATCAGGTGCTCAACGAGGAAAGCGGCATCGCCGTCCGCGTCAACGCCATGGCGCACAGCGCCGACGAGCCGGGGCGCGACACCGTCCACAACGAGAGGTGGGGCGTGATGCCGTCGATCGGCTTCGGCATCGACCAGGATACGACGCTCAGGATCAACTACCTCCACCTCGAGCAGAACAATCTGCCCGATTACGGCGTGCCGAATGCGCGCAATGCCTCGCTGGTCGGCAGTCCCTTCGCCGGGCGGCCGGCGCCGGTGCCGCGCGGCAATTTTTACGGTTATTCCAACGATTATTACCATGTGCAGGCGGACATCCTCACTGCGCGACTGGAGCATCGATTCACCCCCGATCTCTCGCTCCAGACCCAGGTCCGCTACGGGCGCGTGCACAACGACTCGATCGTCTCGGCGCCCTTGTTCGTCGGCACCGTCACCACCCTGGACGAGAACACGCTCGTCAGTGGCCGCGCCAAGCCGCGCGACCAGGTCGACACGATCCTGATCGGCCAGACGCACCTCAGCTGGAGTTTCGGCAGCGACGCCTTCCGCCACACGCTCGTCGCCGGTGTGGAAGCCTCACGCGAAACGGCGGAGAACCGGCGCCGGCTCGAGATTGACGGGCCGGTGATGAACCTGTTCGATCCGGTGCTGCAGGCGCGGCCCGCCACGCCCTATAACGGCACACGGGCCCGGGCGGACACGGAGACGCTTGCCGGCTATCTGTTCGATACGGTGGAAATCGGGGAAAGCTGGCGCATGCTCGGCGGCCTGCGGTGGGATCAGGTGACGACGCGGGTGCGCGGGTTCGACGACAGCGGCAACTTTCCCAATTACGTGACGGACCTCAGCGTCACCGACCGCGCCTGGAGCGGCAATCTCGGTCTCGTCTTCAAGCCGAGCCGCGATTCAAGCCTCTACCTGGCCTACGGCACGTCGTTCGAGCCGTCGGGACGGTCAGAGGTGATCCAGCTCGCCGGCGGCAACAACAATCCGCCCGTGACGTTCGATTCGCTCAATGCCGATCCGGAGCGCAGCAATGCCTGGGAGCTTGGCGGGCGCGTGCAGCTGCTCGGCGACAAGGTGAACCTCGCCGGCGCCCTGTTCCAGATCACGCGCAGCAACGGCCGCACGCCCGGCATCAACCCCGGCGATCCCGCCGTGGTGCTGGAGGGCGAGCAAAGGGTGCGCGGCGCCGAGTTCCAGGTGCAGGCGGAGGTGGAGGGCGTGTGGAGCGTCTTCGCCGGCTACACCTATCTCGACGGCGAGGTGATACGGTCGAACATGCCGGCCGAAATCGGCCAGCGGCTCGACAATCTGCCGCGCCATTCGGTCAACCTCTGGGCCTCTTACTGGGTGCTGGACGACCTCCAGGTCGGCGGCGGCTTCCAGCATGTCGGCAGCCGGCGCAGCGGCGTCTCCGCCCCGGCCGGCTTCATCCCTATCGAAGTGCCGGCCTACACCGTCGCCGACTTCTTCGCCGAATATCATGTCACCGGCAATCTCGCGCTCCGGCTCAACGTCTACAATCTGACCGACGAATATTATTTCCAGTCCTTCTTCCTCAACCAGTCGATCCCGTCGGCGGCGCGCTCGGCGACCCTGTCGCTGACTGCGACCTTCTGACGCGGCGGCGGCGATGATCATCGAGATCGAGGATGTGCTGGACGCGGCGCAGGTCGCGCGGTTCCACGAGCGGCTCGCCGCGGCGGCGTGGCAGGATGGGCGCGCCACGGCCGGCTACCAGTCCGCGCTGGCCAAGGACAATCTCCAGCTCGCCCACGGCGATCCGGTCGCCGCCGCGCTCCGGGCCGAAGTGCTGGAGGCGCTGAGGGCCAATCTGCTGTTCCAGACGGCAGCTCTTCCGGCGGCGATCTTCCCGCCTTTGTTCAGCCTCTACCGGCCCGGCCAGAGCTTCGGCACCCATGTCGACAATGCCTTCCGCCCGCTCCCCGACGGCTCGGGGTCGCTGCGCACCGACCTCTCCGCCACCTTGTTCCTGGCAGACCCCGACAGCTATGGCGGCGGCGAGTTGATCGTCGAGGACGGGACGGCGGAGCGGCGCGTCAAGCTGTCCGCCGGCAGCCTCGCCCTCTACCCCTCGACCACCCTGCACCGCGTCGCGCCGGTGACTCATGGCGAACGGCTCGCCTGCTTCTTCTGGGTGCAAAGCTATGTCGCCGACGCGGCGCGGCGGGCGCTCCTGCTCGACATGGACCTTGCCATCCAGTCGTTGCGCCAAAAAGTCGGCGATGGGGACGGAGCACTGGTCGCGCTGACCGGCGCCTATCACAACCTCCTCAGGATGTGGGGCAGCGCGAGCTAGACCGCTGAGCTTGCGAAGGGACAGCGGCTCGGCGCCGGCGCAGGCGGGACTTCATGGTCGAGCAGCCGGACAAGGCTTGCCGCGGCCCAGGCGACGGCGCCGGGCAGGCCATGCGGCACTGCCGGCGAGGCGAAGACCGGGTGCCGCGCCTGCCCCGCCGCGCCGAGGAGGAGGAGCACCGCCCGCTCGTCCGGCGCCAAGACCTTGCTGCAACAGCATTCCGCCTCGAGCCGCCGCCCGAGGCAGGATTCGGTCAGTGCAAGCAGGCTGTCGAGCGCGACGGCGGCAAGCGGCGGCACGTTGAGCTCGCCCGCCAGCGCCACCAGGCTAGCGGCCGTGCCGACCCCCTCTTGCCGCGCCGCCACCCAGCGGCGGAAAAGGCGGACGATCATCGCCTCGCTCCAAGATCGCTGCGGCTCGATCCGCTCCATTCGCATGGAAAACACTCCTGTCGTGGAGGAGAACGCTTAACCGCTATTGCAAATCATTCGCAACTAGGCTTGAAGGGCGTTGCGCCGAAGCGGCGCTCAATGCCGATCAGATGATGAGACCGAAATGCCGACCGCCACCGCCCACGTCCCCACCGGCAACGCCGCGAAATACACCCAGCAGCTGTGCAAGCATTGGGCGCACAAGCTGGATGTGGAGCTGACCGAAGGCACCGGGATCGTCCGCTTCCCCTCCGCCACCGCGACCATGGTCCCGCAGGAGGACGCGCTCGCCGTCACCGTCGAGGCGGCGGACGAAGAGACGCTGGCGCGCATGAAGGATGTCGTCGCCCGCCATCTCGACCGCTTCGCCTTTCGCGAGGCGCCGCTCAGCTTCGCCTGGTGACGGGAGCTTCGCAATGACGCGGCGCGCGTTCGGCGGCTGGTGCTTCGTCCACAAATGGTCGAGCATCGTCTGCACGGCCTTCTTGCTGATGCTCTGCACCACCGGCCTGCCGCTCATCTTCCACGACGAGATCGACGAGGCGATCGGCGGCCACAGCGCGCTCCCGCTCGGCGATGCGCAGATGCCGCACAAGTCGCTGGACGAGATGATGCGAATCGCGCTCGCCGACCGGCCGGGTCACAGCGGCCTGTTCGTCAGCTTCGACGAGGACCGGCCGGTGGTAAACATCACCACGGGGCCGACCCCGGACGCCGCCGCCGCGGACATGACGATCCGCTCCTACGATCTTCGCTCCGGCGAGATGGTCGGCGCGATCGCGCAGGACGGGGTGATGGACTGGATCCTGCAGCTTCACACCGACATGTTCCTCGGCCTGCCCGGCATGCTGTTCCTCAGTGCGATGGGCTTTCTGTTCTTCCTCGCCCTCGTCTCCGGCGTGGTCCTCTACGCCCCGTTCATGCAAAAGCTGGAGTTCGGCACCGTGCGCGCCTCGCGGCCGCGGCGGGTGAAGTGGCTCGATTATCACAACCTCCTCGGCATCGTCGCCTTAGCCTGGGCGAGCGTGGTCGGCCTCACCGGCATCGTCCACGCGCTCGCCACCCCGATCGTCGACCATTGGCGCGAGGTGGGCCTCGCCGACCTGATCGCGCCTTATGCCGGACAGCCCGCGCCCGCGCCGGGGCAGCTTGCCTCGCTCCACGGCGCGGTGGCGCAGGCGATGGCGGCGGCGCCGGGGAGCCGCGTGCAGTTCGTCGCCTTTCCCGGCGGCGGCTTCAGCAGCCAGCATCATTATGCAGTCTTCATGCAGGGCGACACGCCGCTCACCAAGGAGCTGCTGACCCCCGCCCTCGTCGATGCGCGGACGGGTGCGCTCAGCGCGGTGCGGCCGATGCCCTGGTATGTGGCGGCGCTGCAACTCTCGCGCCCGCTGCACTTCGGGGATTATGGCGGGCTGCCGCTCAAGATATTGTGGGCGATCCTCGATCTGTTCACGATCGTGATCCTCGGCTCCGGCCTTTATCTCTGGCTCGCCAAGAAGCGAAAGGCGCCGCGCGAGACGCCGACACCATTCGCCCTTGGCGAACCGGTGGCGGCGGAATGACGCGCCCGTCCCTCTCCCGCAGGGCCGAGCGCCGCGAGCCGCTGCCGCTCAGGCGCGTCTTCGCCGTGCCGCTCGCCATCGCCCTGCTCACCCTCGCGGGCCTCGTCACGGCCCTGACCGGGGAAGGATGGCGCGACCTCCTGTCCTGGCTCGCCCTCGCGGCGCCGGTCGCCGCCCTGATCTGGGCCGCCCGCACCCGCCGTTCCTGAACATCCTCCAGGGGAAACTTGACTGATGACACCGAATATCGCCGCTCGCCTGCTTCTCACCGCCTCCGTCCTCGCATTGGCGACTCCCGCTTTCGCGCAGGACACCGCCCCGGCCCAGGATGCCGACGAGATCGTCGTCACCGCCCAGCGCGAGAACCAGACGCAGGTGATCCGCGGCGGCTCGGTCGGCGTGCTCGGCGACAAGCCGGCCAGCGACGTTCCGTTCAGCATCCGCAGCTATGGCGAGACGCTGATCCTCAACCAGCAGCCGCAGACCCTCGGCCAGGTGCTGGAGAACGATCCGTCGGTGCGCACCACCTACGGCTTCGGCAATGCCGCCGAGCAGTTCGTCGTCCGCGGCTTCACCCTGCTCGGCGACGATATCGGCTATGACGGCCTCTACGGCCTCGTCCCGCGCCAGCTCGTCGCGCCCGAGCTTTACCAGCAGGTGCAGGTGCTGAACGGCGCCAGCGCCTTCCTGAACGGCGCCGCGCCCGGCGGGTCAGGCATTGGCGGCAGCGTCAACCTGGTGCCCAAGCGTGCCGGCGACCGGCCCCTCGCCCGCGTCACCGCCAACTTCAGCTCGCGCGCCCATTTCGGCGGCAGTTTCGACTTTGCCCGCCGTTTCGGCGAAGACGGCGCCTTCGGCCTGCGCATCAACGGCGCGGCGCGGAGCGGCGAGGTGGGAATCGAAGACGAGCATCGCAGCGCCTATGTCCTCGGCGGTGCGTTCGACTGGCGGAGCAGCCGTGCGCGCCTCTCCGTCGACCTTGCTTACCAGCGCGTCCGCGTGCGCGGCCTGCGCCCCAAAGTGACGATTGCGACGGACACGATCCCCGATGTGCCGGCGGCCGATGCCAATTACGCCCAGCCCTGGACCTACACGACCCTGCGTGACATCTTCGGCATGGTGCGCGGCGAATATGACCTCGCAGACAACGCCCTCCTCTACGCCGCTTTCGGTGCACGCGACGGGTCGGAGAGCGGCGTCTATGGCGGCATCACCGTCACCAATGCCGTAACCGGCGCCGCGACCGGCAGCGCCTTGTTCGTGCCTCGCACCGACAACAACGAAGCGGCACAGGCGGGCCTCCGGGTGCGGCTGGCGCAGGGTGGGATCAGCCACGAGATCAATGTCGGCGGATCGATGATCTGGCAGGTCAACCGCAACGCCTACGATTTCCTCGGCGGCTTCTCGGGCTACGCGACCAACCTTTACGACACGCCGGTCGTGCCGCTGCCCGGCACCGGCTTCGTCGGCGGTGACCTCGACGATCCCTTCCCGGTCAGCCGCTCGCGGCTTGGCAGCGTCTTCGCGTCCGACACTCTGGGCTTCTTCAACGACAATGTCCTGCTCACCGCCGGCCTGAGGCTCCAGACCATCGACAGCCGCTCTTACTCCTATGCCGACGGATCGCCTGCCGGCCGCTACGACGAATCCGCGGTCACTCCGGTGATCGGCCTGGTGGTGAAGCCGGCGCCCGGAGTCTCGCTCTTCGCCAACCGCATCCAGGGTCTGGCGCAGGGGCCGACCGCGCCGATCGACCCCAACGTGATCAATTCCGGCGAGGTCTTCGCGCCGTTCAAGTCCACCCAGTATGAGGTGGGCGGCAAGCTCAGCTTCGGCCGGTTCAACGCCTCGCTGGCCCTGTTCCAGACGACGCAGCCGAGCGCCTATGCCGTGCCCGTCGATCCGGCCGACCCCACCGGCCCGCTCGTCTTCGGCCTCAATGGCGAGCAGCGCAATCGCGGCATCGAACTCAGCCTCGACGGCGAGCCGGTGCGCGGCCTGCGCATCATTGCGGGCGGCTCGCTCAACGATGCGGAGCTCAGGAACACGCCCGGCGGGGCCAATGACGGCAACCAAGCGGCGGGCGTTCCGAAATACCTCCTCAACGCGGGCGTCGAGTGGGACCTGCCGATGGTCCGCGGCGCGACCCTGACCGGCCGCTTCGTCCACACCGGCGAGCAGCAGGTCAATGCCGCCAACACGCTCGAAATCCCGTCCTGGTCCCGCCTCGACCTCGGCGCCCGCTACGTCCTCGCCATCGGAGACCAACCCCTTACCATCCGCGCGACCGTCGATAACGTCACCAACGAGCGCTATTGGGCCTCCGCCTTCGACTCCTTCGGCGCCGCCTTGCTCCAGGGCACGCCGCGCACCTTCAAGCTATCGGCCTCATTCGACTTCTAGGCGGTTGAGAATCCGTCGAACGAAAGGCCTGTGGTGGAGCGATGTCCTCAAGTGACTGGCTCCACCGCCAGCCGCCTTCTCGCTGCTCCAATCCGTCGGCCGACTTTACCCTCAGCGCCATCCCACCCGGCGCGCCCATTCGTCCATGCTGCGGCGGTGTTCGGCAAGGTCCGGCGGCCTTCCCGCGGAGCCGTCGCGGGCGCGGATCTTTGTGGTGGCGGCTTCGAGGGGTTCGAGCCCGACGGCGGCGCGGCGGCGATCCACGGCGGCGGGATCTTCAATGTCTCGGGGGCTTAGCTCGCCGGCATCGTCCCAGTCGAAACTTGTGCCGTAGAGCTGCGGGCGTCCTTCATAGGTTCGGATGCGGTCGGTCATCATCGCCATCTGCCAGGCGGGAGCCTTGCCGGCGGCGACGGCGGCGCTGAGCAAGGCGAGGCAGGCGCGCTGGAAGGCGGGCAGGCCGATGGCGTGCTGGGCGATCAGCCAGGCGGCTTCGGCGGCTTCCTTGCCCACCAGGCCGGAGTGCGGCCAGCCAGACTCGCTGACGATCTCTTCCAGCGCCCGCGCATTCGCTTCATGCACGGCCTGCATCTCGGGGTGATAGCCTCGAAAGAGGCTGCCGTCCGCGGCGAGGCGTTCGCGCGTCTCCAGGTCATGCGCCGCCATTGCGATCAGCCGGTCCGAGAGCGTTCGATCCATGCCGCCAGTCTAGCCGCGGCGAGCCATGCTTCAACCGGTCAAAGCCGTTTCATTGACTTTCCCGCGACCACGTAACATATGAAGTGACATGAAACGAGACGGCCGCCTGTCGGGCATCCTTCACGTCCTGCTCCACATGGCGGAGCGCCAAGGGCTGCAAACCTCCGACGCCCTGGCGCGGGCGATGGGCACCAATCCCGTCGTCATCCGCCGGATCATGGCCGGCCTGCGCCAGAAGGGCTTCGTCCGTTCCGAGAAGGGCCATGGCGGCGGCTGGACCATCGCCTGCGACTTCGAGGAAGTGACGTTGCGCGACATCTACGAGGCTCTGGGCAAACCCGAGATCCTGGCCATGGGCAATCGTACGGAAGCGCCCGGATGCCTGGTCGAGCAGGCGGTCAACGCGGCGCTGGGCGAGGCGTTCGACGCCGCCGAGGCGATGCTGCTGCGCCGCTTCGGCGAGGTCTCGCTCGCGCAGCTCAGCGCCGATTTCCACGCCCGCGCCGAATCGCGCGGCGGCACCCACGATCTGGAGACTGCACATGAAGCATGATGCGATCATTGTCGGCGGCAGCTTCGCCGGCCTCGCCGCCGGCACCTATCTCGCCCGCGCCAGGCGCAGCGTCCTCGTGATCGACACGCGCCGGCCGAG
>Ga0196960_10000347_pt1 | contig 17468 bp, 2 predicted proteins | sample S3v_5metaG_FD_183187 | JGI IMG/M metagenome (GOLD analysis project Ga0196960, IMG submission 183187) | Soil microbial communities from Anza Borrego desert, Southern California, United States - S3+v_5 | ecosystem: Environmental > Terrestrial > Soil > Desert | place: USA: California | collected... | reverse complement strand
CCGGCCAGGCGCAGAAGGACGTCAGTGCGGCCGGCGGCGGCTTCGCGGCCCGCGAGGGCGTGACGGCCACGGATGGATGCCGACGCGACCGAACTGGCCGCCCTGATGAAGCGCGTGGAGATCTTCGCGCCCGACTGGACGGACATCGCCACTCGCCCGGACAGCTACGTGGACGCCTGGAAGCCGGCCACGGGCAGCCGACCGCCGCGGGGCGATGCGCCGCGTGCCCCGGGCCACCATGACCGGGCGGCCTCCGGACCCGGCCTGGCGGCAGTCCCTGTCCACGGCCCGTCCGGAGGTCGCGCACGGGTTCGACCGCCGTGTTCGCACTCGCTTTCCTGGCGCCGTCGGCGCCAGGAGCGGGCCCGGCCGGCTCCTCCGGGTGGCTGGTCGGACGGGGGCGCATACCCGGCGCATGGGAGCTTGATGTGATCTCCGTGCGCCACGCGAGTACGCGGGCGTACGCGGGCGGTTATCCGAAAAGGCATGGCCCAAATCAAGTTCTACCCGCACTATTAGGACATCCAGTGGCTGGATATTTCTCTCCAAGGGCTCCTGGCATATACCTCCGGCATATGCTTCTCAGGCCCGCCGGTTCAGTACTTGTGAGTAACCAGGCGAATACGCGTCGTTCGTTGTCTCGGGTCCTCTAATGTGATTGGCGTGCGGGCGAACTCGGGTTATCCCTGGATCGGTCACAGGTGTCTTTGTGGTATGCGGAGGCGTAACGCTTCTCCGCGTACCGCTTGCCCGGGATCGCGTTGCGGGGGGTGGGGGCTCGACGGCATGCCGCGGGGAAAAAACCGGCACGGCATGCCCGCGCATAACTGATGCACATGTCGCGGGAAGAAAGAGAACAGGTGGGGGGACGGCTGTGACCAATCCTTTCGATGACGAATCGGGACGGTTCGTGGCGCTGGTGAACGACGAGGGCCAGTACTCGCTGTGGCCCGCGCATATCGAGATTCCGGGCGGCTGGCGCGCCGACGGGCCGGAAGGGTCGCGTCAGGAATGTCTGGACGCGATCGAAGGCGCCTGGACCGACATGCGGCCCGCCGCTCTGGTGCGGGCGACGAGGGCCGACGCGCGGTAGGCCGACGGCCGGACCGCCGAGGTGTGCCCCAGGGTGAGCGGCATCTCCGCGTTTCGGCCTGATCGATTTCGCTCTCTTCTGAGCGAAATCGATCAGGTGTGAACGAATGACCGTCGCCTCTCGTGCGTACATGCTCGTATCGCCTCTCTATGGCGTTCATGGGCTCATAAAACATCGATGAGCCACATCGAGACCGCCCTCGGTGTGGGAGGACGACACCATCTCCTGCCGGGCTGTCGCGCCCGGTACGCGATCCCGGCCGTGCCCGATGCCAAGAGCGCGGTGAGTTCCTCCTCGCTTACGCCTGCCCCGGCGTCGACGATCGGTGCGCTGCGTGGCCGGTTTCACCCGGCCCTTCTTCACCGTCCCCGAAATCTCTCCCCAAAGGTGTGGACCGGTATGCAGGAAAACCGCTCTCTTCCGATAACCGCAGCTCCCGAAGACCTCCTCGAACTGACCACGGCCCAGCAGGGCGTCCGGTACGGACAGCTCATCGATCCGGACAGCCCGAAATACAACATCGGGGAATGCTTCGAGATCCACGGTGATCTCGACGAGGAATTGTTCGCCGCGGCGTTCGGCAGGGCCGTCGCCCTGTGCGACAGCCTCAACCTCGAGATCGTCACCCAGGGCGAGACGGTGCGTCAGCGCGTCGCCCCCCGCCCCGCGGCCGACCCGGACCGGCTCCGCCGGGTCGATCTGACCGGCGCCGAAGATCCTGCCGCCGCTGCCGAGCGCTACATGGCCGAGGACATGTCCACCGTCGACCGGCTCGACGCGCCGCACCACCACTTCGCGCTGCTGCGCCTCGGCGCCCGGCTGCACTACTGGTACGTCCGGTACCACCACATCGCCGTCGACGGCCTCGGCGGTGCCGTCTTCAGCCGCACCGTCGCCGACCTCTACGGGCGTGCCGCGCGCGGAGAGGACCTCGCCACGGCCGAGCTGCCCGTCGCACCCCTGCGCGAACTCGTGGCCGACGAGGCGGCATACCGCGACTCGGACCGCTTCGAGGCGGACCGTGCCTACTGGACCGGCAAGTTCGCCGACCTGGCGGGCCACGGTGCTGCGGGGGCGGCCGGCGACGGGGCCGATGCGCATGCGCGCGGAGGCAGGGCGCTCGTCCGCCGGCGCACCGACGCCCCGCCGCCGCAGGGGCCCGCCGGAGCGGACGTCCGGATGCACACCGGTGAGACCCTGCCCGTCGCCGTCCTCGACGACCTGCGCTCACTGGCCGCCGGCCACCGCACCAGGTGGTCCGTCGTCCTCGTGAGCGCGGTGGCCGCCTACGTCGCCCGGGCGACCGGGGCGCAGGACGTCACGGTGGGCCTCGCCTCCAACGGACGGCACAGCGGGCTGCGGCACATCGTCGGTATGACCTCCAACATCCTGCCGCTCCGTCTGGCCGTCACCGCCGACATGACGGTCGGTGCCCTCGTGCGCACCGTCGCGGCCGAAATGGGCGGCGCCCTGCGCCACCGGCGCTTCTCCCGCGAACAGCTCGCCCGTGAGCTCAACATGAGGGACGGCGGGGCGCGCCTGACCGACGTCGTCGTCAACATCATGGGCTACGACTACAACCTCGACTTCGCCGGCAGCCCCGCCCCCTCCCGCCTCCTGTCCCTCGGCCCGGTCGACGACGTGTCCCTCTTCGTGTCCGAACGGGCGGAGGGCAAGGGGCCGTTGATCGGCTTCGACGCCAACGCGGAGCTGTACCACCCCGAGGACGTACAGCTCCTCCAGCAGGCCCTCGTGCCCTTCCTGTCGGCCCTGGCCCGCGCACACGCCGGCACACCCCTGCGGGACCTGCCGTTCCTCGACGACACCGCGGCCGAGGCGCTGCTCGCCCAGGGGCGCGGCACCGGCCTGCCCACGACGACCGCGTCGAGCCTGCCGGAGGCGTTCGGCGCGCAGGCCCGCCTGACCCCCGGCGCCCCCGCGGTGGTGGACGGGGCCGTCACGCTCTCGTACCGGGAGCTGGCGCGGGCGGCACAAGCCCTCTCCGGAGCTCTGGCCGGCTGGGGCATCGGAGCCGAGGACGGCGTCGGTGTCCTCGTGGGCCGGTCGGCAGCCGTGGTGACCGCCACGCTCGGCACGGTCGGCGCGGGGGCCGCGTACGTACCGATGGACGCGGCGTGGCCGGCCGAGCGGCTCGGCCGCGTCGCCGACGTGGCCGGTGTCCGCGCCCTGGTGGTGGACGGGACCACCGCCGCCCGGCCCTGGGTCGAGGAGGCGGCCGCCACCCTGCCGGTGATCGTCGTCGACGGTCTCGGCGAGGTCGTACGCGGCGCCCCGCCACGGCCGGGACCCCTGCCCGGGGTGGACCGGGCCGAGCGGCTCGCCTATGTGATGTTCACCTCCGGTTCCACCGGGCTGCCCAAGGGCGTCGGCGTCACACACGCCGACGTCCTCGCGCTGGCCGCCGACACCGCCTGGACGGACGGCGCCTGCGACGCGGTGCTGCTGCACTCGGCCTACGTGTTCGACGCCTCCACGTTCGAGATCTGGGTGCCGCTCCTCAACGGCGGCCGTGTGGTCGTCGCACCCGAAGGCGTCCTGGAGGTGCCGGTCCTCGAGGACCTGGTGGACCGGCACGAAGTGACCGCGCTGTTCCTGACCACGGCCCTGTTCAACGTGGTGGCCGAGAACAGCCCTTCGGCGTTCGCCGGGCTGCGCCTCGTCGCCGCGGGCGGCGAGGCCGCCACCCCGGACCTGATGCAGAAGGTGGCCGCCGCCGCGCCCGCCACACGGGTCCTGCACGTGTACGGGCCCACGGAGACCACGACCTTCGCCACCCGCCACCAGGTCGCCGCAGGCACACCGGGTGTGCCGCCCATCGGCCGGGCCCTCGACGGGATGCGCCTGTACGTGCTCGACGGCGCCCTCGCCATGGTGCCGCCCGGCACCGTGGGGGAGCTGTACGTGGGGGGCCGCGGTGTCGCCCGCGGCTACCAGGGCCGCGCGGCGCTGACCGCCACCCGGTTCGTCGCCGACCCGTACGAGGCCGGCGGCGGCCGGATGTACCGCACCGGCGACCTCGTGCGCTGGACCGCCCGCAGCGACATCGAGTACGTCGGGCGCGCGGACGGTCAGGTCAAGCTCCGCGGGTTCCGCATCGAGCCCGCCGAGATCGAGAACACCCTGCTCACCGACCCGGACGTGCGCGCCGCCTGCGTCCTGGTCCGCGAGGACGCCCCCGGCGACCGGCGGCTCGTCGCCTACGTCGTGGGGGCACCCGGCGCCCGGCCGGACGACGCCGCCCTGGCCCGGCGCGTGGGGCGCGCCCTGCCCGCGTACATGGTGCCGTCCGTCTTCGTCCTCCTGGACGCGCTGCCCCTCACCCCCAACGGCAAGATCGACCGCCGCGCCCTGCCCGTTCCGCGCGCCGTCACCGCCGGGGGCCGCGCCCCGCGCACGGCCTACGAGGAGGTCCTGGCCGGTCTGTTCGCCGACGTACTGGGCGTCGACGCCGTCGGCATCGACGACGACTTCTTCTCCCTGGGCGGCCACTCCCTGCTCGCCACCCGTCTCACCGGCCGCGTGCGGGCGGCGCTGGGGGCCGAAGTCGGCATACGCACCCTCTTCGACCACCCCACGGTCGCCTCCCTCGCCGCCGCCCTCGACACCACCGGGGCGGCCCGGCCGGCCCTCACCCCGCAGCAACGGCCTGAAGCGGTGCCGCTGTCCTTCGCACAGCAGCGCCTGTGGTTCCTCAACCGCGCCGAGGGGCCCAGCGACACCTACACCATCCCGGTGGTGCTCGAACTCGAAGGCGCCCTGGACACGGACGCCCTGCGCGGCGCGCTCGCCGACGTGGTCGCCCGGCACGAGAGCCTGCGCACCGTCTTCGCCGAGCACGACGGTGTGGCCCGCCAGGTGGTCCTCGGCCCGTCCGCCGCCGCCGCGCTCGTCCCCCTCGCCGTGGAGCTGCCCCCGGCGGGGGAGTGCGCGGACGCCTGGGCCGAGGAGACGGTGCGCCGCCTGTCCGCCGTGCCCTTCGACCTCACCGGCGACATCGGCGTCCGCGCCCATCTGCTCCGGCCGGCCCCCGACCGCCACGTCCTGGTCCTCGTCCTGCACCACGTCGTCGCCGACGGCTGGTCCCTCGCCCCGCTCAGCCGCGACCTCGGCGCCGCCTACCGCGCCAGGACCTCGGGCACAGGCACCCCCGACTGGCCGGCACTGCGTGTGCAGTACGCCGACTACGCACTCTGGCAGCGCCGGCTGCTCGGCGACGACGATGACCCGGACAGCCCGGCCGCCCGTCAGCTCGCCTTCTGGCAGGAGGCGCTGCACGGCGCCCCCGATCTGCTCGACCTGCCTGTCGACCGGCCCCGCCAGGCGGTGTCCGGCCACCGGGGCGACGCGGTCCCCTTCGAGCTGCCCGCCCCCGCACACGCCGCGCTCGCCCGGCTCGCCCGCGCCGCCGGCTGCACCCCCTTCATGGTGCTCCAGGCCGCCCTCGCCGTGACGCTGCACGCCCACGGAGCCGGCACCGACATCCCGCTGGGCACCGCGGTGGCCGGACGCACGGACGAGGCCCTCGACGACCTGGTGGGGTTCTTCGTCAACACCGTCGTCCTGCGCGCGGACCTGTCCGGCGACCCGACCTTCCGCGAACTGCTCCAGAGGGTCAAGGAGTTCGACATCGCCGCCTTCAGCCACGGCGACATGCCCTTCGAACGGGTCGTGGAGGCGCTCAACCCCGAACGGTCCGGCGACCACCACCCGCTCTTCCAGACCATGCTGGTCCTCCAGAACCAGGACCGGGCGGCGCTCGACCTCCCCGGCATCACGGTCCACGACCGGTCCCGGCACACCGGAGTCAGCAAGTTCGACCTGACGTTCTCGCTCACCGAGGTCACCGAGGTCACCGAGACCACCGAGGTCACCGGAGTCTCCGCGCGCACCGGTGCCCCGGCCACCGGGACCGCGGACGCCCCTTCCGGCGCCGGCGGCATCGGCGGCTACCTGGAATACGCCACCGACCTCTTCGACGCCGCCACCGCCCGCGCCCTGTGCGCCCGCTTCGCCCGCGTCCTCACCCTCGCCGTGGCCGAACCCGACCGCGCCATCGGTGACCTCGACCCGCTCACACCGGAGGAGCGGGACCGCCTCCTCGCCCGGGGACGCGGCGCGGAGCGCCCGCTGCCCGCGCGCACCGTCCCCGAGACGGTCCGGGAGTGGGCGGCGCGCACCCCCCGTGCGGTCGCCGTGCGCGACGCGCACACGAGCCTCACCTACGCCGAACTCGTCGCCCGGGCCGACGCCCTGTCCCACGTCCTGCGTGAGCGGGGCGCGGGGCCCGAGGACAGGGTGGCCCTCGCCGCGCCACCGTCCGTGGACACCGTCGTCGCCATGCTGGCCGTCCTGGGGGCCGGCGCCGCCTACCTGCCCGTCGACCCGCAGTACCCCTCCGCCCGCATCCGGCACATGCTCGACGACACCCGGCCCGTCCTGCTGCTGACCACCACGGACACCCGGGCGGCCCTGCCCGACTGCGGCGTACCGTGGCTCGCCCTCGACGGTCCGGCCGCCCGGCCGGAGGGCCCCGTCGTGACCGGCGCGGCCGGACCCCGCGCCGGAGATCCCGCCTACGTCATCCACACCTCGGGCTCCACCGGCCGCCCCAAGGGCGTGGTCGTGACGCACGAAGCGCTGGCCAACCACATGGACTGGATGGCGCGGCACCTGGCCCTCACCCCGGACGACCGGGTGCTCGCCCGCACCTCCACCAGCTTCGACGCCTCCGTGTGGGAGCTGTGGCTCCCGCTGACGCAGGGTGCCGAGGTCTGTGTGCTGCCCCACGACGCCAACCGGGAGCCCCGCGACCTCGTCTCCTGGATGAGCCGGTTCGGCGTCACCGTCGCCCAGTTCGTGCCCTCGCACCTGACCCTCGTCCTCACCGAGGCGGCGCACGCCGCGCCGCTCCCCGCCCTGCGCGCCGTCCTGTGCGGCGGTGAACCGCTGCCGCGCGCCCTCGCCGACGACATCGCCGGGCTGTGGCGGGCCGAGGCGCACAACCTCTACGGGCCGACCGAGGCCACCATCGACGCCACGGCCCACCGCGCCGGCGTACCGGGGCCCGGGGACGGGGCGGAGGACGGCACACCGTCCGAGACCGTGCCGATCGGCCTCCCCGTCGACACCATGCGCGCCTACGTCCTGGACGGCCGGCTGCGGCCCGTGCCGCCCGGTGTCACCGGGGAGCTGTACCTCTCGGGACCCAACCTCGCCCGCGGCTACCTGGACCGGCCGGGCCTGACCGCCGCACGGTTCGTGGCGGACCCGTTCGACGCCACCGGCGCCCGTATGTACCGGACGGGCGACCTCGTACGGTGGAACCGGCACGGTCTGCTCGACTACGTGGCCCGCGCCGACGACCAGGTCAAACTCCGCGGCTTCCGCATCGAGCCGGGCGAGGTGGAGGCCGCGCTCCTGGCGCAGCCCGGGGTCACCGCCGCCTGCGCCGTGATCCGTGAGGACACACCCGGCCGGCGCCGGCTCGTGGCCTACGCCGTCACCGCCGGTCCGGCCCCGCGCCCCGCCGGCCTGCGCGACGCCCTCGCCGAGACCCTTCCCCACTACATGGTGCCCGGCGCCGTCGTCGTGCTGGACGAGCTGCCCCTCCTGCCCAACGGCAAGGTGGACCGGCGGGCCCTGCCCGAGCCCGGGCCGGGCACCGACACCCCGGGCGGAGCGGGGCACAGCACCCTCCAGGAGGACCTGCTCGCCGGGATCTTCGCCGATGTCCTGGACCGCCCCCTCGTGGGCCCGCACGACAGCTTCTTCGACCTCGGCGGGCACTCGCTCCTCGCCATGCGCGTCATCAGCCGTGTCCGCGCCGTCCTGGGTGCCGAGATCGACGTACGCACCCTCTTCGAGCACCCGACCGTCGCGGGTCTCGCCCGCGTCCTCGACACGCGGGGCCGGGCCCGCCCGCCGGTGGTGCCCGCACAGCAGCGGCCCGACCCGCTGCCGCTGTCCTACGCACAGCAGCGCCTGTGGTTCCTCAACCGGCTCGAAGGCCCCAGCTCCGCCTACAACATCCCGCTCGTCCTCGAAATCCACGGCGCCCTGGACACCGACGCCCTGCGCGCCGCCCTGGGCGACGTCATGGAGCGCCACGAGGCGCTGCGCACCCTGTTCCCGGAGCGGGACGGCGTGCCCCACCAGCTGATCCTCCCCGCCGGCACGGCGGAGACCACCACCGCACCCCTGCTGCCGGTCGAGGTCCTGGCCCCCGCCGAGCTGGAAGGGACCGTCCTGGCCGCCGTGCGCGAGCCGTTCGACGTCATGGCGGACCTGCCCCTGCGCGCCCGGCTGCTGCGCTCCGCACCCGGCCACCACGTCCTCGTGCTCGTCCTGCACCACATCGCGGGCGACGGCTGGTCCCTCGCCCCGCTCGCCCGCCACCTCGGCGACGCCTACCGCGCCCGCCTCGCGGGCCGGGCGCCCGGGTTCACGGCCGGCGCCCCGCTCCAGTACGCCGACTACGCCCTCTGGCAGCACGCCGCTCTGGGCGACGGCACCGAGCCGGGGAGCGTGCTGCGGCAGCAGCTCGACCACTGGCACACGGCTCTCGCGGGCCTGCCCGGCCTGATCGACCTGCCGCTCGACCGGCCGCGCCCGAGCACCACCGATCCGCGGGGAGCCGTCCACACCTTCGACGTGCCGGCCCCCCTCCACGGGCAGCTCCTGCGTCTGGCGCGTGAGTCGGGAAGCAGTCTGTTCATGGTGCTCCAGGCAGCGGTGGCCACCTTGCTGCACCGCCACGGCGCGGGCGACGACATCCCGTTCGGTTCCCCCGTCGCCGGCCGCACGGACGAGGCGCTGGAGGACCTGGTCGGCTTCTTCGTCAACACGCTCGTCCTGCGCACGGACCTGTCCGGCCGTCCGACCTTCCAGGAACTGCTGGTACGTGTACGGGAGTTCGACCTGGGCGCCTATATGAACCAGGACGTGCCCTTCGAGCGGCTCGTCGAGAGCCTCAACCCCGTCCGGGCGCACAACCACCATCCGCTGTTCCAGACCATGCTGGTCCTGCAGAACCAGGAGACGGCGCGCCCCGACCTGCAGGGACTGACCGTCGAGGACCGGCTCGTCCACAACGGCCTGAGCAAGTTCGACCTCACCTTCGCCTTCACCGAGGAGCCGGGCGAGGGCGGCCTCACCGCAGGGGTCGAGTACGCCACCGCCCTCTTCGACCGGGCCACCGTCGAGACCCTCGCGGCCCGCCTGGTCCGCCTCCTGGAGCAGGTGGCCGCCGACCCCGGTCTGCCTCTGGCGGATTACGGCCTCATGACGCCGGACGAGCGCCACCGCGTCACGCACTGGGGCACCGGCCGCGGCCTGCCCGCGGACGCGGCCGACGCCACCCTGCCCGCCCTCTTCGCGGCCCAGGCGCACCGCACTCCGGACGCGGTGGCCGTGACCGGTGACGACGCCACCCTCACGTACGCCGAACTCGACGGGATCTCCGCCGGCCTCGCCGGCGTCCTGGCGGGCCTCGGCGTCGGCCCCGAAACCGGGGTGGGCGTGCTGCTGACCCGGTCGCCGGCGGTGGTGTCCGTCTCGCTCGGCACGGTCCGGGCCGCCGGCGCCTATGTCCCGCTGGACGCCCGGTGGCCCGAGGAACGGCTCGAACAGGTCGCCGGGGTAGCGGCCGTGCGGGTCCTCGTCGTCGACGAGGACGCCTGCGCCTCACCCTGGGTGACCGCTGCGGCCCGCCGGACGCCGGTCGTGGTCGTGGACCGCCTCGGCCGGGTCCTGCGGGGCGCGCCCGGGCGCCCGGGCCGCCCGGCCGCCGTGCCGGGGCCCGGCGCCCTCGCCTACGTGATGTTCACCTCCGGTTCCACCGGCCTGCCCAAGGGCGTCGGCGTCACGCACGCCGACGTGGCCGCGCTCACGGCCGACTCCGCCTGGGACGACGGCGCCGCGGACGCGGTCCTGATGCACTCGGCGTACGTCTTCGACGCCTCCACGTTCGAGATATGGGCCCCGCTCCTGCGCGGCGGCCGGGTCGTCGTCGCCCCGGAGGGCGTCCTGGAGGCCCGGACCCTCGGGGACGCCGTCCATCAGCACCACGTGAGCGCCGTCTTCCTGACCACGGCCCTGTTCAACGTGATCGCGGAGACCGGTCCGGGCGCGTTCGCCGGCCTCCGGCTCGTCTGCGCGGGCGGGGAGCTGGCCTCTCCGGACGCGATGCAGCGGGTCGCGGCCACCACGCCCGGCGTGCGTGTCCTGCATGTGTACGGGCCCACGGAGACCACGACGTTCGCCACCCGCTACGAGGTCGTGGCCGGCCTGGCGTCCGGGCCGCCGCCCATCGGGCGGGCCCTGGACGGCATGCGCCTGTACGTGCTCGACGATTCGCTGGGCCCGGTGCCGCCGGGCGTCGTGGGCGAGCTGTACCTCGCCGGACGGGGCGTGGCACGCGGGTACACCGGGCTCCCCGGCCTGACCGCGACGCGCTTCGTGGCCGACCCGTTCGACCCCGCGGGCGGACGCATGTACCGCACCGGCGACCTCGTCCGGTGGACCGAGGACGGCCAGATCGCCTACGTCAACCGTGCCGACGGACAGGTGAAACTGCGCGGCCACCGCATCGAACTCGGCGAGATCGAGGGAGTGCTCGCCCGCTGCGAGGGCGTCGCCGACTCCTTCGCCCTCGTCCGCGAGGACACCCCCGGTGACCGGCGGCTGGTCGCGTACGTGGTGCCCGCCGACGGCGTGCGCCCCGAACCCGGCGACCTCGCACGGGCCGTCGGCCGGTCCCTGCCCGCCTACATGGTGCCCTCCGCGTTCGTCCTGCTCGACGCGCTGCCGCTGACCGTCAACGGCAAGGTGGACCGGCGCGCGCTGCCCGTCCCCGAGCACCAGGCTCCGGCAGGGGGGCGCGCCCCCCGCACCGTCCGCGAGGAGATCCTGTGCGGACTCTTCGCCGACGTGCTGGGCGTGGCCGGCGCGGGAGCCGACGACGACTTCTTCGCCCTGGGCGGCCACTCCCTGCTCGCCACCCGCCTCGTCGCGCGCATCCGCACCGCGCTGGGTGTGGAGGTCCAGGTCAAGGCCCTCTTCGAGCACCCCACACCGATCGCGCTCGCCGCGGCGCTGGACGCCGCCGAAGAGGCCAGGAGCCCCCTGGAGCGCGCCCGGAGGCGTCCCGACCCGCTGCCGCTGTCCTTCGCGCAGCAGCGGCTGTGGTTCCTCAACCGGTTCGAGGGGCCCAACGCCACGTACAACGTCCCGCTCGTGCTCCGTCTGCACGGTCCGCTCGACGCGGACGCCCTGGAGAGCGCCCTCGCGGACGTGGTCGAACGCCACGAGAGCCTGCGCACCGTGTTTCCCGACACCGACGGCGTGGCGCGGCAGCTCGTCCTCGACGCCGGCGGAGCCGGCCTCGACCTGACGCCCCGTGACACGGGCCCCGCCCGTCTCGACGAGGTCCTGCACGCAGAGGTGTCGCACGCGTTCGACGTGAGCACCGAACTCCCGGTCCGGGCCCGGCTGCTGCGGCTCGGCGACGAGGACCACGTCCTCGTGCTGGTCGTCCACCACATCGCCGGCGACGGCTGGTCCCTCGCCCCGCTCGCCCGCGACCTGGGCGAGGCGTACCGGGCGCGTACCGAGGGCGTCGAACCCCCCTGGACGGAACTCGGCGTGCAGTACGCCGACTACACCCTGTGGCAGCGCGCGCTCCTCGGGGACGAGGACGACCCGTCCAGCCAGGCCGCCCGTCAGCTGGAGTTCTGGCGCAAGGCCCTCGCCGGCGCCCCCGACCTGCTCGACCTGCCGTACGACCGCCCCCGGCCCGCCGTCATGGCGCACCGCGGCGACGCGTTCGCCTTCCCCGTCGACGCGGACACCCACCGGGCACTGGCGGAACTCGCCCGGGCCCGCGGGTGCAGCCTCTTCATGGTGCTCCAGGCGGCCCTGTCGGTGCTGCTCTCCCGGCACGGCGCAGGGGAGGACATCCCGCTCGGCACCGCCGTCGCCGGACGCACCGACGAAGCCCTGGACGACCTGGTGGGCTTCTTCGTCAGCACCCTCGTCCTGCGCACCGACCTGAGCGGCGATCCCACCTTCTGCGACGTGCTGGACCGGGTCCGGGAGTTCGACCTGGCCGCGTACGCCCACCAGGACGTGCCGTTCGAGCGTCTGGTGGACTCCCTCGACCCCGTGCGGGCCCAGAACCGCCACCCGCTGTTCCAGACCATGCTCGTCCTCCAGAACCAGGCGGACGCGGTCATCGACCTGCCCGGTCTCACGGTGACGGAGCAACCGGTGCACACCGGGATCAGCAAGTTCGACATGACCTTCACCTTCACCGAGACACGCGACGGCGCGGGCGGGCCCGCAGGGCTCGACGGCGTCCTGGAGTTCTCCACCGAACTCTTCACCCCCACCACCGCGCACGCCCTGGCCGGCCGGCTGACCCGCCTGCTCGCCTCGCTCGCCGCCGACCCCGGCCGCCGGGTCCGCACCGTCGAGGTCCTGGACGAGGCCGAGCGGCGGAGTCTCGAACGCGTCGCGCACGGCCCGGTCCGGCCCGGGACGGCGCGCACCGCGCCCGAAGCCTTCCGCGCCCAGTGCGCCCGGACCCCCGGGGCGATCGCCGTGCTGGACGGCGCGCACCGCCTCACCTTCAGCGAGCTCGACGCGCTGTCCGACGACCTGGCGCACCACCTGCACAGCCGGGGCATCGGCCGCGGCGGCCTCGTCGCCCTCGCCCTGGAAGGCACGGCCGACCAGGCCGTCGCGATGCTGGCGGTGGCCAAGGCCGGCGCGGCGTACCTGCCGGTCGACCTGGAGTACCCCGAGGTGCGCATCGCCCACATGCTCGACGACGCCCGTCCGGCGCTGTTCCTCACCCACGGCACCCGCGCCGCGCGGTACGCGGCGTCCGTCCCCTGCCTCGCCCTCGACGACCGGGCCGCCTGGTCCACCGGCCGTGCGGCTCCGCCGGCGGCCGCGCCGGACCCGCGTGACGCGGCGTACGTCATCTACACCTCCGGCTCCACCGGCCGCCCCAAGGGGGTCGTCGTCACCCACGCCTCCCTGACCAACCACATGGCGTGGATGGCGGGCCACCTCGGCCTCACCGGCGACGACCGGGTCCTCGCCCGCACCTCGCCGAGCTTCGACGCCTCGGTCTGGGAGACCTGGCTGCCCCTCCTGCACGGCGGCGCCACCTGCCCCGTGCCGCCGGCCGTCAACCACGACCCCGCCGGCCTGCTGGCCCGTATGCGCGAGGCGGGCACGACCCTCGCCCAGTTCGTGCCCTCGCACCTCGCGGTCGTCCTCACCGAGACGGCTCCCGGCGAGGCGCCCCCGGCGCTGCGTGCCGTCCTGTGCGGCGGCGAACCCCTGCCGCGGAACCTGGCGGAGCAGGTCCGGTCGGCCTGGTCGGCGGAGGTCCACAACCTCTACGGGCCCACCGAGACGACCATCGACGCCACCGCCCACCACTACCGGGGCGGGGGGACCGGCGCCGCAGCGGGGGAGGGGACGGTGCCGCTCGGGCGCCCCGTCGACAACACCCGCGCCTACGTCCTGGACGCCGCCCTGTGCCCGGTGCCACCGGGCGTGACCGGTGAGCTCTACGTGGCGGGCGAGGGCCTCGCCCGCGGCTACCTCGGACGCCCCGGCCTGACCGCCGCACGGTTCACCGCAGACCCGTACGGCCCCGCCGGCAGCCGTATGTACCGCACGGGCGACCTCGTCCGGCGCGACACCGAGGGCCTGCTCACCTACGTCTCCCGCGCCGACGACCAGGTCAAGCTGCACGGCTTCCGCATCGAACTCGGCGAGATCGAGGCCGCCCTCACCGCGCTCGACGGCGTCGCCGCCGCCTGCGCCCTCGTCCGCGAGGACCGCCCGGGGGAGCGGCGGCTGGTCGCCTACACCGTCACCGACGAGCGCGGCGGCGCGGCGCCCCCCACCGAGGGCGAGCTGCGTGCCCGGCTGATGGCGGCCCTGCCGCCGTACATGGTGCCCGCCGTCCTCGTGCCCCTCGACGCGCTGCCGCTGCTGCCCAACGGCAAGACCGACCGGCGCGCCCTGCCCGTCCCGCCGCGTCCCGCCGCCACCGCTCCGGGCGGGGAGCCGCGCACCGCACAGGAGCGCGTCCTGTGCGAGGTGTTCGCCTCCGTCCTGGGCGCCCCCGCCGTCCGTAGCGACGACGACTTCTTCGCGCTCGGCGGCGACAGCATCCTCTCCATCCAGCTCGTCAGCCGTGTCCGCGGGGCCGGCCTCGGCATCACCCCGCGCGATGTCTTCGTCCACCGCACCCCGGAGGCCATCGCGGCCGTCGCCACCGCGCTCGGCCAGGCCACCACCGCGCCGGCCGGGCAGGGCACCGGTGAGATGCCGCTGACGCCCATCGCCGCCTGGTTCCTGGAACGGCCCGGCACCACGGACGGCTACAACCAGTCGGGAGTGCTGCGCACACCCGTGGACGCCGACGAGGACACCCTCGTCGCCACCCTCCAACTCCTCATCGACCACCACGACATGCTCCGGCTGCGGACCGGCCGGGCGCCCGACGGCTCACCCGTCCTCGAAGCTCTGCCGTCCGGGGCCGTCCCGGCCCGGCAGCACTTCACCCGGGTCGACGTCGCCGGGCTCGACGCCGGCGCCGTCCGTGCCGCACTCACCGAGGCGGGCGAGGCGGCGCGCAGACGGCTGCGGCCCGCCCACGGCGAGGTGATCGAGGCGGTCTGGTGCGACGCCGGGCCCCGCCGGCGCGGGCAGCTGCTGCTCGTCGTGCACCACCTGGCCGTCGACGCGGTCTCCTGGCGCATCCTCGCCACCGACGTGGCCGCCGCCTGGCGGTCCGTGACCGCCGCCGGACGGCCGGCGGCACTGCCCCCGGCCACCACGCCCTACCGGCACTGGGCGCAACTCCTGGCCTCCCAGGCGCACGAGCCCGCGCGCCAAGCCGAACTGCCGTTGTGGCAGGACGTGTTACGGACGCCGGATCCGCAGCTGGGATACCGGCCGCTCGACCCCTTCCTGGACACCGCCGACCGGACGCGCACCCTGGTCACCCGCCTGCCCGCCACCTGGACGAAGCCCCTGCTCACCACCGTCCCGGCCGCCTTCCACGCAGGGGTGGACGACGTCCTGCTGACGGGCCTCGCCCTCGCCGTCCGCTCCTGGCGTGCGGAGCGAGCCGCCGCCCTCGGCGGGCCCCGGCCGAGCAGCACCGCCGTCCTCCTCGACCTGGAGGGCCATGGCCGTGAGCAGATCGCCGACCACCTCGACCTGTCCCGCACGGTCGGCTGGTTCACCAGCCTCTACCCGGTCCGGCTCGACCCCGGACCGGCCGGCACCCGCGACCCCGGACGCTTCGACGCGGAGCTGGTCGAGCAGGCCCTCAAGCGGGTCAAGGAGCAGTTGAGGACCATCCCCGACCACGGTGTCGGCTACGGAATGCTGCGCCACCTCGACCCGGCCACCCGCCCTCTGCTGGCCACGGCGCCCCACCCCCAGATCGGCTTCAACTACCTGGGCCGGTACGCCTCTTCGCCCGGGACGGCGGACGGGAGCGGCGACGGCGCCGACTGGGACGTGCTGCTCGACGGCGGCGGGCCGCGCAGCCAGGACCCCGACATGCCCGTCCACCACGTCCTCGACATCAACGCGCACGCCGAGGACCTGCCGGACGGCCCGCACCTGGTGATCCGCTGGACCTGGCCCAGCGACCTCCTCAAGGAGGAGGACATGGAGGCCCTGGCCGAGACCTTCTCCCGGGCCCTGCGCGCCGTCGCGGAGCACGCCGAACGATCCGACGCGGGCGGCTGGACGCCGTCCGACCTTCCCCTGGTCTCGCTCGACCAGGCCCAGCTCGACCGACTGCAGAACAAGTGGGGTGGACGCAAGTGACCGGGTTCAGACTGGAAGACGTACTGCCGCTGACGCCGTTGCAGGCGGGCATGCTCTTCCACGCGCTGTACGACTCCCGCGACGTGGACGTCTACACCGCACAGTTCGTCTTCGGCCTCGAAGGCCCCGTCAGCGTCCCCGCCCTGCACGACGCCGTCGGCGGCCTGCTGCGGCGCCACGCCAACCTGCGGGTCGGCTTCCTCCACGAGGACCTGGACGAGCCCGTGCAGGCCGTGGCCGCCGAGGTGCCCGTACCGCTGGAGGAGCTGGACCTGACGGGTGCGGACGGCGCGAGCGCGACGCAGGAACGCCTCGCCGCGTTCCTCGCCGCCGACCGCACCCGCCGCTTCGACCTCACCACCCCGCCGCTGATGCGGTTCACCCTCGTGCGTACGGGGCCGCAGGCCCACCGGCTCGTCATGACGAGCCATCACATCCTGCTCGACGGCTGGTCGATGCCCCTGCTCGTGCGGGAGCTGTTCGAGCTGTACGCGCGACGGGGCGACGACAGCGCCCTGCCGCGCGTCGTCCCCTACCGCACCTACCTCGCCTGGCTGGCCCAGCAGGACCGCGCCGCGGCCCTGGACGCCTGGCGCACCGCCCTGGCCGGCATCGAGGCGCCGACCCTGCTCGCCGGGCGCGCCGGGGCGGACGTGCCGGGCGCGGGCGACCTGCCCGAAACCCTCGTCCTCGACCTGGACACGGCCACGACCCGCCGGCTGCGTGAGACGGCCCGCACCCACCGGCTCACCCTCAACACCCTCGTCCAGGGCGCCTGGGGGCTGCTGCTCGCCCACCTCACCGGACGCCCCGACGTCGTGTTCGGCACCACCGTCTCCGGCCGCCCGCCGGAGATCCCGGGCATCGAGTCGATGGTCGGCCTCTTCATCAACACCGTGCCGGTACGGCTGCGCCCGGCACCCGGCGAAACCCTGGCCGCGCTCCTGACCAGGCTCCAGGAGGAGCAGGGCCGCCTCCTCGGCCACCAGTACGTGGGCCTGACCGAGATACGCGGCGTCACGGAGCTGGACGAACTGTTCGACACCCTGGCCGTGTTCGAGAACTACCCCATGGACGCCGAAGCCCTGCGCACCGCGCAGCAGGGGCTGCCCGGCCTCGCCGTGACCGGGTTCAGCGGCTCGGACGCGGCCCACTACCCGCTCACCCTCACCATCGCTCCGGGCGACGCCCTGAGGATCACCTTCGGCTACCGGGCCGCCGCCCTCGCACGTGACGAGGTGGCCCGCACGGTCGCCCGCATGCGCCGTCTGCTGACCGCGATGGCGCAAGGACTCGACCGCCGCGCCGACACCGTCCCCGTACTCCTCGACGGGGAGCGTGAGTCGCTGCTCTCCCAGGGGAACGGCGCCGCACTCCGGTGCGCCACCCTGGACGAGAGCATTCCCGCCGCCGTCGCCCGGCGTGCCGCCCTGCACCCGGACGCGGTCGCCGTGTCCGGCGCCGGCGAGCAGCTGACCTACCGGCA
>Ga0196960_10000346_pt1 | contig 17473 bp, 6 predicted proteins | sample S3v_5metaG_FD_183187 | JGI IMG/M metagenome (GOLD analysis project Ga0196960, IMG submission 183187) | Soil microbial communities from Anza Borrego desert, Southern California, United States - S3+v_5 | ecosystem: Environmental > Terrestrial > Soil > Desert | place: USA: California | collected... | reverse complement strand
TGGGCCTGGTCTCGCCGATCTTCTTCCAGCTCGTCATCGACAAGGTGCTGGTCCACCAGTCGCTGACGACATTGGACGTGCTCGCCTTCGGGCTTGCCGTGGTACTGATCTGGGAGACGGCTTTGTCGGGCCTGCGCAACTGGCTGTTCGCGCACAGCACCAATCGCGTCGATGCGGAGCTCAGCGCCCGCATGTTCCGCCATCTCCTCAACCTGCCGCTCTCATACTTCGAGGCGCGGCGGGTCGGCGACAGCATCGCCCGGGTGCGCGAGCTGGAAAGCATCCGCGAGTTCCTGACGTCGAACGCGGTGACGGTGGTCATCGACCTGTTCTTCACCATCGTCTTCTTTGCGGTCATGTACATGTACAGCCCGATGCTGACGCTGATCGTGCTCCTCTCCATCCCCATTTATGCCGCCATCTCGATCCTGATCACGCCCACGCTCCGCGCCCGGCTGGACGAGAAGTTCCGCCGCGGCGCCGAGAACCAGGCCTTCCTGGTCGAGACGGTGACCGGCATCGGTACGCTCAAGGCGATGGCGGTGGAGCCGCAGATGCGCGACCGCTGGGAGAAGCAGTTCGCCGGCTACACCCAGACCGGCTTCGCCGTCACCCGCCTCGCAAACTGGGGCAACCACCTGATCCAGGTGGTGTCCAAGCTCACCACCGTCGCCATCCTCTATTTCGGAGCGAAGGCGGTGATTGCGGGGGATCTCAGCGTCGGGTCTCTGGTCGCCTTCAACATGCTGTCCGGGCGGGTGGCGGCGCCGATTCTTCGTCTCTCCCAGCTGTGGCAGGATTTCCAGCAGGTGCGGATCTCGGTCGACCGGCTCGGCGACGTGCTCAATGCCCCGGCCGAGCCCGAGCATAATCCCAACCGCGCCAGCCTGCCCGCCATCTCGGGCCGGATCGAGTTCGACAAGGTCCGCTTCCGCTACCGCCCCGACGCGCCGGAAGCCTTACGCGGCGTCAGCCTGACCGTGAATGCGGGCGAAATGCTGGGCATTGTCGGGCCGTCCGGGTCGGGCAAGTCGACGCTGACCAAGCTGGTGCAGCGGCTCTACGTGCCGGAGCAGGGAAGGGTGCTGGTCGATGGCGTCGATCTCGCACTGGTCGACCCGCCTTGGCTGCGGCGGCAGATCGGCGTCGTGCTGCAGGAGAATATCTTGTTCAACCGCACGGTGCGCGAGAATATCGCCCTTTCCGATCCGACGCGGCCGATGGAGGCGGTAATCGCCGCCGCGCAGATGGCCGGCGCGCACGAATTCATCCTCGGCCTTTCCCACGGTTACGACACGGTGATCGACGAGCGCGGCGCCAACCTGTCGGGCGGGCAGCGGCAGCGCATCGCCATCGCCCGTGCCCTCGTCGGCGACCCGCGCATCCTGATCCTCGACGAGGCGACCTCCGCCCTCGACGCGGAAAGCGAGGAGATCATCCAGGAGAATCTGCGCCTGATTGCGCGCGGACGGACGGTGATGATCATCGCCCACCGCCTCTCCGCCGTGCGGCAATGCCACCGCATCGTCACCGTGGAGGCGGGCGAGATCACGGAAGAAGGCGATCACGAGACCTTGCTGAGGAATGGCGGCCGCTATTCCGCCCTCTATCGCAAGCAGATGGGGATCGTGGCATGAGCATGATCGCCGGTCGCTTCCCGACCCTCGCCCGCCACTGGGCGGTGCTTCGCGAAGCCTGGTCGCGCCAGAACGAGGCCGACCGCAGCCACCGTCCGTCGGAGGAGCATGAATTCCTCCCCGCCGCGCTCGAGATCATGGAAAAGCCGCCGAGCCCCGGCCTCAGGCGCCTGATGCTGATGCTGTGCAGCCTGTTCCTGATCGCCTTGTTCTGGTCGTTCATCGGCAAGGTCGACGTGGTGGCGGTGGCGACGGGCCGCACCCTGCCGGTGTCCAACAGCAAGATCATCCAGCCGATGGAGATCGGCGTCGTCCGCGCCATCCATGTCCGCAACGGCCAGCGGGTGCGGGCCGGCGAGCTGCTGATCGAGCTCGATCCCACCACCGCCCAGGGCCAGGAGTCGCAGGCCACCCGCGGCCTCCTCGCCGCCAACGTGATCCGCGCCCGCAACGCCGCTTTGCTCGCCCATCTGCAGGGGCGCCCGGCGCAGTTCCGCGCGCCGGCCGGAACGCCCGCCGACATCGTCGCGACCCAGACCGAGCTCGTGCGCAGCAAGATCGCCGAATATGAAGCGGAGCGGCGCGGCCTGGTCCAGAGCCGGGCCGAGCGCAGCGCCGAGCTCGCCGGCGCGCAGGCGGAAATCGCCAAGTTGCGCCAGACCCTGCCCCTGATCGATCAGCAGCTCGAAGCCCGCCGCGGATTGGCCGAGCGCGGCCATTTCTCCCGCCTCCGCCTGCTCGAATATGAGCAGGCGCGGATCGAGCATGTCCGCACCATCGACGTGCAGGAGAGCGCGGCGGCGCGGGCGCGGGCGACGATCAGCCAGATCGACGCCAGCCTCGCCGGCATCCGCGAGCGCTTCGCCCGGGAGGCGGCGACCGAGCTTGCCGGCGCCGAAAACGAATCCGGCATCCAGTCCGAGGAATTGCGCATCACCGCCCGCCGCCGGGAGCTGCAGCAGATCCGCGCGCCGTCGGACGGCGTCGTGCAGCAGCTCGCCGTCACCACCGTCGGCGGCGTCGTCCAGCCCGCCCAGCCTTTGATGGTGATCGTGCCGACGCAGGGCGAGATCGCCGTCGACGCCCAGATCCTCAACCGCGACATCGGCTTCGTGCGCGAAGGGCAGAGCGTACGGGTGAAGCTCGAAGCCTATCCCTTCACCGATTACGGCATCGTCGAAGGCGTTGTGGAGACGATCAGCCGCGATGCGGTGCAGCCCGAACAATCAGCCCAGGCCCAGAACGGCGCCCCGGCCCAGACAGCGCCGGTCTACAATGCCCGCATCCGCCTCAGCCGCAACTATGTCCAGATCGGCCAGCGCCGCCAGCCGATCGGGGCGGGCCTGGCGGTGCAGGCCGAGATACTCACCGGGCGCCGCCGCATCATCCAGTATCTGCTGTCGCCAATCTCTCAGGCGGTGGATGAAGCGGGGCGGGAGCGCTGATTTCCTGCTCCCGCCTAGCCGTTTCCTTGATCGGCTAGGCACAAAGCCGACGTCTTTCACCTCCTTCCAAAATTAGTTCCGCTTGCGAAATAACAAGTGAAACGAGGAACTTAGCATCGCCTTTCAATTGACGCGGCCCGTGCTTTGCGGCATTTGACCGGCGGGTTTTGCGTGCCGCGACTCAGGCGGTACCGTGGGAGGGATCATTGTCCTATTGGATGTCGGCGGCGCTGCGTGCGTCGTCCATTTCAATCTGCCTGCCGATGATGGCAGGGTGCGCGGCCATGCCCGAATTCGATCCGGGCATGGCGAGCGTTGCCGAGTTCAAGCACCACAGCCTCCAGTGTCGCGGCGCCGCCGAAGCGCTTTCGGACCGTGTCGCGGAGCAGGCCGAGCATCGTGACGACGGCAGCACCGGCACCGGCCAGGCAATCGGCGTCGCCATCGGGTCGCTGGTCTCGGGCTCAGCTGTCCGGCGGCAAGCCTTCGCCGACTGCATGACGTCCGCAGGGTACGCACGCAAAGGGATCAGGATATGAACAGGCTACGCGCGCCCTTCGGGCTGTTGTTCGCGATGGTGGCGCTCGTGTCCGGCTGCGGCGCCGCCGCCGAGCTTCCCGTTCCAGACCAGCGCCAGTTCGTCGACCAGCTCACCTGGATGATGTTCGGCGACAAGGACGAGGTCGAGGTGAGCCCCGGCTATCGTCTGGCAGGACTCGTCGTGCTTGAGGGGGCCGACCTTGCAAGAATTGCTCCTTCTTCGCAAGTCGACGCATCTGCTCTGCGTACCGTTTTCGAGCCTCTTGACGCGTTATACCGCGGAAACGGGAATACGACTCCCAATGCTGTTCAGATCCATGCGCTGATGCCCGGTGCTACGGCTGAGCGTCTTGTCTGGGCCCGTCAGGTGTTCGAATCGACTGCCGGACAGCCGCACCAGCCGGATCTCCGGCGAAACAGCACGGCCTTGTCGATATTGACTTATCAGGACGAGCGTTCCGACGAGGTGCGCCGACGCGCGGCTTCTCTCCACCATAGTCGTCGGACTAGCATTCTCAAGCTGTCGCGAACGTGTGAGCTCGCTATCTCCAAGGATGAGTATGGGTATGTGAAGAGCGTCGTCGGAACCGTTCTCCTTCCGTCCAGTGGTGAATTCATCGTCGATTCTCCGTCCGGATTCGATTGCATTCTTGCCGCCCAAATCTACGGCGCAGGCCTCAGCGATGCGGTCGTCACTGGACGATTCCGTGCATTCCCGACGGCTGAGGCGCAGCTAGATGGCTGCATCATTATCAATCCGGCCAGGCGCCAAATGCCGCAGGGAGCGGCCTGTCGTTCTCCACTGACCGGCATGGCGAAATATGCGGTGCTGTCTCATCTGATCGGCTCCGGCAAGCTTCGGCCCGGACGGCTTCAACGCGACAGCTTCCAAGCAATGGTGAGAGAACTGATCGCGTTACCTGAGTTCGTCGATCTCATCGGTGCATATGAGGAGCGCGAGCGCAGATTGACACGGTCCTTTGCTAACCAGCGCATACTCTCATCTCCGAATTGAACGGTTCGTTCCGCGCTCAAACTCGCGGGACACAGAATAACCAATACTTACAAAGCAGGATCTCCAAATGAGCGATCTCGAGACTTCTCTTGCCAATCTGCAAAGAGAGCTGCGCTTTCTGAGCGGTACGCGCCATTCCATCAGCATCGGAACTGCCATCGCTTTGGCAAATGCCTTGTACCGAGACCTGTACAACAACGGCGCATTCGTGCGCATTCACGCTGGCGTCACGGGTTCGGTCGGCGGCGAGGTCGCCGGGCTTATTGGATTGGGTGTCGATGTTCGAATTACAGACTCGCAAATATCGGGAGCGATTACTGGAAGCGTTTTCAATTGGCAATTCGGCGTAGAAGCCAAATACGATGATGTACAAGGCGGCGACATCGACAACGTCGCTCAACATACCGTGACTGCGGGTCCCATCTTTGCAACTTTCGGGGATATGGAGACCGGTCCGAACGGCCGCTTATCGCGTGCTACGGTCGAGTTTGGCTTCACACCCGGAATGGCGCTCAATGTGCCCGGTCTCGGGACTGACAGTCCCGTCGGCGGCGCGGATGCTCGTGCCGGTTTCACTGTTGTCTACGAGATGTACGACCGCCCATCTTATCTCGAGGAGATGTTCAAGCCGACGCTCGAAAATTATCTTGGGAGTCTCGAAAGCTCGGACTCGTTGTTTGCTTTGCGGGGACGCAGCGCTGAAATATTTGCAGGAGCGCTCGCGTATCGGGGAGAGTTCACGGAAGGCCTGTCATTTGTCCTTGCACGTGAAATGGCGGCGCTTTCGCCCGGGCTTCGCTCGGGAGAATTCACCTTTTCAGGCGCGGATCTCGTCAATTCGCAGCTGGTTGGAACGCACCTTGGTGAAACCGAATCTGGCCTAATCGGCGACGTAACAGTGAATTGGGCCCGTCTCGACGACGGGAGCTTTCGCATCATGTCGACCAAGATGCAGCGCTTCACCACGGACGTCGACCCCACAGGTCATACCCTGGTACAATATTCCGTTGGCCGCTTCGGCGGGAACCAGAGAATTGCCTTGGAAGGGCTGCTCTCACATGTCCGTGAAGTTTCCACATTCGGTAGCAATGTACAGGGATATGGAGATCCCCAGCCGGGTTCGCTCAAGATGGCGTACTTTGATCCCACACAAGAAGCATGGATCTATGGCGGTGTGTACCAACAAGGTGCGGCTGATGGGAACCCGCGAGCTGTACGGGACTTCTTTCTTCAGAATGCGATGAACAGCCAAGGCGGCCGCAACGCGTTCATTCGGACCGATGATGGCATCATAGCTCAGAACGTTTCGATCACAGACACAAGGTACACCATAACGCAGATTACTGGCGTTGGGTTGGTGCCCCGCACCGGGCCTGTGGAGACGCCATTCAATCCCAGTCCGTCGAGCAATCCCGCGCCCTCGAACGGCACGGAAGGCGAGGTCATCGTGGTCACAGGCAATCGGAACCGGCTCGACGCGGTTGAGACTGGGTCCGATGACGAGAGCGACACGGTCGAGCTTCGCCGAACTTCAAGCGATGGCAGCACGGTCGTTGCGCAAGTAACGGATGAGGTTGTTGCATCCCGGTTTGCCAACGTGGCTGATCAAACGGATGCTCCTGCACCGCGGATCCTCAATGCGCCGGATCCGGGGTCGATTGATGAGGTAGTTCCGACTCGGACCGCGCCGCGTCAAGTTTTCGTGACGGCCTTCGAAGACGGTTTCGCTATCACGCAAACCGAGGAAGCGCGACGGGGCCAGGTTTCCTGGCGTTATGAACTCGGCGCCGAAGGAGTGATCAAGACGCGTGTCGTATCCTTCGACGACAACAGCAGCCAAGGCTATCGCGAAGCAAACTTGGACAACGAGATCATTCTGAAGGATTCCACCGGGCAGCCGGTGCTTTCGAACAACGGCCGCTTCATCGACGTGGGCGATCGCCATCGCTACAGTACCGCTTCCGGTAGTGGAACCGTCAGCACCTATACTGCGGGTCCGCTCAAGGGAATCACTCGGATCAAGATGGGGGATCCGCTGCTCGGATTTGTCCAGTTCGATCAGGCGGGTGCGATCCTTGGCAACCTTGCCGGGAAACTACTCGCGGGCGACAACAAGGCTGTTCGCGTCGTCTCGTCGGCTGCGCTGAAGACCGTCGGGCAAACTCTCGGCGGCGTTCTCAACGGAAAGCTTACCGGAGCCAGCGGAGCGGATATCAGCAAGGTTTTGGCAAGCTTCGATGAAGAGCTGTTTCGCAATCTTCAAATGAAAGGCGTGGGTGCCGTTAGTTCGTTCCTCGTTAAGGAACTGATTTCGAGCCTCGGCATCGACGGGTTCGTGGGCGAACTGGCAAACACTGCCTTGTCGGAGGCGGTGCGCAGCCAAGCCGCCAACCTGCTGAACATCTCCACGAACAACGTATTCGCGAATGTCGGAAATGCCGTCGGCTCCCTGATAGGAACCAAGCTGGCGTCCGAACTCGTCACGTTCGACACGATCGGCGGACAGCTCGGATCGATGATCGGTTCGACGGCATTGTCCATTGCAGCGACGTCGACGGCGCTGATCCTGACCGGCACCGGTTCGAGTGCAATGGTGCTCGGGGCCCAACTCGGCATGTTCGCAGGACCGGTGGCGGCGGCGATCGGGGCCTTTGTCGGCTTCTTGGTCGGATCGGTGTTCGGCGGCACGCCTCGGTCGGGCGCTGATGTGCTGTGGAACGAGGAAACCGGTACATTTGAAACGGCGAATGCCTATGCCCGCAAGGGCGGCAGCCGTGACGTCGCCACGGCGATGGCGTCGGCCGTTGGCGAGACGCTGAACGCAATCATCGCCAGCACAGGCGGCACTCTGCTGAACCCGGAGGACGTTCGCGCCGGCAATTACGGCATGCGGGGCAAGAACCTCGTTTACCGGCCGGAGGCGACGCGGGATAAGGAAGCGATCACACTGAAGGTATCGGTGAAGGCGGAGGACGGTGCCGGCCAGTTGATCACGCATGGGCTGCACAATGCCGTCGCCGGCGCAAACTTCAAAATCGCCGGTGGCGACGTGTTCGTGAAGCGCGCCTTCTACAACGGCTTGCCGGCGGCGACGATTGCTGGCGATTTCGACACCAACCTGGTCCTTGGTAACATCACTACCGCAATTCGTTATGAGCAGTATCTGGCCAATGCGCCGCTGATCAATGCGTTGATTGCGGCTGAAGGGGACAGCGCGTTCGCTGCGGACGTCGCGGTCACCATCGCACGCGCTGGCGAGCTCGGGCTCCACCGCCGTCATGAGTCCGATTGGTATGGGGGCTTCACATCCCTGTTGAAGGAAGCGCAAGCGACTGTTCTCGATGTCGACTTCATCTTTCATGTCGATCAGGCAGGGCAAAAGCTGAGCCGGAAGATCGAGATCGGTGAACATGTCCTCTCTGATACCATCGACATTGCCGGCCAGGTGGTCGTGGAGGGAACGGCTGCAAGCGACACCATCGACCTGAGCAGCAACGTGCTTGCGGACCAGCGTGGCATGGCCGTCAACGGCAGGATCCAGAACGACATCGCCGTGACTGACACTGATTTCACGACCGTGACGTCTGCGGTCGTGTCTTTCGCGCCCAGTGCTTGGCGCAGCGAAGTCCAGGTCGATACAAAGGCTGACACGATCGCCGAGGTTGGCGAAACCTTCCTTGCCTTCCTTTCCAAAGCGTCGGGGCTGACCATCGCCGGGTCGGGCGCGTCGGCGATGATCGTCGACGGCACGGCTGCCCTTCCGACCCTGATTGTCGGCGACAGCTGGGCCGCTGAGGCCGACGGTTATGCTGTCTTCCGGCTCGCTTTGTCGAAGGCACCGATGTCGTCCGTCACCGTCGCGCTTGTGCTGAAGGAGGGCCTTGCGACCGGCAACGGCGTCGACTTTGGCGGCGCCCCCGGATCAGCGGCCGACATGGAGGTGTCGCTCGACGACGGTGCGACCTGGGCCGTCGCGTCCAGCGTCACCTTCCCCGCTGCATCGGCCAAGGCCATTCTCGTGCGCACGGCCATCAAGGCGGACAATCTCAAGGACACGGCCGGCAACGTCAGCAATGTCGAGGGTTACGAAACGTTCAACCTCGTCGCGACGGTTGCCGCCGCCGATGCTGGCAAGGTGAGCAATGGGCAGCGGCCCGTGAAGGGCGTCGCAACGATCGTTGACGGTCCAAGCACCAAGCCTTTCGTCTGGATCGACGACGTCACGGTGCTTGAAGGCGGCAAGGCTACGTTCACCGTTTCGCGCAGCGCCAGGACGACGGAAACGGCGACGGTAGAATTCTCCACCTCCGACCGCCGCAGCCTCAGTGTAGACGTAGCCGCGATCGTCGATGGTGGGGACGGCAACGATGTGATCCATGCCTCGGACCGCGGCGACAACGTCATCGGCGGCGCCGGCGACGACACGATCCATGGCGGCAAGCTGGACGATTGGCTCGTCGGCGGGGACGGCAACGACATCATTGATGCCGGTCGCAAGGACACAGCCGTCGGCGGCGAGGGCAACTTCCTCAGCGGCGGTGTCGGCAACGACATCCTCACCGGTCGCGAAGGCTCGGACTGGCTGGACGGCGGCAGCGGCACCGACATTCTGACCGGCAATGCCGGCGACGACATCCTAGTTGGCGCGACCGGCGATGGCGACCGGCTTTCCGGCGGGAGCGGTGACGATCAGTATCTCGTCCGGGTGGGCGACGGTGCCGACATTGCCGAGGACCAGGCGGACGACGCTCCGACGGCCGCAGCGACCACCAACGTGGTCACCAAGCGCGTTTCCAACATCGCAGCCGGCCTCATTGCGCGGAATGCGAGCTTCTGGGCCGGCGGCGACACTGATGCGGTGAAGGCGGGCAAGCTCATCGGCGGTGAGGATGCGGTGGTCTTCGGCCACGGCATCACCCTCGACCAGATGAAGATGGTGAGGAGCGATAACGACCTCATCCTGCAGATACTCGAGCAGGATCCCGCAGCGCCGGGCGCAACGCGGGTTTCCTCGACCCAGATCACCCTGACGGACTGGTTCACCGATCCTCTGAAGCGGGTCGAATGGATCCGCTTCGCCGACGGTAACGAGGTCCGCATCGGCGACTTCACCTCTTTTGTGATCGGCCAAGACGGCACGGACGACGTCCTCATCGGCACTCAGGGCAACGACTTCGTCTGGGGCGGCTCCGGCGACGACCGGCTCTACCTCCTGGGCGGCGACGACATCGGCAATGGCGGCAGCGGCAATGACAGCGTCGAGGGCGATCGTGGCAGCGACATCGTGATCGGCGGCAGCGGCGCCGATCGGCTCATGGCCGGCAAGGATGCCGACGTTGTGACGGGCGATGCGGGCGACGATTACATTTATGGCGATGATGGCAACGACCTGATCTCGGGCGGCCGTGGCAACGACACGCTTTACGGTGGCGGCGGAGACGATATCTTCAAGTTCAGCCGCGGCGACGGAGACGACACCGTCGGCGACGAGTTCGGCGGCACCTGGACCCAGGTCTGGAAGGGCAGCGCTACCGGCGGCGCCTGGACAACGGGCTGGTATGTGGACGCAGCCAGCGGCGAAGTCCGCGGCCCGAATGGCGCGGTCATCCGCCGCAATCTTGGCACGGTGCAGGAGCCGGACTGGCGCTGGGGCGACTGGCGCAACGAAGGCACGGCTGCAGAGCCACGCTGGGTCTGCGTTGGCGAGATCGACTATGACAGTGTGTCGCAGACGCTGCGCGTCCAGACCGCGACCAGCAATATCGGCGACACCGACTCCGATGCCTCGGCCACCAGCGTCGGCGATACGATCGAGTTCGCGCCCGGAATCCGGCTGCAGGACATCGTCCACGAGGCTAGCGGCACCGATCTCATCATGCATGTCGGCAATGGCGACACGGGCTCGGGCGCGCTTGCGTCGCTGAGCGACAGCCTGCGGTTCCGCAATTTCTACGGCAACGCGGCACCGACGGTGGAGCGCCTTGCCTTCTATAGCACCGGCTTGCTCAATCTCGCCAACGTGAAGATCCAGGGCGGCGGCGATGGTGCCGATGCGTTGACCGGGACCACCGGCAGCGACTGGATTACCGGCGGTGCCGGTGATGACACAATCGCGGGCGCAGAAGGTAATGACTATCTCGTGGGTCACGGGGGGCGCGACGTGCTCACGGGAGGCACCGGCAACGACATCCTCTACGGTGGCACGGAAGACGACGTTTTGACCGGCGGTGTTGGTGCCGACATGCTGATCGGCGGAGCCGGGCAGGAGGATGTCGCCTCCTACGCGTCTGCGACCGGCGACATTGTGGCTAATCTGTCCAGCTCCAGCTTCAACCGCGGCGAGGCTGCCGGCGACGATTATGACGGGATCGAAAATCTCGTTGGCGGTGCGGGCAACGATCTCCTGTCCGGCGACGAGGGCGACAACGTCATCACCGGCGGCGCGGGCAATGATCTGCTGCGTGGTGCGGTTGGTAAGGACACCTATGTATGGAATGGCGCGGTTGACGGCTCCGATACCATCGAAGATGTCGCCTTCTCGACCAAGGCTATCTACTCGGACGGCATCCTAAAGAATTACCGTGTGTACTGGACGGAGATCGAGCAGCCTGCCCCGTCCGGCCAGTGGAAAACCGAGGAGCAGCTGATGGTCTTGGTCGGCTGGCAGGTTGACGTCAGAAGCATCTCGGATTTCAATGAGCTTGTTTACTCCCATGTGCACGCGCCCACAGACACGCCCACTGGCGATCAAAGGATCCCAAAGAACGGTTTCGCGGGTGAGGGATGGATCAACGGCGCGAAGTCGGACGGATCCGACGCCTGGACGTACAATGTCAACAGCAATCTTACCGGAGGTGGTGAGGACACCCTTGAGATGGGGGCTGGCATAACGCTCGACTCTTTGAGCTTTGCTTGGTCCGCCACCGCAACGACCGACCTTATCATCACGCATTCTTCTGGTAAGACACTGACCTTAAAGAACCACACGGGCCCCGGCCGGATTGAAAAGCTCATTTTCAGCGATGGTTTTGAAGTCAATCTCGGCCGTATTCTGATCGGACAGAGTCCGACCGCCACGTTACTGGTCGACGAGCTTTTGATCATGAAGGACGGCATGGCACTGCTCGATGGCGGGCTCGGCAACGACGTTCTCACCGGCGGCATCGCCACTGAGGAGCTGATCGGCGGGCCGGTGATGACGTGCTGGTGGGGAGCGCCGGTACGGATACACTCAGGGGAGGCACTGGAACCGCAGACACCGGCATTGATACGGTGCGGTACGCGAACTCGAATGTCGCGGTACAGATCGACCTTGCGTCCGCCACTGCTCAGAAAGGCGGCTTTGCGGAAGGCGATCTGCTATCCGGGATTGAGAATGTGGTCGGTTCGGGCTTCGTCGACACGCTCTCCGGAACCGACGCTGCGAACGAGCTTGTCGGCCTAGCCGGGCGCGACACCATCTACGGCCGTGGCGGCGATGACATCATCGATGGCGGCGACCATAACGACACGCTTTGGGGCGACAGCACCGACGAGAAGGCGCTCTCCGCAGGCCACGACACCATGCACGGCGGAAGCGGCAATGATGTTATGCGGGGCGGCGGCGGTAACGATGCCGTGGTCGGCGGTGAGGGCAACGACATCCTCTACGGCGACGCTGGGAACGACGACCTGCGCGCGGACGATCCGTCCGACGCGGATCCGCTCATGAACTGGAACGACAGGGTCTATGGCGGCGACGGCGACGACACCCTCTATGGCGGCGATGGCAACGACCTGCTGTTCGGAGACAATGGCGACGACCGGCTTCATGCGGGTATGTCGGGCAGCGATCTCGATGGCGGAGCCGACAACGACACGCTGACGTCCGGTGCCGGCGCCGACCTGCTCAAGGGTGGAGCGGGCGACGACGTCTACGTGTTCGACGCAAACAGCGGCACCGACAAGATCGTCGATGGCGCAGGTGCCAATAAGGTCATGTTCGCGAAGACGGATCATTCCGATCTCTGGCTCACTCGGGTCGGCGACAATCTCCGGATCGGCGCAATCGGCGAGACCACACAGGTGATCGTGGAGAATTACTTTGCGGCTACCACGCCCACGCTCCTGAAGGAGATCCAGGCTGGCGGGCACACGCTCTTCCTCCAACATCCCGACGCTGGAAAGCTTATAGCCGCGATGACGGCCGCTTCGGGCGCGACGCCGGACGTCACCCCGGCTGCGATGCCCGCTTCCGTTGCGGGGATGCTCGCTGCGCACTGGGACGAGGGCGACAAGGCGGCGCCTCGCGCCGGTGTGCTGCGCGTGTCCCGCAATATACGGGGCAACAACCTTGTCGATCTGGCGCAGTGGCCGTCGGCAACGCCGACCACGACGACGGCGGCGACCACTCTTACCACGTGGCACCTGACTGGTGCCGCCGAGGAGACGAAGTGGGCAACCGACTCGTTCGACGGTAGGACTGTGCAGGTGCTGCTTGCCGGGCAGACTGCGGACGATGCTCAGGGGGGCGGCGGTTTCACCAACACCTTCCGCTTTGACAGCACCAAGACGTACGAGTTCACCTACTACTTCAAGAAATCGACCTTCGGCCAGGATCCGCTCGTCTTCGGTCTCGGCGGGAAGGATCCTAACCCCTACGTTGAAACGATGGCGGGCGTCGACGTCACCAATGCCATGTTCGAGAATTGGTCGGTGAAGGAACAAGAGGAGCTTTCGAGCGCCGCGAGGGGCGATAAGGAATTGGAGGAGGGCGAGTGGTACAAGTTCATTGGCTATGTGCATGCAGAGGGGACTACATCGATTCCGAACAACCTGCGCAGCGGCATCTACAGCGCCGTCGACGACACTCTTCTGTATGAAGGGACCACGTTCCGGTGGAACCCGAAAGTTGACCGCGGCGAAAATAACAACACCATCTATTCCCGCTTTTCGGTGGCCGGTGCGTTTACCAACTCCGACTTGACAACGAGTTTTTACCAGCCGGAAGTTCGCGAAGTCGACATGGTCGACACGTTCACAATCGAAGGCGGCTCGATGGTCACCGATCATGACGGCGGAGCGCTCGTCTATGAGCTGGATCCGTCGGCTGCGCCGTCCAAGGGCACGATCACGTTACTTGACCCTGGGACCGGCCGGATCAAATATGACGCTCACGCCGACGCTAGCGGAACAGACCGGTTTCAGCTCATCGTCCGTGATCAGAGCAGCGGCAAAGCCACGGCAGTGCCGATCGAGGTTACCCTTTCCGTTCCGGGTGCGAATGTAGCGCCCACCGCCAAATCCGTGTTCGAATTTTCCATCGCGGAAACTGCGAAGGTGGGTGATCAGGTTGGAACCGTCTCCGCAAGCGACAGGGATGGCGACGTCAACGCCATCGACTATCGGTTTATCGTAGGATCTACGGTGACGATCATTGCTGATCGGGCCGTAACGTTCACCTCCGATGGGTTGTTCAAGCTGGAGCGGGACACCGGGATCATCCGCGTCGCCTCGTTGGAGCATTTCCCCAACCGAGATCTCCCGAGCGATGCTGAACTGTTGAAATACAATCTGCTCATCACGGATAATAATTCCGGCGTCTCTCACAAGTCCCTGCAATCGAGCGTCGAAATCTCGATCAGGGAGGTGAATGAAATGCACAGTCTGCACGCGAACAGGACGATCGAAGTGAACGAGCAGTCGGCGGCGATCGGCCCTTATATCCCGATGCCGGATCGAAACGGCTACGCCATCAACCTGGTCGACTACCTGCTCGACGATCCGGAAGGAAAGAACGTGCAGTGGACGCTCGTGAGCAGCTCCAGCCCCGGAACCTGGTCGGTGGACCAGGATGGGACGCTCCATTTAATTGGGCCCGCAACGACGGACCAAGTCGGCGGGCGGATCGACACGCTGGAGATCGCGGCCTACGATCCCGCCTTTGCGGACAATGATAACGATCCTCTGACCAATCCAGGCAGGGTGACCACCACCGTCAAGATCCACATCGCCGACGTGGCTGGAACCACGACCGCACCGACGGTGGTTCGCTATTCCGAGGATTCTTCGTTTTGGAAGATGCTGCTGCTGCGGCAGTTCGGTTCGCTTGGCCCTATCGTTCTTGACCTCGACGGCGATGGCGTCGAACTGACGAGCGTCGTGAATTCGACTATGACGTTCGACATGGACAGCGATGGCGACCAGGATCCCACCGGCTGGGTCGGAGCTGATGACGCTTTGCTGGTGTTCGACCAGAATGCGAACGGGAAGATCGACAATGGTCGCGAAATCAGCTTCCAGTCGCTTGTTCCGGGAGCGGTTTCGGACCTTGCCGGCCTAGCGTACTTTGACAGCAATAAGGACGGCTGGGTTGATTCCACCGATGCCGAGTTCGCAAAGCTCAGCGTCTGGAAGGATGCTGACCATGACGGCGTGACCGATGCCGGCGAGCTCAAGAGCGCTACGGCGGCGGGGATCGGCCGAATTGCCCTTACGTCTGTCAAGACGGGGCAGGTGCCGACCGGAGGTGACAACGTCGTCTATGCGACATCGCAGTTTGTCCGCACCGACGGGACCATCGGAAAAGTTGGAGACGTGTTCTTCTCCTTTGCCGCCTCGACGCCGCCGCCGCAGACAGTGCCAACGGATACGCCTGCTGCCGCACTTCCTTCGCTACCAGAGCGCAGCTTCGCCCGCGGTAGCGGCAAGTACAGTCTTCATGCCTCCGGTGGCCGGCTCTATGTCGGCTTCAACAAGGCTGGTGGAGCAATTGATCCGCGCACCAGCGTGATCGGCTCGGCGACGATGCTCAGCTTCGACAATCGCGACATCGGCCTCCTGGCGCCGATCGTGCTCGATCTCGACGGCGATGGCATCGAGCTTCGCCGTCGCAAGAAGGCCGATGCTCGCTTCGACATGGACGGCAATGGTGGCCGCGATGACACAGGTTGGATCTCGCGCAGCGATGCTTTCCTGGTGGTGGACGCCAACAACGATGGTCTGATCACTAGCGCCAGCGAGCTCGCCCTCGGCGCGCGCGCCGGCGGAAGCGGCACCAGCTTCGCTGCACTCGCGGCGATGGACACCAACAAGGACGGCATCGTGAGTGCGGCCGATACAGGCTTCAGCACGCTAAAGGTTTGGCGCGACGCCAACGGCAACGGCATGACGGATGCAGGCGAACTGAAGTCGCTGGCCGATCATGGCATTGCGTCCCTGTCGGTAGCGGCTCAAGCAACTGACGGCGTTGTGAAGCTCGGCTCTAACGTGACGGTAGCGACGTCGGTATTTACACGTACCGACGGATCGACGGGCACCAGCGGCGAGGCAGCGCTTGCGTACAAGCCGGGCAGCTCGTCTTCTTCCGGATTGGCGGCGGCCGCTCTCGGACATATCCGCGGTCGCTCAAACTCGGAACAGCGGCCTGGCTCAAGCGAGCCGGCGATTGGATCCGCCATGGATGCACTGGCGGCACTGCGTAGCGAGCGGAGCGGTAATCTCTTTGACCTCTTCGCCGATGTTGCTCGAGATCGGGTTCTTGAAAGTCACGAGCCGATGCCGGCCACGCCGCCCACTCCGGCCGCTCCGCAGCCCCTTTCGGCGGCGGCGACCCTGACGGAGAAGCAACTGGCGCTGATGGCCCAGGACATGGGGGCTTTCGGCTGGCGTGGTGCCGAGAGTGAGTGGAACGATCGTGCACGTCCGAGCGCTGGAGGCGTCGATTTCTATGCAGCCTGATCGGAGTACAGGAATGTCGTCAGCTGGAGGTGACGAGCCGCCGCGCGGTCCGACCGTGAGTCACGTTCTCGGTGAAATCGCTTGGCTGTTCACGCAATCGCCTTTGCACCGGGCCCTACCCATGGACGCCTTGGAGTGGCTCGCGATGCCCGCGATCATCCATCGGCAGTTCTACATTTTCCGCGACGGTGATAGGCCCGTAGGGGTCGTCCTCTGGGCCAAGTGTGGACCGGAGGGCGAGGCCAAGCTTCAGCGTGGAATGATCGAGCCGGAGAACCGTCTGACGCTCGATGAGTGGGCTGGGGGAGACGTGATCTGGCTTGTGGACCTTGTTGCTCCCTTCGCCGATGCTGAAAACAAGCACCGCGAGATCATGATCGCCGATCTTATCGCGGGTCCGTTGGCAGGTTTACCCTTCAAATTCCACCAGACGGACCCTGCAACGGGTGAGCGCAGAATCCAGAAGGTGGATGCAGACGCGGGAGAAAAGCTGCGAGCTGCCGTCGAAGCCGCGGCAAAGAAGGTAGCGGACGAGGGCATTCAGTAGCGGCCGCTCGTTCGCCCTCAATGCTAAGTTCTTGGCTGGAGGCGCGCCCCCATCTCCTCCAGCGGCACTTCCACAATGGCGAGCTACCGGTGCCGCGGACGAGCGTCATGGCTCGTCGCCGCCATCTTACTGCTCAAAACCAGCTTTGGGTCCAAGGCAACTGACGCCAGCCTCCAGCGGTAGTACCTCGAACGAAACAACGCTTAGCCAGCGTTGAGCCGCCGTGGGCAGAGACAGCGGGCTATTGAAGGGCTCCCAGCGCCATTCTTCGCGCTCACGCTTGAGCTTCTGCTTTCTTGCGACGCGCGCGGGGTGCCGCTTTGGCCGGAGTGGCCTTGCTTGTGGCTTCCTTGGAGCGGCGTCCGAGTCCGATCGAATGAGCTAACGAACGGCGCGCTTCAGAGTAGTTGGAGGCGACCATTGGGTACTCGCGCGGCAGGCCGTAATCTGACCGGTACTGATCTGGTGTCATCCCGTGAGCGGTCTGAAGGTGACGTTTCAGCATCTTGTGCTTGCCGCCGCATTCCATGCAAATCAGGAAATCGGGCTTGATCGAGGCTCGCACCGAGAC
>Ga0196960_10000345_pt1 | contig 17474 bp, 14 predicted proteins | sample S3v_5metaG_FD_183187 | JGI IMG/M metagenome (GOLD analysis project Ga0196960, IMG submission 183187) | Soil microbial communities from Anza Borrego desert, Southern California, United States - S3+v_5 | ecosystem: Environmental > Terrestrial > Soil > Desert | place: USA: California | collected... | reverse complement strand
CGTCGCGGCGCAGACCCCGCTCGACGTGGCGCTCCTGCGCGCCGACGCGACCGCGCTGCCGCTGAGCGACGGCGCGGTCGACGCCGCGGTCTCGCTCAACGGCCTGCACGTGATGCCCGACCCGCGCGCGTTCCTCCTGGAGCTCGGCCGCGTCATCCGCCCCCGCGGCAAGCTCTGGCTCGTCACGCTCGTCTCCCGCGGCTCCCGCCGCGCCGACGCCATCGTCGTCGCCGGCCGCGTCACCGGCATCCTTCCGGGCGCCCCACCCACCCGCCGCACCCTCCTCCGCTGGCTCGCCGACGCCGGCTTCGCCGCCCCAGCCCCACTCGGCGGCGCCGGCCTCGTCGGCATCGCCGCCACGCGCCGCTGAGTCGCTTGTTGCCGCGCCGCGCCGCGCTCTCTGTCTTGCGTGGTCGGCGTGCGGGACGTGGTCCGGGGCGGTGGCGGGTGGTGGTCGTCCTTCGGGGCCGTGCGGGTTGTCCGTGGAGCGCCCATTTCGTCACTTCGGTCGAACGCCGATGTCGTTGGAGTGACGAAGTGGGCGCCCAGCGCCCAGAACGTCACTTCCGTGCTCCGCGATGGAGGGTGAGTGACGAAATCGGCGCCACAACTTCCCACTCGTCCGGCGCTCCGGCGCGAGATGGAAGTTCTGCTCCCTATAGGCGCACAACTTCCCACTCGTCCAACCGGGGCCGACGAGATGGAAGTTGTGGCGCGACGACCACGGGAGAACGAGCGGCGGGTCGGACGACCACAGCCCGCCACCGCCCCGACCGCGCTCAGCCCTGCGGCGCGAGCGCGGAAGAGCGCGACCGGGCCAGAGCGAGCAACCCGGTGAGCACCACCGCCTCGGCGGCGGTCGGGAGGCGGACGTGGCCGCTGCGCAGCGGCCAGGCAGCGTCGACGCCGGGGCCGTTGAAGAGGTCGCGGGTGAGGTGGACGGCGATGCCGAAGGCGGCGAAGCGGGTGCGGCGACTGCGGCGGCCGGCCGCGGCGAGGGCGAGCGGGGTGAGGAAGGTGTGGGGGCGCGGACGGGGGAGGTCGAGCTGGCCGCGCAGCATCTTCGCCGCGATCGGGAGGTGGTCGACGTCGAGCGCGATGGAGGTCGCGAGCGCGGGGGCGGCAGCGTCGCCGAGGAGCCGCGGTGGCAAAGCGCGCAGGGCGAGCACCGTCCACACGTGGTGCGCGCTCCAGTCCAAAGCCGCCATGACCGGGACCGGCGGCTCGTGCCGGTCCAGGTACGCGTCCACGGCGACGCACCAGATCGCGCCGCCGCAGAGCGCGGCGAAGGGCACGCCGCGGACGAACGCCGCCGCGCGCCCCTCGCCGGAAGCCATCTAGTCGCCGAGGACGGTGCCGAGGCGCCGCTCGAGCGCGGCGGCCAGGGCGTCGCGGACGGTGCCCTCCTCGAACCGCTCGACCAGCTCGGCGAGGAAGCCCTCGACCACAAGCCGCTCGGCGCTCTCCTGCGAGAGCCCGCGCGAGCGCAGGTAGAACAGCTGCTCCGGATCGATCTGGGCGATCGCCGCCGCGTGCGTGCAGCGCACGTCGTTGGCGAGGATCTCCAGGCCCGGGATCGCGTCCGCGTGCGCCTTCTTGGACAGCAGCAGGTTGCGCGACTCCTGGAAGGCGTCGGTCTGCTGCGCGCCCGGGTCGACCTTGATCATCCCGCGCCAGACGACGCTGGAACGGTCGCTCAGGATCCCGCGGAACGCGAGGTCGGAGACGCAGTTGGCGGCCGCGTGCTCCTGCGTCGTGTCGAAGTCCAGGTGCTGACGCCCGCGCGTGGCGTAGGCGCCGGTGACCTTGCCGGTCGCGCCCTCGCCGTCGAGGATCGTGTTCTGGAAGACCTTGCCGTTGGCCGAGCCGAAGCCGAGCACGACCCAGTCGAGCGTGCCGTCGCGGCCCACGCGGGCGCGCTGGCGACCGAAGACCCACGACTTCTCGTCGAGGTCCTGGGCGGACAGGAAGCGCAGGTTCGCGTTCTGGCCGACGACCAGCTCGAAGACGACGTTGACGAGGCCGTCGGTGGCGGCGAGCTGCTGCTCCCACACCTCGGCCTGCGCGCCCTCCTCCAGCACCACGAGCACGCGCCAGTTCAGCGCGCTCCCCTGCTGCGCCTGGATGGCGTTGAGCACCACGGGCGCGGCGAGCGTCTGGTTGCGCGGGACGTAGACGAACGCGCCGCCGTCCCACTCCGCCGCGTTGCGCGCGACGAACGGATCGGCGTCATCGACGACCGTCCCGAGGTACTGGTCGACGAGCGCGCCGTGCTCCTCGACCGCCTGCGACAGCGGCATGACGATCGGGCCCGCCGTGCCGACGGCCGGGACCTTCTCCCACGCGCCGTCGACCTGCGTGATCACGATCGAGCCGTCCGGAGCCGGCAGCACCGGCTCCGGGATCTCGATCGACGCCGGCGTCGCGTCCGCCTTCGGGAACGACGCCAGGTCGAACTTGCGCAGCTCGGTGAACTCCCAGCCCGGCGTGCCCTTGTGGTTCGGCAGCTCCAGGGTCCGCCAGTCCGCGGCGGGCACGGTGGCCTCAGCCAATGGAACCCTCCATCTGGAGCTCGATGAGGCGGTTCATCTCCACCGCGTACTCCATCGGGAGCTCCTTGACGATCGGCTCGATGAAGCCGTTGACGATGAGCTTCGAGGCCTCCTCCTCGTCGATGCCGTGCGACTGGAGGTAGAACAGCTGCTCCTCGCCGACCTTCGACACGGTGGCCTCGTGGCCGACGTTGACGTCGTCCTCGCCGATCCGGATCGTCGGGTAGGTGTCCGAGCGCGAGTCCTCGTCCAGCAGGAGCGCGTCGCAGACGACCTTCGACTTCGAGCCGGTGGCGCCCTTGGCGACCTCGAGCAGGCCGCGGTACGAGGAGCGCCCGCCGTCCTTGGAGATCGACTTGGCGAAGATGTTCGACGTCGTGTTCGGCGCGGCGTGGATGATCTTGCCGCCCGCGTCCTGGTGCTGGCCCGCGCCGGCGAACGCGATCGAGAGGATCTCGCCGTGCGCCCGCTCGCCCGTCAGGTAGACGGCCGGGTACTTCATCGTCAGCTTCGAGCCGAGGTTGCAGTCGACCCACTCGACGGTGGCGTCGGTCTCGGCGACCGCGCGCTTCGTGACGAGGTTGAAGACGTTGTTCGACCAGTTCTGCACGGTCGTGTAGCGGATGCGCGCCCCGGGCTTGGCGAACAGCTCCACCACCGCGGAGTGCAGCGAGTCGGACGAGTACGTCGGAGCCGTGCAGCCCTCGACGTAGTGCACGTACGAGCCCTCGTCGGCGATGATGATCGTCCGCTCGAACTGGCCCATGTTCTCCGTGTTGATGCGGAAGTAGGCCTGCAGCGGCATCTCGACCGAGACGCCCGGCGGGACGTAGACGAACGAGCCGCCCGACCACACGGCGCTGTTCAGCGCGGCGAGCTTGTTGTCGTTCGGCGGGATGAGCGTCCCGATGTACTCCTTGACCAGATCCTCGTGCTCGCGCAGCGCGGTGTCCATGTCCATGAACACGACGCCCTGGGCCTCGAGCTGCTCGTTGACCTGGTGGTAGACCGACTCGGACTCGTACTGGGCGCCGACGCCGGCGAGGAACTTGCGCTCCGCCTCCGGGATGCCGAGGCGGTCGAAGGTCTTCTTCACGTCCTCCGGGACGTCGTCCCAGGAGCGCTCGGGCTTGTCGGACGCACGGACGAAGTAGTGGATGTCGTCGAAGTCGACCTCCTCGAGCATCGGCGAGCCCCACGTGGGCATCGGGCGTGCGAGGAAGTGATCGAGCGACTTGAGCCGGAAGTCGAGCATCCACTGCGGCTCGTTCTTGAACTCGGAGATCTTCTCGACGAGCTCGCGCGTCAGGCCCTTCGGGGCCTTGTAGAGGTAGTTCTCCGCGTCGTGGAACCCGTAGCGCTCGGTGTAATCCGCGTTCAGGCTCTGAAGCGTGTCGGTTTCAGGGGTTGCAGCCATGGGTCTCCAATTCCTGCCTGGGGAGTACGAATTGTATCGGCCCCATGGCTGCATCCCGGATGTCAGGTTGGTCTGTGCGCCACCGCGCTCAGGGCGTCGTCAGCTCCACGTCGTCGAGGCGCAGGAACGCGTCGCTGCCCGGGCCCCAGTAGCCGGCGAAGATCGTCAGCTGGGTCTGCGATCCCGAGTTGAACGAGACGCTCACCGGCGTCCACGGGCCCACGTCGGTGAAGCTCGTCTCGGCCAGCAGGTCGGTCTCCGACGTGCCGCGCCGGACGCCGAAGTAGCCCGTGAGGTTGTTCGACGTCTGCACCCAGCCGCGCAGGACGTAGTTCGTGTTCGGCTGGACGGTCACCGTCTGCAGGATCGCGTTCCAGGCCGTGCTGGCGAGGTTGTTCGTCGGGTGGATCCAGGCGTTGTTGAGGCCCGTCCGCTGGAAGCCGAGCCCGCGGTCGACGCCCTTGGCGTCCGGCCCCTGCCCGCGCCACGCCCCGCTCAGCGAACCGGTCGCCTGCCCTTCGAAGCCGCCGTCGGCGACGACGCTCGCCGGCGCGTTCCCGCCCGCCGTGCCGTAGTACACCTGCAGCTCGCTGATCGACGTGAACGTCTGCGTGCCGCCGGCCGTGCCGATCACGCGCACGCCGTCACCGGTCGTGTCGGTGAAGCGGATGACGACGTTCGTGAAGCCGGCCGCCGAGGAGTAGGTCGACGACGTGATCGTCTGGCCGCTCACGTTGGTCCACACGTTGTTGTTGCGCACCTGCACGCGCAGCCCCGAAGCGAACCACCCGCCGTCGCCGAACCGCGTGCCGGTGCGGAGGACGACCCGGTTCAGGTTGTACGTCCGCGGCCACGCGTAGCCCCAGAAGGAGCCGTCGGTGGGCTTGACCTCGTCGTTCCAGTCGTCCTCGGACTGGTCGAGCTGCCCGTCGTTGAGGTAGCCGACGTTCCCGAAGTGCGCGACGCGGGCCAGCGGCCGGACGCCGGTGGTGGTGCGCGCGAGGTTGTTCGAGTCGCTCCGCGCGTTCGACGGCGTGGTCGCGACCTGCGGGGTCAGCTCCATCCGCCGCATCGACCAGCGGTAGTCGGCCTGGCCGGTCGCCGCGCCGCCGCAGTCGCAGACGTTGGACTGGACCCACATCCGGCGCCCGTCGGCGGATATGAACTTGGACGGGATGATCGTCCCGTAGCCGCCGCGCTTGCCGCCGTCGCTCCACGGATAGCCGCCGAAGTCCTTGTCGAGGAACCGCTTCCACGGCCCCTGCGGCGTCGGCGCCTCGTAGAACTCCCACGTGTACTCGGTCCAGCTCGCGTAGAGGTACTTCTGCAGGCCCTTGTTCCAGACGACGTGGCCCTGCGACAGCGTCGACATGTTCTCGACGTTGGCCGAGCGGACGTCCGGGTACCGGCGCGTCGTGTCGGTGAGCACCGGCTGGCGCGCGGAGGTGTCGCCGGCGGCGCCCCACGTCGTCAGGCCGGTCGACCACTGCCAGGTCGACTTGTCCTGGATCGACGCCTTCGGGATCCGCGCGAGGAAGAGCGACTGCGGGTCGGCGACGACGCCGCTGAACGAGTCGCGCCAGTTGCGCTCGAGCGCGTACGCGTAGACGTAGGCCGGCGTCGGGTTGTCGGCGCTGTCCTTGCCGTAGTCGAGGAAGAAGATCGTGCTCGGCTCGGCGCCGGTGAACATCCGGTCCGACGTGCGCGTCCACGTCGCGCCCTTGTTCGTCGACTTGACGATCGTCGCGCCGTCGACGCGGTTGAAGTCGCCCGACAGGTCCTGCACGGCGAGGTAGAGCGCCCCGTCGACGCAGACCATGCCGGTCGGCTTGCGCGTGTAGCCGGAGGGCGCGGGGCGCGTGATCTGGTCACCGCGGGTGAGCGTCGCGCCGCCGAGCGTCCCGTTCTCCGGCGAGCCCGTGATCCGGCTCACGGCGATGTCCGACGGCGCGCCGGAGAACCCGAACCCGTCGCCGTTGGACGAGTACAGGTTGTCGTCGTTGGACCAGCACGTCGGCCACAGGTCGCCGTCGCTGGAGGCCACGTGGACCGACGGCTTCTCCTCCACCCACGCGGTGGAGAACGCGTTGCTGACTTGCGCGACCTGCGCCGCGGCGGGCGCGGCACAGGTCGCGAGACCGGCGGCCGCCAGGACGGCGGTCGCGAACCGGAAGGACATGGGACAGGACCCTCTTCTACGGCGTGGGCAGATCTTCCCGCGGGAGCCGGTCCTCGACGGACGGCAGCGCCGGGAAGCGCGCGTGCGGCTCGGCCTGGTACCAGTACGCGGTCGACGACCAGTCGTCCGAGCGGTGGTTGTTGTGGCCGTGCTCGATGGTCATCCGGATGGACTTGGAGAACCGGACCGGGTCCTCGACGTGCCAGCGGTAGTAGGAGACCTTCCCCCACCAGTTCGGCTCGCCGCCCATCGTGATGCCGTGGTACGGGGCGTGCTGCTCCTGCGTCGGGCACCACGCGGTGTTGAAGTAGTCCTCCGTGCCCGTCCCGTGCAGCGACGGCGGGAAGGGCTCGCCGTCGATGAAGATCATGTCGTCGCCCTCCCCGTACCAGTTGAAGTTGTTCATCCCGGTGTCGCGGAGGTTCTGGATGTTCACGTTGCAGCCGACGAAGTGGCCCTCGCCCTCGGCCTCCAGGACGACGTAGTTGCCGTCGCCGGTGAGGTTCTCGCCGGACGCGACCTGGAAGTCGTCGTTGGTCATCCCCTCGTCGGAGATGCCGTCCGTCGGGTTCTCGCGCCGGAACTGCGCGTGGAAGCGGCCCATGCCGCTGACGTCCTCGCCGTGCTCGAGGTCGAGGTAGAAGTAGAGGAGCAGGTCCTCCTCGGCGCACCCGTTCTCGACCTCGAACCGCATCGACTCGAACGGCATCGGGAACCAGCAGTTGAACGACTTGCCGTCCTCGGGGCTCATCTGCATCGGGAGCGAGACGAAGTTGCGCGTCTGCGCGTGGCCGATGCCGAAGAAGTCGCCGATCGGAACCTCGATCGAGGGCTCGGACTCGCCGTCCCACCACGCGCGCAGGATGACCTTGCGCAGGTAGTGGCGCTCCTTGCACGCCATCGTCATCCAGATGTGGCGGACGATGCCCGAGATGTCGACGGCGGCGATCTCCCGCCGCTGGCCGGGCTGGATCGTGTAGCGGTCGTCGTTGCCGCCGGTGCGGTCCCAGCTCGACACGCGCGCGCTGCGCGTGCCGGTGAGGCGGGCGAGGTTGGCGAGCGGTCCGGTCATGCGAGAGGTCCTGTCTCAGCCCTTGAGGCCGGTCATCTTGATGCCCTCGACGAGGCGGCGCTGCAGCACGAAGAAGAGGATCAGCGTGGGCAGGGCGGCGCACGTCGACGCGGCCATGATCAGGTTGTAGTTCGACGCGTACTGGCCGCGGAACTGCTGGATGCCGAGCTGGACGACCCACAGGGACTGGTCCTGCGTGACGATCAGCGGCCACAGGAAGTTGTTCCAGTTGGCCAGGAAGAAGAAGATCCCCAGCGCGGCGAGCACCGGCCGCGAGAGCGGCAGGATGATGTGCCAGTACACCTTGATGAGGCTGGCGCCGTCCAGGATCGCCGCCTCCTCGAGCTCGCGCGGCACCGACAGGTAGAACTGGCGGAGCAGGAAGATCCCGAAGGCGTGCGGGATCATCGGCACGATCAGGCCCTGGTAGGTGTCCACCCAGCCGAGCCAGTCCACGATGATGAAGAGCGGCACCGCGATCACGGTGAACGGCACCATCAGCGTGCAGAGGATCAGCAGGAAGATCTTGTCGCGGCCCGGGAAGTGCAGCCGCGCGAGCGAGTACGCCGCCATCGAGTGGAGCAGGAGCGCCACGACGGTGACGGTGGTCGCCACGAAGAGCGAGTTCAGCAGGTACGTCCCGAACGGCACCTGGTCGAAGACGTCCAGGTAGTTCTGGAACCGCCACTCGGTCGGCAGCGCCGTCGGCGGGTTGGCCAGGACGGTGTCCGAGCTCTTCAGCGAGCTGGAGAGCATCCACAGCAGCGGGCCGGCGAGGATGAAGAACGAGACCGCGGCTAGCGCGTAGAGGACCAGCCGCTCGGGCCGGAACATGCGCTTGAGGCTGAACGGCTTGCGCGGCTTCTTCACGCGCGGGCGCGCGTGCGCGCCCGCGTGCGCGTCACTGGTTTGCGTCGTCACGGAAGACCCTCAGCTGAAGCAGCGAGAAGACGAGGATGATCAGGAAGAGCACGACCGAGAGCGCCGAGGCGTAGCCGAGCTGCAGGAACTGGAAGGCCTGCTGGTAGATGTAGTAGACGGTCGTCGTCGTCGCGTTCGCCGGCCCGCCCTGCGTCATCACGAAGATCGGGTCGAACAGCTGGAACGCGCCGATGAACGAGATCAGCGCGACGAAGAGGCTCGTCGGCTTGAGCAGCGGCAGCGTGATGTGCCGGAAGCGCGACCACGCGCTCGCGCCGTCCACCTTCGCCGCCTCGTAGTAGGAGGCGGGGATGTCCTGCAGGCCGGCCAGGAAGATGATCATGCTGTAGCCGACCGACTGCCACAGCGTCACGATGATCACCGAGATCAGCGCGGTGTCGGTGTCGCCCAGCCAGGCCTGCGGTTCGAAGCCGAACCAGCCGATGATCACGTTCACCACGCCGGCCGGGTCCTGGAGCATGAAGATCCAGATCACCGACGAGATGACCAGCGAGACCATGTACGGCGCGAAGAACGCCGAGCGCAGGAGGCCGGTCATCTTCAGCCCCTGGTTGACGAGCAGCGCCAACCCGAGGCTTCCGATGAAGAGCAGCGGGACGAACGAGAACGTGTAGATCGCCGTGATCTTCAGCGAGTTCCAGAACGCCTCGTCCTTGAGCAGCGTCTTGTAGTTCTCGATCCCGTTCCACTCGCGGACGCCGATGCCCGTCCACTTGTGGAACGAGATGTAGATGGCGCCGGCGATCGGCAGGATCACGAAGACCGCCAGACCGATCAGGTCCGGCAGGAGGAAGCCGTACCCGACCAGGCGCTGCTCGCCCTTGCGGGTCTTCCACCACCTCGTGCGTGTCTGCGGGGAGCCCGCCGTCGTCGCCGCCATCAGGTCAGGTCTGCGTCGGGTTGAGCGGAGCGCCCTGGTAGGACGACAGGTACGAGTCGATCGCCTTCGCGGCCTGCGAGGCGGCCTCCTCGCCGGACTTGCCGCTGAACATCGCGGCCTGGAGCCCGTCGCCGATCGCCTTCACGATCTGGTCCGGGTAGCGCGGCTCGGCCTGCGCCGTCGGGAGGACCTCGTCGCGGAACGTCTTGTAGGCGCCCTTGGAGAAGACGTCCTCGCAGCCCTCGTTGACCGCGTTGTTCGGCGAGAACTTCGAGCCGTTGCGGCAGGCCCAGTTGTCCGGGAACTCCTTGTCCTGGACCCAGAGCCACTTGGTGAACTCCTTCGCCTTGGCGACGTTGCCGCCCTGCGCGTTCACCATCTGCGTCCAGCCGCCGTACACGGTGACCGACTGGCGGCCGGCCGGGGCCGGGATCTTCACGACGCCGTAGTCGACGTCCTTGAAGAGGTTCTTCATCTGGCCGATGCCCCAGAAGCCGCAGACCTGCATCGCGGCCTCGCCGCGGCCCAGCGGGCCGAGCTCGGAGGTCAGCTGCGCGGTCTTCTTCGGCGCGTAGCCGTCCTTCATGAGGTCGCCCCACAGCTGGAAGGCCGAGGCGGCCTCCGGCGTGTTGAGGGCCGACTTCTTGGAGTCCTCGGAGAGCACGTTGCCGCCGGCGCTCCACAGGAACGGGTACCAGGTGAAGTTCTGGTAGCCGCCCGGCGTGGGCTCGATGACGATGCCCTTCTGCTTCTTGGTCGTCAGCTCCTTGGCGGCCGCGCGCAGGTCGTCCCAGGTGCGGGGCGGCTCGATGCCGGCCTTCTCCAGGATGTCCTTGCGGTAGTAGAGCGCGACGGGCTCCTGCTCGAACGGGAGCGAGTACATCTTCCCGTCGACCGAGACGGCCGTGACCGACGCGGGGTTGTACGTCGACTTGTCGATCAGGTCGTCGACCGGCTCGGCGACGCCGTTGTTGACGTAGTTGATGAACGCGCCCGGGCTGATCCAGAAGACGTCCGGGCCCTTCTTGGCGGCGAACGCGGTGGTCAGCTTGGTGCCGGAGTACTGGTCGGGCGGGAAGGTCTGGAAGTCGACCTTGCTGTCCGGGTTCTCCTTGTTCCAACGGTCGACCGCGCCCTTGATGATCGGGTCGTCGTTCTCGGAGGCGAACTTCCAGAACTGCATCGTCCCGCCACCGCCGCCCCCGGCTGCAGCGCCGTCCTTGGAGTCGCTGCCGCCGCACGCGGCGAGGAAGCTCCCCAGCATCGTCATCGACCCGACGGTGGCCGCCGTCCGGCCGGCGAACGTCCGGCGGGTGAGGCCGTTCTGCTCCATGTCCGTCATCACTGCTCCTCCTGCGCCCGCGGACGGGCGCCCTCCTGTGGTGTGACCCTGCTGCTTCATGCGACCGCGTCCGAGCGGTCGTGGGCCCCGGTGGCGTCGAAGACGACCGGGCGCACGTCGAGCGCCCGGCAGACCGCCACGAGGTCCTCCACGCAGTCGCCGTAGACCGCGTGGATGTGGTTGGACGCGTACGACGCGAGGATCGTCTCCGGCGTCGCGTCGAACTTGGCGAACGCGTGCGGCCACTCCCAGCACGTGTGGCGCATCAGCCGCTCGTCCTCCTCGCCGCCGAACCGGACGAGCTCTCCCGGGAGGATCGCCATCCAGTAGCGGCCGTCCTTGCGCGTCAGGCGCGCGAAGGTGGCACGGCCCGGGGCGGCGAGCGTCTGGACGGACGCGCCACCGGCCGGGAAGAACCCGATCTCCGGCAGGAACCGGACCTCGGGCATGTTGTCCTCGGCCTTCAGGCTGCCGGTCGCGAAGTACGTCGCGTGCTGGCCCGAGTTGACGAGGTCGAAGATCCCCAGGTCCGCGTGCAGGTGCCGGAAGTCCGCGAAGAGGACCGGCGTGTCCGCGAGCAGCTTGAGGATCTGCATCGTCAGGGCGGCGTCGGCGTCGGCCTCCGTCGCGCAGACGATGGAGGGCTTCTCGCCCTCCCAGTCGTAGACGTCGTTCATGAACGCCTCGGCGACGTCCATCGTGGCGAAGTTGTTGGTCAGCTCGGGCTGGCCCTTGATGCCGCAGAAGTCGAGCTTGAGCTCGTCGCACAGCTCGCGGACCGCGTGGTAGGAGCGGATCTGGCGCTCGAGCAGCTCGGGCGTGAGCGCCTTGCCGTCGTACGCGACGTTGCCCCAGCCCTCGAGCCACTCGCGCGCCTTCGTGACGCGCGCCTGGTCGACCGCCTCGCTGCGGCGGACGATCTCCCACTGGTCGACGTGCTCGATGTCGACCCCGAACTCCCTCATCCACTGGTCGGTGTTGGAGACGGCGGTGTACATGCCCATCGGGCGGCCGCCGATGGAGCCGTAGGTCGAGCCCTTGAGCCCGTCGACCACGCCGACCGCGCGGCAGAAGCGGCGCACGTCCGCGTAGGTGGCGTCGTCGGCGACGTCGCCGAAGACGCGCTGGTAGCGGACGCCGAGCTGGTCGAGCGAGCCCGCGCCGGCGAGCGCGCCGACCATGGCGGGCTCGGACGGGTTGGCGTGCGACATGACCAGGAACGGGCCGGGGGCGTGCTGCGACGCGATCGCGGTGAAGTGCGGGAACGCCCACACCGCGTAATCGAAGATCGTCGCCTGGCAGCCCTCGCGCACCAGGCGCCGGGCCTCGTCGCGGGCCAGGTGCGCGCTGGTGATCGGCTCCGCGAGCACGACCTCGTGGCCGTCCGCCCGCAGCCGCGCCGCGAGCTTCTCGCCGAACCCCTTCACCATCTCCTCGATGCCGCGATGCACGAAGTCGCGACCGTCCGAGAACGACAAGATGCCGATCTTCGCCACTGCTCTCTGACCTTCTCCCTGACTGCTTCAGCCGGCGACGGGAGCGCCGGGAAATCCGTTTCACGAGAAATCGTTCTCGCGACCGGTGCGGCACAGTACAGCCAAGTCCGACGATCCGTCAAGCAACCGATTTCTTGACGCGTTTGAGCGGTTGCGCTTATGCTCGCCGACGTGTCGGAAACGATTTCTCGCGACGGTGGCTCGAAGGTGCCGCGCGGCATCACCATCAGCCGGGTCGCCAGCGAGGCGCGGGTCTCCCCGGCGACCGTGTCGCGGGTCCTCAACGGCGATCCGCGGGTCGGCGAGGAGTACCGGATCCGGGTCATGAGCGCCGTCGAGATGCTGGGCTACCGGCCCAACCGGCTCGCGCGCAACCTGCGCCGCCAGCGCACCGCGACGATCGGCGTGCTGGTCTCCGACATCAAGAACCCGCACTTCAGCGAGGCCGTCCACGCGCTCGAGCGGCTGGCCTTCGGGCGTGGCCATCAGGTGCTCGTCTGCAACACCGACGAGACGCCGGAGAAGGAGCGCGCGTACCTGGAGACGATGATCGACGAGCGCGTGCTCGGCGTCGTCCTCTCCACGTCCAACCCGGGGGAGCCGACGATCACGACGCTGATCGACAGCGGCATCCCGGTCGTCGCGTTCGACCGCGAGGTCGCGGACCCGCGCGCCGACGCCGTCATCGTCGACAACATCCGCGCCTCGCGGATGGCGACCGAGCGGCTGCTCGCCGCGGGCCACACCGACATCGCGTTCGTCAGCGGCCGCACCGAGGTCGAGACCGGCATCGAGCGCATGCAGGGCTACGACCTCGCGATGCGCGCGGCCGGCCTGGAGCCGCGCGTCGTGCTCGGCGGGTTCCGCGCCGAGCTCGCGCACGACGCGGTGACCGAGCTGCTGCGCGAGGACCCGCGCCCCACCGGCCTCGTCGTCGCCAACAACCTGATGACGCTCGGCACGCTGCGCGCGCTGCACGAGGCGGGCGTCCGCGTCCCCGACGACATCGGCATCATCGCGATCGACGACCCGCCGTGGGCGCCGTTCGTCAGCCCGCCGCTGACCTGCGTCGCGCAGCCCGTCGACCGCATGGCCGCGGACGCGATGGAGCTGCTGCTCGACCGCGTCGACGGCCGCCGCGACCAGCCGCGCCGGATCGTCCAGCCGCTCGAGCTGCGCGTCCGCGCGTCGTGCGGCACCGGAACCGGGGCCGCGAAGACATGACCAAGGTGCGCCACGAGCTGCTGCTCGGGATCGACATCGGCACGGCCTCGTCCAAGGGCGTGCTGGCCGACCCGGACGGCACGGTCGTCGCGGTCGCCGAGCGCCCGCACGGGCTCTCCATGCCGCGGCCCGGCTGGGCCGAGCACGACGCCGACGCGGTCTGGTGGGCCGACGTCGTCGCCCTCTGCCGCGAGCTCGTCGACCGCGTGGGCGGCGACCGGATCGCCGGCGTGTGCGTGAGCGGGCTGGGCCCGTGCGTGCTCCCCACCGACGCCGAGAACCGGGCGCTGCGCCCCGCGATCCTCTACGGGATCGACACCCGCGCGACCGTGGAGATCGACGAGCTGCACGACCGGTTCGGCGCCGACGCGGTGATCGCGCGCGGCGGCTCCCTGCTCTCGACGCAGGCGACCGGGCCGAAGCTCGCGTGGCTGGCGCGGAACGAGCCCGACGTCTGGGCGCGCACGCGGCGGATGCACATGGCCTCGTCGCTCGCGGTCGCGCGGCTGACCGGCGAGTACGTGCTCGACCACCACTCGGCCTCCCAGTCCGACCCGCTCTACGACCTCGACGCCGCCGACTGGGCGCGCGACTGGGCCGCGGAGATCGCGCCCGACGTGGAGCTGCCGCGGCTGGCCTGGCCGGGCGAGCGGGTCGGCACCGTGCACGCGGCGGGCGCGGCGGAGACCGGTCTGCCGGTCGGCACGCCGGTCGCGGCGGGCACGATCGACGCGTGGTCGGAGGCGTTCAGCGTCGGCGCGCGGCATCCGGGCGACCTGATGCTGATGTACGGGTCGACGTTCTTCTTCGTGCTGACCGCCGAGGCGGTGCGGCGCGACGCGGCGCTGTGGGCGACGGCCGGCGTGGAGCCGGGCACGTTCAGCCTCGCGGGCGGGATGGCGACGTCCGGCTCGCTGACCGGCTGGCTGCGCGAGCTCGTCGGCTCCCCCTCGTGGGAGGAGCTCGTCGGCGAGGTCGCCGCGACGCCGCCCGGCGCGCGCGGGCTGCTCGTGCTCCCCCACTTCGCGGGCGAGCGGACGCCGATCATGGACCCGGACGCCCGGGGCACGATCGCCGGCCTGACCCTGCGCCACGGCCGCGCCGACCTGGCGCGCGCCGTGTACGAGGCGACCGCCTACGGCGTGCGCCACAACATCACCGCGCTGACCCGCGCGGCGGGCGAGCCGCCCCGGCGCCTCGTCGCTGTCGGCGGGGGGACGAAGTCGGCCGTGTGGCCGCAGATCGTCTCCGACGTGACCGGCGCGACGCAGGTCGTCCCCGAGGTCACGGTCGGCGCCGCCTACGGCGACGCGCTGCTCGCGGCGATCGCCGCGGGGATCGTGCCCGCTTCGACCGACTGGACGCGCGTCTCGCACGAGGTCGCGCCGGACGAGGCGCTCGCGCCCGTGTACGACGAGCTGTTCGGGCTCTACCTGGATCTGTACGAGAGGACCGCACCGGTGAGCCACGCGCTCGCGCACCGGCAGCGGGAGGAGGAGAAGGAGGCCACCCATGGCTGAGATCACGCTCGACGGGCTCACCAAGCGGTACGACGACGGCACCGTCGCCGTCGACGCCCTGAACCTGGAGATCGCGGAGGGCGAGCTGATGATCCTCGTCGGCCCCTCCGGATGCGGGAAGTCGACCGCGCTGCGGATGGTCGCCGGGCTGGAGGAGATCTCCGACGGCGAGCTGCGCATCGACGGCGAGGTCGTCAACGAGCGCCCGCCGAAGGCCCGCGACATCGCGATGGTCTTCCAGAACTACGCCCTGTACCCGCACAAGACCGTGCGCGACAACATGGGCTTCGCGCTGAAGATGGCCCGCGTCGACAAGGCGGAGATCCGCAAGCGCGTCGACGCGGCCGCGAAGGTCCTCGACCTCGAGCCGTACCTGGAGCGCAAGCCCGGCCAGCTCTCCGGCGGCCAGCGCCAGCGCGTCGCGATGGGCCGCGCGATCGTGCGCGACCCGAAGGCGTTCCTGATGGACGAGCCGCTCTCGAACCTCGACGCGAAGCTCCGCGGCGAGATGCGGGTGGAGATCGCGCGGCTCCAGCGCGACCTGGGCACGACGATGCTCTACGTCACCCACGACCAGACCGAGGCGATGACGCTCGGCGACCGCGTCGCGGTGATGCGCCACGGCGTGCTCCAGCAGGTCGCGTCGCCCGCCGAGCTGTACGACCGGCCGGGGAACCTCTTCGTCGCGGGCTTCATCGGCTCGCCGCCGATGAACCTCATCGACGGCACGCTGCGCGACGGCGGCGTCGACACCGCGATCGGCCACCTGCCGCTCTCGCAGGCCGACCGGCGCGCGGTGACCGCGAACGGGCCGTCCGACGGCGAGGTCGTCGTCGGCGTGCGGCCCGAGGCGTTCTCGGACCCGTCGCTGACCGAGCAGCACCGTGAGGACGACATCCCGCTCGACGTCGCGGTCGACGTGGTCGAGTCGGTCGGCTCGGACGTCTACCTCCACGCGCGCGCCGGCGGGCAGAAGCTCACCGCGCGGCTGACGCCGCAGAGCACGCCGGCCGTCGGCCAGCCGATCCGCCTCACCGTGCGGCCGGAGGCGCTGCGCCTCTTCGCCAAGGGCAGCGGCGAGGCGATCCACTAGACCCCGCGGGCGCGGAGGCGACCGGGGCGCGCGGTGATCGACGCGCGCCCCGTCCTGCCCCGGGCTCAGTCGACCGCGAGGCGGACGATCCCGTCCTCGACGGTCACGTCGAAGGTGTCGACGGGCTGGTAGGCGGGGAGGTTGAGCGGCTTGCCGCTGCGCAGGTCGAACCACGAGCCGTGGCGCGGGCACTCGACCGCGCACCGCGACTGGTCGAGCTCCCCCTCGAGCAGCATCCCGTCGTCGTGCGAGCAGCGGTCCTCGATCGCGAAGAGCTCGCCGTGGCAGTTGACGACCGCGATCTCCAGGTCCTCCCACTCCACGACCTTGTGGGCGCCGGGCGGCAGCTCGGCGAGCGGGCAGACGTCGATGGTCTCCGAAGGCATCGCCGTCGGAGGATATGGCGGGCGTCAGTTGAGGACGGCCTGGAGCCCGTGGCGCTCGGCCTCGACACGCGCGCGGAGCGGTGCGGCGAGCGGGAGGCGGAGGCGCAGCTCGGCGGCGCGGAGCGCGAGGCCGATGTCGCCGGCGCGCGTGGCGCGCTCGATGATCGTCGCGAGCACGCTGAACGCGACCTGGTGGCCGCAGCGGGGGTGGAACCGCTCGCGCTCGGCGGGCGTGAGCAGGCGCAGGCCGCGCTCGGGGTCGTAGACGGTGCCCGCGCGTTCGGCGCGGTGGACGACGACGTGGTCGCGCCCGTCGCCCGCGACCGCGAGGTCCAGGCCGGCGCGGCCGCCCGCCTCCGCGGCGACGACGCAGAGCAGCAGCGGCGTCCCGGTCCAGTTCGCGAGCACCTCGTCGACGAGCAGGTCGCCGACGCCGACGTGCGCGTCGGAGAGCGCGAACGGCTCCATCGCGCCCGCGATCGTCTCGAGCTGCGCGGCCGGGCCGCTGCACCGCGCGAAGAGCGCGCACGCCGCGAGGGCGCCGAGGTCATCGTCGACCGTGGGCTCGTCGACCTCGTGGAGGCTCCGCGCGACGCCCAGCAGGACGCGCGCCGGCCGGCAGCTTCCGCACATCGTCAGATCTCGCTCTCGTCCGTCGCTCGCATCGCGTTAGGTGGCCCTAACGTACACGATTCCCGACCGAGGGCGTCGGAGATGGTGCGTCAGGGCGCGGCGCCGCGCAGCACGACGTCGAGGAGCGCGTCGAGCCGCCCGGCGACCGACGCGAGCTCGCCCGCGTCGATCAGGATGCGGTAGATGATCGGGCCGGCGATGAGGTCGATGAGCAGCTCGACGTCGGCGCCGCGCGCGACCTCGCCCCGCGCCATCCCCCGCTCCAGGACGCCGCGCATCACGGCGCGGCGCGGCTCGATCAGCGCGGCGCGGAAGAGCGCGTGCAGCTCCGGCTCGTCGACGCTGTCGGCGAGCAGGCGCGGGGCGGCGGTGAGCGCCGCCCGGTCGGGCGCGGCGTCGTAGCCGGCGGCGAAGAGCGCCAGCAGGTCCCCGCGGACCGAGCCGGTGTCGGGCGGCTCGGGCGGGGCGGGCGTGAGCGAGGCGAGCGCCGCCTTCACGAGCGCGGCCTTGTCCGGGTAGCGGCGGTAGATCGTCGCCTTGCCGACCCCGGCGCGCTGGCGCACCGCCTCGACGGAGAGCGCGCGGAACCCCTCCTCGCGCAGCAGGTCGAGCGTCGCGCGGAGGATCGCGGTGTCGGCCTCGGCCGAGCGGGGACGGCCCGGCGTGCGCGCCGGGGCCGGCTCCCGCGCGGACGAGGCGGGGCTCACGCGGCGGCCGGCTCCGCGGCCGGGGCGGGGG
>Ga0196960_10000344_pt1 | contig 17497 bp, 19 predicted proteins | sample S3v_5metaG_FD_183187 | JGI IMG/M metagenome (GOLD analysis project Ga0196960, IMG submission 183187) | Soil microbial communities from Anza Borrego desert, Southern California, United States - S3+v_5 | ecosystem: Environmental > Terrestrial > Soil > Desert | place: USA: California | collected... | reverse complement strand
GGGCGGTCCGCGACCGTCCGCTCCACCGCCACGCCGCCACCGGCGACCGCGGCGGTGGACGCGACGACCGCCGCGGCCTTCGACGCGCTGAACGTCTCGATCGCCGACTGCGCCTTGATCACCGGCGCGGTGACGCGGTCCTGCACCCCGACGAGCAGGTCGCCGAGCCGCGAGAGCAGCCCCTCGCCCTGCTCCGACGACGCCGCCGCGGGCAGCGCGCCGAGGCCGCCGACCGGGAGCAGCGCCGCGACCGGCGCGGTCGCCCGCTCCATCCCGCCCAGCACCGCCCGGCAGGCGCTGCAGTTGCGCAGGTGCGGGCGCACCTCCATCAGCTGCTCGGCGGTCGCCTCGCCGTCGGCCATCGCGCTCAGCACCGGCGCCCACCGCTCGCACTCCGCGCCGGTCTGCAGCCCCTCGATCCGCTGCAGCAGCGCGCGCCGTCCCTCCGTCACGCACCGGTTGACCTTCGTGTACGTCCAGGACTGCCGCTCGGCGATCTCCGCGTACGACAGCCCCTGCGCGCGGAGCATCAGCGCGGTCTGCTCGTGCGGCTTGAGCCGCTTGAGCGCCTCCGCCGTGCGGGTCAGCTCGTCGAACCGCTCCGTCCGCTCCTCCACCGTCGGCAGGTGGCGCGCGTCGGCGAGCGCCTCGAACGTGCCGTCGTCGGCCACGCCCACGTACTTGCGCCTCGCCTCGAGGATCGCGAGCGCCTCGTGCTTGACGACCGTACGCAGCCACCCAGCCGCGTTCGAGAGGTCGACCCGGTCCGCCTGGCGGACGAGGATCTCCAGCGCGCGCTGGTAGGCGTCCTCCGCGTCCGCCTGGCAGACCGAGTAGCGGTGCGCGACCCGCAGCACCGAGTCGGCGTGCCGGGCGATGACCTCGACGACGAGCTCCTGCGGGTCCGCGTCGCGGCGGCGGCGCCGCCGGCGCGGCACGAGGCGGCGGGGCGGCGCGGGCGCGGGCGCGTAGGCGAACCGCTCCGGCTGCGGCGAGGCGGCCGGGGCGGGCGGGGCGTCGAGAACGGCGGTGTCCATGTGGTGGGAGCTCCTGCGTGAGCGTGCGGTTTGCGCACTGAAGAGCCGCGGAGTGCGCAGAGTTCGCCCCCTCGGCGCGCAGAAATCTCACGTTCGCCCCCATCCCGGGCAAGAGCCCGGACCGATCTCGTACCGGACACACGCCGGTCTCCAGTTTCCCGTAACGCCCCCCCACCGCTCAGTGCAGCGGCTTGCCGCCCGTCGCGCCGATCACCTCGCCGCTGATGTAGCTCGACGCCTCCGTGGCGAGGAAGACGTAGATCGGGGCGAGCTCGCCCGGCTGGCCGGGGCGGCCGAGCGGCGTGTTCGCGCCGAACTCGGCGATCTGATCGCCCGGGAAGCTCATCGCGACGAGCGGCGTCCAGATCGGGCCGGGCGCGACCGCGTTGACGCGGATCCCCTTCTCCCCCAGCTCCTGCGCGAGCCCTTTGGTGAACGTCGAGATCGCGCCCTTGGTCGACGCGTAGTGCAGGAGGTTCGGTGTCGGCTGCGCGGCCTGGATCGAGGTGGTGTTGACGATCGTCGAGCCCGGCTCCATGTGCGGCACCGCGGCCTGGCACAGGTGGAACATCGCGATGATGTTCGTGCGGAACACGAAGTCGATCTCGTCCGGCGGGATGTCGAGGAACGAGCTGTACGCCATCTGGTACGCCGCGTTGTTGACGAGCACGTCGAGCCGGCCGAGATCGCTCACCGTCCGGTCCACGAGCGCGCGGCAGTGCTCGCGCTCGCCGATGTCGCCCGCGACCGTGATGCAGCGCCGCCCCTCCGCCTCGACCAGCCGCCGCGTCTCCGCCGCGTCCTCGTCCTCCTTCCAGTAGGAGACGAGCACGTCGGCGCCCTCGCGCGCGAACGCCAGCGCGACGGCGCGGCCGATGCCGCTGTCGCCGCCGGTGATCAGCGCGACCTTCCCCTCGAGCTTGCCGGTGCCGACGTAGGAGCTCTGCCCGTGGTCGGCGAGCGGCTGCATCTCGGCGTCGGTCCCGGGCGGCTCCTGCTCCTGCTCGGGGAACGGCGGGACGGGTTCCTTCTCGCGCGGATCCTGGGTCATGCCGCCGGGTCTCCCCCGATCGTGCGCGCACCGATCTCGTCGTTGGCCTCGGCGCCCTCCGGCATGACGGCCTTCGCGGGGTCGGGCTTGGAGAGCGGGACGTCGGCGCCGGCCTTGGCGAGGTCGGTCGGCGAGGCGGCGGCGGAGTCCGCGACGTCGGCGCCCGCACCCGCGCCCGTCGGGTCGGTCAGCGCGGTGACGACCGCGTTGTTGAGGCCGACGAGCAGCGGCGGCAGCCACTGGCGCGCGCCCTCCGAGCGCAGGCCGAGGAGCCACGGCGCGGCCAGCATCCCGCCCGCGGACGCGGCGTCGATCGCCAGGTGCGCGCGGAACGGCAGCACCTTGGCGACACCGAGCTCGTACTTCGTCAGCGCCGCGTAGGCGATGTGGCCGGCGCCCGCGGCGCGCAGCAGGCGGCCGGAGCGCGTACCGCCCGTGCCGAGCAGCGACGGGAGGACGAGGAGCTTGGCTCCGACGGCGTAGTCGAGGATCCCGTGGACACGGGAGGAGATGGGCCGAGACGGCATACATGAAGCCGTTCCCACCCCTGGGCGCTACAGAACCCGAAGGCCGGGAGAATCCGCCTCTGGCGGATCCTCCCAACCGAATCCGAGCGCTCTGCGCGAGCGATTCGGCGGTTACTTGGCGGCGGAGTAGCGCTCCGCGACCTTGCTCCAGTTGACGACGTTCCACCACGCCTTGAGGTACTCCGGGCGGCGGTTGTTGTACTTGAGGTAGTACGCGTGCTCCCACACGTCGTTGCCCAGCAGCGGCGTCGCGCCGTCGAGCAGCGGGGAGTCCTGGTTCGGGGTCTTGGTGAGCTCGAGCTCGCCGTTCTTGACGACCAGCCAGGTCCAGCCGGAGCCGAACTGGGCGACGCCGTTGGCCTCGAACTGCTCCTTGAAGGCGTCGAACGAGCCGAACTTCGCGGTGATCGCCTCGGCCAGCTCGCCGGTCGGCTCGCCGCCGCCGTCCGGGCTCATCGACTCCCAGAACAGCGTGTGGTTCGCGTGACCGCCGCCGTTGTTGCGGAAGACGCCCTGCTTGTCGGCCGGCAGCGAGGAGAGGTTCTGCAGGACCTCCTCGACGGGCTTGCCGTCGAACTCGGTCCCTTCGAGCGCGCCGTTGGCCTTGTCGACGTACGCCTGGTGGTGCTTGTCGTGATGGAGCTTCATCGTCGCCTCGTCGATGGTGGGCTCCAGCGCGTCGTACGCGTACGGAAGATCCGGGACGGAGTAGGCCATGTGCGTCCTTTGGGTCGTTGACTGAGCCATGAACTATGCCACTTCAACCGAGGTTGAAGTCAACGCGGTCACATGATGGACTCCGGAGCCATGTCGGAACCGCTCACGATCGGCGAGGTCGCGCAGCGCAGCGGCGTCGCCACGTCCGCGCTGCGCTTCTACGAGGAGCGCGGCCTGATCGAGTCCGAGCGCACCGGCGCGGGCCACCGGCGGTACCCCCGGCCCATCCTGCGGCGGATCGCGTTCATCGTCTTCGCGCAGCGGATCGGGCTGTCGCTGGAGGAGATCCGCTCCGAGCTCGCCAAGCTGCCCGCCCACCGTGCGCCGACGCGGCGCGACTGGGAGCAGCTGTCGTCGACGTGGTCCACGCGGATCGACGAGCGGATCGCCGAGCTGGAGCGGCTGAAGGCCGGGCTGTCGGACTGCATCGGGTGCGGCTGCCTCTCGCTCGACCGGTGCAAGCTCGCCAACCCCGGCGACCGCGCGGCGACGCGGGGCGCCGGCGCGCGCTACTGGATCGGGGATGCGCGCCCGGCCGGGGAGCCTGCCGCGTAGATCGGGGTAGCCCGTTCGCATGGCAGACAGCAGCTCGAAGACCACGACCGATCACGACGAGATCCGCCGCTGGGTGGAGGAGCACGACGGCAAGCCGGCGTCCGTGCGCGGCACCGAGAAGGGCGGCGACGACGCCGGCATCCTGCGCATCGACTTCCCCGGCGGCGCGGGTGAGGACCAGCTCGAGCACCTCTCGTGGGACGACTGGTTCGCGAAGTTCGAGGACTCGGGCCTCGCCTTCCTCTACCAGGAGCAGAAGGCGAGCGGCGAGGACTCGACCTTCTTCAAGCTCGTCAACCGCTGACCCGCGGCCGCGCGCGGGCGCACGACCGCGCCCGCGCGAGACGGCGGAACGCCGGCTAGAGCTGCAGCGGGATCACGCCGTTCGCCCAGAGGTACAGCGTGCCGCCGACCGCCGCGGACGACGGGCACGGGAACCCGCCGGTCATCCTGACGAGCGCGCCGCCCAGCACGAGGTGCGACGTCGCCGAGGTGAACGTGCCCGTGATCTGCCCGCCGAAGGTGCAGGTCTGCGACCCGAACGTCGTGGTCAGCGCTGCGTTGGCGATCGTCGATGCGCCGCCGGCGGCCATGGTCAGCGTCCGCGGGACCGCGAACGTCACGGTCGCCGGGTTGCTGGGGCTGATGACCGAGCACCCGGTCGGCTGGGCGACCGAGACGCTGATCTGCCCGCCGTTCCCCGCCCCGTTGTTCACGGTGACCTGACCGCCCATGGAGACGTTGGTGCACGTGATGAACGAGCCGCCGAGGGTGAAGGCCGGCGACGCCAGGCTGCCGTGGACGGACGCTCCGACCCCCACGTTGAACGCCGCCGCGGGCGACGCCCCGACCGCCAATGCGACGGCCGCCGCCGCGCCCGCCAGGGCGCCGGCCAGCTGCTTGCGACCCATCATGCTCATCCCTCTCCCTCGGACCGTTGACCCTCCGGTGCCGAGGACTTGAACACAGCCTCGGTTCCTATGTCAAGGCGGCCCGCAGGTGGTCGCGGACGGCCGCCGCCAGCTCGTGCGGCGCGTCCGCGAACGGGCCGAGCTGCGCGTCGGCGCGCTCGACGATCGCCTTGACGTCGTGCTCGCCTGCGTCGGCCGCTTCGCGCACGAGCCGCTCGAGGTCCTCGTCGTGGGCGAGGGAGTCGTCGAGGAAGCGGGTGACGTCGTCGCCACGCAGGGTGCCGAAGTGGCCGGTGACGAGCTGCTCCGGCTGCAGGCCGCGCAGCCGCTCGATCGTCTTGCGGTAGGCCTGCGTGTCGTAGACGCGGGGCGGGATGACGAGGTTGCCGTCGTTGTCGCGGATCCCGCGGCCGAGGACGGCGTCGACGACGATCGCGGTGCGCGAGCGGGCGTCCCACACGCCGACGTGGCCGGGGGTGTGGCCGGGCAGGTGGACGATCTCGACCTCCCACCCGTCGCCGAGGCCGAGCACGTCGCCGTCGCTCACCACGCCGTCGACCGGCGCGTCGCCGCCGAGCTGCTCGGCCATGCCGTCGCGGTCCTCGTCGGTCATCTCGAACCCGAGCTCGCGGTACCAGAGGTAGTTGCCGGCGAGCATCGCGTCGTTCGACGCCACCCAGTCGCGGTCGAGCTCGTGCGTCGCGATGTGCGCGTCCGGCCACAGCTCCAGCGCGTCGCGGTTGCCGCCGCTGTGGTCGAGGTCGGCGTGGCTGATGACGATGAGCTGCGGCTCCGCGATCCCGGCCTCCTCCAGCGCGGGCGCGATCACCTCGCGCGGCGTCGCGGCGACGCCGGTGTCGATCAGCACCGTCCGGTCGGCGCCCGCGAGCACGACCTGCGTGAACTCCCGCTCACCGAGCGGCGACGTGATCCCGTGGATCCCCTGCGCGATCTCCTCCATGGCGCCGGAGCGTGCCAGACGCCCCGGCGCCGTGTCGGTGCCCTCAGTACACGAGGCCGGAGGCCGTGACCGGCAGAGAGGTCGGGCAGGGAAGCGGGCCGGAGGACTTCGTCAGCGTCCCCGAGATCGTCGCACCACCGGTCGCCTGGGTGTGGACGAACGAGAGGGTGCCGACGTACCGGCAGCTCGTGCCCCCGAACGCCACGAGCATGTCGACGCCCGTGATCGACCCGGCTCCGGTCCAGCCGTCCAGCGTCCACGCCCACGACGGCGTGACGTCACCGACGAGCGAAGCGCGCGCGCCGAACCACGTGCAGCCGGAGAACGCGGTCGAGGTGATGACGCCGGTAGAGCCCGAGGTGGAACGCGTCGACACGGTCCCGCCGAGCACCGCCGCGCTGCACGAGCCCACGGAGCCCAGCGAGAACGAGCTGAGCTGCCACGTCGCCGTCGTTCCGGGGGACCGGTCAGGTTGGCGCCGGCGCTCCCGAGCGCGAGCAGCAAGATGCTCGCGGCAGCCAGCGCCGCGAGCATCGCGATCTTCGTGTGAGCCGCATCGGTCTCTCCCTCCGCAGCCATACGCGGCCGCATGATGTGATGGCAGGGAGATCCCAACGCACCGCAGGCTCCGGAAGCCAGCCCGCGGAAGTCGAAGCGCTAGGGCTGCACGGGCAGAGCGGCGCCGTCGAGCAGCCGCTGCGTGCCGGAGACGGCGACCGTCAGCGGGCAGAGCGGGCCGGAGACGGGGATCCGGACCAGGCTCCCGGCGTAGGCCATCGCGCCGCTCGTCGCGGTGTAGTTGAACCCGAGCGAGCCGGTGTACCGGCACGAGAAGGCAGGGTTGACCAGCTTGACCGACAGGTTCGCCGTGCCGTACGTGCCGTAATGGCTCCACGACCACGGCAGACTCTCCGCCGTCACGGTCGCCGCCGAGCCCAGCATCGAGCAGCCGCCGAACGTCGCGGTGGCGAACGAGAAGGTCCCGCCGCTTCCGGCGCCGGCGTTGGTGGTGATCGACCCGCCGAAGTTCGCGCCCGTGCACGACGCGAACGAGCCGAACGCGATCGTTGCGGACGACAGGCTTGCGCTGACCGGGGCGCCGACGCTGATGCCGGTGAACGCGGAAGCGCTTGCGGGCGCGAGCGCGAGCACGGCGGCCGCCGCCAGCAGCGCCTTGCGGATGGTCCTCATGGTTCCCTCCTCCTCGCGACCTCCGGAGGGGCCGCACGATGTGATTGCACGAGACACACAACACATACACGGGGCCTGACGTCAATCCGGCGGGAGGTTGGGCGGATGGGTCAGTTCGCCGGTGTGTCGGGGGAACGACGTTCGTGGTCGCCATCGGCGAGGGCGACCTCGCCCACGCCCCAGCCGTAGGCCATCTTGTGGATCTCGAGGACGAGAAAGGACTCGGTCGAGACGACGCCGTCGATGTGGTGGAGGCGCTTGTTGAGGAGCTCGGTGAAGTGGGAGGTGTCGCGGCAGATGACCTCGACGATGAGGTCGAACGAGCCGGCGATGGCCGCGACGTAGGACGTCTCCGGCAGCGCGGTGCAGGCGTCGCAGACCCGCTCCACGGTGCCGGGCCGGACCTTGATGCCGATGAGCGCCATGCGGTCGAAGCCGATGCGCAGCGGGTCCGCGATGCCGACGATCTGGAGCATCCCCGCCTCCTCCAGCCGCTGCACGCGGTAGCGGACGACGCTCTCGCTGACGCCGATGTCGGAGGCGATCCGCGAGTACGGCCGGCGCCCCTCGGCCTGCAGCGCGCCGATGATCCGGCGGTCAACGTCGTCGAGGTCCTTGCTCGCCATGTCCGGACATGGTGACGGCTCCGGTCCTACGGCATCGTGCCCGCGTCGAGGCGCTGGCGCCAGAGCGTGGCGGCGAGGAGCTCGACGACGCTCACCTCGACGAGGGAGGCGAGGACGGGGTCGTCGGCGTGGGCGAAGGGGATGTGGGCGGTCGCGCCGTCGACGGCGCGGCCGATGGCGACGATGTCGGCGCCGCGCGGGGTGGCCCACTCGAAGAGGGCGGGCTCGAAGGCGGAGCCGCCGAAGAGGAGCGCGGTGTAGCCCGGGTACTTGCTCAGGTAGACGTCGACGTGGGACCAGTCGCCGGTCTCGGCGGAGTCGGTCGGGATGCGCGGGCCCTCGCGGAGCATGAGCGCGGACTCGAGCGCGGAGGAGATGCGGGAGGCGGGCGCGACGGTGTAGAGCGTCTGGACGCCGGTGACGCGCTCGGCGAGCGCGGAGAGCCACTCGTCGCGCGCGTCGAGGAGCAGGCGCTGCGCGTCGACCGCGGGGCGGAGCGCGTCGACCGGCACGCCGGCCATCAGCCACAGCACCGCGAGCGTCGCCTGGAACGTCTTGCACGCGACGCCGCCCGCCTCCTCCCCCGCGTGCAGCGGGAGCACGACGTCGGCGGCAGTCGCCAGCGCGCGGTCGGGGCGGTTGGTGATCGCGACCGTCTGCGAGACGCCGAGGTGGGGCATCAGCGCCGACACCGTCTCCGCCGACGAGCCGGAGGCCGAGATGCCGATCGCGATGACGTCGCGGCCGGGCGCGGTCGGGGCGTCGGTAGAGGCGTACTCGGCGACGGCGAAGATCCCCATCGTGCGCAGTCGCGCCGCGACCGTCAGCGCGGCGAACCGCGACGACCCCATCCCGATGAACACGACCTGCTTGCCGCGGAGCGCGTCCGGGCCGCCCAACGGCAGCTCACCGCCGGCGTAGGCGTCGAGGACGCCCGAGAGCGTCTCGGGCTCGGCGAGGACGTCGGCGAGGAAGCCGTCGGGGTTCACGGTGCTCAGGACTCCGGGGTGGGTGGGTTGGCGATCAGGCGGCGCAGGCCGGCGCGCGGCGCGTACAGCCACTCGGGCACGACCGACGCGGCGTACACGAGCTCCTGGCACTCCTTGGCCAGCTCCAGAGCGTGGAGGAGCGCGGGCGACGCCTCGACGGCGCCGTAGCCCTCGAGCACGGCCGCGGTGGCGCGGGCGATCCACGGCTCGGGATCGAGCGAGCAGCGGCGCGCGGCGGCGTGGCCGACGTGGTCGACGCTGCGCAGCAGGCAGGCGAGGTCGCGCAGCGGCGTGTCGGGCCGGCGGCGATCGGCGAGCGGGCGGGTCGGGTCGCCCTCGAAGTCGACGATCAGGAGCTGGTCGGCCGTGCGCAGCAGCTGGGCGACGTGCAGGTCGCCGTGGATGCGGGTGAGCGGGAGCCCGGCGGCGTCACGCAGCGCGGCCAGTCGCTCGCGGACCGTGCCCGCCACCGCGGCGGTGTACGGCTCGACGCGCGTGGCGGCGTCGAGCAGCGCGAGCGCGTCGGCCTCCCACGCCGGCCCGGTCTCCGCCACGGCCGCGGCACCCGGGAAGGCGTGGGCCAAAGCGGCGTGGAGCGACGCGGCGGCGGCGCCCGCGGCGCGGTACTCGTCAGACGGGTCCGCGGCGGCAACCGGCGCGCGCAGCCAGTCGACGGCGCGCAGGATCGGCGCCTCCCACCCCGACTCCGCGCCCAGCACCAGCTCCTGCAGCAGCGCGATCGCGGTCTCGGTCCCGTCCGGCGCGACATGCCAGATCGCTCCCGCGTAGGCGGGCACCGGCGCGGTGGTCGTCGCCAGCGCGGCGCACAGCTCCACCTCCGGGTGCGGGCCCGCGTGGAGCCGCCGGTAGGCCTTGACGAGCAGCCGGTCGTCGAGCGCGACGAGCGTGTTGGACTGGTCGGTCGACGGCGTCGACTCGCGGGCGGAGTCCGGTTGGAGCCAGCGGAACGCCGGACCGGCACGCAGCGTCAACGCGCCAGCTCGACCCTGCACGGGGCCGCGCGCCAGCGCACGAAGCAGCGCGCCCCACAGCGGCGCTCCCTCGTCGATGAGCAGGTACCGCTCCTCGCCCCCGTCCGCGTAGGAGACGTCGGCCAGGACGAGCCGCCCGTCGAGGAACGCGTCGGCCTCCACCGCGGCGGCGAACGCCCGGCGTTTCCCTGCGAACCATCGCTGGCTCTGAAATGCGGATTCGTGGATTTCCTTGACAGGCATCTGCGGATTCCTCTAAACCTCCCGCCCCATCACCCTAGATCACGCAAACCACTCGCCGCAAGGGCTGCCCCATCCGCTGGACGACGTCGATCGGCGGATCATCGGCGCGCTGCAGGCCGACGGCCGCCGGCCGTACAGCCGCATCGCGAAGGACGTCGGGGTGTCCGAGAGCGTGGTCCGGTACCGCGTCCAGCGGCTCGAGCAGAGCGGGATGCTGCAGATCGTCGGGATCGCCGACCCGCTGCGCATCGGCTTCGACCGCATGGCGCTCATCGGCATCAGCGTCCGCCCCGGGACGGTCGAGGACGTCTGCGCCGAGATCACGACCTTCCCGGAGACCTCGTACGTCGCCGCGACCGCGGGCTCGTTCGACCTCATCGTCGAGGTCATCTGCCGCGACACCGCGCACTTCACCGAGGTGCTCAACAAGCGTCTGCACCACGTCGAGGGGGTCGTCTCGACCCAGTCGTTCCTGGTGCTGCAGATCCACAAGATGGCCTACGGGTGGGGCGTCGGCGAGGTCGACGTCGTCCCCAACAGCAGCAACGGAGGAGGAGAGGCTTGAGCACGATCGTGTTCTTCCCGGAGGGCGCCTACGGGCCGACGAACAACTGCGTCGGGATCGGGAAGGTGCTGCTCGACCGCGGCCACCGCGTCGTGTTCGTCATCGAGGAGTCGTTCGCGGGCACGCTGGCCGAGAAGGGCTTCGAGGAGCGGCTGATGCGGCTCGGCCCCAAGCCCGAGGTCGAGGAGGCGCCGGGCCAGTTCTGGAAGGACTTCATCCGGGACACCGCGCCGGTCTTCCGCAAGCCGACGATCGAGCAGCTCGAGCACTTCACCGCGCCGACGTTCCAGGCGCTGGTCGACGGCGCGCGGTACGTGGACGACCGCCTGAAGGAGATCATCGACGAGGTCCGGCCGGACGTCATCGTCGAGGACAACGTCCTCACCTTCCCGGCCATCCCCGCCTCCGGCATCCCATGGGTGCGCAGCGTCTCCTGCAACCCGGCCGAGATCAAGGACCCGGCCGTGCCGCCGCCGTTCTCCGGCTACCCGGCGGGCGACAAGGCCGGCTGGGACGCGTACTGGGCCGAGTTCGACCGCACCCACGGCGAGATGCACGCGGCGTTCAGCGCGTTCTGCGTCGAGCGCGGCGCGCCGGCGCTGCCCGACCGCGAGTTCATCCACGACTCGCCGTGGCTGAACCTCTTCCTCTTCCCGGAGGAGGCGGACTACGAGCGCGAGGAGCCGCTCGGCGAGACGTGGCACCGGCTCGACTCCAGCGTCCGCTCGACCGACGCGGCGTGGGAGCTGCCCGAGCCGCTGGCGAGCGCGGACGGCCCGCTCATCTACCTCTCCCTCGGCAGCCTCGGCTCCGCGGACGTCGAGCTGATGCAGAAGCTCATCGACGAGCTGGCCGGCACGGAGTACCGCGTGATCGTCTCCAAGGGGCCGCAGCACGACCAGCTCACGCTCGCGGAGAACATGGTCGGCGCCGAGTTCCTCCCCCAGACGCAGGTCCTCCCGCAGGTGGACCTCGTCATCACGCACGGGGGCAACAACACCGTCACCGAGTCCTTCCACTTCGGCAAGCCGATGATCGTGCTGCCGCTGTTCTGGGACCAGTACGACAACGCGCAGCGGGTGCACGAGGGCGGCTGGGGTCTCCGCCTCGACACCTACGGCCACACGGCCGAGGAGCTGCGCGGCGCGGTCGAGCGGCTGCTCGCGGACGAGGCGCTGAAGGAGCGTCTCGCCGCGGTCTCCGCCCGGCTGCAGGCGACCCCGGGCACCGTCCGGGCCGCCGATCTCATCGAGCAGGTCGTCCGCGCGCCCGAGTCGGCGCCGGCCGCCTGACCCGCAGGACCCGAAGGAGGAGCAGACGATGGCACGGAGCAGGATGCGCAGGTTCGGCGCGCTGGCGGCAGCCGGCGCGCTGACGATGGGGATCGCCGCGTGCGGCGCGGACGTCGAGACGTCCGACAACGCGAAGGCCGGCGAGTCGGCCGCGCCGGCCGAGCAGCCGAGCGGCGGCAACAAGACGCTGACGATCTCCAACTGGGACAAGTACATCCCCGAGGACCTCATCCCCGGCTTCGAGAAGGAGACGGGGATCAAGGTCAAGTACGCCAAGCACGCGACGAACGAGGAGATCCTCGGCAAGCTCGAGGCGGCCGACGGCGGTGGCTTCGACATGGTCTTCGTCTCCGGCCAGTTCGCCGAGTCGCTGAAGAACCGCGGCTGGGCGGCGAAGATCGACCACGCGGCGATCCCGAACGAGAAGAACCTGTACCCCGAGGCGTCGAAGCTGCCGTACGACGTCGGCAACACGCACTCGATGCCGTACACGTGGGGCACGACCGGGCTCTGCTACCGCTCCGACAAGGTCTCCGGCACGCCGGACTCCTGGAACGACCTGCTGAAGCCGAGCGCGCAGGTCAAGGGCAAGACGACGATGCTCTCGACCGACCGCTGGCTCCTCCTCCCCGCCCTGAAGTCGCTGGGCTTCAGCGCGAACACGAAGGACGAGGGCGAGCTCCAGCAGGCGCGTGACCTGCTCATCAAGACGAAGGACACGCTGCTCGCCTACGACGACACGACCTTCTACTCCAAGCTCGTGAGCGGCGAAGCGCTGCTCGTCCAGGCGTGGGACGGCTGGTGCAACTACGGCATCGCCGAGAACCCGAAGATCAAGTTCGTCGTGCCGAAGGAGGGCTCGGACCTCTGGGTCGACTCGATGGTCGTCCTGGAGAAGTCGGAGAACAAGGAGGCGGCGATGAAGTTCATCGACTACGTCCTCCGCCCCGAGTCCGGCCAGGGCGTCGTGGACCTGCTCACGTACAACACGCCGAACAAGGCGGCGATGGACGGGCTCGATCCGAAGCTCAAGAAGCAGTACCCGTCGCTGGGCGTGGACCCGAAGGAGCTGCTCGCGCAGGAGGGCCTGCGGGACCTCGGCGAGGCGCAGCCCGCCTGGTCGCGCATCGTCACCGAAGTCACCTCCTAGAGGACCGACTCGATGAACGGGAGCACCCGGCTGCGCCTCCGGCGCGGCGCGCTGCTCGGTCCCGCCCTCGTGTGGTGGACCGCGCTGCTCGCCGCGCCGGTGCTCCTCGTCCTCGCCTACTCCGTGTTCCAGCGCGGGGTCTACGGGGGCGTGGTGTACGACTTCAGCCTCGACAACTTCGACCGGATCGCGGACTCGCTCTACCTCGACGTCCTGTGGTTCTCGGTGCGGGTGGCGGGCGAGGCGACGCTGGTCGCGCTCCTGATCGGCTACCCGGCCGCGTGGTTCATCGCCACGCGGCCGGAGCGCTGGCGCACGATCCTGCTGGTCCTCGTCGTCCTGCCGTTCTGGACGAGCCTGCTGATCCGCACGTACTCGTGGATGGTCCTCCTCAACGACGAGGGGCTCATCAACAACGGGCTGCAATCGCTGGGGATCATCGACGAGCCGCTGTCGCTGCTCTACAACGAGTTCGCGATCGTCCTGGGCCTGACGTACGGCTACCTGCCGCTGATGATCCTGCCGCTGTACGCGGCGATCGAGCGGCTGTCGCCGGAGCTGCGCGAGGCGGCGTCCGACCTCGGCGCCTCCGGCTGGCGGGCGTTCCTCACGGTGACGTTCCCGCTGACGCGCGCGGGCGTGACGGCCGGCTGCATCTTCGTCTTCGTCCCGTCGCTGGGGAACTTCCTCGTGCCGGACCTCCTGGGTGGCGGGCGCGAGCAGATGGTGGGGAACCTGATCCAGACGCAGTTCCTCAAGGCGCGCGACTGGCCGTTCGGGGCGACGCTGGCCCTGGCGATCATCGCGCTGATGACGATCGTGCTCCTGATCCAGGCGTGGATCAACGCGCGCGACCGGACGCGGGAGGTGGCGTGATGCGCGGCCGTGTCGGCGGCAAGGTGCTCGGCGTGGGGTTCGCGGCGACGCTCGCGTTCCTCTACCTCCCGATCCTCGTCCTCGTCGTGCTCTCGTTCAACGCGAGCGGCCTGCCGACGTCGTGGGGCGGCTTCACGACCGGCTGGTACAGCGAGCTGCTGAACAACGACGGGCTGACGAAGGCGTTCCTCAACACGCTGATCGTCGCGTTCTGGGCGACGCTGATCTCGGTCGTGCTCGGGACGCTGCTGGCGTTCGGGCTGGAGAAGGCGGTCAAGTCGACCGGCCTGGACGCCGTCTCCTACATCCCGATGATCATCCCGGACATCGTCCTGGCGATCGCGCTGCTGAGCTTCTACAACCTCGTGTTCACCCAGTGGCTCGGGCTGTCCCTCGGGCTCTGGTCGGTGATCCTCGGCCACGCGACGTTCGGCATCGCGTTCGTGGCGATCATCGTGCGCACGCGCCTGCGCCACTTCGACGACTCGATGGTGGAGGCGTCGCTCGACCTCGGCGCGAACGAGCTGCGGACGTTCCGCCACGTCACCCTCCCGGCAATCACGCCCGGCATCGTCGCCGGCGCCCTCGTCGCGTTCACGCTCTCGCTCGACGAGTTCGTCATCGCCTTCTTCACCGCGGGGACATCAGTGACCTTCCCGATCCAGGTCTACTCGATGGTCCGCTTCGGCGTCACCCCAGAGATCAACGCCGCCGCGACGCTGGTCGTGGGCGTCAGCCTCGTGCTGACCGTCCTCGCCCTGCGCCTGCGCGGCCGTTCGGAGACCACCCTGTGATCGAGATCCAGAACGTCACGAAGCGCTTCGGCGGCGTGACGGCCGTGGACGACGTGTCCCTGACCATCGCGGAGAACGAGTTCTTCGCGCTGCTCGGCCCGTCGGGCTGCGGCAAGACGACGCTGCTGCGGATGCTCGCGGGCTTCGAGGAGCCGGACTCCGGGGTGCTGTCCTTGGACGGCAGCGACCTGATCGGCGTGAAGCCGTACAAGCGGCCGCTGAACATGATGTTCCAGTCGTATGCGCTGTTCCCGCACATGAGCGTGCTGGACAACGTCGCGTACGGGCTGAAGATGGAGGGCGTCAAGAAGGCGGAGGCGCGGTCGCGCGCTGCCGAGGCGCTGGAGCAGGTGCAGCTGGGGCACACGGCGTCGCGCCGTCCCGCGCAGCTGTCTGGCGGGCAGCGGCAGCGGGTCGCGCTGGCGCGCGCGCTGGTGAAGCGGCCGCGGGTGCTGCTGCTGGACGAGCCGCTGTCCGCTTTGGACCGGCAGATCCGCGGCGAGATGCAGATCGAGCTCAAGCGGCTGCAGCACCAGGTCGGGATCACGTTCGTCGTCGTCACGCACGACCAGGAGGAGGCGCTGACGATGGCCGACCGGATCGCGGTGCTGCGCGACGGGCACGTCGAGCAGGTCGGCGCGCCCGACGAGCTGTACGAGCGTCCCGCGACCCGCTTCGTCGCGGGCTTCCTCGGCGACGCGAACCTCTTCCCCGCGGGCACGCAGGGCGAGGAGATCGTCGTGCGGCCGGAGCGGCTGCGGCTCGCTCTGGCCGCCGACGCGTCCTCCCTCGTCGGCCTGGCGGACACGCGGAGCGGGCGGATCGCGGAGGTCGCGTACCTCGGCACCGCGCGCAAGTACGTGATCGACCTGAAGGGCGGCGGGACCGCGCAGGCGCGGGTCGCGTCGGTGGACGACACGCGCCCGCTGACGGCGGGCGACGAGGTCGTCGTCGGCTGGGCGCCGGCGGACGGCGTGGTGGTCGATGCCGGCGGCGCGCCGGTCCCGGCGGTGGCGGAGACGGTCCATGCTTGACGCCGTCCGCTCCGGCCGCTCGCTGATCGACCCGGCCACCGGCGAGGTGTTCGCCGTGGTGCCCGACTCGACCGTCGCCGACGTCGACGCGGCGGTCGCCGCGGGCGTGCGCGCGCTGGGGACGTGGGGCGCGGCGACGCCGGCCGAGCGCTCGCGGGTGCTGCTGCGGTGGGCCGATCTGGTCGAGGGCGCGCTGGACGAGCTCGCCGCGCTGGAGGTGCAGGAGACCGGCAAGCCGCTCGTCGTCTCGCGCGAGGGCGAGCTGCCGTTCGCGCTCGACAACATCCGCTTCTTCGCGGGCTCGGCGCGCTCGTTGGCGGGCACGGGCGCGGGGCGGCTGAGCGAGGGCTACACGTCGATCCTGCACCGCAAGCCGGTGGGCGTCGTGGGCGCGATCGCGCCGTGGAACTTCCCGCTGATCATGGGGATCTGGAAGCTCGCGCCCGCGCTGGCGGCGGGCTGCTCAGTCGTGATCAAGCCCGCGCCCGCGACCCCGCGGGGCACCGCGCGGCTGGTGGAGCTGCTGCACGAGGCGGGGCTGCCGGAGGGCGCGGCGTCGGTGGTCTTCGGCGACGCCGAGGTGGGCTCGCGGCTGGTCGAGCACCCGGACGTGGCGATGGTCTCGCTGACCGGCTCGACCGAGACGGGCCGGCGGATCATGGCGGGGGCGGCGCCGACGCTGAAGCGGCTCCATCTCGAGCTGGGCGGCAAGGCGCCGGTGCTCGTCTTCGACGACGCCGATCTGGTCGCCGCGGCGGGCGGGGCGGCGATGGGCGCGACGTACAACAGCGGCCAGGACTGCACGGCGGCGACGCGCGTGTACGCGCAGCGGTCGGTGTACGACGACGTGGTCGAGGCGCTGCGCGAGCAGCTGCGGTCGATCCGGGTCGGGGCGCCGATGGATCCGGAGACCGACATCGGGCCTTTGATCTCGACCGGCCACCGCGACCGCGTGCACGGGTTCGTGACGCGGGCGGCGGCGGACGGCGCTGATCTGGTGTGCGGCGGCGCGCTGCCGGACGGCCCGGGCGCGTTCTACTCCCCCACGCTGCTGGCGGGCGCGGACCAGCGGTCGGAGATCGTGCAGGGCGAGGTCTTCGGGCCGGTGCTCGTCGTGCTCCCGTTCGAGGACGAGGCGGACGCGGTGCGGCTCGCCAACGACATCCCGTTCGGCCTGGCGTCGTCGGTGTGGACGAGCGACGTCGGCCGCGCGATGCGGATGGGGCCGGCGCTCGACTTCGGCGTCGTGTGGGTCAACGACCACCTGCCGATCGCGTCCGAGGCGCCGCACGGCGGGGTCAAGCAGTCGGGCTTCGGGAAGGACATGTCCGAGGAGGCGGTCCTGGAGTACTCGGTCACCCAGCACCTGATGGTCAAGCACGCGCAGCCCGCGGCGCGCGACGGGTTCCGCCCGGCATGACGGCGACGGTCCCCTCGGCGGAGCCCGCGTCGCGCGCGGGCACGGGCGCGCGAGCGCGCGCGGGTGGTCCGGAGCGGATCGGGCCGGTGTTCTGGCTCGAGCAGGCGCTCGCGGAGGAGCGCGCCGCGGGCGGCGTGCCCGAGTTCTGCGCGCCGCTGGCCGGGACCGTGCGGGCGGACGTGTGCGTCGTCGGCGGCGGGTTCGTCGGGCTGTGGACGGCGATCGAGGCGGCCGAGCAGGCGCCCGACGCGACCGTCGTGCTGCTGGAGGCGGAGGGCTGCGGGCTCGGCGCGTCCGGCCGCAACGGCGGGTGGATGACGTCGTGGTACGACGAGCTCGACGGGCTCGTCGCGCGGTTCGGCTCGCGGGATGCCGCATGGCTCGCCGAGCAGTCCTCGCGGGCGATCGACCGGGTGCAGTCCGTGACCGAGGCCGAGGGCATCGACTGCGGCCTGCGGCGCGGCGGTGCGCTGTGGGCGGCGTCGTCGGAGGCGCAGCTCGGGGCGTGGGACGGGCCGATCGCGGCGGCACGGCGGCTCGGCGCGCCGGCTCGGGTCGAGCCGCTG
>Ga0196960_10000343_pt1 | contig 17552 bp, 13 predicted proteins | sample S3v_5metaG_FD_183187 | JGI IMG/M metagenome (GOLD analysis project Ga0196960, IMG submission 183187) | Soil microbial communities from Anza Borrego desert, Southern California, United States - S3+v_5 | ecosystem: Environmental > Terrestrial > Soil > Desert | place: USA: California | collected... | reverse complement strand
CGAACGCGCCGAGATCGCGGGTGCCCCGGAAACACTCCCGGAGCCCGACGCCTCCCAGGCGCGCACCTCCCTGCCGGCTCTGCGCGAGGCATACCGTGCGGCCTCGCAGCTGTACGAGAAGGTGGGGGTCGGAGCCGACCTGAGGGCCGAGCAGGCACGCGCCGAGAGCGACGAGAGCGCCGCCCTCGCCGAACTCGACCGTCTCACCAACAAGGTCCGTACCCGCGCCGCCCAGCTCCTCGAAGGCACCGACGGAGCAGACGGGCCCTCCCGGCAGGCGGCCGCCGCCCGCGCCGAGTCCCTCGTCCAGCTCCTGGAGACACGGGCTTCCACGGCCAGCGAGCAGCTCGGCCGGCTCCGCGGCGAAGCCGAACGGCTCGCCCCCGCCGACGAGGCGCCCCACCACACCGAGCTCCCCGCCGACCTGGTCCCGGCCGACGCCGGCCAGGCCCAGTCCCTGCTCCGTACGGCGACGGCCGAGCTGGCCTCCGCCACCGCGGCACTGGACACCGCGCGCGCCGCCCACACCGAGTTGCTGCGCGCCCACCGAACGGCCGAGGACTCGGCGAGCGGCTTCGACGAGACCGCCGCACTCCTGCGTGACCTGCTCAGGGACCACGGCGCGGAGGACGAGACCGAGGCCCCCGACCCGTACCGGGGCACCCTGGAGGAGGCCAGGCGGTCCGCCGCCGAGACGCGCCGCTCCCTGCGGGGCTTCGCCACCGACCTGTCGGCCGCGGAGAGTTCCGTGCGGGAGGCGAGCGACGTCCTCGTGCGGCACGCCAACTCCACCCGCTACGAACAGGTCCGCACCCCGGCCCGCCAGCAGATCCGGGAACTCCCGGCAGCCGCCCTGCCCGACCACGCCGAGAAGTGGGCCGCGGCCTTCGCGCCCAGGCTGCGCGTGCTCACCGACGAGCTGGCCCAGCTGGAGCGCAACCGCGACTCCATCGTCGACCGGCTCCGCGGCCTGGTGGAATCGGCCCTCACGACGCTCCGCTCCGCCCAGCGGCTCTCACAGCTGCCCGAGGGGCTGGGGGAGTGGTCCGGCCAGGAGTTCCTCCGGATCCGCTTCGAGGAACCCGACCAGGCCACGCTCACCGAGAGACTCGGCGAGGTCATCGACGAGGCCACGCACGCGGCCCTCAAGAAGAATTCCGACCTGCGCAGGGACGGGATGTCGCTCCTGCTGCGCGGTGTACAGGCCGCGTTGCAGCCCAAGGGCATCGCCGTGGAGATCCTCAAGCCCGACGCGGTGCTCCGCGCCGAACGCGTCCCGGTGGGGCAGATGGGTGACGTCTTCTCCGGTGGGCAGCTGCTGACCGCCGCGATCGCGCTGTACTGCACGATGGCGGCCCTGCGCAGCAACGACCGGGGCCGCGACCGGCACCGTCACGCGGGGACGCTCTTCCTCGACAACCCCATCGGCCGCGCCAACGCCACGTATCTGCTGGAGCTCCAGCGCGCGGTCGCCGATGCGCTGGGAGTCCAGCTGCTCTATACGACCGGGCTCTTCGACACCACGGCGCTCGCCGAATTCCCGCTCGTCATCCGCCTCCGCAACGACGCGGACCTGCGGGCGGGGCTGAAGTACATCAGCGTGGAGGAGCACCTCAGGCCGGGACTGCCTCAGCAGCACCCTTCAGGCGAGACCGTCCACGGCGAGATCACCGCGACCCGCATGTTCAAACGGACCGGCGTGGCGCCCGGCGCCACGGCCGGGGCGCCGGGCCCGGAGATGCGCACGGCGACGACGGCCACGTCCACGGAGCCGGCACAGGTCCCGGAGAAGCGATAGGGGAAGGCCGGGGCGCAGGCACTCAGGCCCGGGAGAGCCGGCCTTCGCCCCGGCGGCGTATCCGCGCTTCCCTGCGCCCCTGGGCCCGGGCGGCGCGCCTGGCCGCCCTGCGCTCCCGGCGCATGCGGCGCGCCGTGCTGCTCGGTACGGAGACGACCCCGTTGCGCTGGTTCCACACCTGCCGGGTCACCCAGACGTCCAGCACCGCCCAGGTGGCCACGACCGTGCCCGCCACGCCGCTCAGCACCATCGGGAAGGCGAGCCATGACCCGGCCAGCGTGCACAGGAAAGCCACCATGGCCAGAATGATGGTCAGCGACATCGTGAGGACGGCGCGCACGGCGGCGGTCCGCACCGGATCCGGCATCCTCCGCCGTGTCGCGGGTTCCTCCACCCAGAGCTGTCTCGGGATCCGCGCACCCTCCGCACGGGCCGCAGCCGACGACGCGCCGGTCTCAGCCGCACCCGCCGCAGAGCCACCCGCCGCAGAGCCACCCGGCGCAGACCCACCGGCCGCAGACCCGCCGCCCGCAGCCGCACGGGCCGCCGGCATGGCCGCCGCGCCCCGGCGCTCATACGTGTCCAAGGTCCTTCAACTCCCCACCACTGTCCGACACAAGGGTGGCTGCCCGGTCCGCACCCGTTCTACGCGGGCGGAGCCGCTCGCCTGTCGCACGTACCCCCGTGGGGTTCTTCTGCCCCGTACGTGTGGACGAACGCCAGGCCGCGAAGATTCCCGCCGGAGGCGGCAACCAACCCTGAAAGGTCATGGAACGAAGAATTCCAGCCAACTGCCGTGTGTGGATGCACCGTGCCCGGCCAGGAGTTCTCTGTCGCTTTCGCGAACTTCTTCGCCGGAAATACCAGGACAACTGGTGAACAACTCCGGTGAGAGCGGCCGGAAATGGCCCGGACAGGTCTTCGAGTTACCGGTAGGTCAGTAGTAGGCTCGCGCCGTTTGCTGACGGAACACCGGCCGACACCCGGTGGACCGAGGCAGGAACACCGGGACAACCAGGAGGACCGGGCGACCGGAACATCCGGGAACACCGGAACGACCACCCCCGCGGTGCGGGGCCGAGCTGGGGGAGGCCATGCGCTTTCGCGGGAAGTCCATCCGCAGGAAGATCGTGGCGTTGCTCCTGGTGCCGCTCGCCTCCCTCACGGGCCTCTGGGTCTTCGCCACCTACGTCACCGGCCGTGAGGCCGGCGAGCTGATGGGCGCGAGCGCCATCGTGGAGCAGGTGGGCCACCCGCTGGAAGACACCATCCGCGCCGTCCAGGGCGAACGCCGCCAGACACTCGTCTTCCTCGCCGACCCCCGGGCCTCGGACGCCCTGCCCCTGCTGCGCGGCCGGCGCGCCCAGACCGACCGGGTCGTGGCCGAGGTCAGGCGGAGCGCGAAGAGCAAGGACATCCGGGACAAGCTGAGCCCGGAGTCGGAGGCCCAGCTCGACTCGATCCTCAGCGAGATCGACGGCCTGGACGCGCTGCGCGGATCCGTCGAGAAGCGCACCATCGACCGGACCAGGGCCCTCGATTTCTACAACGGCCTCGTCGACCCCTGCTACCGCTTCCTGAACGGCCTCCACACCATGGAGAACGTATCGATGGACAAGCAGGTCCGGGCGCTGGTCGGTATCTCCCGGGCCCGCGAGATGCTCTCCCGTGAGGACGCCCTGATCGCGTCGGGTCTCCTCGCGGGGCGGCTCGGCGCCCCCGAGCTCCGGGTCGTCTCCGACCTCGCCGCCAGCCGCACGCTCCTGTACGAGGTCAACCTCGAGCTCCTGCCGGGGAGCGAGCGCGGGCGCATGGAGCAGTACTGGCGCAGCCCCGACACCGAGCCGCTGCGGACGGCCGAGCAGAAACTCATCGCCGCAGGCCCGGTCACCAGGCCGGGCGCCGTCGACGCCGAGCACTGGGAGGAAGTGGCCCCACCGGTCCTGGAACGCCTGGCCAACGACGGCACCGAGATGTCCAACCGCTTCCAGGACCGCGCCGAACCGGCCGGCTACCGGGTCCTGATCCAGGCCGGTGTCGCCGGCGTCCTGGGATTCGTCGCCCTGCTCGTGTCCGTGTTCGTCTCGGTACGCGTGGGCCGCGAACTCATCCGCGACCTCTCCCGGCTGCGCAAGGACGCCCACGAGGTGTCCGGTGTGCGGCTGCCCAGCGTGATGCGGCGGCTGGCGGCGGGCGAGCAGGTCGACGTGGAGACGGAAGCCCCCCGCCTCAGTTACGAGCGCGACGAGATCGGCCAGGTCGGACAAGCCCTCAACACCCTTCAGCGGGCCGCCGTCGAGGCCGCCGTCAAACAGGCGGACATGCGCCGGGGTGTCTCCGAGGTCTTCGTCAACCTCGCACGGCGCAACCAGGTGCTCCTGCACCGCCAGCTGACGCTCCTGGACACCATGGAACGGCGCACGGAGAACAGCGACGAACTCGCCGACCTCTTCCGCCTCGACCACCTCACCACCCGCATGCGCCGGCACGCGGAAGGCCTCGTGATCCTCTCCGGGGCCGCCCCGTCCCGGCAGTGGCGCAAACCGATCCAGCTGATGGACGTGGTGCGGGCGGCGGTCGCCGAGGTGGAGGACTACGAAAGGGTCGAGGTCCGGCGTCTGCCCCGCATCGGTGTGGGCGGACCGGCCGTGGCCGACCTCACCCACCTGATCGCGGAACTGCTGGAGAACGCCACGGTGTTCTCGCCCCCGCACACCGCGGTCCAGGTGCACGGCGAACGCGTGGCCAACGGCTTCACCCTCGAAATCCACGACCGGGGCCTCGGCATGGCGCCGGAAGTCCTCCTGGACGCCAACCTGAGGCTCGCCGAGACACCCGACTTCGAGCTCTCCGACACCGACCGGCTCGGTCTCTTCGTCGTCAGCCGGCTCGCCCAGCGGCAGAACGTCAGGGTGTCGCTGCAGACCTCGCCGTACGGAGGGACGACCGCGGTCGTCTTCATCCCGGCACAGTTGCTCACCGACGCCCCTGACACGCACGGCACGGGTTTCCGCCTCGACCGCCGGACCGAGAAGGCGATCGGCGGCGGACGGCCGGGCAGTGGCGTGCCCGGCAGCGACAAGGCCCGCAGGGACGGGGTCGCGGACACGGACATCCCGGGCAGGCCGTCCGGACTCTCCCCGGTCCCCACGGGCCTCACCGACCCGTCCGTGCTCACCGACCCGTCCGTGCTCGACGGCCCGGTCGAGCTCGAAGGCCCGGTGGGCACGCTCGGGTTCACCGATCCGGCACGTGACCGGGAGCTCGATCCGGCACTCGGCCCCGTCCTCGACGGCGTCTCCGACCTCGAGGACACCGAGAGCGAGCGCGGTGGCATCTTCCGGGCCCGCGACCTGCGCAGGGAAGCGGACCGGGAACAGCATCAGCAGGCGTTCGACACGTCGGGCAGCCGCTCCGCGGACGTCCGGCCGATGCGGCCCGCAGGCCCCGTCCCGCTGCCGCGCCGCAAGCCGCCGAAACCCGTCACCGGCCAGGGCCGCCGGATCGGCGACGCGGTCCGGGCCCACCCCGGTCCACCCGGGGGCTTCTCCTCCGCCCCGGGCTCCGATGCCGTCACCGCGAAGCCCGCTGCGGGCGCTGCCCCGGCCGACGGAGCCCCGACGCGGCTCAGGCCCGCGTCCCGGCCGTCCGCGCCGGACACGGTGGGCGGCCTCCCGCGCAGGGTCCGGCAGGCGAGCCTCGCCCCACAGCTCCGGGAGGACTCCGCAGGACGGACTTCCGGCCACGCCCCCGCAGGCACCGACGACGACCTCGAACGGGATGCGGAAGAAGTACGCAATCGCATGGCTTCGCTCCAACGCGGCTGGCAGCGCGGCCGACGGCAGAACGCCGAGGACGTGACCGGCCACAGCGAGACAGCACCAGGAACCACTCCGGGAGGGGACGGTCGATGACCGCACCGAACGCCGCAGCACACAATGCCTCACGCCAGGGCTCCGGCGAGCTCAACTGGCTCCTCGACGAACTGGTCGAGCGCGTCGCGAGCATCCGCAAGGCGCTGGTGCTCTCCAGCGACGGCCTCGCCACCGGCACGTCCCAGGACCTGACCCGGGAGGACAGCGAGCACCTGGCGGCCGTCGCCTCCGGATTCCACAGCCTCGCCAAGGGGGTGGGCCGTCACTTCGACGCCGGCCGGGTCCGGCAGACGGTGGTCGAGCTCGACGAGGCCTTCCTCTTCGTCACTGCGGCGGGTGACGGCAGCTGTCTCGCCGTCCTGGCCGACTCCGACTCCGACGTCGGGCAGGTGGCGTACGAGATGACCCTGATGGTCAAGCGCGTCGGGGCGCATCTGGCCAACGCCCCCCGGACCACCGGTCTGCCCGCCGGAGGGTGAGGCGAGGGGATGAGCGCAGACTCCGTCCGGGACATCCCGCCCGGGCCACCGCCCGCCGAAATAGGACCCTCACGCTGGTACGACGCCGAAGCGGGCCCGGTGGTCCGGCCCTACGCGATGACCCGGGGGCGTACCAGCAGCGCGTCCCGTCATCGTCTCGACCTGATCGCGATCGTCATCCCCGAACCGGCGGCCGACGATCCCGGCCGGGACCAGACGCTCTCCCCGGAACACGTGGAGATCGTCGAACTGTGCAGCGACATGCCCCAGTCGATCGCCGAACTCGCCTCCGGACTGGATCTCCCCGTCGGGGTGGTCCGCGTCCTGGTCGGTGACCTCGTCGAGGACGAGCTGGTGCACGTCACCCGTCCCGTTCCGCCGGCAGAACTGCCGGACGAGAGCCTTCTTCGCGAGGTGATCAATGGCCTTCGGGCGCTCTAGCCGCAAAAAGCGGCACGTCGAGCCCGTCACCCTGAAAATCCTGGTGGCCGGCGGTTTCGGCGTGGGCAAGACGACCCTGGTGGGCGCGGTCAGCGAGATCAGACCGCTGCGCACGGAGGAGAGGCTGAGCGAGGCGGGCCGTCCCGTCGACGACGTGGCGGGGGTCGAGGCGAAGAACACCACCACGGTCGCCATGGACTTCGGCCGGATCACCCTGCGCGAGGACCTGGTCCTCTACCTGTTCGGGACCCCCGGCCAGGACCGTTTCTGGTTCCTCTGGGACGAGCTCGCCCAGGGCGCCCTGGGCGCGGTGGTCCTGGCGGACACCCGCCGGCTGGAGGACTGCTTCGCGGCGGTCGACTACTTCGAGCGCCGGGGGATCCCGTTCACCGTCGCGGTCAACCTCTTCGAAGGGGCCGAGCAGTTCCCCGCCGAGACGGTCCGGGCGGCACTCGACCTCGACCCCGAGGTGCCGGTGCTGCTCTGCGACGCGCGTGACCGGGCGTCCGCCAGGGATGTGCTCGTCGCAGTCGTGGAGCACGCCATGGTGCGCGCCGACCGGCTCCGGGAACCCGCCAGGACCTGACAGCCGCACGTGACGCGGCCCGTACCCCCGCCGACCGGGGTACGGACCGCGCGTACGGTGCGGGGGGCAGCGGGCGTGGCAGGAGTCTTCACCCCGGGTGAGGGCCCGTCAACCCTCCGCGCGCTCCCGGGGACAGGGATTCCCGGCAAGCCACTCGGCCGCGGTCGCGGCCAGCTCCTCGTCCCGGCCGGCGAGCATCATCCGGATCATCTGCACATCGCCGCGCAGGGACCACGCAGGGTGCCCGAAGGTCGCCGGGTTGTTCTTCTCGATCAGGAAATGCGCGGGCCACGCGGTGCCGTATCCGATCAGAGGCAGGGCCGGCGCGTAGCGCCTGCGGCCGCGCGCCAGACCGTACGCGGTGACCGCGAGGCCGGTCAGGGTCCCGGCCAGATGGACCCACCGGGTCGCCGCCCTGGAGTGCATGGCGACGTAGTAGGGCCAGAACTCGTCATACGAACCGAACGTCTGCTGTGACATGAGGGCACCGTAACGGCTCCATCGGCAACCGGACACGGCAGTTCTGCGTCCGACAACAAGAACGGACGGCCGGAGCCCACGGGGGTGGTCCCGGTCGCCCGTTCGCCGCCCGTTTCCCGCCCCGGCCGTCAGTGCCCCGCGACGGAACGCCTCGCCACCGGGAAGTCGAAGTACGTGTCCGGGAAGAGCTCGGGCCTGTAGGTGAAGTGCCACCACTCCTCGGCCAGATTCACGAACCCCAGGCCGGCGAGCGTCTTCCTGAGGAGCTGCCGGTTGGCGCGCTGCGCTCCCTGCACCCGGGGGTCGTCGGTGTGGGACAGGGTGTCGAAACAGTCGTAACCCGTGCCCATGTCCACCGAGTTGTCGGGGAAGCGCTCGTCCTGCGGCGCGTAGCACGGAGCCAGGTCCTCGCCCGGCTCGTAGGGCCTGGCCGGCAGCGCCGGCAGCTTCACCAGGGTGAGATCCACCGTGCTGCCCCGGCTGTGCCCGGACTTCTCCGCGATGTAGCCGTCCTCGAACAGCCGCGTCTTGTCGACCGCCGGATAGAACTCGCCCTTCATGGTCTGGTCGTCGAGGTCCTGCGCCCAGCGCACGAAGTGGTCCACAGCGCGCTGCGGCCGGTAGCAGTCGTACACCTTGAGCGAGTAGCCCTGACGCAGAAGACTCCGCTGTGCCGTACGCAGCGCGCGGGCGGCGGGGCGGGTCAGGATGCAGACGGGCTGCCGGTAGCCGTCCACCGGCTCTCCCACGAAGTTGTGCGCGGTGGTGTAGCGCAGGTCCGTCAGGATCGTCGGATCCACGGAGCGGAGATCGACGAACTCCGGCGGGGCCTTGGGTTCGGGTCCGGCCGCCGCCACCGGGGCAGCGGCGGTGACGGCGAGCAGAGCGGCGCCGGCGGCGGCCAGGACGCGGAGAACACGAGCAATTCCTGTCATGGGCACACCGTCTATCAGCTTCGGGGCCGCAGGTGAAGAGTGATCGGATAAAGTCCGCCCGTGAAGGACGCCCTGAAGGACTCCCACTGCGGCAGCTGCGGGACCCCGTACGCCTCCGACGCCTGGCCCCGCACCTGCACGGCCTGCGGTCGCACCGCCTACCGCAACCCGCTGCCCGTCGCAGTCGCCCTGCTGCCCGTCACCGGACCGCACGGCACCGGCCTCGTCGTCATCACCCGCACCATCCCTCCGCACGCGGGAGGGCGCGCGCTGCCCGGCGGCTACATCGACCAGGCCGAGGACTGGCGCCACGCCGTCGTACGCGAACTCCGCGAGGAGACCGGCATCCGGGCCGACGGGACCGACGTACGCCTCGCCGACGCCCTGAGCTCCCCGGACGGCCACCTGCTGCTCTTCGGACTGCTCCCGACACGCCCCGCCGGGGAACTCCCGCTCTCCGCAGCGACGGACGAGACCTCGGGATACGACGTGCTGCGCACCCCGGACGATCTCGTCTTCCCGCTTCACACCCGGGTCGTACGCTCCTGGTTCGCCGGTGCCTACCGCTGAGGCCGGCCCGGCAGCCCCCGTACGCGCACCGGATACGGCACCAGCCCCTCCTCGCCGTTCCGCTCGACCACCACGCGCCCGGCCCTGAGCGTCGACGTGTAGCGCTCCACCTCGGCCCCCGTCCATCCCTCGCCCATGTCCCGCACGACCAGCCCGCCCCCGGGGCACCCGGCAGCGGGAGCCCACACCTCCAGTTCGAGGCTCCCGTCCGGGCCCCGCACCGGGAGCACCGCACCGGCCCGTGCCAGGACCGGGATCCGGGACAGCGGCGCGTCCACCACCACCTGGCCCGGCCCCTCGTACGCCTGCCCGGTGGCCGTGTCGTACCACCGCCCGCGCGGCAGCCGCACCGGTCTGCGGTCCGCACCCTCCTCCAGCACCGGCGCGACCAGCAGCGCGTCACCCAGAAGAAACGCGTCCTCGCAGTCCCGCAGGTCACGGTCCCCCGGCGCGCCCCACCACACCGGCCGCACATACGGCGCACCGGTCAGCCGGGCCAGCTGCGACAGCGTCACGAAATACGGGTGCATCCGCTCCCGCTCCTCCAGCGCCCGCCTGGCGTGCCCCAGCGCCTCCGGCCCGAACTCCCACGGCTCCCTGCGCCCCGCGCCGATGGCCGCGTGCGTGCGGAACAACGGCATGTACGCCCCGAGCTGGAACCAGCGCACATACAGCTCGGGCGACGGCGACCCGTCGAACCCCCCGACATCGGGCCCCGAGTACGGCACCCCGCAGAGCCCGAGCCCCAGCACCAGGGACAGCGAGGCACGGAGCCCCGGCCAGCCGGTGGCCACATCCCCGGACCAGGTGCCGCCGTACCGCTGCATCCCCGCCCAGCCCGAACGGGAGAAGAGGAACGGCCGCTCGTCCGGGCGCAGCCGGCGCAGCCCTTCGTAACCGGCCCTCGCCATCGCCAGGGCGTACACGTTGTGCGCCTCCCGATGGTCCCCGCCACGGCCCTCCAGGGAGTGCCGGGACGAACGAGGCAGCGACGGGTCCCCGAAGGCGGAGAACGCCACCGGCTCGTTCATGTCGTGCCACACCCCGGCGAATCCCTGGCCGAGCCGCTCCTCGTACAGCGCACCCCACCACTCCCGCACGAGCGGATCGGTGAAATCCGGATAGACACACTCACCCGGCCACACCTCTCCGCGTACCGGAAACCCCTCCGGATCCCGGACGAACGCCCCCTGGGCGCCGACCTCCATTCCGCTCTCGAACACCGCGGTGCCCGCCGACGCCCGCACCGCCGGATCGACGATCGACACCAGCCGGACACCGTCCTCGCGCAGTTCCTTCGCCAGGCGGGGGAGCCCGGGGAACCGCCCCCGGTCGACCGTGAACACCTGATGGGCGTCGTAGTGGTCGATGTCCAGATGCAGCACCGACAGAGGCAGCCCCCGCTCCCGGTACCCCGCGACGACCCGCCGCACCTCCTGCTCGCTGCCGAACCCCCACCGGGCGTGCTGAGGCCCCAGCGCCCACGACGGGGGCAGCGCGGGAGCCCCCGTCAGCGCTGTCCAGCTCTGCAGCACCCGGGCCGGCGTACCCGTGACCACCCAGCAGCGGAGCGGACCGCCCTCCATCCGCACCTCGCAGGTGCCCGGCCGGTCGTGCCCCGAGCCGGCGCCCTCCTCACCCTCCTGGAGCGTCACCGCACCCGACCAGGAGTTGTCCTGGAACGCCAGATGGGTCCCCGCGTCGGAGACCACCACCTGCACCGGCATCGTCACGTACAAAGGATCGTCCCCGGGACCGAACCGCCCACCCGGATCGGTGTTCCACAACCGGTACGTCCCCTCCCTCAGCCGCGGCCCGCCGGCCCGCCCGCCCAGCCCGAAGAACCGCGCGTCGGCCGGGACCTCGGACCGCTGCACCCACCGTGCCCCGCCACCCTCCACCGGCTCCCACCAGCGCGGCGGAAGTTCCCGCCGCAGCAGCACCCCGCCCGGCGTACGCAGTTCCACCGCCCCGTGCCGCGACACGACGACCGTCAGCCGCTCCGACACCACCTTCCAGCCGCCGTTCGCGTCCGGCTCCAGGCACGCCCGCGGATCAGGCTCCGGCCCGTCCCCCGGCAGGGCGTACGAGGGCAGCGGTCCGGCACCGTCCCAGGACCAGAACACCGCACCGCCCACCGCCACCCTGACCATCAGCTGCGAGCGGGCGAACCGCACGACTCCACCGCCCGGCCCGGGTTCCGCGCTGATCAGAAGACCGGGCACGCGTGCGCGCTCCGCACGGCGCGGCGCAAGCGCCCGCGCATCCGCACGCCGGTGCCGCCAGGCCGAGCGCACCGCGCGCATCCCCTGCACAGAACCGACCATCTTCACCGAGCGCACCAGGTCACGACCATCCATGCGGGCCACCCTGCCATTCACCGCGGCGGAAACGTGCTCCGTTCAGCTTCCGTTCACCTGTGGCCGCACCACACAGCGGGACACACAACCATGGCCGGGGGACCCTGGTGCGCAAGACGATCACGTGGCATCGTCCGTAAAAGCCGTTCACGCGCACCACCCCAGCCCGTGCGCGGGACGCACGCACACCCCGCGTACACCACGAAAGGCCAGGGAGCCTCCATGACCTCAGCAGCCGGCGAAGCCCCCCTCTGGCAGCCCGATCCCGAGCGTGTCGAGGCCGCAGCCGTCACCCGTTTCCAGCGTTGGGCCGCCGGACGCCACGGAGCGCCGGCCGACGGCGGCTACGCCGCACTGCACCGCTGGTCGGTCGATGAACTCGACACCTTCTGGCGGGCCGTCGCCGAGTGGTTCGACGTACGCTTCTCCACTCCTTACGAGACCGTCATCGGCGACCGCACCATGCCCGGCGCCCAGTGGTTCCCCGGCGCCACCCTCAACTACGCCGAGCACGCCCTGCGTACGGCCGGCGACCCGCTCCGCGCGGACGCCCCCGCCCTGCTGTACGTCGACGAGACCCATACGCAGGTATCCGTCAGCTGGACCGAACTCCGGCGCCAGGTGGGCTCGCTGGCGGCCGGACTCCGCGCTCTCGGCGTCCGGCCCGGCGACCGGGTCAGCGGGTACCTCCCCAACATCCCGCAAGCCGTCGTCGCGTTCCTCGCCACCGCCGCGGTCGGCGGAGTCTGGACCTCGTGCGCCCCCGACTTCGGCGCCCGCAGTGTCCTGGACCGCTTCCAGCAGGTGGAACCCGTCGTCCTGTTCACCGTCGACGGATACCGCTACGGCGGGAAGGAGCACGATCGCACAGCCACCGTGGCCGAACTCCGCAGCCAACTCCCCACCCTGCGCGCGGTCGTCCACATCCCGCTCCTCGGCACGGACGCCCCCGAAGGCGCCCTCGAATGGCCGGCCCTCATCGCCTCCGACACCGGACCGGTCTTCGAGCAGGTCCCCTTCGAACACCCGCTGTGGGTGCTGTACTCCTCCGGCACGACCGGACTGCCGAAGGCGATCGTCCAGTCCCAGGGCGGAATCCTCCTCGAACACTTCAAGCAGATCGGGCTGCACTGCGACCTCGGCCCCGACGACCGCTTCTTCTGGTACACCTCCACCGGCTGGATGATGTGGAACTTCCTCGTCTCCGGCCTGCTCACCGGCACCACAGTCGTGCTGTACGACGGCAGCCCCGGACACCCCGACGTCCAAGCCCAGTGGCGCGTCGCCGAACAGACCGGCGCCACCCTCTTCGGCACGTCGGCCGCCTATGTCATGGCGTGCCGGAAAGCGGGCGTCCACCCCGGCCGCGACCACGACCTCAGCCGTGTGCAGTGCGTCGCCACCACGGGCTCCCCGCTCCCGCCCGACGGCTTCCGCTGGCTCCACGACGAGGTCGCCGAGGACCTGTGGATCGCCTCCGTCAGCGGCGGGACGGACGTCTGCAGCTGCTTCGCGGGAGCCGTCCCCACCCTGCCGGTCCACATCGGTGAGCTGCAGGCGCCCTGTCTCGGCACCGACCTCCAGTCCTGGGACCCCCTCGGCGGACCGCTCATCGGCGAGGTCGGCGAGCTCGTGGTGACCGCACCCATGCCCTCCATGCCGGTCCGCTTCTGGAACGACCCGGACGGCAGCCGCTACCACGACAGCTACTTCGACATGTACCCCGGCGTCTGGCGCCACGGAGACTGGATCACCCTCACCGAGCGCGGCTCGGTCGTCATCCACGGCCGCTCCGACTCCACCCTCAACCGGCAAGGGGTCCGGATGGGCTCCGCCGACATCTACGAGGCGGTCGAGCGGCTGCCGGAGATCCGTGAATCCCTCGTGATCGGCCTCGAAGAGCCGGACGGCGGCTACTGGATGCCCCTGTTCGTCCACCTCGCAGAGGGTGCCAGGCTCGACGACGAACTCCGCGGGAGCATCAAACGGACCATCCGTGAGCACCTCTCCCCGCGACACGTGCCGGACGAGGTCATCGAGGTCCCAGGCATCCCGCACACCCTGACCGGCAAACGCATCGAGGTCCCGGTCAAGCGGCTCCTCCAGGGCGCGCCCCTTTCCGAGGCGGTCAACCCCGGCTCCATCGACAACCTCGAACTCCTCGGCTTCTACGAGGACCTGGCCCGCCGACGCCGCTGAACGGACGGCTCCCGCCCCCGCTGTCAGTGCCTCTGATTACGCTGAGTGAGCATCGTTCGACAGCGCACAGGGGGACTCATGGCGCACATCAAACAGACCAAGCGCATCCGGCAACGCTCCGGAACATCCATGCGACGCACTCTGCGCCGCGAAGCGCCCAGCACCGTCGGCCTCCTGGTCGACCCCGAGGACTTCGCGGCGATGCGTCACTACCGGAGTTTCACCTTCGACGACCACTCCGTATACCTGCAGCAGGTCGAAAGCCTGCTGCGCACGCTCACCGCCCAGGGAGTGCACACCACCGTCGCCCTCTTCGACCCGGAGGACTACGCGGAGTTCTGCACCGAGTCCGGCCTCGATCCCGACGAGCCGACGAGCCGCAGCCGCTTCACCGCCGAGATCGCCGCGGCCGGCGCCACCGTGGCCTACACCGGTCAGCCCATCGACACGCTGATCCCGCTGCTCGTCTCACGAGCCGTCCGCCGGGCGACATGGGAATACGCGACGATGCTCCTGGCCGGCCTCGGCGACTGCGCGGACTGCGGGCAGGACATCGGCCGGGCCGCCTTCGACCGGGCGTCCCACCTGCTGATGCGTCTGCTGGACACGGCGGGGCCGGGCACCCACCACGTCGTCTGCAGCATGCCCACGGAGAGCGAACAGCTCCTGGCCGCCCTCCACACCGTCAGGGACCCGGCCGGTCCGGCCCGCCTCGACCCGTCGGAAGGAGCAGAGTTCGCCACGGTGCTCGCCGTGGGCGTCGCGCTCGAGACCCAGGGAGGCGTCGTGCTGCGCACCACGGCGCCCGGCGCCCCGGACAGGGTCCACGGCTGGCGGCTGGACCGGGGCGGCCTCCTCCCGCTCACGGCGGGCGAGGTCTTCAACGCCTACTGCACCGACGCCGACACGGGCGAACCCGTGTCACCGGAGTCCGGCGTCGAGTACTGCGCGGGGTTCGACATCGGCGCCGATGAGCCGGAGGCCCACCACTGACAGACCGAAGGGGCTCCCGCCGGAACCGCGGAACCGGCGGGAACCCCTTCCATCCGACTGCGCCCAGAGGGCGGGCGTCACTCGCCCGACAGCACCGCCTGCGCCGCGAGCCGCGCCTCATCGGCGGAGTCCGCCGCGCGCGCGGCGGAGGCGGCACGCTCGCACTGCGCGAGCGTGTGCTTCGCCAGCGTCGCCCGGACGTAAGGAATGGACGCCGCGCCCATCGACAGGGAGGTGACACCCAGCCCGGTCAGCACACACGCCAGCAGCGGGTCCGACGCGGCCTCACCACAGACACCACAGCTCTTGCCCTCGGCCCTGGCGGCCTCGGCGGAGAGCGCGACAAGGTCGAGCAGCGCGGGCTGCCAGGGGTCCTGGAGCCGCGACACGGCTCCCACCTGACGGTCGGCCGCGAAGGTGTACTGCGCCAGGTCGTTGGTGCCCAACGACAGGAACTCCACCTCCTGCAGGATCGAGCGGGCCCTGAGCGCGGCCGACGGAATCTCCACCATCGCCCCGAACTTCGCCTGCAGTCCCGCTTCACGGCAGGCGTCGGCGAACGCCTTCGCGTCGGTCCGGTCGGCCACCATCGGGGCCATGACCTCGAGATAGACCGGCAACCCTTCGGCCGCCCTGGACAGCGCCGTCAGCTGGGTACGCAGCACATCGGGGTGGTCCAGCAGGGCGCGCAGCCCACGCACACCCAGTGCGGGGTTCGGCTCGTCGGCCGGTGTCAGGAAGTCCAGCGGTTTGTCGGCACCGGCGTCCAGCACCCGCACGACGACACGCCCCTCCGGGAACGCCTCCAGCACCGCGCGGTACGCCGCGATCTGCTTCTCCTCGGACGGCGCCTGCTTGCTGTCGTCCAGGAAGAGGAACTCCGTACGGAACAGCCCGACGCCCTCGGCACCGGCCTCCACGGCCGCCGGCACATCAGCGGGGCCGCCGACGTTGGCGAGCAGCGGCACCTTGTGACCGTCGGAGGTGGCCCCGGGGCCGGTCACGGCCGACAGCGCCGCCTTGCGGGCCGCCGAGGCACTCTCCATCTCGGCGCGCTTGTCCGCACTCGGCTCGACGAAGATCTCACCGGTGCTGCCGTCCACCGCCACGACCGTGCCCTCGGCGATCTCGCCAGCTCCGGGCAGAGCCACGACGGCCGGTACCCCGAGCGCCCGCGCGAGAATGGCGCTGTGGCTGGTGGGCCCGCCCTCCTCCGTGACGAATCCGAGTACGAGTGCGGGGTCGAGCAGGGCCGTGTCCGCGGGAGCCAGGTCACGCGCGATCAGCACATACGGCTCGTCGCTGTCCGGCACGCCCGGCATCGGCACACCGAGCAGCCGCGCCACGATCCGGTTCCGCACGTCATCGAGGTCGGCGACGCGACCCGCCAGGTACTCCCCGGCATTGGCCAGCAGAGCCCGGTAGGCGGCGAACGCGTCGTAGACACCGCGCTCGGCGGTGCTGCCGACGGCGATACGACGCTCGACATCGGCGATGAGCTCGGGGTCCTGCGCCATCATGGCCTGGGCTTCGAGCACGTGCTGCGCCTCGCCCCCCGCCAGATTGCCCCGCGCGATGAGGTCGGCCGCAACAGCTTCCACGGCTTGACGCGCACGCCCCTGCTCGCGCTCGGCTTCTTCCGCGGGAATCTGTTTGGCCGGCGGCTCGAGCACCGCCGTACCCATGTGCCGAACCTCGCCGATGGCCACACCGTGGCTCACGCCGACGCCTCGCAGCGTTGTCTCCATTTCACCCGTCTCCGGTTGTGCGGCGGCGGTGCCGCCGCGGTGGGTACCCAACTGGCTCGTTACTGCGTCGAAGGTGTCACTGCCAGCCGAACAGCGTTTCGCCGACCTTCACGTCGCCGTCCTCCCGGACGCCGGAGAGGGACTCGGCGGTGGCCTCCAGGGCCACGACCGGGCAGATCGCGGACTTTCCGGCCGCCTCCACACCGGCGGGGTCCCATCGGACGATGCCCTGACCGCGGGCCACCGTGTCCCCCTTGTTCACGAGGAGCTCGAAGCCCTCGCCATTGAGCTGCACGGTGTCGATCCCGAGGTGTGTCAGCACTCCGTGGCCCTGGTCGTCGACGACCACAAAGGCGTGCGGGTGGAGGGAGACGACGATTCCGTCCACGGGGGAGACGGCCTCCGAAGGCTCGCGCACGGGGTCGATGGCGGTACCGGGGCCCACCATCGCTCCGGAGAACACGGGGTCGGGAACCGCGGTGAGCCCGATGGCGCGGCCGGCAAGAGGAGACGTCACTGTGGTCATGGGGAGCCTCTCAGGGGTGGGGATCCGTAGGTCACCGCCACGGCTGATGGAGGGCGGCGTACTGATCAGCAGCGTAAGTCATATGAAGTCCCGGTTCCGCCCGAGAGCTACCGGTTGGCCGACCTAGGGGTGCACCGGAAACGATTTGCCTCGTCTCGCAGCGGCCTGTATTGTCGTACCCCTGCCTGACCCCAACGGGACTTCATGAGTCCGGAGTCGGCAGCGACTCCCAAGCCCAGACTGTAACTCCTGCATTGTGTTCCCGCGTGCTCGCGGGACCCCGGTCAAGGAATAGGAAAAGGCCTGATAGAGTCGGACTCGCCGGAAAGGGAAACGCGAAAGCGGGACACTGGAAAGCGAATCAGCAGGATCCCGTTTCGGCCGGGAATCGGGCTCGGAAGAGTCTGGTAGAGTCGGAGACGCAAGAACGAAGGGAAGCGCCCGGAGGGGCCCGGTGAAACGGGACCGATGGAAGCGTCCGTTCCTTGAGAACTCAACAGCGTGCCAAAAGTCAACGCCAGATATGTTGATACCCCGGCCTGCTTCATGCAGGTTGGTGGTT
>Ga0196960_10000342_pt1 | contig 17614 bp, 12 predicted proteins | sample S3v_5metaG_FD_183187 | JGI IMG/M metagenome (GOLD analysis project Ga0196960, IMG submission 183187) | Soil microbial communities from Anza Borrego desert, Southern California, United States - S3+v_5 | ecosystem: Environmental > Terrestrial > Soil > Desert | place: USA: California | collected... | reverse complement strand
CCGTATGGCACCCGGACTGCGATGGGCCCGCACAGGGGCGAGGAACGAGGAGTGGCCTCCGTGGTGGAACCAGGGCGCAGGTGCCTGGGAAACCGCTACGAGCTGCACCGGCTGATCGCCTCCGGCGGCATGGGCCAGGTGTGGCGCGGCCTGGACGTCGCCCTGCAGCGGCCGGTCGCCGTCAAGGTGCTCCGCAACGAGTACACGGGTGACCAGAGCTTCGTAGCCCGCTTCCGTGCCGAGGCCCAGCACGCCGCAGCGCTCAGCCATCCGCACATCGCCGCCGTCTTCGACTACGGCGAGGAGACCGCGCAGGACGGGTCGGGGGAGACTCTCGCCTATCTGGTGATGGAGCTCGTCGAGGGCGAGCCGCTGTCGGCGCTGCTGCACCGCGAGGGCGCCCTCCCCCTGGCCACGACGCTGTCGGTCCTGGGCCAGACGGCGTCGGCCCTCGCCGAGGCCCACCGCGCCGGCATGGTCCACCGCGACGTGAAGCCGGGCAACATCCTCGTCAGGCCCGACGGCGAGGTGAAGATCACCGACTTCGGGATCGCCTGGTCGGCGCGCAGCGTGGCCCTCACCCGCACCGGTCAGGTCATCGGCACCCCGCAGTACCTGTCCCCGGAGCAGGCGGAGGGCCGGCACGCCAGCCCGGCCAGCGACGTCTACGCGCTCGGCTTGATCGGGTACGAGTGCCTCACCGGCCATCCGGCGTTCGACGGTGACAACGCCGTCACGATCGCGCTCAAGCAGGTCCGGCAGGAGCCGGAGCCGCTTCCCGCGGAACTGCCTCCCGGGGTGCGGACCCTCATCGGCCGCGCCCTCGTCAAGGATCCGGCTGCGCGGTTCGCCGACGGCGCCGCCTTCGCCGACGCGATCTCCGCCGTGCAGGCCGGTCACGAGCTGCCCTCCGTCATGGCCACGGTCGTGGCCCCCCGGGTCGAGGGGGCGGTGTCGTCGGGCCGCTCCGGCCGCCGGGCGGGTGCATCCGGCTCCGGCGGCTCGCGGAGCAGGTCCCGGGTCAGGACGCCTCCGGCGGCTCGCCGGCGCAATCGCACCGCGGTCGTGCTGCTCCCGCTGCTCGGTTCCCTGGCCGGAGCCGGGATCACGGCTGCACTGCTGCAGTCGCTCACCCAGGACGCGCCGGTGTCCACCGCCGTGGCGGCCGAGCAGGAGATCAGCGGCAGCTTCGTGCTGGAGCAGGACGGCTACGTGGGCCGGCCGGTCGGCGAGGTCACCGACCGGTTGACGGCGCTCGGGTTGACGGTGACCGTGCGCGCGGAGGTCCGCGGCGACGTCGACCCGGACCTGGTGACCGCCGTGGAACCGGCCGGCCGCCAACTGCGCGCCGGTGACCAGGTCGTCGTGTACTACGCCGCCCCCGACCGGGAGCGGAGCTCCGGCCGGGGGGCGGCCGGGACCGTTGCAGCCGTCGGTCCGGTCGCCCCGAGGTCCGCGCCGCCTCCCGCGACGACGACGCCGTCGCAACCGACGACCACCGCGCCGGCGCCGTCGTCCACGCCCGCGTCCCCGACGACGAGCGACGAGCCGAGTGCGCCGCCGACGACGTCCGCGTCGCCGACCTCGCCATCCCCGTCGCCGACTCCCCGGGCCACGCGCACGCCTCCGAGGACGACGCCCTCGACCACGGTGTCCACGCCTCCCACCACGAGGAGCACGACCACGCCGCCCACCACGGCCCCCACGACCACGGCCCCCACGACCACGGCGTCGGCGCCCTCGTGACGGCTGCGGGACCTGCCGGTGCCTCGCTGCTGGGCGGCCGGTACGAACTGCTGACCCTGCTGGCCTCCGGCGGCATGGGCCAGGTCTGGCGTGGCCGCGACGTGCTGCTGCAGCGGCCGGTCGCGGTGAAGGTCCTGCGCAGCGAGTTCACCGGGAACGCCACCTTCCTGGCGCGATTCCGGGCCGAGGCGCAGCACACCGCCGTCCTCACGCACCCGAACATCGCCGCGCTCTTCGACTACGGCGAGACGTCCTCGGACGACGGCGAGCACCTGGCCTATCTGGTGATGGAGCTGGTCGAGGGCGAATCCCTCGCGCAGCTCCTGGACCGGAACGGTCGGCTCGGGGCCGCGCGCACGCTGGACGTCCTGGAGCAGGCCGCCGCGGGACTGGCGGCCGCGCACACTGCCGGGCTCGTGCACCGCGACGTCAAGCCGGGCAACGTGCTCGTCGGTGCGGACGGCACGGTGAAGATCACCGACTTCGGGATCGCCTGGTCGGCCGGCAGCGCCCCGCTGACCCAGACGGGCCAGGTGATCGGCACCGCGCACTACCTCGCGCCGGAGCAGGCCGCCGGCGAGAAGGCGGGTCCGGCCAGCGACGTCTACGCGCTCGGCATGATCGCCTACGAGTGCCTGGCGGGGCACCGGGCCTTCGACGGCGAGAACTCGGTGCAGATCGCCCTGCGGCACCTGCGCGAGGTGCCCGCTCCGCTGCCCGGCGACGTCCCCGAGCCGGTGCGGACGCTCGTCGACCGGGCACTGCTGAAGGATCCCTCGGCGCGCTACCCCGACGGCGCGGCCTTCCGCGACGCGATCGGGGACGTGCGCGCGGGCCGCCCGCTGGCACCTGCACCGGTCGCGGCCGGCACGCGGCCGTTCCCGGCGGTGGGGCACCAGCCGCGCCGCTCTCTCCGGCGGCGCCTCGTGGCACCCCTGGCGGCGCTGGTCGCGGGGGTGGGGTTGGGGGTCGGCGCCCTGCAGGCGTGGGGCGACGCGCCGGCCGGTTCCGTCGCGCAGGCCGTGGCCGGAGCCGAGATCGTGCCGTCGGTCGTGGTCGACGCCGCGGACCTCGTCGGCCGTCCCGTGGACGCGGTGGAGGCCGAGCTGGTCGGCCGGGGGCTGGGTGTCCAGCGGGCGGCCCGGGAGACCTCAGGGGTGACGGCCGGTCTGGTCACCGAGGTGGGGCCCGTCGGAACCGTGACCCCGGGGACGGTGATCACCCTCACCTACGCGGTCGCGCCACCCGCTCCGCCTGCGGGCGCCTCCTCGGCTGCGCCCGTTCCTTCCTCCGCGCCCGTCCGAGCGCCTGCGCCCGTCCCGGTCCCTGCGCCTGTCCCTGTACCGGTCCCTGCGCCGGTCCCGGCTCCCGCGCCGGCTGTCGCGGTCGAGGCCCCGGTTGTCGCGGTCGAGGCGCCGGACACCGGTGCGAACGACGACCACCCCACGGCCGGGGGCGAGAACGGCGCCGCTCGCCGGAACGGCGACGGCGACGCCCCCGGCCAGGGCAACGGCAACGGCAACGGCGGACCGGGTGGCAACGGTCAGGGCAACGGACCCGGCAAGGGCAACGGCAACGGCAGGGGCGGCTGAGCACTCCCGAGCTGTCGCTCCGGCAGGGGAGTGCCGCGGCTCAGCCGGCGCGCCGCCCCGCCCTCAGCCACAGCGCCCCGCCCAGGGCACCGAGTGCGGCGGTGTGCAGGAAGCCGCGGTCGCTGCCGGCGTCGGGTAGCACGACCAGGATCCAGAAGACGGCGAGGCCGACGAGCCCCGCTGCGGCGATCCGCCAGCCCGACCCTGCCAGGCGCCCACCTCCCGGGACCAGCTCCGCCACGGCGCCCAGGCCCAGGACCACGCAGACCGTGGCGAACGCCGACCACAGCGGAACGGTGGACCAGGACGACTCCGAGCCGAACTCCAGCGTCAGACCGACCTGCAGCAGGACGAGGGACAGCAGCACGAGAGCCGCGGCGGTCGGCGCCGATTGGTCCCGGGGCGCCCCCGGGGCCGCCGCTGCATCAGCGGCGTCCTCCAGCACCGGCGGGCTGCCCGCCGCCGGAGTCGACGTCGGAGTCGGCGCGCCGACACCGGGGAGCCCGGCCGTGAAGTCGACGGGGCTGGTCTCCCGGTGCGCCTCGGGAGGCGCGGACCGGGGAGCCGGTGCCGACGGCGGGGGGAGCTGCTGCACCGAGGTCGCTCCGGCGGCGGAGGCCGGGGCGAGCAGGGGGATCTCCTGCGTCGACGACGGCGCGGGGCCGGCGGGCGCGCCCAGGAACTGTGGATCGGTCGGCGTGCTCAGGGTGGCCTCCTCGCGACCTCCGGCGGACAACCGGTCGGTGGTGTCTCGTTCGACGCTATCGGCGCCCGGGCGCCGCGGCGGTAGGGCGTCCGGCGCGGCACGACATTTTCCGGTGCTGCCGGACACCGCACACCGCCCTAGGGTCGGGCCGTGGTCACACGAGCCGGCATCGTCGTCACCGGCACCGAGGTCCTCACCGGTCGGGTGCCCGACCGCAACGGCCCCTGGCTGGCCGAGGAGCTGCGCCGTCTCGGCGTCGATGTCGGGCACGTCGTGGTGGTCGGGGACCGGCCCGACGACCTGCGCGCCACGCTCGCCTTCCTCGGCGGGCTCGGCACCGACCTCGTGATCACCACCGGCGGCCTCGGCCCCACCGCCGACGACCTCACCGCCCAGGTGGTGGCGGCCCACCAGGGGCGGTCCTCCGCGGTCGACGCGGGCCTCGAGCAGCGGGTCGCGGCGGTCGTGGAACGGCTCATGGCCCGGCGGGGCTGGCGGTCCGACCCCGAGGCCACGGCGGCGGGCGTGCGCAAGCAGGCGACGGTGCCCGAGGGCGCCACGGTGCTGGAACCGGTCGGCACCGCCCCGGGGCTGGTGGTTCCTCCGGCGGACGGGCGCACCGGTCCACCGGTCGTGGTCCTGCCCGGACCGCCGGGGGAGTTGCGCGGGATGTGGCCGGATGCGGTGGCCGCCGCTCCGGTGCGTGCGGTGCTGGCCGGGGCGGGCGAGCTGCGTCAGGAGACGCTCCGGCTGTGGGGCACGCTCGAGGCTCAACTGGCCGGAACCCTGCGCGAGATCGAGCCGGAGCTGGCCGGACTGGAGATCACCACCTGCCTGCGCGAGGGCGAGCTGGAGATCGTCACCCGCTTCGCGCCCGATGCGCAGCCGGCCTACGACCGGCTCGCCACGGTGATCGGGCAGCGCTACGCCGACACCCTCTTCTCGACCGGCCCCGCCCTCGACGAGCTGGTCGTCAGCGCCCTGGCCGATCGAGGGCTGACGATCGCCACCGGGGAGTCCTGCACCGGAGGTCTGCTGGCCGCCCGCCTCACCGAGCGGGCCGGGTCCTCCGCCTACGTGCTGGGCGGCGTCACGGCGTACGCCGACAGCGCCAAGGAGCAGGTGCTGGGTGTGCCGGCAGCCGTCCTCGCCGAGCACGGCGCCGTGAGCCCGGAGGTCGCCCGTGCGCTCGCCGAGGGTGCCCGCGACCGGTTCGGTGCCGCGATCGGCGTGGGCATCACCGGGATCGCCGGTCCGGGCGGCGGGACGGCGGCCAAGCCCGTCGGCACGGTGCACGTCTGCGTCGTCGCGCCGGACGGTGCCGACCAGCGGGCGCTCGCACTGTTCGGCAGCCGGTCCGCCGTGCGGGAACGATCCGTCACCATGGCACTGCACCTGCTGCGCCAACTGCTGCTCGGGGGCCCGCCCGCCTGACCCGCTTCCCGCGGGTCCTCGACAACTGTGGGCAGTGCCACATCCGGTGCTGCTGGACGCCCCGCTCGCCAGGTGCTCGACCGGGTTCTCGCCTCCTGCCTGGGCGGGAACCCCGACGGCGCGACCGGGTGCCCTGCAGGCGGGCACGACCCGTGCCGTCGGGGTCGCGGGAGTCGCCGTCGCGATCGCCGGAGGAGCTGCCCGAGCTATTACTCTGTGGAGCGGTTCACGTGCTGCCCGGCATCCCGCCGCGAGCTGCCGTGCGCGGTGTCCGCAGGCGCGGACCGGAAGAGGAACGAGAGCGGGCAGCGTGCAACCAGGTGACGACGGGCCCTCCGGGGTCCGGCTCGACCCGTTGAGCGGCGTGCCCGATGCGGCCTACCGGCTGGACCGGCACGGCCGCTTCGCCGAGTTGAACGCGGCCGCGGAACGGCTGCTGCAGCACCGCGCCGAGGACCTCATCGGGCGCCCCGCCCTCGACGCCTTCCCCGGGCTGCGCGGGTCCCCGGCCGAGGACCAGTACCGCCAGATGCTCCAGGACGGGCGGCCGCGGGAGTTCCACTTCCTCTACGAGCCCCGGGGCCGTTGGTACGAGGGGAGGCTCTTCCCCGAGGCCGGCGGGGCGGTCGTGCTGTTCCGCGACGTCGACGCCCGTCATCGCCGGGAGATGAAGCGCGACGCCCAGGTGCGCCAGCTGACGTCGGTGCTGGAGGCGCTCCCCTCCCCGACCGTCCTCATCGACCGCGACGGACGGATCCTCTCCACGAACAGGGCCTGGCTCCGGAAGGCCGAGGCGCTGCCCGACGTGGTCGTGCCCGCCCGGCCGGGCGAGGACTACCTGCGCGTCATGTCGCGAGGCCTGGAGCCCGCGGTGCACGCCGAGCTCGTCGTCGGCCTCCGGGCACTGCTGGCCGGGGAGGAGCCCTCCGACGACGGCACGTTCCAGTGGAGCTACTCCTGCCGGCTGCAGGAGGGGCCCGGCTGGTTCCAGCTGCAGGCCACCCGGGTCGACGACGAGGGCCGGGTCGTCGTCACCCACCTCGACGTGTCAGAGCAGGTGCGGGCGCGGGAGGAACTGCTCTGGAAGGTCCGGCACGACGATCTGACCGGGCTGCCCAACCGGTCCTGGCTGCTGGAGCTGACCGGGCGGGCGCTGGCCGAGCAGGGCCGCACCGGTGGAGCCATGCTCCTGATCGACCTCGACGGTTTCAAGACGATCAACGACTCCCTCGGGCACCAGATCGGTGACGAGTTGCTGCGCCTGGTGGCCGGCCGGCTGTCGGAGCACATCCGGCCCGGGGACACCGTCGCGCGGCTGGGTGGCGACCAGTTCGTGGTCCTCGCCCACGGGTGCGACGCCTCCGAGGCGGCGTCGATGGCGTTCCGCCTCCAGAAGGTGTTCAGCCGGCCGTTCCGGCCGGCGGGGATCTCGGTGCCGTTGAGCGCCAGCATCGGGGTCGCGGTGGCGCGGGCCGACGTCCGGGACGCCCACCACCTGCTCAGCGACGCCGACGCCGCGATGTTCGCCGCCAAGAGCTCGGGGCGGGATCGGGTGCACCTGTTCTCCCCGTCGCTGCGCGAGGCGGCCCGCTGGCGGCTGGAGGTGGCCACCCGGCTGCGCGAGGACGCCATCGACCAGCTGGTCGTGCACTACCAGCCGGTGGTGCGGCTGGACACCGGTGAGATCGACGGCGTGGAGGCGCTGGTGCGCTGGCAGCACCCGGAGCGCGGCCTGCTCTCGCCGGACACCTTCCTGTCGGTGGCCGAGGAGACCGGCCAGATCATCCCGATCACCCGCTGGCTGTTGCAGGAGACGACCCGCAGAGCCGCTGACTGGGCCGCCGAAGGTCTCAAGCTCCGGATGTCGGTGAACGTGAGCGCGCGGCACTTCTCCGCCGAGACACTGGTGAGCGACGTCCGGACGGCGCTCCAGCGATCGGGCCTTCCGCCCGACCAGCTGATCCTGGAGCTCACCGAGACCAGCGTGGCGGAGGATCCGACGCGCGCGGAGGACCAGCTCGCGGTGCTGCGCAGCTTCGGCGTGCGGGTGGCCATCGACGACTTCGGCACCGGGTGGTCCTCGCTGGCCCAGCTGTTCTCGCTGCCCATCGGCACGCTCAAGATCGACCGCTCGCTGCTGGCCGCGGCCGAGCGGGCGTCGGCCGGGGACACCGGCGCGGTGCTCGCGGCCATCGTCGGGCTCACCCGGACCCTGGGGATCCGGTCGGTCGCCGAGGGCATCGAGACCCCCGAGCACCTGCGGATGGTGCAGGCCGCCGGCTGCGACCTGGCGCAGGGCTGGCTGCTGGGTCACCCCATGCCGGCGGACCGCCTGCCGGCATGGGTGCACGCGGTGCAGCAGGCGGGCGGGGACGTGTGCGCGCTGGCCGCGGCCGGCCGGACCGTTCCCGCCCACGGATGACCGTCCGTCGCCGGATCCGGCGGGCCACCTCGCCGGTCGGACCGCCGCGGCCGGTCGAGGCCGCACCACCCGTGCACGCGCTCCCGGACGCCGCCCAGCAGACTGGGCTCGTGCTGGAGACCTCCGAGGCCGTGGCCGACGTCGACGACGAACCGCTGACCGCCGGCCGGCCGCGTCCTCCCCTGGACCTGCTCATCTGGGACGCCCCGAACATCGACATGACGCTGTCGACGGTGATCGGCGCGCGGCCCACGGCGGCCTCGCGCCCGCGGTTCGACGCGATCGCGGCCTGGTTCGTGGAGGGGGCCGGCGATCCGGCGGCCGGTGGGCGGGACGGGGACGGGGCGCCGGAGGTGGAGGCGTGCGTCTTCGCCAACATCCCGCCGCAGCCGGGCTCCCTGCAGCGGTGGGTCGAGGCGCTCCGCGGGTTCGGGTACGCCGTCTTCGCCCGCCCCAAGAGCCAGCCGGACGACGACATCGACCAGGACATGCTCGACCACATCGCGGTCCGCGCGCACAGCCACCGGCTGCGGCGGCTGGTGGTCTTCTCGGGTGACGGCCGGAACTTCGCCGACCCGCTGGAGGAGCTGGTCCGGCAGGGCACCCGGGTCGTCGTCGTCGCCTTCAGCGAGGTGGCCGGCTACGCCATCGGCTCGGACCTGCTCGAGTTCATCGACATCGAGGACGTGCCGGGCGCGTTCACGGAGCCGCTGGACCGGGTGCGCCTGGACGCACTGCCCCCGGACGGGGCCTGGCTGCGGCCCACCCGCAGCCTGCGGGACTTCGTCGCCGGTTTCACCGCGCGCCGCAACGGCTGATCCGCACCGCCCGGTCCGCCACGCGCCGGTCCTGTCCACGGACGGCGTGTCGGCCCGGCGCGTCGTCGCGCTGAGGCGCCGGCCGTCCGAGATCGCCGGTTACCTTCTCCCACTGCGGACGGTGCGCGCCGGCCGTCGGTGCGAGCACCGGATCGGAGAGGACCCATGAGCAGCGTTCCCGGCGTCGACCACCCGGCCGAGCAGGCCGAGATCATCATCCGGCTGCGGACGAGCAACGAGTCGGTCAGCGCGGTCGTGGAGTCCGTCGACGACGGCGTCATGTCCGTGCGGCCGTCGACCGGCGAGTTCGCCGGGCAGTCCGGAACCGCGCCCGGGGAACTGGTCGACGTCCACTGGGTGGGCCTCGACGGTCACCGGTCGGCGCCCGCCGAGGTGACCGACGTGGAGCACGGCGACGTCGACCGGTGGCGGATGACGCAGACGGGTCCCGCGGAGCACAGCCAGCGCCGCGACGCCGTCCGCGGGCGGCTCGTCGTGCCCGTCACGGCGGACATCGCCGACGAGCGGCTCACCGGCGAGACCGCGGACCTCAGCGAGGGGGGCGTCCGTGCCGTGTTCGGAAAGCTGGATCCGGCTCCCGAGGAAGGCTCCCACCTCGCGCTGCAGATCATGCTGGAGGACGGGCCGGTGCTGGCCGGCGGCCGGGTCGTCCGCCTGCACACGTGGGGCAAGCGGTCGACGCTGAGCATCGCGTTCCAGCAGATCGAGGAGCGGGACCGCGACCGCATCCGCCGGCGGGTGTTCCGCGCGCTGCGCGAGGAACGGGCCCGCGAGGCGCAGTGAGCGGGTAGGGCGGGCGTTCCCGGGGCAGTGCAGCACCGTGACCGCACCGCCCCGCCTCCCCGAGGCCCTCACGGCGCTCCGTGACCGGCTGTCCGACGCCCCCCTGGGGCTGGCCACACCCGGCCGGGACTCCGCCCTGCGGGCTGCCCGGGGCATCACCGACCAGATCGACGACTACCTGCTCCCGCGGCTGCGCGACCTCGGCGCCCCGCTGCTCACCGTGATCGGCGGCTCCACCGGCGCGGGCAAGTCCACGCTGGTCAACAGCCTCGTCGGCGCCCCGGTCACCACCGCCGGGGTGCTGCGGCCCACCACCCGGGCACCGGTGCTGGTGTGCTCCCGGGCCGACGTGGGCGACTTCTCCGGGAACCGGGTGCTGCCGGGGCTCGCCCGCGTGACCGGTGGCGACGGCGGTCCGGGCACGGTGCAGGTCGTCGCCCGGGACGACGTCCCGCCCGGCCTGGCGTTGCTGGACGCCCCCGACGTCGACTCGGTGGTGGAGACCAATCGCGACCTCGCCGCCCAGCTGCTGGCCGCGGCGGACCTGTGGGTGTTCGTCACGACGGCGGCCCGGTACGCCGACGCGGTGCCCTGGGACGTCCTGCGCACGGCGCAGGAACGGGGGACCGCCCTCGCCGTCGTCCTGGACCGCGTGCCGCCCGAGGCGACCGGCGAGATCGCCGCCGACCTGACGGGGATGCTGGAACGCGCGGGACTGGCCGGTGCCCGGCTGTTCGTGGTCGAGGAGACACCGCTGTCCGACGGGCGCCTCCCGGAGGAGCAGGTGGAACCGCTGCGCACCTGGCTGCACGGCCTGGCGGCCGACCAGGAGGAGCGGGCCGCCGTCGTCCGCCAGACGCTGACCGGTGCGCTCGACAGCCTGCTGCAGCGCACCTCCACGCTGGTCACCGAGGTGGAGGAGCAGACGGTCGCGGCCGGTGCGCTCCGGAGCGCCGCGGCGGCCGCCTACGACGCGGCGCGCGACGGCGTGGACCAGGGGGTCCGGGACGGCAGCCTGCTCCGCGGAGAGGTGCTGGCCCGCTGGCAGGAGTTCGTGGGCACCGGCGAGTGGATGCGGTCGCTGCAGGACCGGGTGGGCCGGGCGCGCGACCGGGTCAGCGCGGCCCTCACCGGCCGGCCGGCTCCGGCTCAGGGCCTGACCGTGGCCCTGGAGAGCAGCGTCGAGGCGCTCTTCCGCGCCGAGGCCGACCGGGCGGCCGAGCGCACGGTGACCGCCTGGCGGGCCCTGCCCGCCGGGCCGGCCCTGCTGGGCGCCGAGGAGCGGGATCTCGCCCGGGTCTCGCCGGACTTCCCCGAGGCCGCTGCGGCGCAGGTACGGGACTGGCAGGGGACGGTGCTGGACCTGGTGCGCGACCAGGGCGCCGACAAGCGCTCCCGCGCCCGGCTGCTGTCCTGGGGCATCAACGGCACGGGAGCCGTGGTGATGATCGCCGTCTTCGCGCAGACCGGCGGGCTGCTCGGTGGCGAGGTCGCCGTCGCCGGCGGCACGAGCGTGGTGGGGCAGCGGGTGCTGGAGGCGGTGTTCGGTGACGCGGCGGTGCGGGCGCTGGCGGAGCAGGCGCGCGCCGACCTCCGCCAGCGTGCCGACGCGCTGCTGCGGTACGAGCAGGACCGCTTCGACGACCGCGTGCTCGAGGTGGCGCCGTCCCCGACGGCGGCCGACGACCTCCGGGCCGCGGTGGCGGCGCTGGGCGAGGCCCGCAGGGCGGCGGCGTGAGGCGCAACGCCGAGCGGCCCCTGAGCGAGCGGCTGGGAGCCCTGCGCGAGGCCGTCGAGGTCGCCGAGGACCGGCTCGAGGTGCCGGAGGTGGCCCAGGCGCGCGCCGTGCTGGCCAAGGCCGGCGCGCGCGAGGCTCTGGGCAACGCCACCGTGGTGGCCCTGGCCGGCGCCACCGGCAGCGGCAAGTCCACGCTCTTCAATGCGCTCTCGGGCAGCGAGGTGAGCACGCCGGGTGTGCGCCGGCCCACCACCGGCGTCGCGCACGCCACCGTGTGGGGCTCCGCGGACGACGGCAGCGACCGGCTGCTCGACTGGCTGGAGGTCCCCCGCCGGCACCGGCGGGAGGGGGATCCGGCGCTGGACGGACTGGTCCTCCTCGATCTGCCCGACCACGACAGCGTGCGGCTGGAGCACCGGCTCGAGGTCGACCGGCTCGTGGGCCTGGTCGACGTGCTGGTCTGGGTGCTCGATCCGCAGAAGTACGCCGACGCCGCGGTGCACGAGCGCTACCTCGCGCCCCTGGCCGGGCACGCCGGCGTGCTGCTCGTCGTCCTCAACCAGGTCGACCGTCTCGACGAGCCGGCCGCACGGGCCTGCCTCGCCGACCTGCGTGCCCTGCTCGACCGGGAGGGGCTGGCCGCCACGCCGCTGCTCGCCGCGTCGGGGCGCACCGGCGCGGGGCTGGCCGAGCTGCGCGGTGAGCTGGCCCGCCGGGTGACCGCCCGGCGCGCCGCCACCGACCGGCTGGTGGCCGATGTGCGGGCCAGCGCGGCCGCGTTGTCCGCGCACTGCCCGGAGCAGGCGGGAGCGGCCGGGCGCGGTCGCGGGCCGGGAGCAGACGACCTGGTCGACGCACTGGCCGGGGCCGCCGGCGTGCCCACGGTGACCGCGGCCGTCGAGCGGTCGGTCCGCCGCGACGGGACCGCCCGCACCGGCTGGCCGCTGATCCGCTGGACGAGGAAGCTGCGGCCCGATCCGCTGACCCGGCTGCACCTGGGCGACGAGCGGGCCCGCACGTCGCTCCCGGTCGCCGGGTCGGTGGAGACCGCGCGGGTCGCCACCGCGGTGCGGGAGCTGCGCGAGGACGTCGGGGAGGGGCTCGCGCCGGCCTGGCGGGACGAGCTGCGGCGCACGTCCGAGGTCACCGAGGCCCGGCTGGCCGACGCCCTGGACCGGGCAGTGGCCGGCACCGACCTGGGCCCGGACCGGGTGCCGCTGTGGCAGCGGGCGGCCGGCGGGCTGCAGTGGCTGCTCCTCGTGGTGGCCCTCGCCGGCGCGCTGTGGCTGCTGGGCCTCGTCGTCCTGGGCTTCTTCCGCCTCGACGACGTGCTGCCGCTGCCCCGGGTGGAGGGCATCCCGCTGCCCACGCTCCTGGTGGCCGGAGGCCTGCTGGCCGGACTGCTGCTGGCCCTCGTGTGCCGCCCGCTGGTGGCGCTCCGTGCTCGGCGGCGGGCGCGGACGGCCGACCGCAGGCTGCGGGCGGCGGTGCGGGAGGTGGCGGACGACGAGGTCCTCGTCCCCATGGCGGAGGTCGAACGCGATGCGGAGCGGTTCTGCGCGGCGGTGGCCGCCGCGGTGCGCTGACCGCCCGGTCAGGTTCCGGGGGAGCGCTGCTCGGGCAGGCGTTCGCGCAGCGGCTGGGCCGGCTCGCGCCCCGTGGGGAGCAGCGCCCAGACGTGCTTGCGCCCGGGCCGCTTCTCCCACCCGTAGCCGGTCGACAGCTGCGCCACGAGGTGCAGCCCCATGCCGCCCAGCGCGGGGTCCCGGTCGACGGCCGGCACCGGTGGGCGGTCGGGGGCCTCGTCGCTGAGGTCGAGCAGCCAGCCGGCCGGCCCGGCGACGACGAGGGCGCGGACGTCCCCGCCCCCGTGCCGCAGCGCGTTCGAGGCGAGCTCCTCGAAGACGAGCAGCAGCCCGTCGCGGGCGTCCTCGGTCGACGCCGAGGACACCGAGGGGTGGGCGATGCGGGCCCGCAGGTCCGAGCGGACCCGCGAGACCACGTGCATGGCCTCCAGCTGCCAGTGCCACACGTCGCCGGGGACGGATGGGACGGGCGCGCAAGGCCACGCGTCGTGCGCCAGCTCGTCGGCCATCGCTTCCTCTCGCGGATGCTTCGCGGCGGCACCGGTACGGAGTTCCGGAGGTCCCATCCTGACCGATCCGCCCCTGGCGCGCGAAGGCGGGCGGGTGGTGCGGCGCGGGTGTGGGCACAATGAGCCCGTGGACGACGTGTCGCGGGAGCTCAGCCGGGTGATCCTGGCCGGACGGGAGCTGTCCGACGTCCTGGCCGACATCACGGCGATCGCGGCCCGGGCCGTTCCTGGTGCCGAGGCGGTGTCCACGACCCTGGTGCGGGGGGACAAGGCGTTCACCGCCGGGTACGCCGGCCAGCTGGCGATGGACGCCGACGAGCTGCAGTACGAGGAGGGCAGCGGTCCCTGCCTCGACGCCGGGCGCGGTGGTGTCGTGCTGCGGATCGACGACATGAGCACCGAGGAGCGCTGGCCCGGCTACGTCGCCCGCGCCCGCACGACCGCGGTCCGCAGCTCCCTGTCGGTCCCGCTGCCCTACCAGGGGTCGAGCATCGGGGCCCTGAACGTCTACTCGACGCGGCCGGCGGCGTTCGCGACGCCCGACTCGCTGGCCGCGGGGCTGGACATCGCCGAGTCGATCGCCGTCGCCATCGCGAACGCCGACGCGCACGCGCAGCTGGCCGACCAGGCCGCGAACATGCGGATCGCCATGGAGTCGCGCGCCGTCATCGAGCAGGCGAAGGGCGTGCTCATGGCGCAGCGGCACGTCACCCCCGAGCAGGCCTTCGAGATGCTCCGGGAGGCGTCGCAGCGCTCGAACCGCAAGCTGCGCGACATCGCCGTCGGCATCGTGAGCGGCACCCAGAAGCCGGCCTAGCAGGGTAGGCCTAGCGCCGGTCCAGCCCGGCCAGCCGGGAGACGAGGAACTCCACCGCGGCCTCGGCGTCCACCGTCTCGGCCACCTCGACCGCGCTCGCCGCCGTCGAGACCGTGCGCCGGTCGACCAGCGTCTGCCCCCGGCCGGCGCCCAGCGTGGTGTCGACCACCACGTCGCGGGGCACCGTGCCCAGGGTTCCCGGGACGATCGCCTCGGTGAGCGCCAGGGCGTCGTGCAGCACCACACCGGGCAGCCCCCGGACGTCCCGGGCGTGGTCCAGGTACTGCTGGAGGATCGCGGCGGCCGTCCGGCCGATCGGCCCGGCCGCGGCGAACCGGGCGATGCCGGCCTCGGTCAGCACCGTGGGGAGCGTGACGTCGAGGCCGACCATCACCGTGGGCAGCCCCGAGCCGAACACCGCCTGCGCGGCCTCGGGGTCCGACCAGATGTTGAACTCGGCGGCGGCGGTCACGTTGCCGCCGCGCGCCGCGGAGCCGCCCATGACGACCAGCCGCCCGATGCGGGCGGCCGCCTCGGGGAACACCGCCAGGAGCAGCGCGATGTTGGTGAGCGGCCCGATGGCGGCCACGGTCACGGGCTCGGGGGACGCCAGCAGCAGGTCGGCGAGGGCGACGACGGCCGGCCGCGGATCCGGGCGGGCGGGTGACGGAGGCAGCTCGACGCCGCCGAGCCCCGCCGCGCCGTGCACGTGCCCGGCCCGCTCGGGCTGCGGATGGATGAGCGAGGCGCGCGCCCCGGCCGCGACCGGCACGTCCGAGCGGCCGGCCAGGGAGAGGACGCGCAGCGCGTTGTCGGTGACCTGGGCCAGTTCGACGTTGCCGTGGACGGTGGTGACCAGCCGCAGCTCCACCTCGGGGCTGGCCAGGGCCAGCAGGATGGCGAGGGCGTCGTCGATGCCCGGGTCGGTGTCGATCACCAGAGGGATGCGGTCGGTCACCGACGCATCCTCCCAGCCGGTTTCCGCCCCGCTCAGGCGGCGGGAGGCTGCGCGGCGTCCACGGGGTGGCGGTCGGCCCACCACGGCGCCCGGGCCAGGAAGTAGAGCAGCACGCCGACGGCCAGCTCGGCACCGGCCAGCAGCCAGGTGCGCGCCTCCTGCTGCCAGAGCAGCAGCAGGCAGGAGGCGATCGCGAGCACGGGGATCACGGCGGGGGCCCGGAAGTGCGGCTGCTCGACGTGGTCGCGGCGCAGCACCAGGACGGCGGTGTTCGTGCTGAGGAAGACGAGCAGCAGCAGCAGGACCACGGCGTTGGCCAGATCGCCGAGGTCGCCGACCAGCGTCAGTGCCATCGCGACGAGCGTGGTCAGCACGATCGCCACCCAGGGGGTGCGACGTCCGGGGAGCACGCGGGCCAGCGGGCGGGGGAGGAGCCGCTGCTCGGCCATCCCGAAGACCAGCCGGCTGGCCATGATCATGGTCAGCAGGGCGCCGTTGGCGACGGCCACCAGCGCGACGGCGCTGAACAGCTGGTCCGGGATCCCGACGTCGGCGGCCTGCACGACGGCCAGCAGCGGGCCGGAGGAGGCGGCGAGGTCGTCCGGCGCGAGCACCACCGAAGCGGCCAGGCCGACCAGCAGGTACACCACGCCGGCCGCCAGCAGGGCGCCGAACAGCGCGCGCGGGTACACGCGGCGCACGTCGCGCACCTCCTCGGCCACGTTCGCCGACGTCTCGAACCCGACGAACGAGTAGTAGGCGATCAGGGCGGCGGCCAGCACGCCGGAGGCGACCGACACCCCGGGCGGGAACTCCAGCACCCGGCCCGCGTCGCCGTCGCCCCGTCCGAGCACGACCGCGCCCAGGACGACCACCAGGACCAGTCCGGAGACCTCCACCACGGTCATCACCACGTTGGCCCGCACGGACTCCTGGATGCCCCGGGCGTTGAGCAGCCCGACCAGCAGCAGGAAGACCACCGCGGCCGGCGCGGCCGGGACGTCGGCGAAGACACCCAGGTAGTCCCCCGCGAAGGCCAGCGACAGCCCGGCGGCACTGGTGACACCGGCCGCGAGCATGCAGAAGCCGACCAGGAAGGAGACGAGGGAACTCCGGTAGGCGCGCTGGGCGAAGACCGCCGACCCCCCCGCCCGCGGGTACTTCGTCACCAGTTCCGCGTACGACGCAGCGGTGAGCAGGGCCAGCCCGAGCGCCACCAGGAGCGGCACCCACACCGCGCCGCCGACCTCGGCGGCGATGACGCCGATCAGGGCGTAGATCCCCGCCCCGAGCACGTCGCCGAGGATGAAGAGGAAGAGCAGCCGCCCGCTGACGGCCCGGCGCAGCTGCGTCGCGTCCGCCCCGGCGGACGCGCTGCCGGCGGCGGTTCCCTGATCACTCACCGGCTGAGTCTCCGAGCCCGCCGGCCGCTCGGCAATTCGGCCCGACCCCCGTTCGGGGGGCGTCGACACGCCGGTCGGGTGGAACTCCGCCGAGGTGACCGACGGCCCGTCGGAGCTCTTCCACGCTCCTGACCGCGGTGTTTGTCGACAAGGGCACGGGCCGGGACGAGGGTGACCGACCGGCCCGGACCGGACGCGCAACGGTTCGGTCACGCGCCCGGAGCGAGGTGTCCGATGGTCCGGTCGCGGCGTCCGGCGGTCCCTACCTTTCTCCTTGTCCGCGGCACCTTCCCCGGCCGCGGACGACGACCTCAGGAGGCGACATGAGCAGCAGCGCGCAGGCCTACCGGCCGGCTCCGGCTCGCGGAACCGCCGATCCGTCCGCGCGGGAGCCGGCGAGCACGCTCGCCGGGCTGATCGACGTCCTCGACCGGGCCGACGGGAGCCGCGCCCGCTCCGGCGCCGCGCACCGTGCCAGGCGTCCCGCTCCGCTCCGGTCGGTTCCGCCGGCTCCGCCCGCCCGCGACCCGCGGGGAACGGCCGCGCCGGTACCGCGGGTGGTCGTCGTCCCCGAGCGCGTGCGCCGGCCGCTGGGCGGCCTGCGCGGTGTGGTCCGGCGACTGTCGATGTGGGGCGCCGGCGAGCAGGGTGAGTACCTGGCCTGGCGCGCCGCCCCGCATGTCCCTGTGGCCCGTGCCCCTGGTGCAGAGCCCCGCCGGCGTCGTGCGGCGCTGCGGACCTTCACCCGTCGGATGGCCCTGTGGGGCGCCGGGAACCAGGGGGAGTACCTCGCGTGGGGCGCGGCGAGCTCGTCCGCGCCGGCCGCACGGTCGGTCCGCGACCTCGAGCCACCCGTGGTGCTGCGCGAGCTGCCCAGCACGTCCTCGATCCCGCCCGAGTCGCCTTCTCCCGCCGCGGCGCTCCCCTCCGCGGAGCCGGCGCCCTCGAGGGGGTCGGGAACCGGTACGGCCGCAGCTGGCGCGACCGCCCGCCATCGGCAGCCGCGCGCCGGCCTGCGCACCCCGTGGAACCGTCCGCTCCCGGTCCGTTCCGCCGGTCGGGTCGCCGGCGCTCCCCGGAC
>Ga0196960_10000341_pt1 | contig 17627 bp, 15 predicted proteins | sample S3v_5metaG_FD_183187 | JGI IMG/M metagenome (GOLD analysis project Ga0196960, IMG submission 183187) | Soil microbial communities from Anza Borrego desert, Southern California, United States - S3+v_5 | ecosystem: Environmental > Terrestrial > Soil > Desert | place: USA: California | collected... | reverse complement strand
TCAGGGCCCGCCGGCCCGCACCGGACGGCGCCGCGAGCCCCCATCCGTCGCGCCTCGCGGCAGGACGGCATCGCCGTCCTGCCGCGCTCGCATGCCCTGGCCGGCCGCTGTCCCGCTCCCAGGCGCCGTCGCGTCCGGCGACCGCCGGTCCGCCGTCCGGCTCCGCCGCACATGCGCGATGCGGTCCTGGCGCAGGACGACCAGAGCCGTCAGCGAGTCCGGTCCCTCCAGGTAGGGCCGGCGACGGCGGCGTGGGCGTCCGGACCGCTCATCGGTGCCTGCGCGCCGTCATCGCAGGACGACGAGGGCATCGACCGCGGTCACCCCGGATTCCCGGGCGAGCAGCGGATTGATGTCGATCTCGCCGATCTCGTCGCCGAGATCGGCGATCAGCCAGGACAGCCGCTCGGCCGCCTGCGCGGCGGCGTCCACATCGAGCGCCGGACGCCCCCGCACGCCGTGGAGCAGCGCCGCTGCCTGGAGGCTGTCGAAGAGGTGCCGGGCGTGCTGTGCGTCGGTGGGGGCCGCCGCGATGCGGGTGTCAGCCAGCACCTCGACGAAGATCCCGCCGAGGCCGACCACGACCACCGGCCCGAAGGAGGCGTCCATCTGGGCCCCGAGCATGAGCTCGGCGTCTCCGGAGACCATCTGCTGCACGAGCACCCGGGGGGAGTTCTCGCCGTGCCGGCGGCCGATGTCGAGGATCTCGGCGGCCGCCTCCGCCACCTGCTCCGGGGACGTCAGGCCGAGCCGGACGCCGCCCACGTCGCTCTTGTGCGTGATGATGCTGCTCAGCAGCTTGACCACGACCCGGTCGCCGGGAGTGATGGCTGCCGCAGCCTCCTCCGGGGTGGTCGCGATGACCGAGCGCGCCGTGGGGATCCCGTAGGCGCTGATCAGCGCGGTCGCCTCGGCCTCGTCGAGGGTCGCGCGACCGGCCGCGCGTGCGGCGGTGATCACAGCGCGGGCGCCGTCGACGTCCACATCGGCCGGCCGCTCGGGCTGGGGGAGCGGGCGCCGGAGGGCGAAGTTCGTCAGCGCCCCCAGGGCGGCGACCGCCCGTGTGGGGTCGGTGTAGCAGGGGATGCCCAGCTCGCGCAGCCGCCGGCGCGGCTCCCCGGTGCCTCCGGTCCACGAGACGGCGATCGGGCGGTCGGTCGTGGCGTACAGCTCGGAGACCGCCTCGATGACCGGGTCCGCGAAGCTGTCGGCGTTGCCGACGACGATGACGACCATGTCGGTGTCGGGGTTCTCCAGCGCCGTCGACAGTGCGCTGCGCATGAGGCTGGGGTCGGTGATCATCGACCCGGTGAGGTCGACCGGGTTGCGAGGCGAGGCGAACGCGGGGATGACCGCGGCCAGCCGCTCCTGCCACTCGGGCTGCCACGGCGCCACCTCGAGTCCGTGGTCGCTGGCGGTGTCGGCCGCCATGACCGCACCTCCACCGGACATGGAGAGCACCGTCAGCCGGCGGCCGCGGGGACGCCGCTGCGCATCGAAGACCTGAGCTGCGTCGAGCAGGGCCTCCTGGCTGAAGACCCGGGTGACGCCCACCTCGCGCATGATCTGGTCGAACACCGTGTCGTCGCCGGTCAGGGACGCGGTGTGGGAGGCGGCAGCGCGGGCGCCGGCCTCGGAGCGGCCGCTCTTGACCGCCACGATCGGCTTGTCCCTCCTGTGGGCCTCGCGCGCTGCCGACAGCAGGCGCTGGCCGCCGGAGACACCCTCGAAGTAGGCGAGCAGCGCGTGGATGTCGTCCTCCTGCACCAGGCCCTCGAGCACCTCCGCCACGGTGACGTCGAGCTCGTTGCCGGTGTTGATGTAGTGCGACATCCCGACGGCCAGGGCATCGAGGTCGCCCAGCATGAAGGTGCCGAAGGCCCCGCTCTGGCTGACGAACGCGACGTTGCCGGCCTTCAACGGCTCGCCGCTCTCGAACACGCCGGCGAAGGTCGCGATCGCGGCGTCGCGGATGCCGATCATGCCCAGGCAGTTGGGGCCGATCACCCGCATCGGGCTTCCGGCGACGATCGCCCGCAGCTCCTGCTCGAGCGCCGCCCCGTCGGCACCGGCCTCCGCGAAGCCGGAGGCGGTGATGAGTGCGAACTTCACGCCCTTCTCCGCGCAGCCACGAACTGCGTCGAGCACCAGGGCCGCCGGTGAGACGATGACGGCCACGTCCACGTCGCCCTCGATCTCCCGGACGTCGCGGTACGAGGGGAGGCCCTGCACGACGGTCCGGGTCGGGTTGACCGGGTAGATCTGGCCGGTGTAGCCGTACTTCTTCATGTTGCCGACCGGCCGGCCCGACAGCTTGCCGGGATCGTCCGAAGCCCCGATCACCGCGATCGAGCGCGGGGTGATGAGCGGTCTGAAGTCCGTGTTCACGTCGTGAACCGGCATCGGGGCCTCCGTGGTCATGTGGCTCCTTGCGGATGAGCACGCGCCACCGGTCGCGGCGGGCGAGCTGTCGTGGACGGGCCGGTACACCGGATACCGGGAGATGCGTCGTTGTCAAGCAGTCCGACGCGCGGAACGGACTGTTGGCACCGGCGCGCGGCTACCGTACGTTTCTCACGACCGATCGGTCCACGGAACTAGGCGTCGACCAGGAGTGGCAGCGACCGCACATGGAGAACTTCGCAAGCACGCTCGACTACCAGGCGGAGCGGCGACCCGACAAGGTCGTCATCACCTGTGGTGACAGCAGTCTGACGAACGTCCAGCTCTACGAGCGGGTCAACGCCCTCGCGCAGTCGCTCCGGGACCTGGGTGTGGGTCGCGGCGACATCGTGGCGCTCCTGCTCTACAACTGCTCGGAGTTCCTCGAGCTCGTGTATGCCATCAACCGGCTGGGTGCGGCGTTCCTGCCGCTCAACTACCGCCTCGCGCCGGCCGAGTGGCAGTACATCCTCGGGCACGCCGAGGCGAAGGTGATCGTCGCGGACCCTGAGTTCACGCCGGCCGTCACGGAGTTCGCCGCGGAGCTGCCCGCCCTCCAGCACACGGTGGTGATGGGGGAGGCCGACGGCTGGACCTCCTACGAGGAGCTCGTCGGCCGCAACGCCGGCGCGCGGGTCCCGGTCGTCGACGTCGACGGCGGGGAGCTCCAGCGCCTGATGTACACGTCGGGCACCACCGCGCGGCCCAAGGGCGTCTGCATCAGCCACCGCAACCTCGCGTGGAAGAACCTCGGCTACCTGATCCAGTTCGGGTTCACCGATGCCGAGGTCACGGCGGTCACGGGCCCGCTCTACCACGTGGGTGCCATGGACATGGGTGGACTGGCCACGCTGCACGCGGGCGGCAGCCTCGTGATCCAGCGCAAGTTCGAGCCGCTCGAGCTCATCGACATCATCGCCCGGTACCAGGCGACCAGCGTCTGGATGGCGCCCGCCATGGTCAACGGCCTGCTCCAGCAGCAGGACGCCCTGGCCGCCGCCGACCTGAGCTCGCTCCGGCTGATCATGTCCGGCGGCGAGAAGATGCCGGAGTCCCGGCTCGCCACCGTGCTGGACCTGTTCCCGGGCCTGTGGTTCGCCGACGCGTACGGGCTCACCGAGACCACGTCGAGCGACACGTTCATGCCCTACGACCGGATGCGCGAGAAGCTGGGCTCGGTCGGCCGGCCGCTGCCGCACAACCAGGTGCGGGTCGCCGACGACAGCGGCCAGTCGGTGCCGGCGGGCGAGGTGGGCGAGGTCCTCATCCGGGGCCCGAAGGTCTTCTCCGCCTACTGGCGGGATGCCGCTGCGACCGAGCGCTCCTTCGTCGACGGGTGGTTCCGCACCGGCGACGTGGGCCGCATGGACGAGGACGGCTTCCTCTACATCGAGGACCGGAAGAAGGACATGATCGTGTCCGGCGGCGAGAACATCGCCACGCCGGAGGTCGAGCGCGTCCTGTGGGAGCACCCCGACGTCGTCGAGGCCGCCGTCATCGGGCATCCGGACGAGCGCTGGGGCGAGGTCCCGCACGCCTGCATCGTCCTGCGGAACGGCGCGACGGTGACCGACGAGGAGTTGCGTACCTTCTGCCAGGAGCGGCTGGCCAAGTTCAAGGTGCCCCGGTACTTCACCCGGGTGTCGACGCTGCCGCGCAATCCGTCCGGCAAGGTCCTGAAGAAGGACCTGCGCGCGACCGTTCTGACAGGAGAGTGATCGTGGGACAGGGACTTCTCGACCTGACCGGCAAGGTGGTCTGGGTCACCGGCGCAGGCAAGGGGCTGGGCCGGGCGATGGCGCAGGCACTCAGCGGTGCCGGCGCCACCGTCGTGCTGTCCGCGCGCAGCAGCCAGGACCTCGACGACCTCGCCGGCACGCTGCGCGCGGAGGGCCGGGAGGCCCACGTGCAGCCACTGGACGTCGCCGACGCCGCTGCGGTGCGCACCGCGACCGAGCGCGTGGCCGAGGCGACCGGACGCGTCGACGGGCTCGTCAACTGCGCCGGCATCAGCCCGTCGTTCACCCGGAGCGAGGACCTCGACGACGCGTCGTGGGAGCAGGTGATCGGGGTCAACCTCACGGGCACGTTCCACTGCTGCCGGGAGGTGGGCCGGCTGATGCTCCAGGCCGGCGGGGGCAGCATCGCCAACGTCAGCTCGGTGCACGCGCGGTCCGGCTCCGCCCGGATCTCGGCGTACACCGCCAGCAAGGGCGGCGTCGAGGCCCTGACGCGGACGCTGGCGGTCGAGTGGGCCGACCGGGGCGTGCGGGTGAACACGATCGCCCCTGGCTACTTCGAGACCGACCTGAGCACGCCCCTCCTGGGCAGCAGGCATGCGGAGGGGATCCTCGCCAAGATCCCGCTCGGTCGGGTCGGCGACCCCAGCGAGCTGGGCGGCGCCGCGGTGTTCCTGATGAGTGATGCGTCCCGGTACACGACCGGTTCGACGCTGACCGTGGACGGGGGGTGGACGGCATGGTGATGGCGCCGACCGAGGTGGATGGTCTGACGGCCGTGTTCCCGGCGGAGGACCTGCGTGAGATGTACCGCCGCATGGCGCGCATCCGGCAGTTCGAGCAGGCCGCCTCCGTCCTCTACAAGGCCACCGAGATCCCGGGCTTCCTGCACCTCTCGATCGGCCAGGAAGCCTCCGCCGTGGGTGCCTGCTGGCCGCTGCGCCCGGACGACGTCATCACCTCGACCCACCGCGGCCACGGCCACTGCCTCGCGAAGGGGCTCGACCTCGCGCCGATGTTCGCCGAGCTCATGGGACGCGATGCCGGTGCCTGCCGCGGTCGGGGCGGTTCCATGCACATCGCGGACCCGCGCCTGGGCATCTTCGGTGCCAACGGCATCGTGGGCGCCGGTCTGCCGATCGCCGCCGGTGCGGCCACCGCGGCGAAGCTGCGGGGGAACGGCTCCGTCGTCGTCGCCTTCTTCGGGGACGGCGCCGTGGCGACGGGCGCGTTCCACGAGGCGGTCAACCTCGCCGCGGTGTGGGACCTGCCGGTCATCTTCCTGTGCGAGAACAACCACTACTCGGAGTTCTCGCCGGAGGCGGAGCAGCACCGCGCCAAGCTCGACGCCCGCGCGGCCGGTTACGGGATCGGCTACGAGTGGGTCGACGGCAACGACGTCGTGGCGGTCGCCGACAAGGTGGCACACCTCACCGAGGCGCTGCGCGGCGGCGCCGGCCCGGTCCTGCTGGAGGCGGAGACCTACCGCTGGCACGGTCACTACGAAGGTGACCCCGAGCGCTACCGCCTCGCCGAGGAGGTGGAGTCGTGGAAGCAGCGTGACCCGCTGCTCGCCCTCCGGGAGCGGATGCGCGCGGCAGGTCTGGGGGACGACGTCGCGGACGGGATCGACCGTGAGGTCGAGGCCGAGATCGAGGACGCCGTCGCCACTGCCCGCTCGGCGCCCTTCCCCGCCGAGGAGACCCTGCCGGACTTCGTGTGGAGCCCCCGGGCCGAGCGGCCGGAGCCGCCGGCGCCGGAAGGCGAGCGGTTCCGCATGATGGACGCGGTCAGCGAGGCGGTCGAGCACGAGATGGCCGAGGACCCGTCGGTGTTCCTCGCGGGCATCGACGTCGCGGCCGGAGGCAACGTCTACGGGCTGTTCAGGGGGCTCGCGGACAAGTTCCCCGGACGCGTGCGCAACACCCCGATCTCCGAGACGGCGATCGTCGGGTGCGGGGTGGGTTCGGCGATGGCCGGCATGCGCCCGATCGTCGAGATCATGTACATGGACTTCATCGGCACCTGTCTCGACCAGCTGATGAACCAGGCGGCGAAGCTGCGCTTCATGACCGGTGGCGCCGTCGCGATGCCGCTGGTGGTGCGCACGCAGTTCGGCGCCGGGCGCTCGTCCGGGAGCCAGCACTCGCAGAGCCTCGAAGCGCTCCTGGCGCACATCCCCGGACTGACGGTCGTCATGCCGTCCTCCCCGGCCGAGGCCTACGGGCTCCTGCGGGCCGCGATCCGCGACGACAACCCCGTGGTGTTCGTCGAGCACCGGCTCCAGTACGGGCTCAAGGGCCCACGGCCCGAGCGCGACCACATCATCCCGCTCGGAAAGGCCCGGATCGTCCGGCCGGGCAGCGACCTGACCATCGTGAGCTACTCCCGGATGCTGCAGGAGGCGGTCGCTGCCGCCGAGGTGCTCGCGTCGGAGGGCGTCGACGCCGAGGTCATCGACCTGCGCACGATCGCGCCCCTCGACCGGGCCACCGTGCTGGACTCGCTCCGGCGCACCAACCGGCTGCTCATCGCGCACGAGGGCGTCCAGGACTTCGGGGTGGGCGCAGAGCTCGCCGCGATGGCCGTGGACGAGGGCTTCTGGCACCTCGACGCACCCGTGGCGCGGGTCGCCCCGCCGTCCATGCCGGTTCCCTACAGCCCCGGGCTCGAGCAGGCATGGCTGCCCGGTAAGGACGCGATCGCCGCCGCCGCCCGTCGCCTGGTCTCCGAGAAACCGTGATGGGGGAGCTCGTCTCCATCGAGCGCCAGGGCGCCGTCGCCACCCTCCTGCTGGACGCTCCGCCGCTCAACCCCTTCGACACCGCGATGCGGGAGGCGCTGGCGGCGGCGGTCCGGGAGATCGACGCGGATCCGACGGTCCGTGCGGTCGTGCTCACCGGGGGCGAGAAGGTCTTCGCCGCCGGAGCCGACATCCAGGCACTGCTGGCCATGGACTTCGTCGACATCGTGGACTGGAACGCGCGCCTCCAGCGGACCTTCACCGCGGTCGCCGAGTTGCCGGTGCCCGTCGTCGCCGCGATCAACGGGTACGCGCTCGGCGGCGGGCTGGAGCTGGCGCTGTGCGCGGACTACCGCGTCGCAGGCGAGCGGGCCGCCCTCGGCCTGCCCGAGGTCACGCTCGGCATCATGCCGGGGTCGGGCGGAACCCAGCGACTGACCGAGATCGTCGGGCGCAGTCGGGCGAAGGAACTGATCATGACCGGTCGCCGGCTCAAGGCCGTGGAGGCCCTCGAGCTCGGCATCGTCGACGAGGTGGTGCCCGGCAGCTCCACGGGGCGTGCGCACGAGCTCGCGGCCCGGTTGGCGGCCGGCCCACGGCACGCGATCCAGGCGATCAAGCAGGCGGTCGACCAGGCCGGGGGAGCACACGAGGCCGGGCTCGCTCTGGAGCGGTCGCTCATCGCCGGCCTCTTCGCCACGCCCGACCGCAGGACCGGGATGCAGTCGTTCGTGACCGACGGTCCGGGGCGCGCCCGCTTCGAGTGACGATTCCCCGGCGGGGCACGTCCCGGCCCACGAATCCCTGAGGAGGGCATCGGTGCCACGACCTCCCGGCCACGGCCCCGGCTACGAGGCCCGGCGCCAGGAGATCATCGACGCGGCGGCGACGCTGTTCGCGGACAAGGGATACACCGCGACGGGCGTCATCGAGCTCTGCCAGGCGGTGGGGCTGGGCAAGGGAGCGCTCTACCACTACATCGGCTCGAAGGAGAACCTCCTCGTCGAGATCCAGGACCGGGTCCTGGTCCCCCTCCTGGCCAAGGCGCGCAGCATCACGGCGCTCTCGGACGAGGAGCCGCTGGTCCGGCTCCGGCTGCTCTCCCAGGCGCTGCTCGAGATCATCTTCGCCCGCGTCGACCACATCTGGGTCTACGAGCACGACTACCGCCACGTCACGGGCCAGAACCGGAAGCGGTTGGTCCGACAGCGGCTGGAGTTCGAGGACCTCGTGCGGGACCTCCTCCGCGAGGCGATCGACGACGGCGCACTCCGGCCCGTGGACCTGCGGCTGGCCGTGCTGCAGTTCCTCAACCTGCACAACCACACCTACCAGTGGGCGCACACCGCCGCGGCCGGGTGGACTCCAGCAAGGCTTGCGGCCGAGTACTGCTCCACCGTGTTCACCGGCCTCGCATCGCGCCCCTTCTCGATGGCCGACTTCGAGGAGAAGGTCCGTCTCGCCCAGCAGCGTGCGGACGGGCTCGCGAGCTGAGCCGGCCTGCGGGTGAGCTCCCGACGTGCCCTGCGCAGGGTCGGCAGCGGCATCCCCTGACCTGCGCAGTGTGCGACGTCACACGAGAAAGCTGAACGGGCGTGCCGCTCCACGGCCGCTGGGCGCCGGCCGCAATGCCGGGGAACAGCATGTCGCCGTCGCCGTCCGACACCCAGGCCGGTCGGCTTGACAGAGGGCCGGTTATGCGCTTTCTTTGGACCGACCGGTTCACCAAACTCTGGAGGTGGGTCTTGCTCGCCTTGCGGTGGCACGGCCGGGAAGACGTTCGGCTCGATGACGCCGACACACCGGGAGCACCTCCGGACGGCTCCGCCGTCGTCGAGGTCGCATTCACCGGTATCTGCGGGACCGACCTGCACGAGTACCGCCACGGGCCGAACATGATCCGGCTCGACCCGCACCCGCTCACGGGGGCGCGCCCTCCGATCGTCATGGGCCACGAGTTCTCCGGCAGGGTCGTGGCGATGTCGCGGCCGTGGCCGGGGGTGTCCGAGGGGTCGCGGGTCGCCATCGACCCGTGCCTGGCCTGCGGTGAATGTGCCTGGTGCCTGCGCGGTGACTACCACATCTGCGCGCGTGGCGGGTCGATCGGCCTGGCGTCCGATGGAGCACTGGCCCGGTACGTGACCGTGCCCCTCCGGTCGCTGTGCCCGGTTCCCGACGAGGTCTCCGACGAGTGGGCGGCGTTGGCCGAACCGCTCGCGGTGGGATTGCACGCGGCCACCCGAGCCGGCGTGCGCGCCGGCGACAGCGTCCTGGTGCTCGGGGCCGGTCCGATCGGCCTGGCAGCGATCCTGGGAGCACGCGCGTCCGGCGCCTCCGCGGTGTTCGTCAGCGAGCCGGTCGGCGCGCGGCACGGCGCCGCGATGGCTGCCGGAGCGACCGACGTCTTCGACCCGACCAGCGCCGACGTGCGCCGCGAGGTGTTCCTCCGCACCGGACGCCTCGGGCCGCGCATCGCGATCGACGCGACGGGGCGACCCGAGGTCGTGGACCTCGGGATCCGCAGCCTGCAGCGGGGCGGGACCATCGCGGTCGCGGGCATCACCGACAGCATCCTGAACACCGACCTGCGCCAGATCGTGCTCTACGAGCGCACGATCTGCGGGTCGCTGGGCTACAACTTCGACATCCCGCGCGTTCTCGGGCTGATGGCCGCGGGGCGGCTCGACCCCTCGTGCCTGCTGACCGACACCCGTCCGCTCACCGACGCGGTCGACACCTTCGCCGAGCTCGCCGCGGGCGGGCACAACCACCTGAAGATCCTGCTCCGACCTGAGGAGAACTGACATGGAATTCGACCTCGGCGAGGACGCCCTCACGCTGAAGAAGCTCACGAAGGACTTCGCCACGCGCGAGATCGAGCCCTTCGCCGCTGAGTGGTCAGAGCGTGAGGAGTTCCCCGCTCACGTGTTCCGCAAGCTCGGCGACCTCGGGCTGATGGGCACCCTGGTGGAGGAGCAGTACGGCGGTGTCGACGTCGGGATGGTCCCCTTCGTCGCCGTCATGGAGGAGCTCGGACAGGCCGACCAGTCCGTCGCTGCCGCCTGGAACGCCCACACGACGATCGCCTCGCTGCCGCTGGCGCGGTTCGGCACCCACGAGCAGAAGGAGCGCTGGCTGCGCCCCCTGGCCGAGGGCAGGAACATCGGCGCCTTCGGCCTGACCGAGCCCGGCGCCGGCTCCGACGCCGCCTCCATCCGGACCCGAGCCGAGCGGCGTGACGGCGGCTGGGTGATCAACGGCAACAAGATCTTCATCAGCAACGCCGGCACGGAGATCAGCCTCGGCGTCAGCCTGCTGGCCGTCACCGGTCAGAACGACGACGGCTCCAAGCGGTACGGGGTGTTCTTCGTCCCGAAGGGCACCGAGGGCTACGGCCTCAGCCAGCCGATGCGCAAGCTCGGGTGGCACGCGATGGACACCCGCGAGCTGTCCTTCGACGACTGCTGGGTGCCCGAGGACCACCTCATCGGCGAGGAGGGTGCCGGGCTGTCGCAGTTCCTCTCCGTCCTGGACCCGGGTCGCATCAGCGTCGCCGCGCTCTCCCTCTCGCTCGCGCAGGCCGCGTTGGGGCTCGCCCTCGACTACGTCGTCGAGCGCCGCCAGTTCGGCCGCCGGATCAGCGACTTCCAGGCCACCCAGCACCGCCTGGCCGAGATGGCCACCCAGGTCGAGACGGCTCGCTGGCTGGTCTACCGCGCTGCCTGGCTGGCCGACAGCGGCCGCGAGTACTCGCAGGCTGCGGCGATGGCGAAGCTGCACGCCTCCGAGGTTGCCAATAAGGTCGCGAGCGCTAGCCTCCAGCTGCACGGTGGCTACGGTTACATGCGCGAGACCCCGATCTCGCGGTTCTTCGCGGACGCCAAGATCCTCGAGATCGGTGAGGGTACGAGCGAGATCCAGAAGAACCTCATCGCGCGGCGGCTGCTGCGCGACACGGCTCGCTGAACCGGATCCAGGAGAGGTGATGGGCACAGACGGAGGCAAGGCCTGCATCGTCGGTGTGGGGCAGACCGAGTTGTCCCGCAACAGCGGCCGCAGCATCACCCGGCTGGCGCTGGAGGCTCTGCTCGCCGCGGCGGACGATGCCGGCATCGACCCCACGGCGATCGACGGCGTCGTCCCCTATCCCGACTCCGTGTCCGCCGAGGACGTGATCCCGGTGCTCGGCAGTCCCGACATCCGCTTCACGGCGGTCGCGCACATGGGCGGCGCGAGCAGCCTGGCCGGTATCCGGCTGGCCGCTCTCGCCGTCGAGAACGGGCAGGCGGACTACGTCGCGGTGTTCCTCGCCCGGAACGCCAGCTCGGTCTCCCGCGTGGACACGCGCGTCCGGCAGCTCGCCGGGCAGGCCTACCGGCGCGAGCTCGAGTACCCGCACGGCATGAACACGCCGGCCCAGTGGTACGCGCTGGCATGCCGTCGGCACATGCACGAGTTCGGCACCACGCGTGAGGCGCTCGGCACCGTCGCCCTGACCATGCGCGCCAACGCCCAGCGCAACCCGGGCGCGCAGATGTACGGCCGCGAGCTCACCATGGAGCAGTACGCGAGCTCGCAGGTGATCGCCGACCCGTACCTGAAGTTCGACTGCTGCCTGGAGACCGACGGCGCCGCAGCGGTCATCGTCGCCCGTGAGGATCGCGCCCGGAACGCCTCCGGTCCGGTCGTGCGGATCGAAGGGATCGCCGAGGGCCATCCCGACTCCGCCGACGACATGGCCAGCCGGTGGGACATCTTCAACACCGGGCTCACCAAGGCGGCACCGCGGGCGTTCGGCCTGGCCGGCATGTCGCCGAGCGACGTCGACATCGCCTTCATCTACGACTGCTTCACCTTCGAGGTGATCCAGCAGTTGGAGGAGGCCGGTTTCTGCGGTCGCGGCGAAGGCGGCCCGTTCGTGCTCGACGGCAACATCGCTCCGGACGGCCGCTTGCCGGTGAACCCGAACGGCGGGCTCCTGTCGGAGGGCCACCTCACCGGCATGAACCATGTCGTCGAAGCGGTTCGCCAGCTGCGGCGCCAGGTCCCCGACGACCGCCAGGTGTCCGGGGCCGAGACGGTGGCGATCACCGGCTGGGGCGACATGGGCGACGGCGCACTCGCGCTGCTGGCCCGGGCCTGAGAAGGGACGTGGGTTGACACAGATCGAGGATCTCCAGGGCTATCGCGACGGGCTCGCCCGTGGCGAGCTGTGCTGCCAGCTGTGCGACGCGTGCGGTGAGTACCAGTGGCCGCCGAGGCCGGCGTGCGTGCACTGCCGCTCCTTCGAGCTGCAGTGGGTGACGCTCCCGGAGTCGGCCACGCTCTTCACCTGGACCGTCGTGGCGCGCACGCGACTTGCCGGGTTCGAGGAGAAGGTGCCCTACGCGGTCGGTGTCCTCGAGTACCCGGAGCGCAAGCTCCGCCTGGTCGGGCGGCTCGACACCGAGCCCGACCAGCTCGAGGTCGGCGACCGGTTCTCCTGGACGGTGGAGCCGGGCGTCGACGGCAGCCCGCAGCCGGTCTGGCGCCCCATCGCAGCGGAAGGGTCGGGATCATGAGCCTGTTGACCGACGAGGCGCGCAGCTGGCTGGGCGCGGAGCAGACGTTCGAGCCCTGGCTGGTCACGCGCATGCAGATCGCGCAGTACGCGTACACCCTGGGCATCACCGATCGGATCCACCTGGACGTCGAGGAGGCGCGCCGGGCGGGATACCGGGACGTCATCGCGCCGCTCGGCTTCCACCTGGTCATCCGGCACGCCGTTCCCAACCTGCTCCCGATCTCCGAACTGGCGGAGGACGGCGGCAGCGATGACATGACCCCGCCGACGGCTGCCCAGCGCCGGATGGCGGGGGAGACCTCCACGACCTTCCACGAGCCGATCGTCGCCGGCGACGAGATCCGCCTCTCGAAGCGGATCGGGTCCCTCGAGGAGAAGAGCGGCCGATCGGGTCCCCTGGTGTTCGTCGGCTACGACCTGGAGTATCGCCGCGAGGGGACGGGGGACCTGGTCATCTCCGAGCGATACGTGAGGATCCTGCGATGAGTGGTACCCCGTTGGCCGTGGCGTCGATGAACGTCGGGGACCAGCTCCCGAGCTTCGAGGTGCGGCCCGATCCTGTCCAGCTCTTCTGCTACTCGGCGATCACCTGGAATCCCCACCGGATCCACTACGACGCGCCCTATTCACGTGACGTCGAGGGCTATGACGACATCCTGGTGCACGGCCCCCTCATGGGCAGCTGGCTGATGCGGCTGTGCGAGACCTGGGTCCGGCCCTGGGGTCGCGTCGCCTCGATGACCTATCGCACGATCGCGTCCGTCCACCCCGGGACCACGCTCACGGTCGGTGGAGTGGTCACCGTCGGCGGAGACGCGCCCGAAGCCGACATCTGGGTCGCTCTCCCCGACGGGGCCTTCGCCACCCAGGGGAGTGTCAGAGCTGTCCGCACGGGTGGGGCGGACGGAGCACCGAGCACAGCTGTCAACGATGACCGACTGGATGGTGGACAGAGAAGATGAAGACAGCGATCACCGAAATGCTGGGAGTCGAGCTCCCGATATTCGCGTTCAGCCACACCCGTGACGTCGTCGCCGCCGTGACCAATGCCGGCGGTGTGGGCGTTTTCGGCGGAACCCGTTTCACGCCGGAGGAGCTCGAGAAGGAGCTCACCTGGATCGACCAGCAGGTCGGAGGCAAGCCGTACGGCGTCGACCTGCTCATGCCGTTCAAGCAGTCGGGCCTGGAGCACTCGCCGGAGGAGCTCCGCGCCCAGGTCCCGGACACCCACATCGGCTTCGTCGACGACATGCTGCACCGGTACGAGGTGATCACCGACGACTCCGCCGGATACGACCTCACCGACTGGCGCGGCACCGCCACCCGGCCGGAGAACGTGGCAGCGCTCATCGACGTCGCGCTCAAGCACCCGATCCGGCTCCTCGTCAGCGCGCTGGGCCCGCCTGCCCCCGATGTGGTGGAGCGCTGCCGCGCCCAGGGGATCACCATCGGTGCCCTCGCCGGAACCGTGCGGCACGCCGAGCGGAACATCGCCGGAGGCGCCGACTTCGTCGTGGCGACGGGCTACGAGGCCGGTGGCCACACCGGCGAGGTCGGCACCATGGTGCTCACCGCGGAGGTGGCCAAGGCCGTGGCGCCGGTGCCGGTGCTCGCGGCAGGCGGCATCGCGACCGGCCGGCAGATCGTGGCGGCACTCGCCCTGGGTGCTGCCGGCGTGTGGATGGGTTCGGTCTGGCTCAGCACCGCGGAGAGCGAGGTCGACGACACCGTGAAGGCCAAGATGGCCCAGGCGCGGTCCTCCGACACGATCCGCTCGAAGACCCGGACCGGCAAGCCCGCGCGCCAGCTGCGGAGCGCGTGGCACGACGAGTGGGACGCCCACCCCGAGATCGCCCCGCTGCCCATGCCTTTCCAGGGCATGCTGAGCGAGAACGCTTTCGAGCAGATCTCGCGCGCCGCAGACGCCGGCAACCCCAAGGCCAAGGAGCTCGACTCCTACTACGTCGGTCAGGCGGTCGGTCTGATGTCCGCGACACACCGGGTCTCGGACGTCATCAGCGAGCTGCTCGCCGACATGGTGGACGCCTACGAGAACGTGACCGAGGTCGTCGGCGACTGAGGTGGCCTGCGGGTCGCGACGGCTCGTCACCTCGTGGCCGAGGCTGACGTCGACGTCGCTGCGCCGCATGCTCGGCACGTTGTAGGAAGGGTGGACGCCGACCATGGGTCGGCGTCCACCCTTTCGGCATGCACGGAACCGAGGCGGTGGTCGTAGCGACCGGATGGTGCCGGTGGCGGTCTCTGACCGTGCACCCCCAGGGCGGTGCGGAATCGCGAGGATCGATCCGGGTGATGGCCGGCTCTCGTCGTGGTCCGCGGAACCGGGTCTGACGTCACCGATGCTCGCGGAGCCGGGCGGACGTCATCTCGCACCGACGGCCCGGGCACCCGCACTGCCCGAAGTCGGTCGACAGGTAGTCGTGCTGCGGCCCGACGGGTGCGCGGCGCCGGCAGCGCTGCGTGCGTCGCGGCGGCAGATCATGGCCGGGTCGACTCCGGACCATGACACCTGATCTGAGGCCGACGGCGGTGGCCCGGCCCCGCGCCCGCCGTCGTATGGTTTCGTCGTCCCGGGGCCAGTCTCCCTGGACACCGCTGCTCGCCGATCCGCATACTTCGGTCCCCAGCGGCTGCCGTCGGCGATCCTCCGCCATGCACCTGGCGGAGCAGGAAGGAACGCGAGTGCGCGAGTACACCGAGCCTTGGTGGGTCAAACTCCCGGAGGGCTTCTCGACACCGAACTTCGACACCACGATCTGGAGCCCCAGGAAGCCGCTGGTGATCGTCCAGTCGCGGCTGATCGACGCGTCGGCGCCGGTCTACGGATACGGCACGCCCGAGCCGGGCGACAACGATCTGACGGCTCAGCACGCCGGCGTGCCGTTGGGTGAGCACATCACCGTCCATGGCCGGGTGACCGACAGCTGGGGACGTCCGGCGCGCGACATGCTGGTCGAGATCTGGCAGGCCAATGCCGCGGGCAAGTACGTGCACGACCACGATCCCACGCCCAAGCCGCACGACCCCAACTTCACCGGCGCGGGCCGCACGCTCACCGACGCCGATGGCTGGTACACGTTCAGGACGATCAAGCCGGGCTCGTACCCCTGGTGGAAGGATCGGGAGGCCTGGCGCGCGCAGCACATCCACTTCGGCCTCACCGGTCGCGGCCTGACCGAGCGTTACGTGACGCAGATGCAGTTCCCCGGCGATCCGCTGATCGAGCGGGATCCGGTCGTCAGCACCATTCCCGACGCGAAGGCGCGCGAGCGGCTGATCTGCCAGTTGGACTGGGAGGCCGCCATCCCCGGGATCACCATCGGCTACCGGTTCGACATCGTCCTCGGCGGCATGAACGCGACCCCGGAGCACTGAGATGACCACGACTGCAGACGAGAAGAACCTCGCATCGAACGACGCGAACGATCATCTGGTCCCCACCCCGCGCACCATCCTCGGCCCGTACTTCACGCTGGGTATGGGGCTTCGCTCGGCGGTGGAGCCCGGCGATGACCGCACGCCGTTCACGGTCACCGGGCGCGTGCTCAACGGGCTGGGACAGCCGGCTGCGATGTCGATGATCGAGACCAACCAGCCGGAGGGGTGGACGAGAACGTTCACCGGCCCGGACGGCGCGTTCGAGTTCACCACCGTGAAGCCGAAGGCGCTGCCCGGTCGAGCGCCGCACCTGGCGCTGCTGGTCACCGTCGGCAGCTTCATGATCCGTCCGGCGGTGACCTTCCTCTACTTCCCGGACGAGGCCAACGACACCGACGAGCTGCTCGCGCAGCTGTCGCCGGAACAGCGCGCCACGATGCTCGCCCGCGCGACCGACGGCGGCTACGAGCTCGACATCCACCTCGCCGGCGAGTCCGAGACCACGTTCCTCGGCTGGCCCGGTCTCCTCGACGACGAGGAGTGAGGCAAGAGCTGCCGCGGTGATCGGCAGGGACGCGTCGCCGGGAGTCCCGGCGGCGAGCGCACCCGAGTCCGGTGACAGCCGGGCTGGGCGTTGTCCCGGCTGATCCCGCGACCGGACCGGCGGCGACCTGATCACCACAGCGTGACTTCCGGTCGCCGCCCGGTCGGGCCTTCGGCCACCCGCCGTCGGGTCGTGCCCGATCCGTTTCTTCGGGGGCTCGTCCGGGGTTCCCAGACGGTCGAGGCGGCAGTGGTGCCCGGGGATCCGGCGCGGAAGGCAGAGAAGGCGCCGGCAGGGGCCGCCGAAGCCGACGGATGGTCGACCCCGGCGCACAGCGGCGCTCCACGGCCTGATCGCACTACTGCTGATCCCGACAGTCCCGGCCGAGCTGCCGCGCGGATGCCCGGACATGCGCATCCCGACCACCGGTTCCTCCACGGGGTCGCCGGCAGGTCCTCCGCGACGATGTCGAGCTCGCCGACCGACTTGCTCCCGACCGGGCGACACGCCGCACAGACGGTCCGCGGTGACGTCAGTCGGCGAGATGTCGGCCCGGTCCCATGGGAGGCCGCAGGCGACGGCGGCTGATCACGGAGGTGCGTCTGCCTCCCCCCACCACGGGTGCGGGCTTGCCCGCCGGCTCGGAACCAGCGAGCACGGGGCACGGCCGCCATGGACGACGTCGGCTCGAACGACTCGCAGGTGGAGAGGCGCTCGCGATCGTATTGCGCTGCCCGTTTGACATCAGTTAACTGTTTGGTTAACCATGGCTCACGTGCGACGTCGCAGCGACGGCTTCGCGCGACGCCTCGCCATGAACATGGCGCGGCCCTGCCGCTCGAGGGTCACCAAGCCCTCCGGCCGCGGCGGGGCTCGAGCATTGCCACGACGACACCGTGCCTCCGCTGCCGGAGGGCCTGGTCACCCCAGGTCCGGGGCCGCAGAACGGGTCGTGGCTTCCACCACCACGCCATCAGCGGGGGCTTCGGTCTGTCTCCGACCGACCGCCGGCCACCTGTCGGCGCAGCAGCCCCATGCCAGCCAAGTCACCGCCGACCGGGAGAAAAAACCGTGAACGAGATCAGGGATGCCATCCTCGCCGATCAGTTGGATGCGATCGGGGGGTTGGCGGTGCCGGAGTCCTATCGCGCTGTGCTGGTGCGCAAGGACGAGCAGGGCATGTTCGAGGGTGTGGCG